>Ga0116223_10002892_pt1 | contig 15776 bp, 15 predicted proteins | sample Sb_taG_3_FD_90092 | JGI IMG/M metagenome (GOLD analysis project Ga0116223, IMG submission 90092) | Peat soil microbial communities from Weissenstadt, Germany - Sb_50d_a_PC metaG | ecosystem: Environmental > Terrestrial > Soil > Wetlands > Peat | place: Germany: Weissenstadt | collected 2010-09-21 | reverse complement strand
TCGTGAAGAGCTTCGATGTCTCATTGTGCTCGATCAATTTTCCGTCGAGCATGAAGGCCGTGTAGTCGCTGGCGCGCGCGGCCTGCTGCATGTTGTGAGTGACGATCGCCATCGTGCAGCTGTCCTTCAGGTGGAACATCAACTCTTCGATTTTTGCGGTCGTCACCGGATCGAGCGCGGAGCAAGGTTCATCGAGGAGCAAAACCTCCGGGTCCACGGCCAGCGCTCGCGCGATGCAAAGCCGCTGTTGCTGCCCGCCGGAAAGCGCGAACGCCGATTTGTGGAGGTAATCCTTCGCTTCTTCCCACAGCGCCGCGCGGCGCAGGCTATGCTCGACGAGATCGTCGAGCCGACCCTGAAAGCCGTTGATTCGCAGCCCATATGCGACGTTTTCATAGATGGACTTCGGAAACGGATTCGGCCTCTGGAAAACCATGCCGACGCGCCGGCGCAGGCCCACAACGTCCATCTGCAGAATGTCCTGGCCGTCGAGGAGAATCTGGCCCACAACACGCGTATTGCGAATCGTCTCGTTCATGCGATTCAGCGTGCGCAGGAAAGTGGATTTCCCGCAACCGGATGGACCAATCAGCGCCGTTACGCGGTTCTTCGGAATTTTCAGGTTGAGTCCAAAGACGGCCTGTTTCGCGCCGTAGTAGAAGTTGAGGTCGGAAATCTCAAAGCGCACCAGCGCATCCTTATCCGATGCCTGAGAGGTTTTGTCGCTCATGACGACCTGCGGCGCGAGCCGTGCGGCGGTAGCGTTGTTTCCATGTGTAGTGGCACCCATATTAGGTACTCCGACCCCCTCCGCCACGGCTCAAAACGACCCGCGTGCCAATGTTGGCAACCAGCACGAGAGCCAGCAAGACCAGCCCGGCGGCCCAAGCCTGCCGATGCCAGTCGTCGTAGGGAGCAATCGCATACGTATAAATCATCACGGGAAGCGAAGCAATGGGCTGACCCCAACCGGGGCTCCAGAAACGATTGCTGAAGGCGGTGAACAGCAGGGGCGCCGTCTCGCCCGCCACGCGTGCCAGGGCCAACAGGACGCCGGTGATAATTCCGCCCTTGGCGGCCGGCAGCACGACCGTGGCAATCGTCCGCCACTTGCTGGCGCCAAGCGCCATGGCGCCCTCGCGCAAACTTCCGGGGACGGCCCGCAAGAATTCTTCGGTACTTCGCACCGTGATGGGAATCACCATAATGCCCAGCGCAACCCCGCCCGCCACCGCCGAGAAGTGCCTGACGGGCAGAACCGCGAGCGAATAAGCGAAAATTCCGATTACGATCGAGGGAACGCCGTTCAGCAGGTCAGTCGTATAACGAATCACGTACGAAAACGTCTTGCCGCCGAATTCCGCGAGATATACGCCAGCCATCAAGCCAACCGGCAGGCCCATCAACGCAGCTAGAAGCAGGAGTTTCAGGCTCCCGACGATGGCGTTGGCCATGCCGCCACCCGTTTCGCCCACGGGCTTGGGAAGCTGGGTGAAGAAATCCAGGTTGAGCGATTTCCCGCCGTTCCACACGAGATAGCCGAGAATCAGGAACAGGACCGCGACGACGCCAAATGCGGCGACTCCCGTGAGAGTCAGCATCACGACGTTCAAGGATTTTCGCCAGATGAGGAGCATGCGACTCACGAGGGATGGCCTCCGCCGCGTTCGGTGGCGACGATGAGGAGCCGGGCGAGGCCATTGAGGATGAACGTCATCAAGAACAGCACGAGGCCGAGCTCAATCAGCGCGCTTAAGTACAAGTCGCCCGTCGCCTCAGTGAACTCGTTCGCGATCACAGCGGCGATCGTGTAGCCGGGGGCAAAAAGGGAAGCGGCGATCTTCGGATCGTTGCCGATGACCATCGTGACGGCCATGGTCTCTCCCAGGGCGCGGGCGAGGGCGAGGAACACGGAACCCAGGATGCCGGTTCTGGCCCACGGCACGACGACTTTCCAGGTAGCTTCCCATCGGGTCGCGCCGAGCGCCAGCGCCGCTTCGCGCTGTTCCCGGGGAACGGTCAGCAGGACCTCTCGCGAAACCGAGATGATAAAAGGAACGACCATGATCGCCAGAACGACTCCGGCAGTCAGAAATCCCACGCCGTAGTTCGGCCCCTTGAAGAATTTCCCGAGAACGGGAACGTGTCCAAGGCTGCCGATTAGAATCGGGCCGACCGTGGTGCGCATCAGCGGCACAACGATAAAAATTCCGAGAAGGCCGTAGATCACGCTGGGGACGGCGGCGAGCAGGTCAATAAGGAACGAAATCGTGTCCGACATCCGGCGAGGAGCGAGCTCGGAGAGAAAGATCGCGGCCGCGAGCCCGAGCGGCACGGCGATTACGAGCGACACGATCGAGGTAACGAGCGTGCCGTAAATAAACGGAGCCGCGCCGAAATTGTCGAAGATAGGATCCCAGGTGCGCGTCCAGAAGAACAGCCAGCCAAATTTCGCCCGCGAAAGGTGAGAGTTTACCCACAGCTCGTACACCAGCCCGGACGTGAGGAGCAGAATCCCGGCCGCGAAGGTGAGCGTCAGGACATGCGCCACTTCGTCACCGTGCCCCAGCCGGTGAAGAAATGCGCGCGGCCCCCCGCCATCAAAACGGCGGGGGGCCGCGCGATCCATCGTGGTGGCCGATGTGGACATCCTATTGGATAAGCGAAATGGCCTTTGACTCTTTGCCAATAACTGTTTTGGGGAGCTGCGCGTAGGACAGCCCCTCGTTGAACTTCTGCCCGTCCGCCAGCATCCACTTCAGGAAGTCCTTGATCGCGTCGCGCTTCGCTGCATCCGAAATCTGCGCAGGGATCAGGAGCCACGTAAAGCTCGAGATCGGGTAGGACTTCGCTCCCGGAGCGTTGGTGATGGAGACGCGGAAATCTTCGGGCATATCCTTCAGCGAACCGGCCGCCGCGGTTACGCCCGCGAGGTCCGCCTTGACGAATTTTCCGTCCGCGTTCTGGACTTTGCCGTACGGGATATTGTTCTGCACCGCATAAATCAACTCGATGTAACCGATGGAGTTCGGCGTCTGCTTCACCAGGCCGGAAACGCCTTCGTTGCCCTTGCCGCCGAGGCCGACGGGCCAATTCACCGAAGTGCCTTTGCCGACCTTATTCTTCCAGTCGTCGCTTGCCTTGGAAAGGAAATCGGTCCAGATGTAGGTGGTTCCACTACCATCCGAGCGATGGACCACGACGATGTCTTCGCCCGGCAGATTCACTCCCGGGTTGGCCTTTGCGATCTCGGGATCGTTCCACTTCGTGATCGTGCCGAGGTAAATCCCCGACAGCGCCTTCTGAGTGAAGTTCAATTCACCGGTCACGCCGGAGATGTTGTAGCTGGGCACGTCGGCACCCAAGACAGTCGGAAAATGCAGGATCTTGACCTTCGACTGAGCCAGCTGATCATCCGTCATCGGGCCGTCCGAAGCGCCGAAATCCACGGTGCCGGCCAGGAGCTGGCGTATTCCGCCGCCCGAACCGATGGACTGGTAGTTGATCTGAACGTTGGGATGCGCGGTATGGTACACGTCAAACCACTTCGAATAGATGGGGTAGGGAAATGTGGCGCCTGCGGCGTTCAGCAGCAGGGGACTGCCCGACTGCGCGCCCGCGGTGGCTGCCAAGGCGAAGAGAAGGAACGGTACAACCAGCATTTTTCTCATGGTGTTGAAATTATCCTCCGTCATTATCCTGTTCGAATTGTTACAACCATGTTACGCCAAGAACAATCCAGCGTGAACGTGCCCGCCACTTCCCGGAAAGGTGGAAAGGCGCAGCCTCGGGGGTAGGAGACCGCGCCTCTAGGGTGGGCGAGGCGTGTCGTGCTTCCGGCGGACACTGCCGAGCTGCCGGAACTCTAGAAAATCTTTCCCGGACAAAGGCCCAAACCATTTGCAGCCGACGCCGAACGTGCTGTCTCGGCCCGCTACCCCGCGCACCGAACTGGCTCCCAAGCCAGAGCGCCGCCTGGCAAGACGGTAGGCGCGCCGGTTTAATCAGGGATGAGTGAAGCGTGAAAAGACGGTGACTACGCGCCGGCAACCGCAGCGTTCTCTGCGCGCGCTTCCAGTTGCCTCGCGCGGCCGTGCCGCACCTCGAGCCCGCGCACCCAGAACAAGACGTCTTCGGCGATGTTCGTGGCGTGGTCGGCGATTCGCTCGAGATGGCGCGAAGCTAGTACGAACTGGAGGCTCGGGGCGGCTAGCGAAGAATTTTCCGCGATGCCGGCGAGGAGCGCCTCGAACACACGGTCGCGGTACTGATCCACGGCGTCGTCGCTTTCGAGGACCTGAGTGGCAAGATCCACGTTCTGATAGATGAGCGCGCCGAGGCATTTCGAAATCATCGCGCGGACAGCGGTGGTCATCGACTCGAGCTCCGCCGGAGTCTGCACATCACCCATCGCCGCCAGGGAGATGGCGCGCTCGGCCAAGTTGACCGCCAAATCGCCCATGCGCTCGAGGTCGTTATTGATTTTCAGCGTGGCTACGATGAGACGGACATCCGCGTCCGCGAGATTCCCCTGGCGCAATAGCCGAATGGCGTGCTCGTCAATCACGATTTCAAGTTCGTTGATGCGCGGTTCACTGAGAAATACTTCGCTGGCCAGCCGTTCATCCCGCCCCAACAATGCGCCGAGCGCACGATTCACCGAGCCCTCCACCGCCCTTGCCTGCGAGACAAGGTAGTTCAGCAGCACCGCCTGAAAGACACCCTCCGTGCTCATCTTCGTGGCTGCCATCATGGCCTTCTCCCCGGCGGCCGCCCGCCGATTCAATCTTTATCACCGCATGGACGATGACGCACGGGCATTGCAATCAGATAAAGCGAGGGTAAATGCTTCGAGACAGCGCGGCGGATTAACCTGCGAGGGATAAGGAGAAGGAAAACTTCGAGCCGTGGCCCACTTCGCTTTCCACCCACAGCCGGCCGCCGTGCGCTTCGACGATGTGCTTCGCTATGGACAGGCCCAGGCCGGTGCCGCCTGCTTCGCGGGAGCGCGCGGCATCCACGCGATAAAAACGCTCGAAGATTCTTTCCTGGTCGGCGAGGGGAATGCCAATGCCCGTGTCATCCACCGTGACGACGGCCTCGCGCGGCCCGGCCGCCGCGCTGATGCGGACTCGGCCGCCTTCCGGCGTGTACTGGACAGCATTGTCGAGCAGGTTTTGCAAGACATCCCGCAGCAGGCTGGCATCGCCGCGCACGGCAGGCAAGTTGGCGGGCACATCGCTTTCGAGCGTAATCCGCTTCCGGTTCGCTTTCAGCAGCGAGGTTTCCGTGCAGCGTTCGATCACGTCCGCCAATTGGACCGGACCGAATTGCACCTCGAGTTTGCCCGCTTCGATGCGCGCGAGCTTCAGCAAATCGTCGGTCAAGACGGCGAGGCGCGTGGCGTGGTCGCGGATGATTTCGAGAAACCGGCGGTTGTTGCGTGGATCTTCGAGAGCGCCGGAAAGGAGCGTCTCGGCAAAACCCTGGATCGCCGTGAGGGGCGTCTTGAACTCATGCGAGACGTTGGCGACGAAATCGTGCCGCACGCGTTCGAGCCGACGCAGCTCGGTCACATCGTGCAGTACGACAACGGCGCCCGATGGCTTGTCGCCCGCCAGGGCTCCCTCGAGGGCCTGCACGGGCGCGGCCGTCACCGAAAAATTCCGCTGCTGGACGATGCCCATCGCGATGTCGGTCCGGAGGCCTTCTTCGCCGCGCAAAGCCCGGCGAAGAAGCCCGAGCAGATCCGAATTGCGGACTACTTCGATTACGGGACGCCCCTCGACCGCCGCCGAGTCGAGATTCCAAATCTCGGAAAAGGCGCGGTTGCAGAAGACAAGCCTTTCCTGCGCGTCGATCACCGCGACGCCCTCCACCATGCTTCGCAGGATCGCGCTCGAACGATTGCGCTCGCCGCTCAGCGAGCGGATCGTGCTGTCCATCCAAGCCGCCGTTTCGTTCAGCGCCGTGGCCAGATCGGCGAGTTCGTCGCGCGGGCGCTCGGCGGGCAAGGGGCGAAAATCTCCGTCGGAAACGCGGTGCAGAAAATTCTTGAGCCGTTCGACGCGGGCGGCGAACATCCGGAAATAAATCAGCGAACTCAGGCCGCCCAGCACAAGGATGAGCAGCGAGGCGGCGTAAATCCTTCGCCGCAACTCCGAACGCGATGCGTCCACTTGCGCGAGCGGCAGCGCCATGCGGATCACGATCGCTGGCCCCCCGGCCTGTTCACATCGCGCGGCGCGATAAACAAGATCGCGGCCCAGCGTTGCGCTGTGGCGCACCGAACTTCCTTCGCCCGAGGCGAATGCCTGCTGGATCTCCGGCTGGCTCAGAAGATTTTGGGTGGTCTCCCCATCGCGCTCGGAATCCGCCAGGACGTGGCCGAAGTCGTCGATCAAGGTGACTCGCGCGCCGCTGCGAGCGATCCATTCGGTCCACGCGCGAAGCTCGGTGGCATCCTGCACGCTCGGCGGACGCGCTTGCGCGACATTCAGGACCGAGGCGAGCTTATCGTCGGCCGAGCGAATGGAATCGCGCCGAAGAACGCGGGAGGAGTAGAAATCAACGGCAAGCAGGAAGCCCAGCAGCAGGGCGAAATACGTCAGCCCCAATTTCCAGAAAAGCCTAGCTCGCACGGGTTTCGAAGAGGTAGCCGGCGCCGCGAATCGTCTTCATGTAGGCCGGATGCTGCGGATCGGTTTCGATCTTCTCGCGCAACCGCCGCACATATACGTCCACGCTGCGCGGCGTCACGAACCGCTCGGTTCCCCAGACGCCGTCGAGCAATTGATCGCGTGTGAAGACGCGGTCCGGGCGCGCCGCCAGAAAGTAGAGCAGCCGGAATTCGAGAGTGCTCATCGGCACCGGCTTTCCGCCGCGCGTGACTTTGTAGGCGGCGGGATCGATCCGCAGCACGCCGATTTCGATGGGCTTCTCGGCAGGCGTTCCCGGCTCGGTGCGCCGCAAAAGCGCTTTCACGCGGGCCACGAGCTCGCGCGGACTGAACGGCTTCGTCACGTAATCGTCCGCGCCGAGTTCCAATCCCACGACGCGGTCTGCTTCTTCGCCCTTCGCCGTCAAAATCAAAACCGGCAAGCGATTCAAGCTGACGTCTTTGCGGACTTCCTTGCAGATTTCTAGGCCCGACAGTCTCGGCAGCATCAGGTCGAGAATCAACAGATCGGGAGGCGTCTTGCGAACTTGCGCGAGCCCCGTCGCACCATCTGCACTCGCGGCAACCTGGAAGCCATCCTTCTCCAGGTTGTACTTCACCAACTCGACAATATCCTTGTCGTCTTCGATTACCAGAACACGTTTCATCGATTCTCTTTCGGGCGGTCGTCCACACGATACGGGAAATACCACCTTCGGCGCAAGCAGGTGGTGGTCCCATCGTCCGCTTTTAACGGGACATTAACATCGTTGGGCGAGGGTGGCATCCAGTTAGCGGGCTCGTTTTCGCCACCCAGCGTGCAAGGGTTCCATTCCGATACAGCTCATAACTTATTGATTACAAGTAACGTGAGCCGCGGCGCACGGGCTGTGCCCTAGTTGCAAGTCTGGGGCACAAGCCCCATGCCGGTTCATCAATGCATTTCCGTATCTGCGCCGATAGTTCATTCAGGGGAGCGCTGCCAGTGTGCGCGCCCAGATTGCGAGGGCCGAAGGGTGTCGGAAAAACGTAAGCGCACAGTTGCCGTAGGTCATGGTGCAAGGAGATTCATTCGCACGGCCGCGCTCTCTGCCATTTTCTCTGCCGGCGTGGTCGCAGCAAAGAACCGCCGACCTCACGGACCGAAGCCTCGAAGACTTGATGAACATCGAGGTGATTTCCGTTTCAAAGTAGGCGGAAAAACTCTCGGACACGGCTTCGGCCGTTTTCGTGATCACCCAAGAGGACATCCGCCGCTCGGGCTCGAGAAATCTTCCCGACTTGTTGCGGATGGTTCCGGGCGCGGATGTGACTCAGCTCGATGCCAACACGTGGGCCGTCAGCGTGCGGGGCCTCAACGAACGCACAGAATTCGCCACGGAGGCCCCGCTGGCCGATTCCGGCTAGTATGTCGAGGTAATGTACCGTTCGAACGGTACTGCGTTAGGCAGCCGGAGTCATTCTGCTTGCCTCACGGTCCAACGTATTGATCCGTATGGCAAATCTAGGTTTCAAATCGGCCGATACTTAACGCAATCCGGTTCGTCACTCGGGGATTTTGGTGTACATTGTTACTCGCAATCGGAACACAAACTCTTGTTTGCCACATCCGGAAGGGATCAGGGAATGAATCCGACCAAATCTGGGTCCGTCGCCAGCAGCGAAACGCCCGCTGGCGGGCGCCGCGACACGCTGACGATCGTTGATAATCGAACCGGGCGGCAATACGAAATTCCCGTAGCCGACGACACGATCCGGCCGATCGATCTGCGGCAGATCAAGATTCACGAATCTGATTTCGGGATGATGAGCTACGATCCGGCGTTCGCGAACACAGCGTCGTGCGCGAGCAAAATCACCTACATCGACGGCGACAAGGGAATCCTTCGCTATCGCGGTTATTCCATCGAGGAGCTGTCCGAAAAGAGCACTTACCCCGAGACAGCCTACCTGATTCTCCACGGCGAACTTCCCACGAGTTCGCAGCTGAAGGAATGGAACTACCACATCACGCATCACACGTTCATTCACGAGAGCATCAAGAAGTTTCTCGATGGCTTTCACTACGATGCGCACCCGATGGGAATGCTGATCTCGACGATCGCCGCGCTTTCCACGTTCTATCCGGACGCGAAGGACATCTTCAATCCGGAGTCGCGCCGCAAGCAGACCTATCGCCTGATCGGCAAAATGCCGACCGTCGCCGCGTTCGCCTACCGTCACTGCCTGGGGATGCCGTTTGTGTATCCCGACAATGATTTGGGTTACTCCGGTAATTTTCTGAATATGTTGTTCCGCACCACCGAATTGCAGTATCGGCCGAATCCAACTCTCGAACGCGCGCTCGACGTTCTATTCATTCTGCACGCGGACCACGAACAGAACTGTTCATCCACCGCAATGCGCGGCGTCGGGAGCTCGCACGTGGATCCCTATTCTGCCACGGCCGCGGCCACGGCCGCGCTGTATGGGCCGCTCCACGGCGGCGCGAACGAGGCGGTGCTGCGCATGCTGGTCGAGATCGGGTCGGTCAATAACGTACCGGCCTACGTCAAGAGCGTGAAGGCAGGCGAAAAGCTGCTGATGGGCTTCGGTCACCGCGTCTATAAGAACTACGACCCGCGCGCCAAAATCGTCAAGCGCATCGCCTACGAGGTTTTCGACGTGATGGGCCGCAATCCATTGATTGATATCGCGCTCGAATGTGAACGCATTGCACTGGAGGACGAATACTTCGTCACGCGCCGTCTCTATCCCAACGTGGACTTCTATACCGGCCTCATCTATCAATCCATGGGTTTCCCCGTAACCATGTTCCCGGTTCTGTTCGCCATTCCGCGCACTTCGGGCTGGATTGCGCAGTGGGAAGAGATGCTGCTCGACCACGAACAGAAGATTTCCCGGCCGCGCCAGGTATATCTCGGGCAAGATTTGCGCAGCTACATTCCTCTCGATCATCGCGGCTAGACCATTTCAGGAGGCGGTTTCGCCCGCGCTTCGCCAGATTGTGCCATCTCGGGCCAAACGGCGGTTCCGGCCTCGTGCTCGGTTCGAAAAGGGTTGCATATAGGCGCAATCTCTGGCAAAACACAGGTGCGCCAGAGGGTGCCCCGCACATGAACATCTCCACGCGTCAATTTGAACACGCTTCGATTGTGGACGTTTCGGGCGACATCACGCTGTACAACACCCCCGAAGTCCGCAAGATTCTGCTCGATTTGCTCAAGGAAAAGCGTGTCCGCCGCGTCATCGTTAATCTCGAAAAAGTGAAATATATTGACAGCGCCGGCGTAGCCTCTCTGGTCGAAGGGCTCAAGCTTTCCCGCGATTTGAAAAGCGGATTCGCACTGTATGGCCTGAGCCGGTCAACGCGCGAGGTTCTCGAGCTGACGCGCCTCCTCAAGGTCTTTGAAGTTCACGAAACCGAAGAGCAAGCCCTCGGCGGAGGCACCAGCGGCGCTCCTGGCAGCAAATAGCGCTCCCGCCGTCGCGAATCCTGGAATGTCATTCACAGAAAATATCGGCGAAGCCACCATTGGCGGTCTGGCGTATGTGGGCAGCTTGGCGCGCCTGGCCGGAGGCGCGGCGCGAGCTGTGTTCATCGAGCCTTTCCGCGGGCGACCACTTCGCTGGACCCGCGCGATTCATCAGGCGATGTCCGTGGGCGTGGAAGCGATCCCGATTGTCTCCCTGATCGCTTTCTTCGTCGGCCTGATTCTCGCCCTGCAAGGCGCTTACGAGTTGCGCCAGCTCGGCGCAATGCAACTCGTAGCCAGCGCCGTGGCTATTTCGATGACGCGCGAGCTGGGCCCATTGATGACCGCGATCATGGTGATCGGCCGCTCCGGCTCGGCATTTGCCGCCGAAATCGGCACCATGAAAGTGAACGAAGAAATCGACGCGCTCGAAACCATGGCGCTCGAACCCGTCCGCTTCCTGGTTGCACCCAAATTTTTGGCCATGATATTGATGATGCCCTGCCTGACCACCTGGGCCGATTTCATGGGCGTCCTGGGCGGCGGGCTCTTCGGCGTCTCGAACGCCGGCTTCACGTGGGGCACTTACTTTCATGCCACGTTGGACGCCTTGGTACAGCGCGACATCATCAGCGGCTTGATCAAAAGCGTGATGTTCGGCCTGGTGATTACGGCCGTCGGCTGCCGCGAAGGATTCTCCACCGGCCTGGGCTCCGAGCAGGTCGGACGCTCGACCACTTCGGCAGTGGTGAAATCCATCTTCTTCGTGATCGCCGTGGATCTGGTCTTTACAGCGCTCTTTTATTTCACGGCGCCGCAAAAATAGGAGACATGCCAGCACAACCCATCTCGAAAGAAAGCACTCGCGGCGGCTCCGCCGACAATGCCATCGAGGTGCGCAACCTGCACGTCCGTTACGGGACGCGGGAAATTCTCCACGGCGTCAACTTTGAAGTTCCGTCGGGCGAGACGTTGGTTATCATGGGCGGCTCCGGCTGCGGCAAGAGCACTCTGTTGCGCACGCTCGTGGGCCTCGAGCGGCCCAGCGAGGGCGAGATCTGGATTCACGGCAAGAATTTCGCCGGCATGTCCGGTGCGGAGCGCGACGAACTTCGCAAAAAGATGGGGATGTCGTTTCAGAGCGGGGCGCTTTTCGGCTCGATGACCGTGGGCGAAAATGTCGCGCTTCCGCTGCGCGAGCACACACCGCTGGACGAGTCCACCATCGACATCGTGGTTCGCTTGAAGCTCGATCAGGTTGGTCTCTCCGGCTTTGAAAACTACATGCCGGCGCAATTGAGCGGCGGAATGAAAAAACGCGCCGCCATCGCCCGCGCGCTGGCGATGGACCCGGAAATCCTGTTTTTCGATGAGCCCTCGGCCGGCCTCGACCCCATCATCGCCGCCGGGATCGACGAGCTGATCTTGAAATTGAAAAAAGCGTTCCGCATCACGATTCTCGTGGTCACCCACGAACTCGCGAGCGCTTTTCTGATCGCCGACCGAATGATTCTGCTCGATAAGGGAGTCGTCGTCGCCAAGGGAACGCCCGACGAAGTCCGCCAGAACAACGCACCGCGGGTTCGGCAGTTCCTGGACCGCGTTGCCGAGCCGGAATTGGCGGCCGAAATCGACTACCTGCAGATGCTGACGGGAGAGGACCCTCCGCAGCGGCGTTGAGGCTGGCAAACGCCGGTCACGTGATATACTCCGCCGCACCTTTCGGGTAGCCGGCGCAGAACGAGACGCAGCGGGTCGGGACCCGAACTCACGAGGAAGCACATGGAATCGAGGCGCGAGCAAGCTTTTGTCGGTCTTTTTACTCTGGTGGCTGCTGCTTTGCTCGTCGCGACCGTGTTTCTGCTCTCGGGAGGTTTCGCCAAAGGCACCATCTCCTATCGAGCGTATTTCAAGAATGCTGGCGGACTGGCCCCTGGCGCGGAAGTCCGCTATGCGGGCGGACCTCCGATCGGACGCGTCGAGAAGGTCGCGAGCGACCCTCAGAACGCCACGCGCATGGAAGTGGACTTCTCCGTCGAGCCGAACGTTCCGGTCAAGACAGACAGCGTCGCTCAAATCACCAGCGTCAGCCCGCTGGGTGATAATTTTCTCGGAATCGTTCCCGGCACTCTCAATGCGCCGCGGGCGCAGAAGGGCGCGGTCCTGAAATCCATCGAGTACACCAGCCTGGCCGACGTCGCCGGAATGATCGCGCAGCTCGAGCCCAACGCCGATACCCTGCTCACGAATTTGAACGATCGCGTCGTGGCGTTGAAAGTAACGATGGATCGCGTCAACGACCTGTTGAACGATCAGAACCGCAGCAACCTCTCCGGGACCATGGCGAACCTCCACGGAATGCTGGCCGAGAATCGGTCCAACATTCATTCCACGCTCGACAACGTGAATGCCTCGAGCGCCAAGCTGGGACCGCTGATTGACGATTTCCACAAGACCGCCAAGCAGGCGAGCGACACGCTCGAGCATGTCGACTCCATGATCGGCGAGGATCGCCCCGATCTTCACAAGGCCATCGCCAATCTCCGGCAGTCGCTCGATCAGGCCGTCAACATCACTGGCCAGCTAAACAGCACCCTGAATACGAACACGGAAAACCTCGACGAGATTCTCGACAATCTCCGCCACATTACCGACAACATGAACGAGTTTACGGAGACGATCAAAACGCGGCCTTACACCCTGATTCGCGCTTCCGGGCTGCCGGTCCGCGAACCTGGCCAGGCTCCGCCGAAGTAGAAGAGGGAGGAACGAAAAGTGTTGATGCGCCGGATCCAAAATGCCGCGTTCGTTCTTTTGCTCGCAGGAGTCGTCGCCGGTTGCGGCGCTTCGCGGCCCGTGAAATATTACGTGCTCGACGCCGGTCCGGCGCCCGCCGTTGCCCCTGCCCCGCAGGTTCCCGTCACTCTTCTGGTTTCGCGCATCACCGCTGCGCATCTGTATCGCGACGACCGCCTCGTCTATGGCAGCGGCACCACGCAGCTGGGCACGTACGAATATGAACGCTGGGCCGAGCCGCCCGCTGGAATGATGCAGGACATGGTCATCAAGACTTTGCGAGCATCCGGAAGTTATCGCTCCGTGTCGCGTATCGCCAGCAATCTGCGCGGCGATTACATTGTCCGTGGCCAGCTGTTTGCCCTGGACGAAGTACAATCGCCTGGGCTTTCCGGTCGCTTTTCCTTCCAGCTCGAGCTGTACGATCCCAAAGCCAGTACCACTGTTTGGTCTGCCGCCTACACGCATGACGAGCCCGTCAATGGGAAGAAAGTGTCCGACGTGGTCGAGGCGCTGGACCGCAACGTGCGCGCCGGACTGACTCAGCTTACCGGCGAACTCGGCCAATACTTCGCCAGCCATCCCCCGCAAGCGGCAACCGGGCAATAACCCGCGTTTCCATCTGTTCGGCGATTGACTCTCGCGAGATGGAAATTTTCGTTCATCTTGACTTCGGCTCGGGTTAGCCCAAACTAGTATCCCCTTCTGAAAGGCCTTCGCTAGCAGTGGGCCTTCCCCTTTTCTGCCATTGCAAGATTTGCTTCGACGCCAGAAGTCCTCTCCTTGAAAACCGGGCGCGCTACGGCAATCGCCGCGTCGTTGGAAGAAGTTCGGCTCATTTCGAAAAGCATAAAACGGAATTTGCAACCACGAGATGAGTCTGGAGGTTCAGGATGAACCACAGAAGCATGGTGGCGCTCGCTTACAGCGTCGCTCTATTCATTTTTTGCGCCGTAGGCTTCGTCTTTTATCGGCAGTCGCGTTTGGAAAGCGAGACCCAGAAATGGGTCATTCACACGTGCGAGGTTTTGCAGAAGATCCAGGACGTCTCTGGAAATTTGACCGACGCCGAAAGCGCGCACCGGGGATTTACCTTAAGCGGGTACCCGGACTTCTCGAAGTCCTACGCAGATGCGAGGGACGGAACGCGAAAAGCAGTTTCCGATCTCCGTTTTCTCACGATCGACAATCCGGGCCAGCAGAGACGCCTCGACGAACTCCAATTTGTCATTCATTGAACAGCGAATCGCTCTACTCAATAAGCAGATCGGAGGCGGTCCGCAGACCTCTGCGAATCGAGGCGAGCAATCGCAATGGATGATGGAAGGCCGCGTCATGTCAGGGCAGGTTCGCGGAATCTTATCGGACGCACAACAAGAAGAAAGGCAATTGCTGATGCACCGCAGCGGCGAAGTGAGAGCGAGGGCGCGCCTCGTCCAGTGGTTCGCCGGGCTGGGCTACGCCTTCGGCGTCGTTTTGATCCTTCTGGCTTTCCTCGTGACCGAACGCGAAATTGCCAATCGCAAGAGCGAAGAGGATAAGTTCCGCAATTTCCTTGAATCGGCGCCCGATGCCATAGTGATCGTAAACTGCGAGGGATTGATTCAGTTCGTGAACGTCCAAACGGAAAAACTTTTCGGCTACGCGCGCGGAGCTTATCGGACAGAACGTGGAGATTCTTGTTCCTCAGCGCTACCACGGTTCGCACGCTGCCCATCGCCACGAGTACTCGCAATCGCTCGGACGCGGAACTGACCCTGCACGCGCTGCGGAAGAGCAAGCTCGCCAACCAGATCCAACTGGCGCGCGACGGGGAAGAGGCACTGGACTTTCTCTTTTGCCGCGGCGCCTTTTCCACGCGCCGGTTCGAACGCGGTCCCCGGCTGATCCTGTTCGATCTGAAGCTGCCCAAGGTGGACGGCCTGCAGGTTTTGGAGCAGGTGAAGGCCGACTCGCGCACGAAAGCCATTCCGATCATCGTCCTCACTTCTTCAAAGGAAGAAAGAGATTTGGTGAAAAGCTACAAGCTTGGGGTGAACAGCTACATTCAAAAGCCAGTCCACTTCGGCGAGTTCCAGAAAGTAGTGGAGCAGCTCGGGATGTACTGGCTTCTGGTCAACAGCAATCCCCCGGCGGCGGCGTTTCTGGCGCAATAGAATCGGCGAGTAGCTATGCTCAGGCCCAGGCCCATTCCCAAAGAAAATCCCGCCGCCGTGGAACCCCTGCGGCTGTTGATCGCCGACGACGATCCCGACGATCTCGAGCTGTGCCTGCGCAGTCTCGAGAGCTCGGGGATCGAATTCCAGGCCGAAACGGTCTCGACGAAGGAAGAGTTCGAAAAGAGACTTAAAGAACGGCCCTTTGATGTGGTCCTATCCGACTACCGCATGAAGAGCTGGACGGGAATGGACGCACTGGCGATGGCCAGGGAAATCCACCCGGAAATCCCCCTGATCCTTCTGTCGGGAACGCTCGGCGACGAGATGGCCGTCGAGTGCATCAAGCTGGGCGTGACGGACTACGTTCTCGCGTTGGAGACATTGACCGGTCTCGGCTACCAGGTAATGCTGGCGACCGATGGCGAACAAGCGGTGGCGGATTTTCGCGCAAATCGCGACCAGATCTCCCTCGCGTTGCTGGATGTGATGCTTCCGAAACTCAGCGGGCCGGAAATCTGCGCGATTATCCGGAAAGAAAAACCGGAATTAGCGGTGATCTTTGCGACGGGCTATAGCCCGGATATGGCCCAGCTGCAAAAGGCCCGGCAGGAGGGCCTGCCAGTGCTGCAGAAACCCTATTCGCCGCGCGATCTGGCGCGCAAGGTGCGCGAGACGCTTGACCAGAGC
>Ga0116223_10002886_pt1 | contig 15791 bp, 17 predicted proteins | sample Sb_taG_3_FD_90092 | JGI IMG/M metagenome (GOLD analysis project Ga0116223, IMG submission 90092) | Peat soil microbial communities from Weissenstadt, Germany - Sb_50d_a_PC metaG | ecosystem: Environmental > Terrestrial > Soil > Wetlands > Peat | place: Germany: Weissenstadt | collected 2010-09-21 | reverse complement strand
TGATTGAAGATGACGCCGTGCACCTTCTCATTGTTGTTGAAAGCCTTCTCGAGCTTGCCCCAGCTTTCCTCGCGGCGCGCCTTGTCGCGCGACAGCACGGCCTCGCCGAGCGCATTCTCGATCCGGTCGAGAAACACCTCGACCACGTCGCCGACCTTGAGGTCGCTTTCGCGGCCGGGCCCGGCGAATTCACGCAGCGCCACGCGGCCTTCGGTCTTCAGGCCGACATCGATGACGGCCATGTCCTTCTCGATCGCAACAACGGTACCCTTGATGACGGAGCTTTCCTGCAAATTGCCGCCGGCGAAGGACTCATCGAGCATGGCGGCAAAATCGTCACGGGTGGGATTATAGGAACTAGCAGTCGAAGCCATTTGTTCTCCAGCTGCGGGGATTTGCCGGCCATGCGGGTTAAAGGGCGCATCGGACGCGAAGGGTCAGAGTTCCGCAAACTCTAACGACCGCCTCGCAAGAATTCGCGAGAGCGGGCCGGCAGCTTGCCTGCACGTTCGATACGTTGATGGCGCGCATTCCGCAAAAGTGGGTACCGGTTTTGCGAAAAGAATGCGCGTGACTTGATGTCCGGGACCTTGAGCTTGTCGATCTCGAAGCCTGGAGCGGGCTTTCCTCCAATGACGGCAGAGGCTCAAACCTTCTGCCGGCCCGCTCGGACAGCCTCGACAATGTCGATGGCGGCCCGGACGCCGCCTTCTATATCCAGATTGGAATTGTCTAGCAAGTAAGCATCCGCGGCCGGTTTTAAAGGCGCCACGGCCCTGTTCTGGTCGCGTTCGTCCCGTTTGATGATATCGGCCAGCACGGCGGCCTCATCCGCCTCCTCGCCCCGCGCCCGGGCCTCCAGGGTCCGCCGGCGGGCGCGCACTTTTGCGTCCGCCACGACGAAGATTTTGACGTCGGCGTTCGGGCAAATCACGGTTCCGATATCGCGGCCATCGAGCACCGCGCCCGGTGGGTCGGCGGCGAACTGCCGCTGAAAGTTCAACAGCACCTCCCGCACCCGTGGAAATGCCGAGACCACGGAAGCGGCGTCGCCAACTTCCTGGGTCTTGAGCGCGGGATTGCCGAATTTTTCGGGATCGAGTTCGAGGGCGGCGGAGACCGCGAGCATTTCGTTGTTCGGGTCGGCGCCGGCATCCAGCAGCGCCTTGGCGACGGCCCGGTAGATCACGCCGGTATCGAGGTGACGATAGCCGTAGTGCTTGGCGAGCCGTTTGCCGAGCGTACCCTTGCCCGAGGCGGCCGGTCCGTCGATGGCGATGATCATGAAAACTCTGCCCCAATTGCGCGCATCATCGGGATGAAATCCGGAAACGAGGTGGCGATGAAGGCGGTGTCGTCGACCCTGACCGGCTTGTCGGAGGCAAGCCCCATCACCAGTGCCGACATCGCGATGCGGTGGTCCATGTGGGTGGCAACAAGCCCGCCCCCCGGCACATGACCCTTGCCCTCCACGATCAGATCGTCGCCGGATATTTCGACCGCAACGCCGTTGACGCGCAACATGGCGGCGGTGGCCTCCAGCCGGTCGGATTCCTTGACCCGCAACTCCTTCAGGCCACGCATGATGGTGGTGCCTTCGGCGAAGCTCGCGGCCACCGCCAGCACCAGATATTCGTCGATCATCGAGGGCGCGCGCTCAGGCGGCACCTCGACGCCACGCAGTTTTGACGCGCGCACGCGAAGCAGCGCCATCGGCTCGCCGGCATCGGTGCGAACATCGCTTTCCTCGATGTTGCCGCCCATCTCGCGCAGCGTCGTGAACAGCCCGGTGCGCAGCGGATTGGTCATGACATCAGACAGAACGAGGTCCGAGCCTTCGGCGATCAAAGCCGCCACAACAGGGAACGCCGCCGACGACGGATCGGCCGGTACCACGACCTCGGCGCCATGCAATTCCGGCTGACCCGTTAGCGTGATCTTGCGGCCGTGGCTGCCTTCCCGCACTGAGACGATCTCCGCGCCAAAATGCCTGAGCATCAGCTCGGTGTGGTCGCGGCTGGCCTCGCTTTCGATCACGGTGGTGACGCCGGGCGCGGCGAGCCCCGCCAGCAGCACCGCGGATTTGATCTGCGCGGAGGCGACCGGGGTGGGGTAAACGATCGGCAGAGGATCGCGCGCGCCGGAAAGCGTCAGCGGCAGGCGGCCGCCTTGCCCGCTCGCACCGACCCGGGCGCCCATCAGTTCCAGGGGATCGAGCACCCGCCGCATCGGCCTGCCGCGCAGCGACGCGTCGCCATCGAATACCGCCGTGATCGGGCACCCGGCGACCGCCCCCATCACCAGCCGGCAGCCGGTGCCGGAATTGCCGAAATCGAGCGGCGCATCCGGCTGGGCGAAGCCCGTCACGCCCACGCCCCGGACCGACCAGGCAAAATTTCCGGTCCGCTCCACTTTCGCGCCCAAAGCCCTCATGGCTTTGGCGGTGTTCATGACGTCTTCGCCTTCAAGCAGGCCCGATATGCGGGTTTCGCCAACCGCCAGCGCTCCCAAAATCAGGGCACGGTGGGAAATCGACTTGTCCCCGGGGACGCGAACCTTCCCGGTCAGGGGTCCACTGATGCGGGCTGCAAGCGGGGTCTTATGATCGGCGGGGCGATCCGAATGGGTCAAGATTGTGTCCTTCCGAGGCGTCCCGGTTCTAACATTCGCGGGCGGACTGCGTCACGCGAGCTGTCCATCTTCCGGAAAAGCACTATTGACAGCGGCGCGCCAACTAGCCAAGTGAAGCACCGATTTTTCGAAAAATTTCCAGGATTCCACCGTGGCCAAATCCGATCTCGGAACCAAACGTATTTGCCCGACGACGGGTAAGAAGTTCTACGACCTCAACAAGAACCCGGTGATCTCGCCCTACACCGGTGAGGTCGTGCCGATCGCGCCAGTGGCGCCGCCGCGAACCCGTGGCGATGCCGCCGCCCGAGCCACTGCCGCCGCTGCGGCTTCCGCCGCCGAGGCCACGCCCGAGCCGGTCGAGGCTGAAGAGTTGGTGCCGCTCGAGGAGGCCGATGCCGAGGAGAATACCGGCAAGGTCAAGGCGGTCGTTCCCGAATCGGAAGAAGATATCGAGATCGACGAGACGATCGAAGACGACGATGACGATGATTCCACCTTCATCGCCGATGAGGAGGAAGGCGACGAAGACGTCACCGATATTATCGGCGACGTCGGCGGCGACGAGGAGACTTGAGATCGGCCCTGAACTGTGTTCAGGGTTGCGGCCCGCGCGTCACCCAAGGGCGCGCAGGGCATGATCCGGAGCCGGAGGCCGCGTTAGCGCAAAGTGGTAACCGGTTTTCCGAAAAGATCATGCTCTAAAGGCGATATCAACGGGGCCATAGCTCAGCTGGGAGAGCGCTTGCATGGCATGCAAGAGGTCGGCGGTTCGATCCCGCCTGGCTCCACCACGCTTCGCCCTTCGGGCTTCGCGTGGCGCAGCCACGTGATGACCGAAGGGCGAAGCGTGGTGCCCGGCGTAGCCCAAAGGGCGAAGACGGGCTGCAAATCCTTGGGGCTTCAATCACGCCCTTCGGGCTTCGCGTGGCGCAGCCACGTGATGACCGAAGGGCGAAGCGTGGTGCCCGGCGTAGCCCAAAGGGCGAAGACGGGCTGGAGATGTCTTGGCACGGTATAACTATGCGCGAGTGCCCATGTGGTACGTCTACATCCTCCACAGCATGAATTTTCCCAAACAAGTGTATATCGGCGCAACCGCGGATCTGAAGCGGCGAATATCCGAGCATAACGCGGGAAAGTCGGCCCACACCGCAAAATTCAAACCATGGAAATTGGTTTGGTATTGCGCTTTCCCGGATAAGTACAAGGCTCTGGAATTCGAGAAATATCTCAAATCCCACTCCGGCCGCGCATTCGCTAGAAAACGTCTGCAGCGATGAGCGCCTGCCCAGGTTGATAATGACCGGCGCTGGAGACGTTAAGCGATCCAACCAGGAGTTCGTTCGATGAGCGCATCGTCAAGCGCAACCCTCTCCAAAGCAGACATCGGCACCTTTGCTGAGCTTAAGGCCAAGAAGAATCCGGACGGGCTCGTTTTGGTCTACGTGCCGGGGCTTGCAGCCCTTCTTGAGCGCGCCAGACAACTCAAAGGTTCCGAACTGTCTGAAGCGGAAACGGCGCGTATCGCAGAGCATGCCAGCGCGATGGCCGTGACGCCGGAAGTGGCGAAAAAGACAATCGCAGATCGAGGCTATGAGTAGCTCCGACCGCACCACCCGCATTTGCGAAGAAACGGCTGTGGTGCTTTAAGCCGGCAACGACACCACAAGACCTCGCAAGAAACGCCCATGACGAACGAAACTGCCCAAGACGCGACTGCAAAAGGCGCGACTAACCAAGGCGCGATGGCCGGACTGCGCGTGATTGATCTCACGCGCGTTCTCGGCGGACCCTTTTGCACCCAGATCCTGGCCGACCACGGGGCCAATGTGATCAAGGTCGAGCCGCCGGCCGGCGACGAGGTGCGCGACTGGGGACCGCCGTTTCATGACGATGACGCGGCCTATTTCATCGGCATCAACCGCAACAAGCGCTCGATCGGGCTCGACCTCGCCTCGGAGGGCGGCCGCGCGGTGCTGATGAAGATGCTTCAAGGCGCCGACGTCCTGATCGAGAATTTCAAACCCGGCACGCTGGACAAATGGGGCATCGGCAACGACGTGCTGCGCGCGAAATTTCCAAAACTCGTTCACTGCCGCATCTCGGGCTTCGGCGCCGACGGCCCGCGCGGCGGCAATCCCGGCTATGACGCGATCATCCAGGCCATAACCGGGATGATCGCCGCGACCGGTTCGCCGCAATCCGGGCCGATGCGGATCGGCGTTCCCGTGGTCGACATCACCACCGGGCTTTATGCCGCGATCGGCATTTTGATGGCGCTGTCGGAGCGGCAGAGATCTGGCCTCGGTCAGTTCCTTGAAACCACGCTGTTTGAGACTGGCCTTGCGGTCATGCATCCGCACGCGGCGAATTATTTCATGCACGGCAAGCCGCCGAGCCTAACCGGCAATGAGCATCCCAACCTCGTGCCTTACGCGATCTTCCCGACGCGCACCGACAACATCTTCATCGGCGTCGGCAATGACGGGACCTTCCGCAAGCTATGCAAGGAAATCGGCAAGCCCGAGCTCGGCGCCGATCCGCGCTTTGCGCGCAACAAGGACCGCATTGCCAACCGCGATGCCTTGCGTACCGAACTCGCGGCCGTGTTCAACCAGCAAGATGCCGGACCGCTGTGCAATCGCCTGCTGGCCGCCGGCCTGCCGGCCGGACCGGTGCAGTCGATCGACCAGGCACTGACCAGCGCCCACGCCGTCCATCGCGGCGACGTCATCGAAAAGGATTGGTACAGGGTGTTGCCTCACCGATTCGCCTCGAACGCAGCAAGCCTAGCCTGCGCAGCGTTCCGCCCAAATTCGGCCAGCACACCGCCGAGGTGCTGATGGAGTTCGGATATTCCAAAGGCGAGATCGACGCCCTGACGGCCGAAGGCGTCGTCTGCGGCGGCGAACGCCGGCGCTGAGCCCTTCGCCGGTCCCGCGTCGACACGTCGCAGCCTTGGGGTCCGCGCCCCCTGGGGGGCGAATTTCGGGGGTGCTTGAACACCCCCAAATTATGCCCATATTGGAACTGATCGGAGGGCAAATCCGCCTTCGGATCGCGTTGGGGCGCCGTAAGGGCCCCGAACTTCAAAGTCGCTTCGAGAGGACTTTGCAAAATATGTCTCGTGTTCCTTCGTTATCCAGTCCGTTTCTGCTGGGATTCGACGAAATTGAGCGTGCGCTCGATCGCGTCGTCAAAGGCGCCGACGGCTATCCTCCTTACAATATCGAGCGCTGTGACCGCTCCAACGGCCAGCCCGAACGGCTGCGAATCACGCTGGCGGTGGCGGGGTTTACCCGCGACCAACTCGATGTAACTATTGAGGAAAACCAGCTCGTGATCCGCGGCCGCCAGCAGGACGACAAGGCCCGGCAATACATCCATCGCGGCATTGCCGCACGCCACTTCCAGCGCACCTTCGTGCTGGCGGAGGGGATGCTCGTGCTGGGCGCGGACCTGAAAAACGGGCTGTTGTCGATCGAGCTGGCCCGGCCTGAGCCGGAAAAGGTCGTTAAGACAATTGCTATCAATGAACACGAATAATGGAACAAGTAGCGGACTCGACCGCTTGGGCTCAGAAGGAGTCGAGACCATGACTGAAGGTAATGTTGCGTTGGAACCCCGCGTCTCGCTTGAGGCGCTGGCCCATCTCGGTGCCGGCCATATCGCTTATGTGAAGCAGATCCGTTCCGAGGACGTGCCGGGACTGTTTCCGCAGGCGCCGAGTATCGCACCCGGACTGAAACTGTTTGCACTCCATGCCGCCGACGGCACGCCGATCATGCTGACCGACTCGCGCGAAGCGGCGATCGCAAATGCCTGGAGCAATGAGCTGCAGGCCGTAAGCGTGCACTGAGCCGTTCGTCGCTCTGACGAAAGCCGCGGCGCGCAGGATGGATCATGCGCGGGCTTTGCCCGCGTATCGCTCAGCTCCCCGGAAAAACTTCTCAAGGAAAAAATATCGTCGCGCGCGAATCGCAGGATGATGCCGATCGCGGCCCGACGGCTACACGTCTATCTTGAAGCCAAGGTCGATTTCGGAGGCGGGCATTCCACCGCGCACGCCCCAATTCTCAGGTGGAATCTCGATGAGCGTGATCTTGATATCGAGTGCGGGAACGCCGAGCGCCGCGAGATTGCGGACGATGGCCTGATAGAGCGCCCTCTTGGCGCCCATCGATCGCCCGGAAAACATCGAGACTTCGACGAGGGTGAATTTCTCCCCGCGTCCAGGCGGAACGGCAAAGTGCGACGGCAGATGTTCAATCAGCCGCAGGGTTCGATCCCATTCCGGAATTTTCAAAGCTTCGCGGAGCGCCGATTGGACCGCATCGATCACCGCGGCTTGATCGGTGATCCAGCCGGACCGCGTCGCGATCAGCGTATTGGGCACTTGCCTTAAGCGGCACTTGCCGGCGGCAGCGCCAGCACCGAATAGATCGCCGGCGCATCGCGCGAGGCGCGCAGCTTCTTGGCGACGTCCTGATCGCGCAAGAGCCGCGCGATCCGCGCCAAGGCCTTCAGGTGATCGGCACCGGCGCCTTCGGGCGCGAGCAGCAGGAACACCAGATCGACCGGCTGGCCGTCCATCGCCTCGAAATCGATCGGGCGCTCGAGGCGGGCAAACAGGCCGAACAGCTTTTCCAGCTTGGGAAGCTTGCCGTGCGGAATGGCGACGCCATAGCCGACCGCGGTGGTCCCGAGCTTCTCCCGCTGCAAGAGCACTTCGAAGATCGCGCGCTCGTTCTGCCCGGTCAGGCTTGCCGCCCGCGCCGCCAGTTCCTGGAGCGCCTGCTTTTTGCTGTTGACCTTCAATGCAGGGAGAATCGCCTCGGGTGCGACCAGATCGGTAATCGTCATGGGGCGTTCCGAGGTAAATTGACCGTCAGGTTGCGAAACAGACTTCAGCGGGCGACATCTCAAAGATGAGGCGGGAAAGGTTGCCACCGCTCGGGTCCTAGGTGGGGGGGCTTCTACTCTAACGCAAGAGCGGTGCCAACACCCACGAAGTCGCCCCCGGCCCCCTATCGTTAAGGGCGCGGACCATAGGGAGGGTCCCCTTGGCCGTCAATGCCGAAAAGCGCCCTACCCCCCGGAGTTAACCACAGGGGGATCGATCCAGCCGACATTGCCGTCCGGGCGTCGGTAAATGACGTTTACCCGGCCGCTGGAGCCGTGCTGGAACACCAGGCAGGCGGCGCCGGTCAAGTCCAATTCCATCACGGCTTCCGAGACCGAAAGCCGCTTCAGCGACGTGGTGGCCTCGGCGATGATGACCGGACTATAGCCGGTCACCTCGTCATCGCCTTCCGCAGGCGCCTCGATCACATAGCTCGGCGCATCCAGTACCGGGGCATTCATCCCCGAAAGCGCCTCCGACGCTGCGTGAGCCTTGCGGGCGGAGCGATCCTTCAGCCGGCTCTTGTAGCGGCGCAGCCGCTTTTCGATCATCAGCAATGCCTGATCGGCACTGGCATAGGCGTCGGCGGCATTGGAATCCGCCTCCAGCGTGATGCCTGAATCCAGATGCAGCGCGCAGTCGGTGCGGAAGCCGAAGCCATCCTTGCTCAGCGTGATGTGGCCGGAATAGTTGCCATCGAAATATTTGCGCAGCACTTCATCGGTGCGCTCACTGACCCGCCCACGCAGCGCGTCACCGACACTGATGCTTTTTCCCGAGATGCGGAGAGTCATTTGATGCCTCGATTCTTGAGCGGAACCGACACTATCCCGATTTCGGCGGGACGCAATCAGGCCGGCTGCGGATCCCGGGACCGGTCAGCGGATGCGGCGGGCGCCGAGAGCGCATTGCCAAGCATGCTTTGTTTGTCGCGCCGGCGCTGGACCGAGGAGGGAATTCGCATCGCTTCGCGGTACTTCGCGACGGTGCGGCGGGCGATATCAATGCCTGATTCGCGCAATCGTTCCACAATCGTGTCGTCCGAGAGAATCAGCGCAGGATCTTCCGCATCGATCAATTGCTTGATGTGGTGACGGACCGCCTCGGCGGAATGGGCTTCGCCGCCATCGGCCGACGCAATCGAGGCGGTGAAGAAATATTTCAGCTCGAAACTGCCGCGATTGGTCGCCATGTATTTGTTGGCGGTAACCCGCGACACCGTCGATTCGTGCATCTGGATGGCATCCGCGACGGCCTTCAGGTTGAGCGGCCGCAAATGCGCGACACCGTGCGTAAAGAAGCCGTCCTGCTGGCGAACGATTTCGGTTGCGACCTTGAGAATCGTGCGGGCGCGTTGATCGAGCGCGCGGACCAGCCAGGTCGCGTTCTGCAGGCAATCGCTGAAATAGGACTTGTCGCCGTCCTTGCGGATGGTTTTCGACAGTTCGGTGTAATAGGTCTGGTTGACCAGCACGCGCGGCAACGTGTCGCTGTTGAGTTCGACATGCCAGCCGCCGTCGGGGCCGGGCCGCACATAGACGTCCGGCACCACCGTCTGCATCCGCGCCGAGCCGAATTTCAGGCCCGGCTTGGGATCGAGACGGCGAATTTCGCCGATCATGTCGGTGATGTCTTCGTCGTCGACGCCGCATAATTTGCGTAAAGCAGCGATGTCGCGTTTGGCCAGCAGGTCGAGGTGCTCGACCAGCGCCTGCATCGCGGGGTCGTAACGATTGAGCTCACGAAGCTGGATCGCGAGGCACTCGCTCAAGGATCGCGCGCAGACGCCCGGCGGATCGAATTTCTGCAGCACCGCAAGCACGGCCTCGACATTTTTCTGCGATGCGCCCAGCCGCTCGGCGGCCTGGCCGAGATCGGGCGGCAGATAACCTGCCTCGTCGACCAGATCGATCAGGTATTGACCGATCATGCGCTGCGCGGGAGCTGTGAAGGCGACCGCCAGTTGCTCGGCAAGATGGCCGCCGAGCGTCACCTCGGCGGCGACGAACGCCTCGAGGTTGTAACTGTCATCATTGGAGGCGCCGCCGCCCCATTCGGTGTAGGCGGTCGGCGCGGCGTCCTGCGCGTTGCGCGCGGCGGCTTCGGCGGGCTCTTCGGAGAAAACATTGTCAAGGGGCGTATCCAGCGTCTGCTCGATCTCGGCGCGGCTGCCGAGATCGCTGTTCATCCACTCCTCCTGGACCGGCTCGACGGTTTCCGCACCCGAGCCGGACGGCTCGCCGGCGGTATCGTCGCCGAAGGTGGCGCCCAAATCGGCGAAATCGGCCTGCCCCTCGACCGGTTCGCCGGCCACCGGCGCCTCGGGGCCGTCGCTGGCGCGCTCGAGCAGCGGATTTCGCTCCAATTCCTCCTCGACGAAGGCCGACAGATCGAGATTCGACAATTGCAGCAGCTTGATCGCCTGCATCAACTGCGGCGTCATCACCAGCGACTGCGACTGGCGGAACTCTAATCTTTGCGTCAGTGCCATGGAGGCAGGAACCGATCCCTAAAAGTGGTCCGATTCTTGCTTAAACTAGTCCCAAGCCGATGTACACGGCTTGACGTATGGGAAAAAAAGACTATGGCGCGGCCGCTTTTTGGCGGCTCAGGCCGATTTTCAGCCGGGGTTAGAGCCGGAATTCCTCGCCGAGGTAAAGCCGGCGGACATCCGGATCGTTGACGATTTCGTCCGGACTGCCCTCGGTCAGGATCTCCCCCGCATAGACGATATAGGCGCGGTCGGTCAGCCCCAGCGTTTCCCGAACGTTGTGGTCTGTGATCAAGACGCCGATGCCGCGATTGGTGAGATGGCGGACGAGATCCTGAATGTCGCCGACCGCAATCGGATCGATACCGGCGAAGGGTTCGTCGAGCAGCATGTAATTGGGACGGGTTGCCAGCGCGCGCGCGATCTCGACGCGCCGCCGCTCGCCGCCCGACAGGGCAATTGAAGGGGTTTTTCTCAACCGCGCGATGTTGAACTCGTCGAGCAGGGAATTGAGTTCCGCCTCGCGCTTCCTCCGCGAGGGTTCGACGACCTCCAGCACCGCGCGGATATTCTGTTCCACCGTGAGGCCGCGAAAGATCGAAGCCTCCTGCGGCAGGTAGCCGATGCCGAGCCGGGCGCGCTGATACATCGGCAATTTGGTGACGTCGTGGCCGTCAAGCTCGATACTGCCGCGGTCGGCCTTGATCAGGCCGGTGATCATGTAGAAAACCGTGGTCTTGCCGGCGCCGTTCGGACCCAGCAACCCGACGGCCTCGCCGCGGCGGACATAGATGCTGACGCCGCGCACGACCTGGCGGGAACCAAAGCTCTTTTCCACACTATGCACAGCCAGATAGCCAGCCCGTGGCGTCGACCGAGGCGCCGTCGCGCCACTGGTCCTGGCAGGCCTGGCGGGAGGCGGACGCGGCTTTTCGGCCCGGGGCAAATCCAGTTTTTGCAAGGGTGCCGCGCGGGCCAAGGGTGGCGCGTCGCGCACCGGGCTGGTCAGCATTTCGCCCATGCTGTCGCCGAGCGCGGTGATATCTGCGCGCGTCCGCGCAAATCCGGGCGAACGCTTCGCCGGGCGGCGACGGAACATGCCAAGTAAATCCACCATTCCCGCTTTGCTCAGCCTCTCACGGTGTTCCGCGACCCGCCGCTAGTGCGGTGGATTTGACATTCGCTTCAGTGTCGCCCCGACCCCTCATAGCGAATGTCAAATCCAAAACCGCACTAGAATCTTATATTTGCTAGTGTCCCTTTGGTTCTGACATTCGTACGGTGTTGCAGCGCGGGCTTTTACGAATGTCAGAACCAAAGGGACACTAGCGATTCGCGTACTCGCGCAACATGAAGGAATGGATGTCCCTTGCCCAGCAAAACACCCCCGATTTGAGGGCGGATTCACCGAGCCGATGCATGAGCCGCCAAAGTGTCAGCGGTTTGACGAAACGGTCATGCACGCTCGTGCGTCAGGACGCAGATACAGGCTCCCGCCGCGGGCTTCAATCTCGTCCAAGGCGCCAAACTTTCAAGCTATTGATATTATTTGGGTTTACTAGAGCCAGCCGGTGCGGCTGAGGGCGCTGGGGTCGGGGTACCCGGGAGCGCCGGGCCGCCTTGACCGGACGACTGGAACAGGCCCTGCACACGGCCGGAGTCGGATTCCACCCGCGATACGCCCGTCGTCATATCCACTAGCAGCCGGTCGCCGCGCAGCACATTCTTGCCCTGGGTCAGGATCACGCCGCCAAGCATGGTGACGAGGTTGGTCTTGGTATCGAAAACCGCGGTCTCGCCCGTCACGACCTGGTCCTTTTGGGTCACGATCACATTGCCGCGTGCCTCCAGCCGCTTGATCGACGAGGCGCCGCCGGGTCCGGGGGTTGCGGACTGGATCGGGGGAGCCGATTTTGTTGCGGTCTTCGCATTGGCCGGCGGCGCTCCTGGGGCCGAATTGGCAGGTGGCGTTCCCGGGGCCGGATTCGATTCGTAAAACACCACCAGCGTCTTGGACGTCATGGTGGTGTCGCCCTGAACCACCTTCACATTGCCGGTGAAGGTCGCTTCCTTTTTCTTGTCGCGCATCTCGAGCGAGGCGGCTTCGATCTGGATCGGCTGGTCGCGATTTTGCGAGAAGCCCTGCATCGCATTGGGCACGCCCGTCACCGCACTTTGCGCCGCAGCCTCCGAGGCAACGATCATCGCGAGCGCAATGACGGCACCGCCGCCGCCAAACGCGATCCGCCGTATCGGAGTGCTGCACGGAAAAATTTTCATCAGATCATTTCGGGTTGGAGGACTTGCCGGATGCCGACCGCGCCTTGGCGGAACGTGCGGCCGGCTCTGGCGCTACGGACTGCTCGGGCGCGCTCTCGGCGGGAGGCGGCAGCTTGTCGATGTTCATCACGACATGACCGTCAAACCTCACCACTTCGCCGCCACCGGTAATCTTCATTTTGTCGGCGGACAGGGTTCCGTCCGCCCACTTCACGTCGACATGCTGGTCGGATGTCACGATACCCTTGCCCATGTCGACAAAGGCCTGGCTCAGCCATGCTTCGTAGCCGGCGGTAGTCTGCACATAGATATCCTTATGCAGATCGAGCAGTTGCTGCTTGGTATCCATCAGCCCGTTGACCGCCTCCAGCGTGACGATGGACTGATCTTCCATCAACATCTTCCCCCGCAGCTTGTTGAGATCGACGTGATCCGGATCGGTCACGTCCTGGGTCGCGGTTACCGCCCAGAATTCGTAAGGCCGCCGGTCCGGCGAATAGCCCGACATATGAGGCGATTCCATTGTGATCTTGGTGCCTGAGACAACGAGGTTTCCCATCTCGAGCGGCAGCTTGGGCAACAGCATGCGGAACGGATTGAAGATCGACACCAGAATAATCATCGCCATCGACAGGATCACAGCCGCGGGAACCGCAACGCGCAGTATCCGCACATTCCGGCTGTGGCGTGCAGCGACGGCAAAGCGCGCCTCCATTCCGGCTTGATAGGCTGGATTCTGAACCGAATTCACCACTGCTCCACGCGGAAAGCGAGACCCGATCATTCTACCCGGGATCACAGGATCGCGCAGCCCGGACGTGGGGTAAGGAGTGTGTCCGAAACGGGGCGTAAATGGCCGGCTTTACGGTAAAAAATGGCATCTCGGCTCACGAGTGCGCGAAAATATCCTCGGTGTCCCAGCCCTGCAGATCGAGCTTGGCCCGGGTCGGCAGGAATTCGAAACAGGCTTGCGCCAACCCCAAATGGCCCTCGCGCGCGAGCATGACGTCGAGACGTTCGCGCAAGGCATGCAGGTGCAACACATCGGAAGCCGCATAGGCGAGCTGCGCCTCGCTCAGGATCTGCGCGCCCCAATCGCTCGACTGCTGCTGCTTCGACAGATCGATGTTGAGGACCTCGCGCACCAGATCCTTCAGGCCGTGGCGATCGGTGTAGGTGCGGCTAAGGCGAGAGGCGATCTTGGTGCAATATACCGGCTGCGGCATCACGCCAAAGGCATTGTAGAGCGCCGCGAGATCGAAGCGCGCGAAATGGAAAATTTTGGTGATCTTCGGATTGGTCAGCAGCGCTTTCAGATTTGGCGCATCGGCCGGACCCCTTCCGTGATCCCTGGGGACCTGGACGACATCGGCGCTGCCGTCGCCGTTCGACATCTGCACCAGGCAGAGCCGGTCGCGATGCGGATGCAATCCCATGGTCTCGGTATCGATCGCCACCGAGTCGGTATAGCGGGTGAGATCAGGCAGGTCGCCGCGATGCAGGCGTACGGTCATGGTTTTACCAACCTCGTCGAATCGATCCGGTCCAAACTACCGCCCAAATTCGAAAGAGGCGAGCGGCGCTGAGGCCTCTTCCGTCAAGAAAATTGCGCCTGGAGATCGCGCCGATGGCGCCGCTATGCCCCCCGTAGGAGACGCCCTGCTCAATGAGGGTTGGTGCCAGCGTGCGACTTGCTACCCGGTTGGGTGCGGGAGGGGGGAATCGCGCCGTTATTTCGCGCGCCGGTAAGTCACCTTGGCGCTGCCACCCATTGACGGCGTGGGATTGAAATACGTCACTTCGTCGTCGTTAAACGAGAGAATGCGCGCCTGCGTGCCGCCGGTGAAGTTGGGGAACGTGCTTCCCTCTACGTTGACCGTGAGCACGTGGGTTGCTTCATCGATCGAATATGTGCCGAAATAGGCGATGGTCCCTTGCACGATCGCCTTGTTCTCTTCCGGCGTGCCGCTCATGCGATTGTTCGAAGCGAATTTCGGCAGATCGGAGCGCATGACCGTAATCGAGAATCGGCCATTGGCATCCACCATCATCGTCCCCTTTGGATTGGGACCGTAGGGCAGCGTCTGGTTTGCCTCTTCGCCGGATGTTAGCGAGATGAGCGTCCAAGATCCGATAAAACGGTCCTTGTCGCTTTTTGCCGATTGTCCGACCGTGGCGTCGGTGGTCAGCGCGACCGCCAATGCCGCGATTGTGACGACGCTTAGAATGCTCCCGCGATTCATGGCCCAATTCCCTCGTGTTCGCAAAGGCGTCCGGCTGTTCTAGCCCCGATCGCCGCAAGCGCAACTATACACTCTGGAAGCGAGCTGGTGTCCCCGGGCGGCGCCGATTCCTCTGCGCTAGGGACCTTGGCAAAATGGTGCCCAGGAAAGGACTCGAACCTTCACGGCCGTGAAGCCACTGGCACCTGAAGCCAGCGCGTCTACCAATTCCGCCACCTGGGCCCGGGCCGGTTACTACGGATCGGTCGCGCGCTTGTCAAATTGGCGAAGCGCGGCGCAAATAGGCTGTACAGCGCGGATATGATGGCGTATCGCGAAACGGCTAAATTTCCCCGCGATCGATCGAATTTGACCTCTCAGGAATTGACCCCATGGCATCGAATCTGGACACCCTGGTGACGGTTTTCGGAGGATCGGGCTTTCTGGGGCGAAGCGTCGTCCGCGCGCTCTGTAAACGCGATTACCGCGTCCGGGTCGCGGTGCGGCGGCCGGAATTGGCCGGCCACCTGCAACCGCTCGGCAGGGTCGGCCAAATCCACGCGGTCCAGTCCAATCTACGCTACCCGGCCTCCATAGAGGCCGCGATGCGGGACGCCGACATCGCCATCAATCTCGTCGGAATCCTCGCCGAGAGCGGCGCGCAGACCTTCGACACCGTGCAGGCAGAAGGTGCGGGCGCCGTCGCCAAGGCGGCCGCCGCGGCGGGAGCGCGGATGGTGCATGTTTCGGCGATCGGTGCCGACGAGAATTCGTCGTCGCGCTACGCGCGCGCCAAGGCCGCCGGCGAAAGGGCGGTGCTGTCGGCGGTTCCCTCGGCCACGGTCCTGCGGCCTTCGGTCGTGTTCGGGCCCGAGGATGAGTTCACCAACCGCTTCGCTTCATTGGCCTGGATGTCACCGGCGCTGCCGCTGATCGGCGGCGGAGCGACAAAATTGCAGCCGGTCTATGTCGGCGATGTCGCCACCGCCGTGGCGGACGCCGCCGACGGCAAGACCAAGGCTGGTGCTACTTACGAGCTCGGCGGTCCGGAAGTGCTGACCATGCGCGAGATCATGGAAATCATTCTCTCGATCATCGGACGCCGACGCATGCTGGTCTCGCTGCCGTTCGGGCTTGCGAAATTGCAGGCGCTGTTCCTGCAATTCGCGCCGGGGCCGCTGCAACTCACGCCCGATCAGGTCGAGCTTCTGCGCAGCGACAATGTAGTGTCGGAAGCGGCGAAAGCCGCCGGGCTCACCCT
>Ga0116223_10002883_pt1 | contig 15803 bp, 13 predicted proteins | sample Sb_taG_3_FD_90092 | JGI IMG/M metagenome (GOLD analysis project Ga0116223, IMG submission 90092) | Peat soil microbial communities from Weissenstadt, Germany - Sb_50d_a_PC metaG | ecosystem: Environmental > Terrestrial > Soil > Wetlands > Peat | place: Germany: Weissenstadt | collected 2010-09-21 | reverse complement strand
GGCATGGTTCCGCCGTTATCGGGCCAAATCATAGTTGCAAACGACAACTATGCTCCGGTTGCTCTGGCCGCGTAAGCGGCTCGAAAGACCGATCTGAAGCCCTGGCGTCTTAGCAGCGCCAGGCGGGGTTCGGAGGCACCTGGCAACAGAAGCCTCCACTTTATTTTCCAGAGGACAGCAGACGGAGGACGGAGGACAGATCGATCCTGGACCTCTATGATTCATTGCTTATCTGTCGTCCGTCATCCGTTGTCTGTCATCCGCCATGGCCACTGACCACATTCGCTATGACATTCTCGCGCAGGCGGCGTTGCGCGGCGTTGTGCGCACCGTGCTGGCGGACGCGGCGAAGAAAGGCCTGCCGGGCGAGCATCATTTCAAGATCACCTTCAACACCACGGCGCCCGGCGTACGGCTTTCCGAGCGGATGCGCGGTCGCTATCCGCAGGAAATGACCATCGTGCTTCAGCACCAATTCTGGGACCTGGCCGTGACCGAACAGGCTTTCGATGTCGGCCTGTCGTTCGGCGGCGTCGCCGAGCGGATCGTGGTGCCGTTCGAGGCAGTGACCGCCTTCTTCGATCCGGCGGTGCAATTCGGTTTCCAGTTCGAGACCATCGGCGGCGACGCTACCGCCAGCGGCGCGCCGATGCCGGAACAATCAGCGACCGCGGCGACCCCATCCGGGGCCGAGAAAACCGCCGGAGCCTTGCCGGCGCCGCCCGCCGCCGCTCCGCCGCCGTCCGATGGCGGCGGCGAGGTCGTGCGGCTCGACCGGTTCCGTAAGAAGTGAAGACCCGAAGCGAAACCGATTCGTTCGGCCCCATCGATGTGGCGGCCGATCGCTATTGGGGCGCGCAGACCGAGCGCTCGCGCAAGAACTTCCGTATCGGCGAGGAGCGCATGCCGCTGCCGCTCATTCGCGCGCTGGCCATCGTCAAGCGCGCGGCGGCGGAAGCCAATCGCGAACTCGGATCGCTCGACGCGCGCCGCGCCAACGCCATCATTGCGGCCGCCGAGGAGATCATCGCCGGCAAGCTCGACGATCATTTTCCGCTGCTCGTGTGGCAAACCGGATCCGGCACGCAGACCAACATGAATCTCAACGAGGTGATCGCCAACCGCGCCAATGAGCGCCTCGGCGGCCCGCTCGGGTCGAAGTCGCCGGTCCACCCGAACGATCACGTCAACATGAGCCAATCGTCGAACGACTCTTTCCCGACCGCCATGCACATCGCGGCGGCGCAGGAGATCGCTGGACGGCTCATTCCGGCGCTGACGCATTTGCAGCAGGCGCTCGACGCCAAAACCAAGGAGTTTGCCTCCATCGTCAAGATCGGCCGCACCCATACCCAGGACGCAACCCCGCTCACGCTCGGCCAGGAATTTTCCGGCTATGCGGCGCAGGTGAAATCCGGCATCGCGCGGCTACGCGCGGGCATGAAGGAGCTTTACCCCTTGGCGCAAGGCGGCACGGCGGTCGGCACCGGGCTCAATAGCAGGCGTCCGTTCGCGAAATTGCTCGCGAAAAAGGTCGCCGCCATGACCGGGCTGCCTTTCGTCAGCGCGCCGAACAAATTCGAAGCGCTCGCCTCGCACGGCGCGCTGGTGTTCGCGCACGGTGCACTCAACGCGCTTGCCGCCGATCTGTTCAAGATCGCCAACGACATTCGCTTCCTCGGCTCCGGCCCGCGCTCTGGCTTCGGCGAGTTGATCTTGCCGGCGAACGAGCCGGGTTCCTCGATTATGCCGGGCAAGGTCAATCCGACTCAATGTGAAGCGATGACCATGGTCTGCTGCCGCGTGTTCGGCAACGACACCACCGTCACGGTGGCGGCAAGCCAGGGGCATTTTGAGCTGAACGTCTATAAGCCGGTCATCGCCTATGCGGTGCTGCAGTCGATCCGGCTGCTCGCCGACGCAACCGTCTCCTTCACCGATCTTTGCGTCGCCGATATCCGCGCCAACGAACCGCGCATCCGCGACTTGATGGAACGCTCGCTCATGCTGGTGACGGCGCTGACGCCGCGGATCGGCTACGATAAGGCGGCGCAAATCGCCAAGGCCGCGCTCGCCCACGGCAGCACTTTGCGCGAGGAAGCGATCAAGCTTGGATTTATTTCCGGTAAGGACTTCGACCGCCTGGTGCGGCCGGCGCGCATGACGAGGCCAGAACCGTGAGCGTGGCGATGTGCCCCGGCGTCAGCCCAGTGGGCAGGCGTGACCTTGGGCATATCGCAGTGAAGTACCCATGCACGGAGCGCAATAACGCATTCGTGTCATTGATGACAGTAGGCCTGTACCGATCTGAGACGTTTAATATTGAGGGCGTGAGTAGCGTTCGCGATCCGCGCGCTGCAGTTATACTGAGGGTCCTTCTCTGGCTACCGTCGAATTGTCGATGTATTGAGCAAACTTGGCTGCTCTTCTTCTTTTACATTATTTGAATAAATTACGGACAGGCCATGGGTATTTCTTTCACTCAAGCAACCGTGTCTTGCCCGACGCAGCCGGTATAGCCACACTTCCACACGGCAACTTTGGAACATGACCCCTTCCGCTGTCGGTTGCCCGTGATCCAGCGTCACCGTGTCGGCGTAATTATTCCAGACTACCACCCATCTGGTTACCGCCGAGCTTTGCATGGGCACCCTCGTCAACCTCCGTACCGCGCGCAAGCGGGCTAAACGGCGCCAAGCCGAGCAAGAGGCGGCCGCGAGCCGCCTCGAGCACGGGCGCCCGAAGGCCGAACGAGCCTTGGCGCAGTCCCGGAATGACAAAGCCCGCAAAGGTCTCGACCAGCACCGGATCGAAACGGGAGACGGGCAATGAAATCGCCGGTCGTCAAGCGCTCCATCGTCATCGCCGGTCACAAGACGAGCGTTAGTCTCGAGGACGCATTCTGGAGAGGACTGAAGGACATCGCCACGAGCCGGCGGGTGACCCTCTCCGACCTCGTCGGCGCAATCGACTCCGAACGCCAGCACGGCAATCTGTCGTCGGCGATTCGGCTGTTCGTACTCAGTCATTTTCAGACGCGGATGAACGGCAAGGGCGAAACCGCCCAACCGCCGCGCGAGACTATGCTGGTGCCGCCGATGGCCGACTCAATTCTGCGAGCGGAACAATAAATCAAGCGGCGGGCGCGCCGCGGGTTGCGGCGCCTGCGCCGTCCCTACGGTCGCAGCCGGCTTATCGGCGTCGAGCGTCGCGTGCGGCGCGCTCGGCTTGGTGACGGCCGGCGCCTCTGGATGCAGGCGCTCGGATCCGCGGGCACCGGACGGCGACGACGGAGCACTTGCCTGTGTCGTCACCTCCAGCGCCGCGCTTGGCGGGATGAAGCGAACTAAAGGCGGCGCCGGGCGAATCGCGGCGCTTAAAACGTCCGCCCGCCGATTGGCTTGGATCGATTCGAGCCGCCTGGTCTGCTGTTCGGTCGCGCGCAAAGTCAGCCAGCCCACCAGAGCCGACACGTCGAGCCGCCTTTCGGGCGCGGCGAGCGGACCCCTCACGCTGATCGTGAGCTCTGGCCGCATGCGGATCAAGGCGTTCGCCGCCGGCGGCTGCGACAGGATCATGCGGGCGTCGATTGCCGATTTGTTGAGATCGAGGACTCCGTCGAGCGCGAGCTCGGCGCCGCCTTGCCCTTGCAGGGTCGCATTGGCGAGACGAACTTGCCCGGCGGCGATGGTTACTTCCGCGGCACCCTGCGCCACCGCAAGGCGGCCATTCGTCATGGCGGCGGTCACCACCGGAATAATTTTCGCGGCCTCGGTCGAGCCGCTCTGATCGGCGGCACGGATGGCGGCGTCGAACGCCGCCGGATCGATACCGGCGAATTGTCCTTTGGTCAGCGAGATCGTGCCGCTGCCGCGTAGCGAGCCGACAACGCCGTCGGGGCTGAGCCCGGCGCTGTCGCCTTGCAGCTTCACCGTGAGCTGCCCATCGACGGTATTTTTCTCGGCGGCGATGAGGGTCGCGGCATTTGCCCCGGCAAGCTCGACGTGCCCCTGCCCGGTGAATTTACCGGAATCGCGGCGGAAGCTGAGCTCGCCGCTGAGACGTCCGCCGGCCAAGCTTCCGTCGATGTCGCGCAAAGCGATCTCCGGCGGCTGAAAATGCACGACGCCCTTAAGATCGCGCGCGGTCAAGGCCGGCGTCAAAGCGGCGCGGCCGACGTTGAAAGTCACTTCGCCGTTCAAGCCGGCAAATGCGCCGGCGCCGACCGGCAACGACGACCAGGCCCCGCCGGTACCGGGCGCCGCGCTCGGCAGCCCGAGCAACAGCGACAGCAGCGAAGCGGCATCCGCGCCATTGACCGTAATGTCGCCGTTGATCGCAACCGGATTCGCCACTTTGAGGTCGAGCCGGCCCCGCAACGACGATTGGCCGACGGTCATCGCCAGATCCGTCACCGACAGATCGGCGCCCGCTATGCCGATGATCGCGGTTGCCAAAATGGCCGGCCCCGAGCCAGGCTGTCCGGTCATCGTCCGGCGCAAGGGCCGCAAGTCGGCCGCCGTGGCTTTGAGTTGCAGATTGCCGCTCGGCGCCTGCTCACCGCGCAGATGCAGAATACCGTCGGCAGCCGCGGAAAATCCGCCGGCGGCAGCCAGCCCGCTGAGGCGAAGATCGCCGTCGAGCGTGCCGCGCGCCGTCATCGTCATTTGCCCGGGCAACTGGTCGACCGCGAGAACGCTGTCGAGATCGAGGAGCCGCACCAGCGCGCCGCCGTCGTCGGCATCGAACCGGCCGGAAATGCTGAGCACGGCGGCGCCGGGCTTTGCCGGCTCACCGGTCGCCCGTCCGGTCAGCGAAAGCCGCATCGCCCCCAGGTCGCCGCCGAGGTCGAGCTTGGCGTCCGTGCGCCCGGTCCCGGCCGTTCGAGCCGCGGATGCACGGTCAACGGTCAGCGTGCCGTGCACTTTCGCCGGCGCCAACCGATCGGCGAAAGGCCGTAACGAATTGGCGACCTGCGGCGCGAACCGGCCTACGACTTCGGTCAGCCCGGCCAGTGATTTTGCACTGACGTCGAGCGTCAGCTGCCCGCGCGGCTGTGACGACCATTCGTCGATGCGTCCGTTGACGTCGAGCGCCGCGCCGCCCAGATCGCCCACCGTCAGCCGGTCGATATGCAAGACCCCGGCATCGAATTTGATGCGGGCATCGACCGCGCGCGCACCGACTCCAGCGAATGTGGCGTTGCCGACATCGAGCACGAGCGCGACTTCGCGCGGCACTTCGAAGGCGCGGTCCGCTGCCGCCGCCTTGGCAAACGCAACGAGAGCATCGACGTTGAGCTTGGCCGCGCGAAGTTCGCCATCGAGCGCTGCCGGATGGTCGGCCGACGCCCAGGTATAATCGAGCCGCCCCTCCACATTCTCCTGATTGAGCTCCGCCGACAGCCGGTCGAGCGCAAAGCGGCCGCTGGCGATCGCGACCGCAGCGCGTGCGTTCAAGGTCTCGGCCGGACCGGACGGCTGGTCGCTGCGGCTCTCAAGCCAGGCCATCAACGTTTTCAGATCGGCGGATTGCAGGCTTGCCGGCCCGCTGAACGCCAGACCCGCAGCACCATTGTCGAGCCGGCCGCTGACATTGACTTCGGTGAAGCCCGGTGCGTGGAACGCGAAATCGTCGAGGCTCCAGCCATTGGCGTCAAAACTGACTTTGCCATGCAGCGACTGAATCGTCGTGCCGCCGACGGTGACCGCTTCGAGAGCGACGCCGACCGCGATCGGCATCGGCGGCTTCACCGCCGCGACGAAGGTTTCGAAGAAATTCTCGAGCATGACGAAAGGCGGCCGGTGGGTGACATCCGGCGCGGCCAGCATGCGATCGACGTCCACCTGCACGGCCGCCACACTGCCGTCGAGATGCGGATGCTCGTCGAAAGCCAGCGCGGCTTTGCCGGTAAAATTGACCGCGCGCTCGTCAGGGCCGTATTGCAATGCAAGATCGCTCAGCGTTGCCGATACCGGCGTGGCGTGAACCTTGCCGGCCAGTTGCCACGGATCGCTCATCACCCGTTCGCCGCCCACGAGCGTCATGCCGGCCGGGCGCGCCAACGACAGCGCGCCGTCGAATTGCGGCACGCCGCGATCGAAACTGAGCGTGCCGTCGATTTGCGTCGTCAGCGGACGATTGGACGGATCGACACTAAGTTTGAACCTGAGCGCGCCATCCTCATCGACGTGGCCGCCGGAAATCCGATAGCCGTAAAGCTCATCGCCGAGGACGAAAGCGCCCTCGCCGTGGAACGGTCCGGCGAAGGAGCGGATATCGCCGTTGAACCGGAGTTTTTGCAGAACGAGGCGCGAGCCGGACCGGGCATCGGACAGAATGAGGCGGCCGTCCTCGACGTCAAACCGCGATATGGTGAGCGCGTCGGGGCGGAGCGACGGCGCCGGCGCCGGCCAGTCGATCGCGCCGGAGCGGTCGAGGTCGAGATTGATCTGCGGCCCGACGAGGCGAAGTTCCGTGGCCTGGACTTCACCGCGCAGCATGGGCGTCAGCCCAACTTCAAGCTCGATGCTGGCGGCCTTGACTTGCGGGTCCCGGCCGGGCGTGCCTACTTCGACCTCACGCAGCTCGATGCGAGGGGTCGGCAGAATGCGCGCCTCTATCGCGCCATTGACCCGCACGCTCAGGCCGGTCAGCCGGCTCGCTTCCTGTTCGAACGCCGCGCGGTAGCGATTCCAATCGACGACAAGCGGAGCGATCAGCGCGGAGACGAGCGCCAGAATGACGGCAACAGCCAATGTGAGCAGCGTCGTCTGCACGGCAACTTCCCTGATCGCTTAAGCGGACCCACGCGCGTGCCCACCGCAAGCCTAGAGCAAGCCTATGTGGAATGCACGCCTTCAACGCCGCTGTTTGGCGGCATTTGCCGGCGATTCTGTGTCTCCACCTTGCCGAGGGCGAGCGGTTCTTGTTAGCTTAATAAAAATCCGCATCGGCTGGCGCAGTGCCGCCTGTAAACGCGACGCAATGCTCGTAACAGTGAGGAGGAAATGATGGCTAACCGGATTTTGACAACGCATGTGGGGAGCTTGCCGCGCCCGCAGAAGCTTCTCGAATTGAGCCAGAAGAAGACCCTGGGCGAGAAGTTCGACGAGGCTGCCTACGACGCCGAGCTCAAGAATTCAGTGGCCGATGTCGTCCGCCACCAGAAAGAAGTTGGCGTCGATCTCATCAATGACGGCGAACTTGGTCACACCGTGGGCTGGGCATACGATTACGGCGCCTGGTGGTCGTATGTGATCCGCCGCCTCGGCGGCGTGGAGGTCGTCAAGCAAGGGCTCTGGTTTACGACATTGTCGGCGCACACCAAACACCCGATGGCGCCCAAGGATTTCATCGTCGGCGACTGGGGCGAGCGCCGCGACATGTCCAAGTTCCAGGAGGCGTATCTCGACCCGCAATCCGGCTGCGGGTTGCCCGAGCAGTTCATGACCGAGCACAGCCCGCTGGTCAAAGGCCCGATCAAATACAAGGGCCAGGATTTGATCCAGCGCGACATCGCCAACTTCAAGGCTGGCCTCAAGGCGGCAGGGCTATCGACCGAAGGGGCGTGGATGAATGCGATCGCGCCGGCGAGCTGCGCCCGCATGCCGAACGAGTATTATAAGAGCGAAGAGGAGCTGTTGTACGCCTGCGCCGACGCCATGCACGACGAGTACAAGGCGATCATCGACGCCGGCCTGATTGTTCAGCTCGACGATCCGGCAATCGGCGAGAACTGGGATCAGCAGAAGAACGAACCGAGCGTTGAGGGCTATCGGCGCTACACCAAGATGCAAATCGACGCGCTCAACCACTCGATCAAAGGGCTGTCGCCGAGCAAAATCCGCTTCCACCTGTGCTGGGGAAGCTGGCACGGCCCGCATACCACCGACATCCCGATGAAGCACCTGATCGATCTGATGCTGGCGGTCAACTGCGACTATTACTCGTTCGAGGCGGCCAACGCCCGCCACGAGCACGAGTGGAAGCTGTGGAAGAACGTCAAGCTGCCGCCGGGCAAGAAAATCCTGCCCGGCATCGTCAGCCACTCGACCAACCTGATCGAGGACCCCGAGCTTGTCGCCGACCGGATCATCCGTTTCGCCGAGGCGGTCGGCCCCGAGAACGTCATCGCCTCGACCGATTGCGGACTCGGCGGCCGCGTGCATCCGCAGATCGCCTGGGCGAAGCTCAAGGCGCTCTCGGAAGGTGCGGCGCTGGCTTCCAAGCAGCTTTGGCGGGGACGGGCGGCGGCTTAAGCACTCGCAAAAGTGCGGGCGACCGAAATAGTCGCCCGCACTAAACGATCTTGCCGGGATTCATAATGTCGAGCGGGTCGAGCGCACGCTTGATCGCGCGCATGGTGTCGAGCGCGGCTTCGCCGTGCTCGGCCGGAAGGTATTTCATCTTGCCCTGACCGATGCCGTGCTCACCGGTGCAGGTCCCGTCCATCGCCAGCGCGCGCTCGACCAGGCGTTCGAGGAATGCGTGTACGCGCGCGACCTCGTCCTTGTCGCCGAGATCCACCATCAGCCCGACGTGGAAATTGCCGTCGCCGACATGGCCGACGATGGGCGCGACGAGTTTGTTGGCGGCGATGTCGCGCTGCGTCTCGGTCACGCATTCGGCGAGCCGCGAGATCGGCACGCAGACGTCGGTGGCGAGCGCGTAAGTCCCCGGACGCAGCCCGCATTGCGCCCAATAGGCGTCGTGCCGCGCCTGCCACAGCCGGGAGCGCTCTTCGGCCTGCGTCGCCCGTTCGAACGGACCGCCGCCGAATTCCTGCGCGATCTCGCCGAAACGCTGCGATTGCTCGGCGACGCTCGCCTCGGTGCCGTGAAACTCGACGAACAACATCGGCGTTTCCGGCAGAGTGAGCTTCGAATAGGCGTTCGACGCGCGCACCTGCAGCGTGTCGAGCAGCTCGATGCGCGCCACCGGGATGCCGGACTGGATGGTGAGAATTGTCGCCTTGCATGCCGCTTCCACGGAAGGGAACGGACAAATGCCAGAGGCGATCGCTTCCGGTATGCCGGCAAGGCGCAGCGTCAGCTCGGTGATGATGCCGAGCGTGCCTTCCGATCCGACCATCAGGCGGGTGAGGTCGTAGCCTGCCGAGGATTTCTTCGCCCGCCGCGCCGTCGATATCACCTCGCCGTTGGCGAGGACGACTTTCAGCGACAGCACATTGTCCTTCATGGTGCCGTAGCGCACCGCATTGGTGCCCGAGCAGCGCGTCGCCGCCATGCCACCGAGCGAGGCGTCGGCGCCGGGATCGATGGGAAAAAATACGCCCTGATCGCGCAGTTGCTCGTTGAGCTTTTTGCGGGTCATTCCGGCCTCGACCACGCAGTCGAGGTCTTCCGCGTGCACGGCAACCAGGCGGTTCATGTCGCGGAAGTCGATGCAGATGCCGCCGCGCGGCGCGTTGACCTGGCCCTCGAGGGAGGTGCCGGTGCCGAAGGCGATCACCGGCACGCGTTCGGCCGCGCACAGGCGCACGATCCGCTGCACGTCCTCGGTGGCTTGCGGGAACACCACCGCGTCCGGCGGCTGGTTGCCGATCCAGGTGAGCGTGTTGCCGTGCTGCTCGCGGACGGCCTGCGAGGTCACCAGCCGATTGCCGAAGTTGGCCGCGAGCGCGCCGACGACCCTCTCGACCGCCTTGCGGTCGGGCTTGAGCCCTTCCCACGCCTCGAGCATCACCATTTTGTCTGCTCTTTTTCGCTCTTATCTGCTCTCTTGCCCCGCAAGGTGGCCGCGGGGCGCGCACCGGTCAAGGGTAAGAGCCAACAGCTTGCATCGGCCGGCGAATTCGCCACAGTTGCGCGCAAATGCTTGGACGGCTTGAACCCGAACCCGCTTTCTTCGCGCCCTTCGTCTCGTCGGTGATGCGCGTTGAGCCGGCCTGGATCGATTACAACGGCCATCTCAACATGGCCTATTACAACGTGCTGTTCGACCGCGCGGTCGACGAGGCGTTCGATCTGCTCGGCTGCGGCGCCGCCTATTTGGAACAGGCCCGGCATTCCACGTTCACCGCCGAAGTGCATGTCCGCTATTTGCGGGAACTTCACGCGCATGATCCGGTGCGGGTGACGTTCCAGCTGCTCGATTACGACGCCAAGCGGATCCATTATTTCGAGCAGCTGTTTCACGCTGAGAAGGGTTGGCTGTCGGCCACCTCCGAGAACATGGCGCTGCATGTCGACATGGCAGCGAAGAAGACGGCGCCGTTTCCGGAGGCTATTACCGCGCGGCTACAACGCATGAAGTCCGCGCACGCGCACCTGCCGCTCCCCGACGGCGCCGGCCGGCGCATCGCCATGCCGGGCGCGAAGTGACCGCAAGCCTCGTAAAAGCCGCGTCCAGGTGCCATCTTCAGCGCATGAGAATCACCGGCATCGGGCTTCGGGACGGGCAAACCCGTGGCTGACCCCTTGAAACAAACCCGCAATCCGCTCGAAGCGCCGGCGGCGGCGCCCCCCGCACTCCCGGCGCCGGGCGGCATCGCGGCGCGCGCGCGTGCCGGCGGACCGGGCGCGCCTTACCTCGCCGGACTCAACGCCGAGCAGCGGCTCGCGGTCGAGACCCTGGACGGCCCGGTGCTGGTGCTCGCCGGCGCCGGCACCGGCAAGACCCGGGTTCTCACCGTGCGCATCGCCCACATTCTGGCGACCGGCCGCGCCCGGCCGGGCGAGATTTTGGCTGTGACCTTCACCAACAAGGCGGCGCGCGAGATGAAAACGCGCGTCGGCGAAATCGTCGGCGGCGTGGTCGAGGGAATGCCGTGGCTCGGCACCTTCCACTCGATCGGGGTGAAGATCCTGCGCCGGCATGCCGAGCTGGTGGGGCTCAAGCCCGACTTCACCATCCTCGACGTCGACGACCAGGTGCGGCTGATGAAGCAGCTGCTCGACGCCGAGAATATCGACGAGAAGCGCTGGCCCGCGCGCGTTTTGGCTTCGTTGATCGACGGCTGGAAAAACCGCGGGCTGACGCCCGAGCAGGTGCCCGCGGGCGAAGCCGGCGTGTTCGCCAACGGCAAGGGCCTGAAACTCTACAAGGCGTATCAGGAACGGCTGAAAATCCTCAACGCGGCCGATTTCGGCGACCTGCTGCTGGAGAATATCCGGCTGTTCCGCGAGCAACCCGAAGTGCTGCGCCAATATCAGACGCGCTTCAAGTTCATCCTGGTGGACGAATATCAGGATACCAACGTCGCCCAATATCTCTGGCTGCGGCTCTTGGCGCAGAGGACGGCGACACCGGCGAGCTCTGCTCTAACCTCTCCCCGTGGGGGAGAGGTCGGCGAGCAACGCGAGCCGGGCGAAGGGGATCGAGCGGCGCAAGACCGCACTGTCAGTCCCCCCTCACCCCAACCCTCTCCCCACAGGGGAGAGGGAGCGCGTGGCAGCGCGCTTGAAAGCCCCATTCCATCCCGCGAGGCCAAGAACATCTGTTGCGTCGGCGACGACGACCAATCGATCTATGGCTGGCGCGGCGCCGAGGTCGACAACATCCTGCGCTTCGAGCACGATTTTCCCGGCGCCATTGTGATCCGGCTGGAGCGCAATTACCGCTCGACCGGCCATATCCTCGCCGCCGCCTCGCACATCATCGCCCACAATGAAGGCCGGCTCGGGAAGACGCTGCGCACCGACGACGTGCCGGGCGAGAAGGTCGCCGTCACCGGCGCCTGGGATTCCGAGGAAGAGGCCCGCGCCGTCGGCGAGGAGATCGAGCAACTGCAGCGCGGCGGCCACGCGCTCAACGAGATCGCCATTTTGGTGCGGGCTTCGTTCCAGATGCGCGAATTCGAAGATCGCTTCGTCACCCTCGGTCTGCCCTATCGCGTGATCGGCGGTCCGCGCTTCTACGAGCGCGCCGAAATCCGCGATGCGCTGGCTTATCTACGTCTGATCAATTCGCCGGCCGACGACCTCGCCTTCGAGCGCATCGTCAACGTGCCCAAGCGCGGATTGGGCGACGCGACCGTGCAGCTGTTGCACGATCACGCCCGCAAGCGCCGCGTGCCGCTGTTCGAAGCCGCGCGCGCCATCGTCGAGACCGACGAGCTCAAGCCGAAGCCGCGCGGCGCGCTGCGCGGCGTCATCGAGGCGTTCGAGCGCTGGCGCAAGCAACGCGACAATCTCCCGCACACTCAATTGGCGGAGATCGTGCTCGACGAATCCGGCTACACCGAGATGTGGCAGAAGGATCGCTCCGCCGACGCCGCCGGCCGGCTGGAAAACCTCAAGGAGCTGGTCCGCTCCATGGAGGAGTTCGAGAATCTGCAGGGCTTTCTCGAGCATATCTCGCTGGTGATGGACAACGAGAAGGCTGCCGAGGCCGACGCTGTGAGTATTATGACCCTGCACGCCGCCAAGGGCCTGGAATTCGACACGGCGTTCCTCCCCGGCTGGGAGGAAGGCGTGTTTCCCAACCAGCGCGCGCTCGACGATCAGGGCCGCGCCGGGCTGGAAGAGGAGCGCCGGCTCGCGCATGTAGGCCTCACGCGGGCGCGCAAGCGGGCGAAGATTTATTTCGCCACCAACCGGCGCATGCACGGTTTGTGGCAGACCAATATTCCGTCGCGCTTTCTCGACGAGCTGCCGGAAGCCAATGTGGAAGTGACCGAGGCGCAAGGCGGCTTCGGCGGTTATGGCGGCTACGGCGCGTCGCGCTTCGACGCCACGACCTCGTTCGGCTCCAGTTACAACACGCCGGGCTGGCAGCGCGCGCAGGCGAAGAAGGGCGGCGGCTTCTCGGACGACGGCACGCCCTACGACGCCGACCACAGCGACGACGCATCCCCTCCCCCCTTGCGGGGACGGGCTAGGCAGGAAGGTGACGAAGATCAATCTCACCTCTCCCCGGCGGGGAGAGGTCGATCGGGTGAGGGGGATCGGCGCTCGGGCCGTGACCCCGGCGACGACGCTTCCTCCCCCTCCCCCTGGCGAGCGCGCGAAGAGCGACCTGCCACGCGCCGCCTGCCGCTGACCATCGAAGGCGAGCTGGTGGCGAAATCGACCGGCACGATCTCCGCCTTCGCGCCGGGCGACCGCGTCTTCCACCTGAAATTCGGCAATGGCAACGTCACCGCCGTGGACGGCAACAAGCTGACCATTCAGTTCGACAAGGCCGGCGAGAAGCGCGTGGTGGATAGTTTTGTTGAGCGGGTATGATCGCAGGGAGTAAGCACCGGGCCATCGTGCGGCTGATGCGGGATGGATTTGGGTAACTCCTTCCTGCCCCGCGAAGCGGGGAAGGGGGCATAGGCTGCTTGCGGCCGCCGTACTTTACGTAAAGAACGCCGACGCAAAGCGTCGGCTATGCGCAAAGCGTGGTGGAAGGGGCATCGGCGGTTTACCATTGCCTTATTGCGCACGCTCCCTCCACCATGCTTCGCATGGTCCCCTCCCCCGCTCCGCGGGGGAGGATTGAGACGCAAACCCGGAATGGTCGCCGCCGGAGATCATCGATCGGCAAGCACCATCGAGAGAGCCCGCCATGATCCGCAAGCTTACTTCCGGCAAATACCGCCTCTATTCGCGCAAGAAGAACCCGAAGACCGGCCGGCGCCGCAATCTCGGCACCTTCACCAGCCGCGCGGCAGCGGAGAAGCACGAGCGCGCCGTGCAGTATTTCAAGCGGCATTGACACCTAAGGCATCCGCTGGTCCCCGCGAAAGCGGGGACCCAGTACCCTCCAGTACGATACCGGCGCTCTCCGTCTGGATTCCCGCCTGCGCAGGAATGAGCGGAAAAACTGCCCCCGCCGCTAACCATCTTGCCCTATTTCCTGCCGGCTTTGGCCGCGGTCATTCACTTTTGCGCCGGTTCGGGGTTACTACGCTCTTGATTGAACCGATTGCCGGCGACAGACTTCTAGATTCAGGCGATCGTCGCGTATCCCATCGGGTGTGTTCATGCGTTCCGGTATTTTCGTTTCCGCCCAGCTGCTCGCCGCGGCGATGGCCGTTTCCTTTGCCATGCCGGCGCGTGCCGCCATCCTCATCAATATCGACAAGACGACGCAGCGGATGTCGGTCGCGGTCGACGGCACGCAGCGCTACGTCTGGCCGGTCTCCACCGGGCGGCCCGGCTACGACACGCCGAACGGCACCTTCAAGCCGAACCGCATGGACGCCGACCACCTGTCGCAGGAGTGGGACAATGCGCCGATGCCGCATACCATCTTCTTCGACATGCACGGCCACGCCATCCACGGATTTTTCGACGTGAAGCATCTTGGGCTTGCAGTGTCGCACGGCTGCGTGCGCATCGCGCCGGACCATGCCGCGGAGCTGTTCGCGCTGATAAAGGCGCAAACCATGAAGGAGACGACCGTCGTCGTTTCCGGCGAGACACTCCCGCCTTATGTGGCGCAGCGCCAACCGAATGCGGCGCAACGGCGCGCGCCGGTAGCGAATAACGCCGCGCCGCCGGCGGACATCGCCCCGCTTTACGCGCGGCAACCGCAGCTGCAACAGCCGGCCCCGCAGCCCGAGCCCCCGCAGACGGCAGCGCAGCTGCAACAGCAACAATTACTGCTCCAGCAGCAGCAATTGCAGCTGCAGCAACAGCAGGCGCCTTACGGGCAGCAGTCCTATTACCGGCAGCCGCAAGTCTATTATGGCCAACCTTATTACGGACAAGTGCAGCAGCCCTATTACGCGCAGCCGCAATATTACGTGCTGCGACCCTACAATCCCTATTGAGCGGGCGCCGCCCCCTGTGCGGAAGCTTGTCAGTCCGCCGGGGATAATTTGTGGATAAGCTGGGGAATTAAATGTGGATTCGCGGTAGTGTCTCAGTTTGATTGTGGCGGGGTGCGTATTAACCGCTGATCATCCGATATCCTGCGTCAGTAAGCCAAAATGCGTGTTGGTCGCCATCTACGAAGCCTTTTTGCTGTAGGCCCTTCATTCCGGCCCACAGTTCCGCGGTAGGTACCGCAACATTCCAGGCCTGCTGGATAGCTAGTACGCCAATTTTTTGATTAGGCCTGGCATTTTTGCTTCGGAAGATTTCAAGAGCGTCCCGCTCTTGCCACGATAGTTCGGACGGATTTTCGTAAGCCGTTATCGCTTTCTCTAACATTTCTGCTGCGGCAGTTAGATGCGCCTCTTTCTCATCCGTTTGCTGCGTATGTTTGGCGCGCTGAAGAAACATTTTAGCCTGAGCGAGATAATCCATCTCGAAACTCCATTTGCGTAGTCGCAATAAGCACTGGAATGATGTATGCTTGTCGCTAAGCAAATCAAGGAACCCTGATGCCCAGAGGCCCCAAAGGCGAAAAGCGCCCCGCCGACGTAAACGCTCGCGCCGTCATGATCGGGCGAATCGCAACCGGCGAGATCGAGGATAGGGTGACGGACGACGGTAAGAACGCAGCCGCCGTAGAGCTGGGGCGTATGGGCGGGAAGGCGCGGGCGGCTGGGCTAAGCAAGAAAAAGAGAGCTGAGATCGCCCGCAGAGCCGCTAAAGCCCGCTGGGACGGAGCCTAGGCGGCCTCAAGTTCCGCAGCATACTCTTCAGCGTGCCTTTTCAATTGCTCTTCGCTTTCCATCTGTCCTTTACAGATAGCTTCGTTCGCGCGCTTTACTGTCTCGGCGGCGACGGCTTCAGCCAGATCGAGTTTCTCATTTTCGTACATCCACCGGGCAACAACCGCCCAATCCCAAAGCGGACTTTCCGACGTTACGCGGGCGACCGGAGCCGGAAAATTCTCACCGCGAGTCCCTTTGGAATAGTGCGTCATGGCCGCGCGCGTTAGGCCAGTTCTCGCAGCGATTT
>Ga0116223_10002882_pt1 | contig 15804 bp, 17 predicted proteins | sample Sb_taG_3_FD_90092 | JGI IMG/M metagenome (GOLD analysis project Ga0116223, IMG submission 90092) | Peat soil microbial communities from Weissenstadt, Germany - Sb_50d_a_PC metaG | ecosystem: Environmental > Terrestrial > Soil > Wetlands > Peat | place: Germany: Weissenstadt | collected 2010-09-21 | reverse complement strand
GCTCACGAGATGGAACGGGTGGGCCTTACCTACCTGTTGCATAAAAGCGATAGCGGCTGGAAGTTTGCCGTGATGGCCCTACACGATGCGGACAAGCTCGCGCCGAGCAATTATGCGCAGCAAAGCCACTGGGCCACAGCCGACGACAAAACCGCGAAGTTCATGATCGACATGGAGCGCAAGTGGGCCGAAGGCGTTTGCACGAATAATGGGATTGTCTCTGAGTTATTGGCCGACGATTTCCAGGGCACCAGCACTCGCGGCGAGCGCTACAACAAGGCGGATGAGCTGCGCGATGAAAAAGGCCCACACTCGGCGCACGGCTGCGCACTCGACGATGCCAAGGTGCGTTTCTTCGGCGAAGACGTAGCAATCATCTACGGCAGCGAGCACGCCATCGGCAAGGACAAAACGCATCCCGGCGCGAAGCAGTGCCAGGTCTTCACCGATACCTGGTTGAAGCGCAATGGTAAGTGGCAGATCGCCGCTGCACAAGACAACAAGGTCGATTGCAAGTAGCCAGGTGCCCCATCCTAACGTCGCGGAAGACAACCGACGACGAACGAGGCTATCAAAGTTCACAGCTCACGCTGCTGCACGCCATATCACACACGGAATTCGGTATCGCCCAGTGAGATGGCGAGTTCACCAAAGTACAGGCAGTAGAGCTCGTGGCTCTGATCCATATAGAGCTTCTGGCGTTCGTGAGGCGGAAGACTGTCGAACTCGCAAACATTCAGGGTGGGAGGCAGGACCAGGGCCACGTTTGGAGTAGCAGAGAAACTCCTTTTTAACAGCGCATCCGCGGGCGGCTGGGTTGAGGAGTTCACGAAACGGTGAACATGGGCAGGACCGGTTACCGCCCAGTCCGGATCGAGGAAGGCCGCGTCCACTGGCGGCAGCCGGTTCCACGTCTTCTCGTCCATGATGTCCGCTAACACGAACACGACCCTATCTGCCAGGCCGGCCATTGCCAAGTTATGTTTGGCCTGTACTTGGTTGGCTGGTTCAATTTCCACCGTCACTACATGTGCGGCGACCCGCGCCAGTGCAATTGTCGTGAATCCCCCTCCGGTGCATGTTTCCAAAACGCGGCGCCGGCAAAACCGCCTTGCCATTTCCGCCGTAAAGCGCCGATCGATGCCCATTGTGAAAGTGCGTTCCGTCGCAAGATAGTCCAGGCCGAACTTTGCGCGAGTTGCTGTCCTGTCCATTCTTAGGGTTTCCTCGCTCAATTGTGCCTGGGGAAATTAAGAGTTTGTTTTTGATGGTTTTTCTGCACCATAATATGTGCACAACGGCCAACACAAGAGCGCAGGCCTCGCGGCGGCGCGGTGACCAATCAGGCCAGTTTTTGTCGTGGAGGCGCGAAATACCCTCCACCAACGGCGGCATTCACCAACTCACATCGTCAGAACGACGCGGAATTGCGCATTGCCGCTCATCATGCGCGCGTAGGCCTCGGCCGCTCTTTCGAACGGATAGGTCTCAATCATTGCACGCACGCCGCTTAGCTCGGCAAAGCGCAGTGTGTCCTCAGAATCGGCTGGCGTTCCCGCAGCCCAGCCTTGGATGGTTTTGCTACCACTGATGAGCTGTATCGGCGTGACCTCAATAGGATCGAACGTCGCGCCGATCACCATAAGCTCGCCGTTCGGCCCGAGGCCGTCGATCAGTTGAGACATGAGTTTCGAACTTGGGGCCGTCGCCAGAATCACCTGCGCCCCTCCCAGTTTTTGCAATTCCTCGGCCGCGTTCGTCGCCGTGCTGTCGATGTACACGTTCGCTCCGAGTTTCCTGGCGAGCACCGCGTTTTCGGACCCGCGCCCGATAGCCGCGACCTTATAGCCAAACTTGTTTGCGAATTGAATTCCGAGGTGACCCAGGCCGCCGATGCCTACCACCGCAACCAGATCGCCGGGAAGCGCACCACTGTGGCGCAGTGCGTTGTACGTGGTGATTCCAGCGCAAAGCAAGGGTGCTGCTTCGGCGTCGTTTAGGCTATCCGGAATCGACACCAGTGCCTCCACGGGAGCCACCATGTATTGCTGGTATCCGCCGTCGTAGCTGATGCCGCAAACTTTCGCGTTTCGACAATTCCGAAAATCTCCGCGCCGGCACTCGCGACAAGTATTGTCCTGGCCGCCGTGCCAGCCGACGCCGGCGCGCTGCCCTTTCTTCCACCCAGAAACACCGGCTCCCACTTCATCGACGATGCCCGCGACTTCGTGTCCGGGAACCCGGGGATACTCAATGCCGGGCCACAAGCCCTCTTTCGTAAGAACGTCGCTGTGGCAAACCCCACAAGCCTGCACCTTAATTCGCACCTGTCCTGGGTCCGGCGTAGGAATCTCGCGCTCGACGATTTCGAAATCTCCTCCCGGTTTGGAAACTTGTACCACTTTCATCTGCGTCATCTTCATTGGGACTACTCTGCTCGTTGCCACAAACCCTCCTATGATTTCTCACCAGAGTGTCGGAAATCCGCATGGCCGGCTTCGTTGTTCTGTTCGAATACTACTGCTAAAGTCGTCGCGGGGATGTTCTCACTTTTCACGAGCACAATTTTTTTCCTATTCTATTCCCACCTCGAGAATCACTTCCAGTTGCCGATCCCGACAAAAGTGCCTTTTTGAGGGGGAGAGATTGCATTTCGTAGGGGCCGAGATTGGTGCCCACGATGAGAGCCATGCGTCGGCGTAATTATAGCCTGCACAGCGTGTGCAGGCGGGTTCTCCATCAATCTACTCGAGCCAGGTTGTCTCGAATGCCGGGTTCATGTGGATGTCGATCTGGCGGGCCGGATCGTCTTCTGCGCAAACAAATTTGTGAGGTTCACCAGCTCTTACAGTAAGGACGTCGCCTGCCGCCGCGTATCGTTCGTCATTACCAACAATCCACTTCGCACGACCCGCGATTACATAGACGATTTCATCATAGTTGTGCTTGTGAAGACGCGGCCCACGACCGGGTTCGCCGATCACCAGAAAGAATGAGAGTCCAATGCCACCGTGTTCGGCGCCCACGAACTCATGCGACATGCCAACGAACGGCAATTGCGATTGATGTATCAGCTCCATCTTAAGTTTTTCCCCTCGCAGATAGGTTAGCAAAGTCGTTGGGGTGTCTCATCTTTCTTCGTCGGTGTGCCAACCCGGATTGGTCCAACGTCCGTGCTGCCACACAAAGATCTCTGTCACCCGGCTGGAGCCCAGGGAGCGTTTGCCGTCAACTTCGGTTTCCACGACATAACTGCTCCACACGATGGCCACATCGCCGAAGTGTTGCACCTCGGTGAATTTGGTCCAACGAGACCCACAACGGACCCAAGTGCGCACATCCAGTAATCTATCACTGAGCGAACTGACTCGCTTGACGAAAGCAGCGAATCGTATGCTCGTGCAAAGATAGAATGCCGGATAAACGCGACGCACATGGAAATGTCATCTCTACAGAGGGTATTTAAAGCATTTCAATATCGGGATTTCCGTTTGATGTGGTTCGGTGCCTGCACGTCCAGTATTGGCACCTGGATGCAGATCGTGGCGCAGGGCTGGCTGATCTATCGGCTAAGCCATTCCGCCTTCTACCTCGCGTTGGATCAGTTTCTCGCCGGCATTCCTATCTTTCTCTTCTCGCTGATCGGTGGCGTGGTGGCGGACAGGGCTGAGCGACGGAAAATCCTTCTCGGCTCACAGTACGTGCAAATGGCCTGCGCCACGATACTTACCGTGCTAGTGACGACCGGCCGCATCCACGTATGGCATATGCTCTGCCTCTCGTTCGTTTCCGGATTGGCGCAGGCCTTTGGCGGACCTGCGTATTCAGCTCTGATTCCTTCCCTAGTCGACAGGGAGGACATGCCGAATGCCATCGCGCTGAATTCGATCCAGTTCAATATGGCGATAACGATTGGTCCCGCGCTGGCTGGGCAAGCGCTGGCGAAGTTGGGCGAGCCCTGGTGCTTTGGACTGAATGCGCTTTCCTTCCTCGCGCCGGTCATTTCCCTCTCCATGATTCACGCCCGATACCTGCCGGAGAAAACCAACGAGTCGCTCCTGGGCAGCCTTAAGCAAGGCATCAAGTTCGTTCGTAAACAGGGGTCGATGGAAGCGCTTATTGTCCTGGCGTTCTGCATGACCGCTTTGAGCATGCCCATGCGCACCTACATTCCGGTGTTTGTGAAAGACGTTTTCCATCGCGGTCCGGAAACTTACGGTAACTTGCTTTCCCTGATGGGAATCGGCTCGATCTTTGGGTCGCTGACCATTGCGGGGATGGGCAACATACGAAACAAGGGACGCGTTGCCCTAACTACACTCATCAGCCTGGGCGTGGGGATTGTCGGATTCTCCCTTTCCAAATCGCTGCCGCTGAGCTATGCCATGCTGGTACTCGTGGGGGCTTCCATGATGACGGTGTTTGCGACCGTGACCTCTCTGGTGCAACTGATTACCACCAACGAAATGCGTGGCCGTGTGATGAGCGTTTACAACTGTGCATTCCGAGGAGGAATGCCAATGGGAAACTTGTTGTCGGGCTGGCTCGTTCCCATGTTTACGGCCCCCATCGTGCTCGGCATGAACGGCCTGGTGCTCATTCTGATGGCTCTATACTTTCTGTTAGTACAACGACGAGTGGCCGCGCTTTGATTCTTGAACCGCCTTCGGGGAGAGTGTTCGCGATCTAGAAACTATGGTTCCAAGGAGAACAAGTTGATCCAACCGTGCCAGGTGCCGGCGGATTTTGAGTTCACTAGTGGGTTCTGAACCGTTCTGAAAATTCTCTACCCTAATTGATTCTTTAACCACTTACCAGCAACGTGATTTGCTTCGTTCTGATCCAAACGGCGTGATCTGCCGGAGTTGCTGGATCGACTGAACCCGACGATCACAGAACTGATCCAGGCGATCGAACGAGAAGTAGAAAAGTGTCCTGAGGCGCGGCGACTGATGACGTTGCTTGACACCGCCGACATTGTTAGAGAGGCGATTTTTCGCCAACTGACGCAGGCTACTCCATTTCCGGCACAGGGTGGCCGTTCCCCCAGAGATGGTCGCTGTCGCCCGGCTCAGGGGAGGTTCACAACTCCGGTGGCCGAGACGGATTCGTCATGCCATCACAGCGAACCGTGATGCCGGTCACTGGAGCACGCGTTCAAAGTGCGTAGTTTTAGCTTGTGGTTCCGAGTCCTTCTCTATCGTAGGCTGGCTTCGCAAAACCCGACTCAAGGCAACTCTGGAATGGAGGAACGCCATGCGCTCGTTACGGTTTGTGGGCTCATTCTTGATGCTTGTCAGTACGATCGGATTCGCACAATCCAAGAGCCTCCGAGTGAACGGCATTCCGACTGCTCAGAACCAAGGTCCTATCCAGCATGTCATCGTGATTTTCCAGGAAAACCGCACGCCCGACAATTTGTTCCAGGATAGCCAACTGATCAAGGCCGGCGCCGACATCCAAAACTACGGATTGAACTCCGAAGGGCAGGTCATCACGCTGGCTCCCCAATCTCTGTCCGGCGACTACAACCCGGCGCACAACCACGATTCGTTCCTTGCCATGTACGACAACGGCAAAATGGACGGCGCGGATAAGATCAAGATTCAGTGCAACCCCCACGCTAAGCACTGTCCTCCGCCGAATCCCCAGTTCGCTTACGTTCCTGCCAAACAGGTAGCTCCTTATTTCCGGCTGGCAGAAACTTACACCTTCGCCGATCGTATGTTTCAAACCAATGAAGGGCCGAGTTATCCGGCGCATCAATTCATCATTTCCGGAACCTCGGCACCCAGTGCGGATAGCGCCTGGTTTGACGCTGAAAACCCGACGGGTGCCCCAAATGCTGGTACCGACACCGGTTGCACTGCGCCGCCAAGCGAATATGTGAAGATGATCAGTCCCTCCGGAAGGGAATCGAGAAACCAGTTCCCGTGCTTTGAACATCCGACGTTGACCGACCTGCTCGACGATAAGGGTCTGACTTGGCGATACTACACTCCCTCGGCGGGCACCATCTGGACGGGTCCGAACGCGATTCGTCACATTCGCTTCGGTCCGGACTGGATCAATGTGATTTTGCAGCCCACTCAAATTCTCAACGACATCAGCGGCAACCATCTCCCGGATGTGAGTTGGGTAATCCCGACTGCGGTCGAGTCGGATCATGCGGGAAGCAACGAAGGCCTGGGACCTTCCTGGGTGGCGTCCATCGTAAATGCGGTTGGCGTCAGCTCCTACTGGAATGACACTGCCATCTTCATCACCTGGGACGATTGGGGAGGTTGGTACGATCACGTGGCGCCACGGGTCATCAACGATGGCGTCAGTTGGGGATCGGGATACGCCTATGGCTTTCGCGTTCCACTGATCGTGGTGTCGGCCTATGCAAAGCAGGGCTACATCTCTCACGTCACGCATGATTTCGGAAGCATTCTGAAGTTTACCGAAGAGGTGTTCGGCCTGCCTTCCCTCGGCTACGCGGATGCCTTCGCCGATGATCTTTCCGATTGCTTCAACTTCCAGGGCGAGGCACGACCCTTCCAGAAAATCAAGGCGCCGTACGACGCCGGCTATTTTCTTCATAACCCCACACCGCTTGACGGCCCGGATGACGACTAAGGGCGCGTCCAAGATCCCCAAGGGGAGCGGCCACGATTGGAGCCGAAACAACAGATACTAAGGATGCATCTCGGCCACAAAGATCTGCTCCAACGTGGCGGGCTCGTTCGCGATAATTTCTTCGACTTCCAGTTCATTGGAACCATGAATCGATTTGTGGCTCCAGATGTGAGCAGTCCTACACATTTCCCAGAAGCCCGTTTCGGACCGCGAGTCGAAATATTGAATCGTGGCGAGCGCTGATTCACCTTCCGCGAAGCCAGCTCCGCGATTACTTTCGGACCCCATGTACCGCATGGTATGGCGTCTCCCGCATCCGCCTATCTCGGGGCGCGTTCCGTGCACCGTTAATTCGCTGGTAGTACCACTAATGCAAATTGCTTTGGTGCCCTGCGAAATGCTTCGTTTGGAGGGCCCTTCCGGCATGAGCCGTTCACGTAAGTCTATGCTCAGCAGCAAATCCCTATGCGACGCGAATTTGCCTATCACGTGCATTGAATAAAAACGCAATTGGGCGCGGAAAAGCGCCGGACAAGCAAGCGACGGGATCGAACCCGAGAGGAGGATCTATGTCAATCCTGTTTGTGCTGCTGATGTTCCTGCTGGTCATCAGCGTCCGATATTTTGTCGAACCAAAAGTTCAACCCGTGGTGGAACCCGAAATCGTGGCCAAACCGCAACCCCCGGTTGTGAAGCGCGAGTACGGGTTCGAAATCCCGCAGGAATATTGCTTTCATCTGGGACACATGTGGGCAACCAAAACAGGCACCGAGGATGCCCGCGTGGGGGTGGATAAATTCGTCACTAATCTGATGGGGAAAATCGACCGCATCGACGTACGCGGAGCTGACCGCTGGGTTCGTCAGGGACAGAAGCTCATCACCCTGCACAGCGGGGACACGAGTCTGGACCTGCTCTCCCCCGTTGAAGGCATCGTCATGGCAATCAACAACGACGCTTTGCGCGATCCGAGCCTGGTAACGAATGATCCCTATGAGAACGGCTGGATAGCGATCGTGAAGTGCCCCGACCTCAAAGTCAATCAACGAAATCTTATCCAGAGCGCGATGGTGGCGCCTTGGATGCAAAACTGCGTGACCCGGTTGAATGCGGCATTATCGCCCACGCCGGCCTTAGCCCAAGATGGCGGAGGCCCGATCAGTGGCTTGCTTCCCCAGCTTACACCGGAGTTGCGGCAGAAAGTGGTGAAAGAGTTCTTCTTGTCATAACCGGACTCCGCCACCGAAAGGAGAAATATCATGGCAACCACTCAAGCAATCCTGGTCGACATCACCAAGTGCATCGGATGCCGGAGTTGCGAGCAGGCGTGCAAACAAATCCACGGCTTTCCCATGAAGTCCGAGGCCAAGCTTTCCCCGACCGCGCTTACTGTAGTCGAGGACCGCAGTGATCGCTTCGTGCGCCGCATGTGCATGCATTGCCAGGACCCGGCTTGCGCTTCGGCTTGCCTGGTAGGGGCACTCAAGAAGACCGCCCTCGGCCCGGTCACCTATGACGCAGCGAAATGTATCGGATGCCGATACTGTCTGGTAGCGTGTCCCTTCAGCGTACCCCGTTACGAGTGGACCAAGCTCGTGCCCTACGTCACAAAGTGCGACATGTGTGCTTCCCGCCAGGCCAAAGGCCAACCGCCTGCTTGCGTGGAGGCTTGTCCGGTGCAGGCTTCGATCGCTGGAACTCGCGAAGAAATCCTGGACGAAGCGCAGCGTCGCATCCTCGGCGATTCGAAATACGTGAAGCACATTTACGGCAGCGAGGAAGCGGGAGGAACGTCAGTATTCTTCATCTCCGATGTGCCGTTCGAGAAATTGGGTTTCGCCCCCGCGCCCAAACAGCCGCTGCCATTGTTGACTGCAAGCGCTCTGGGTGACGGACCTACCGTGATCCTGGTTGGCGGCGCTGTGCTGTCCGGCCTTTACTGGATCACGCAACGCCGGGCCCAGGTCGCTCTAGCCGAAGCCCGCGAGAAGTCTGCAAAAGAAGAGAGGAGTTGAGCCATGACTACCACGGTAAAAACCTCCATTGAAAAGACTGCCCCACTATTTCCGAGAATTACTTTCTGGCGCACTGTCGTGGCCTTGATTTTTGCCGCAGGGCTGTACTCGATGTATGCCCGGTTCGCGCTCGGTTTCCAGGCCGCCACCAATCTCACGGATCCCCAGCCATGGGGCTTATGGGTCGGGTTGGGAACGCTGTGCGGCGTCGGCTTATCCGCCGGCGGATTTGCCATCGCGGCATCCGTATATCTCTTGGGCTTTGAACGCTACCGGCCAATCCTGCGCACGTCGGTGCTGATCTCATTCCTGGGGTATTGCACGGTGTGCGTGGGCATGCTGTATGAACTCGGCATTCCCTGGAGAATCTGGCATCCCATTGTGATGTGGAACCGGCGCTCAGTATTGTTCGAGGTGTCATGGTGCGTGATTCTCTACACCACGGTGCTGGCGCTCGAGTTCTCCCCCGCGCTGGTGGAAAAGATTCCCTGGACAGGAGCGCGCGACCTTTATCTGCGCTGGCATCATAGCATTCTGATTGCCCTGGTATTGGCTGGCACGCTGCTCTCCTCCATGCACCAATCCTTCCTCGGCGGACTGTACCTGATCACAAAAGGCCGCCTGGATCCGCTCTGGTACACCCCATATCTCACCACCATGTTTTACCTTTCTGCGATCCCCGCTGGATTGGCCCTGACCATCATGGCCATTTACCTATGCGTGCGCTCCCTCAACGCTCGGGTCGACATGAACATTCTGAGCGATGTGAGCCGGGTAATTGCCCCGCTGCTGGCCATCTACGGCGTATTCCGAGCGGTGGACCTGATCAACCGCGATGCCATCCAATATCTCTGGATGTGGCGCGAGGAAACCGGTTTATTCTGGCTTGAGATCGCACTACTGGTGATTGCCCCGCTGATTCTGTTGAATCTGGAGAAGGTCCGCAACAATCCGCAAAATCTGTACTGGACCTGCGCCGTGATCGTGATGGGCTTCATGACCAACCGCCTGAATGTCTCCATCACTGGACTGCAAGCCAGTTCGGGCACCTATTACATACCGAAGTGGACAGAGTTCGCAGCCACGCTGGCGACAATCGCGGCGGCCGTGGTGGCCTTCCGCTACGCCGTAATCTATTTGGATATCCTGCCCAAGAACCCGCCCCAGCAACGGACGATGTTCTTGAGTGCTCCCGACAGAGCGTAACCTGAACCGAGACCCCGGGCAGAAAGCCCGGGGCTTTTCATTTTGGGCGCTGTCTGCAGAACGACGTAGCACAAGAGCCTGAGCAAAACGTAAACCTTGCCCCAGTGCGGGAATGCAACCCGAGGACCATGGTTGTGCCAGCCCCGTCTCGTCTGGCAGGCCGGTAGAGGCCCGCCTTACGCCGGCGCCATGGCTTTCAGCCTCCGCAACAGCGAAGTGGGATGAATGCCGAGAATCCGCGCCGCCTGGGTTTTATTGTTGCCGGTGGCTGCCAGGACCTGTTCGATGTAGTTATCTTCCAGTTCCCGCAGACTAAGGAACTGGTCCCCGGTGGGAGAAATGTCGGCCTCCGAAAGTGGTTGGCCGTTTCTGCTCTCAGGATTACGATCTCGGATTTCTTCCGGTAGATGACGGATATCAATCTCGCCTTCCGCGGTGAGGATCATGGTGCGCTCAGTCACGTTTCTCAATTCGCGGATGTTTCCGGGCCAGGGATACTGCTCCAGGAGCTCAGCGGCAGCCGGCGTGAATCCGGTAAAGTTCTTTTTCAGCTCGCGGTTGAGCTGTTACAGAATTTCGAGCGCCAGCGGCACGATATCCTCTTTGCGCTCACGCAGAGGAGGAATGTAGAGCTGCACCACATTCATGCGGTAGTAAAGATCCTCCCGAAATCGCCCTTGGCTGATGGCGTTTTTCAAATTCTCATTGGTAGCCGCGATCAATCGCATGTTGACTTTGATAATGCTCGTCCCTCCAAGCCGCATGAAGGTCTCTTCTTCGAGTACCCGCAGCATCTTGGCCTGCACACTGGTAGACATGTTGGCGATTTCGTCCAGAAAAACCGTGCCCCCACTTGCCCGCTCCAGCAGACCCTCCTTCCGGCGTCGAGCGTCGGTGAAAGCCCCAGGTTCGTAGCCGAAGAGTTCACTCTCCAGCAAAGCGTCGGGAAGCGCCGCACAATTGATCTCAAGCAAAGGCATCGACGTGCGAGGACTGGCATAGTGAATTGCTCTCGCCAGCACGCCCTTGCCGGTTCCGCTTTCTCCCTGGATCAAAATCGTCGTATGATCGGTTTCAGCAGCTTTGCGAGCCACCTCCAACATCTTAATGGTGGCCGGATTGTGCGTGATTACACGTCCAAAGTTGTAGCGCCCCTTTTCCGACTCCACCGAATCGCGCACCCGCACGCGTAGAGTCAGGACCTCGGTCGCGCGATGCAGAGTGGCCATCAGATCGTCTAGAGGAAAGGGCTTGACCAGATAGTCAAAAGCACCCAGTTTCATGGCTTCGACGGCACGCTCCACTAGATGATAGGCGCTCATCATGATCACGATTGCATTCGGATTAGCCTGTTTGATCTGGCGCAACACTTCGACCCCATCGACGCCGGGCAGAACGATATCCAGCAAAACGATGTCGGGTTCCTCATCGCGAAAGAGCTTCAGGCCATCCTCGCCGGAAAGCGCAGTAAATACCTCAAATCCATCCTGGCGCAAGCTGCGAGAGATGGTGCGAAGCGTGAGCTCTTCGTCATCGATGATCAGTGCAGAATAGGGCATGTTGACTCGCGAACCAGAGCTCCCTTTCGTTACCTCTTATGCACAGACACAAAAGCGGGCTCGTCCGAAACTCTTAAACCACAATTTCGCATTGTTCTGTGGCGTTGCGCGATTCCTCCTGCCGGATCGGCAATGTGATGGTTACCGTAGTCCCCTGTTTCAACACGCTGTCGATTCGAATGTCTCCTTTATTTCTGCGCACGTACGTCGCGCTAATACTGAGGCCCAGTCCCGTGCCTTTGCCTCCCTTGGTGGTGAAAAAGGGTTCAAAGACGTGGGGGAGAAAATCGGGCGGGATGCCGCACCCGGTGTCGCTAACGCAGATTTCAATGCTCTCGGCGAAGGCGAGTTCGCGGGCGGAAACCGTGATGCATCCGCCGTCGGGCGTGGCTTCCGCCGCATTGATCAGCAGATTCATCAGCACCTGCGACAGTTGATTGGAATCGACCAGAATGTGGGGCAAGTCGTCGGGCACCTGATTCTCCGCTCGTTTGCCGCGGAGCGCAGGCTGGCCTTCGAGAAAGCCAAGCGTGTCACTGACCAAGCGGCGCAAGCTGAGGCTGCTCAATACTAGAGGTCCAGGGCGTGCGTAATTGACCAGCCCGCGCAAGGTGGAGGAAATGCGCTTGGTACCGGCAATGCACTGTTCGATCTCCCAGCGTTGGTCCGGATCGCTCGTGCTCTTCAACTCGAGTTCCAGGTGTGACAAGATGCCGAGCAGCGGGTTGTTAATCCCGTGCGCCGCACCCAGAGCGAGTTGAGCGAGGGTTGAGTATTTCTCGTACTCGGCAAGCTGAGCCTGGAATTGGAACTTCTCCTTGTTGAACTCGCGATCCTGATTCAGATATCGAAAGAGTTCTTCTTGTGCGAGATTGCGCTCACCTTCCAATTGCCGCCTTAGTTCCGTTGCTTGCCCTAGCGCTTCCGACACTCGTTGCCATTCCCGGCGCTGCAGGCGCCACACTATGAACATCACCACCAAGGCGACGAAAGCAAAGGACGGGAGGTAGCTCAGCACCTGCAATGCGGGGCTGTCGCTTGGTGTTCGCAGGAGCAATAAAAGGCTGCCTGACATGTCCCCAAAACCTCGCATTTCCGCCCGGTACCAGTGCATCCTCATTCAATATGAAACGGATCATCCCAGACCGCTGTGATGCAGGTCACTGCGAGGCGTGCGGGAAGGCCTTCCAGATCGCTGACGGTCGCTTTCTCGGACATGGTGCCATGGCCACCCGTACAATCGAAGGATTCGGGTCAGAAGTCGGCTTCTGGGAGGTCACGCGAAACACACCTTCGAGCGTCAAACGCAAAAAAAACGGCGCGGCGTCCGACGAAATCTACGCGTATTTCTGCAATGCAGAAGCTTCGGGCGGCATACGAACCGGCACTGGCTAAAAGAAAACCGTAGCGAGTGCGCCACAGCTGGCTATGAGGCCAGTGGAACGAGCAATATGAAATTCATGATGAACGGCGCGCTCACGGTCGCAACGAGGGATGGAGCGACGATCGAGATGGCGGAAGAGGCCGGAGAAGAAAACCTATTCCTGTTCGGACTCACCGTGGAACAGGTCGAAAATAGCCGCTCCTGGTACAGTCCGATGTGGCACTATGAGCACGAGCCCGAGACTCGCGCTGCTATCGACCTTATTTCTTCCGACTACTTCAGCCACTATGAGCCGGAAGTGTTCGAACCGTTGCGCGATACGCTTTTACTATTCGGCGACCGCTATATGCACCTGGCTGATCTAAAGTCCTACCTCGAAGCGCAGGAACGGCTGGGCGCTCTCTACCGCGATCCCGGAGCATGGGCGCAAAAGGCGATCCTGAATGTAGCGAGCTCGGGAAAATTCTCTGCCGACCGCGCGATTCACGAATACACAACTGAGATTTGGAAGGTGGAACCATGCCCGATACCTTAGAAAAAGTGCCTCAAACAAACCCTGGTGAAGCGGTTTCGCCGCTCGCAGGTAAACCTGCGCCCCGGGAGATGCTGATTGACGTTTCGCGCATGGAAAAAGAGTACTTCGAACACAAGCCCGATGTGCGCGACCGCAACCAGTTGGTGAGCTTCGGGACCAGCGGGCACCGCGGATCGCCTCTTCACGGCACGTTCAACGAAGCGCACATTCTGGCGATCACACAGGCAATTTGCGAGTACCGACGAGGGCAAGCAATCGACGGGCCTCTCTACATGGGGAAGGATACTCACTCCGTCTCTGCGCCCGCACAGCGCACGGCTCTCGAAGTGCTCGCAGCGAATGGCGTCGAGACGATCATTCAGGAGAATGACGGTGTAACTCCAACTCCTGTGATCTCGCGAGCCATTCTGGTTTACAACCGTAGTCGCCAGGATCACTTCGCCGACGGAATAGTCATCACGCCTTCGCACAACCCGCCCGAGGACGGCGGTTTCAAGTACAACCCTCCCAACGGCGGCCCTGCCGACACGGCAGTGACCGACTGGGTTCAGAATCGTGCGAACGAACTGCTGCAGGCGGGAAATGTCGGGGTCAGACGCATGCCATTCGAAAAAGCGATTCGAGCGGCTACCACCCGACAGGAAGATTTTGTTCTCCCGTACGTTCGCGATCTCAGCAATGTCGTAGACATCGACGCCATTCGCGGCGCCCACCTCAAGCTGGGTGCAGATCCTCTCGGTGGGGCTTCCTTGCCGTACTGGGACCCGATTAACTCGACTTACGGGTTGGACGTTCAGGTCGTCAACCGAACCATCGACCCAACTTTTTCGTTCATGACCGTGGACCACGACGGAAAAATCCGCATGGACTGCTCCAGCCAGTATGCGATGGCGAGGCTCGTGGGATTGAAAGATCAGTACCAGGTTGCGTTTGGCAACGACACCGATGCCGACCGCCACGGGATTGTGACTCCTGTTGCCGGCCTGATGAACCCGAACCACTACCTCGCCGTGGCCATTCGTTACCTCGTAACGCATCGACCGCAATGGCGGCAGACAGTTGCTGTTGGAAAAACCGTGGTGAGCAGCAGCATGATTGACCGTGTTGTTCAAAAACTTGGCCGTCAGTTGCGCGAAGTCCCCGTTGGCTTCAAGTGGTTCGTCTCGGGACTGATCGACGGCTCGTACTGCTTTGGAGGAGAAGAGAGCGCAGGAGCAAGCTTTCTTCGCCGGGACGGCACCGTGTGGTCCACCGACAAGGATGGGCTCATCATGGTTCTGCTGGCCGCTGAGATTGCCGCCCGCACTGGCAAGGATCCTGGCCAACACTACCAGGAACTGACGGCAGAGTTCGGCACTCCCTACTACACGCGCATCGACGCGCCCAGCACTCCGGAGCAAAAGGCAAAACTCTCAGCGCTCTCTTCCGACTCAGTCAAAGAGTCGGAATTGGCGGGCGAGCCGATTACCGCTAAGCTGACGCATGCACCGGGCAATCAAGCTCCAATTGGCGGACTGAAAGTCGTGGCAAAAAACGGATGGTTCGCGGCCCGCCCCTCTGGCACCGAGAACATTTACAAGATCTACGCGGAAAGCTTCAAGAGCGCATCGCATCTTAGTGCCATCGTTAGCGAGGCGAAAAAGATAGTGAACAATGCTCCGGGTGTCTGAGCGATGAGCAGTAACCGCGGGCCCGCGGGTGTTCCGCCATCTCCGTCCGGATACCGTCCTTCGGGCGGAAGTCAACCACACACCAGTTAGGAAGCCGTTTGCTTAGAGCCGCAAGCGACCACAGGTGTGAAATCACAGGTACAGGTGTGAAATCACTGGCTGGTCTGCTAAGTCACTGATAAATGTGGTGGCCAGGGACGGAGTTGAACCGCCGACGCCAGCCTTTTCAGGGGCGACAGAAGCATTGCTTACAGTAAATTACAAGGACGTGGAAGGCTGCGAAATCCCTGTAAGTACGCGCGAGGCAGTAGGAAAACGGGCTACGGTGACGGGCTGGTTTCTAGCTATTTGATAAGCAGCAGACGTGTTGCCTCGAACACACTTTCGATCGTGATGCCTTTCGCTTCAATCTGCTTCTGATCCCAGACTTCCGGCTCCATCCAGTATCCTCCCTTCAAAAAGCATCGTTCCGACAAATCTTTGTCGATCTCCCGAAGGGGAACGGATGCTGTATTCCACAGCCGCGCAATCGCAAACTGTCTCTCTTTATCGCGAGGTTTCCCGGCCTGCAGGTCAGACAAATAGGATCGTGTCTCAGCTAGTGCGGCGTAAAGGGCTAGAAGGGCTTGATCGGTCTTCTCGGTGGTTGGTTTATTACTGTAACGGAAGAGACCCAAGACCGAAAGCGTTTTATCGAACAGCGTAAATGCAACCGTCGATTCAATCATATTGCGTTGTCCTTGTCGGCGCGATTCTAAACCTTCCACTAAGGGGTCTCAGAACTTTCGCCGATTCGATTCAGGGCGACCGCCTG
>Ga0116223_10002880_pt1 | contig 15814 bp, 13 predicted proteins | sample Sb_taG_3_FD_90092 | JGI IMG/M metagenome (GOLD analysis project Ga0116223, IMG submission 90092) | Peat soil microbial communities from Weissenstadt, Germany - Sb_50d_a_PC metaG | ecosystem: Environmental > Terrestrial > Soil > Wetlands > Peat | place: Germany: Weissenstadt | collected 2010-09-21 | reverse complement strand
GTTGAAAAAATTGAGTGCCGATCGGGACAAGTCAGCGGAAGCGGAACGGAAAAAGTTTCGCGACAAGGTCGAGGGCGATCTCGATAAGATGACAGCCACCGTGACCGACCGATCTCGCGTCATATCCCTCGGCATCGTAGGGCTTTGCTGGGCCTTTTTCATTGGACAGATACCCAGGAGTGGAGGACTGGCGGTACCTCATGTGAGCTTGCTCGGTCCGATGTTCCTGGCCCTGTGCTCGATCCTGTGCGACTGGCTGCAGTACCTGTTTGGATATGCATCAAGTCTGCGCACCCTCCGATCGATAGAGAAGCACCCGCATGCCAACATCGAGTATGACGTGACTTCGCTGCTCTATCGCATGCGCTTCGCGATGTTCTACCTCAAACAGGCATTCTGCCTTGCCGCATCCATATGGTTTCTGATCACAATCGGGCTCTCTTTGCTGTCAGCCGTGCCGGGCGGCGCCGTGGGGTGACGGAAACGTCCGTCTTGACGTCAACTGGCCAACGTCTTATAGCCCGCCCCATGACCAGCGCCGCGACCATTGCCGTCATCGCTCGCCGCCGCCGCACCTCTGCGGTATGGGCGGTCGTCTGTATTTAAGATATCGCCCTTGCCGCCGGATACGGTCCGCGGCCTTCCTTTCTAACAGCAGCGCGATCTGATCCAGCGGCTCCCAAGCAGGAGTTCAACATGTATACGCCTCCCATGTTCAAACCCGATCGCGGCGCAAGCCTGGCCTTCGCGCAAGCGCGCGGATTCGGCGCGATCTGCGCATGGGACGGCATCAAGCCGATCGCTTCTTGGGTGCCGTTCATTCTTAACTCCGCCGATGATGGAACGACGCTTGCGGCCTTTCATGTTGCGCGCTGCAATTCGCTTGCCAATCTGGCGGACGGGACTTCGCGATGGCTGTTGGCGGTGAACGGCGCGGATGCCTATGTCTCGGCCGACTGGTATGTGTCGGCTGATCAGGTACCGACCTGGCTGTATCAGGCCGTGCATCTGACGGGGCCGGTGCGAAAACAGTCCGACAGCGAGCTCGGACCGCATCTCGACGCGCTCAGTGCGAAGTTCGAAAATCGGCTTGCGCCGAAACCGCCCTGGTCCTCGTCGAAAATGACTGCGGCGCGCCTGGAGGCGATGAAAAAGGCCATCGTCGGCCTGGTCATGACGGTTGAGGAAGTCGAGGGCAGTTTCAAGCTCAACCAGCACAAATCCGACGTCGATCATGCCGCGGTTGCCTCGGCTCTCATGCAGAGCCATGACGAAGCCGCGCAGACGATCGCAGAAGAGATGGTCGCGCTGCGGCCGCACTTGGATTACAAATCGACCACACCTGTCAGTGTATCCGCGGATTGAAGGAACACGTCATGACCCTCTCCGATACCAAGCAGCCGAAAGGCCTCGCCCCGGCCACCGGCGCCTCGGCGCGGCCCACCGTGTTCGTTGATGGCGCGGCTGGAACGACGGGCCTCGGAATTCGCGAGCGCCTTGGCATGGAGAACGACGTCGTGCTCAGGAGCATTGTCGAGGAAAAGCGCAAGGATCCGCAGGCGAAGCGGGCGCTGATGGAGGAAGTGGACCTTGTCATCCTCTGCTTGCCCGACCAAGCCGCGCGAGAGACGGTTGCGCTGATCGACGGCATGGGAGCCGCCGCACCCAAGGTGCTGGACGCATCGACGGCCTTTCGCGTCGCAGCCGACTGGACTTACGGTTTTCCGGAACTTGCGCCGGATCAGGCAGACAAGATACGCACCGCGCGGAAAGTTTCGAACCCGGGCTGCTATCCGACAGGCGCGGTGGCGCTCCTGCGGCCGCTCGTGGATGCGGGGCTGGTGCCGGCGGACTATCCCATCACCATCAATGCAGTGAGCGGTTATTCCGGCGGCGGCAAATCCATGATCGATCGTTTCGAGGGCGACACGGCGCCGGCCTTCGAACTCTATGGTCTCGGCTTCGAGCACAAGCATTTGCCGGAGACCCAGCTTTACTCAAATCTCGCGCGCCGGCCGATCTTTATTCCGTCGGTCGGTGATTTCCGGCAGGGCATGCTGGTGTCGGTGCCTTTGCATCTCGATACGCTTCCGGGCAAGCCCGAGGCTGCCAATCTCCACGCCGCATTGGCGAAGCGTTACGCCGGGAGCACCTATGTCTCGGTCATGCTGCCCGACAACGAGGCTGCGAAGAGCGGACGGATCGAACCTGAGGCGCTCAACGAGACCAATAGGCTTGAGCTCTATGTCTTTTCGAACCACAAATATCCTCAAGCGGTCCTTGTCGCGCGTCTCGACAATCTGGGAAAAGGCGCCTCGGGCGCCGCGGTGCAGAACATGCGGCTTATGCTGGGCCTTGCCGATACGTAAGGCTGCGGCAGCAAGGTCGCGTTGTTTCCGTGAGGTCTCGTGCCCCGGACGCGGCGCAGCGCGCAAGCGGTGCGCTGCTGATCCGGGGCCCATTTTTGCGGGGTTTGTGGGTCCCGGCTCTGCGGAGCAGCGTAAGACACGCTGCACCGCGTCCGGGACACGATGTCAAACCACCTTAAAAATCGCCAGCGGAGCGGCCACCATCAGCTTCACACTCTGACCCCTGACAAAACCTGTTCCGGGAACAAATCTTCGGGCGCGAGGCGGCGGTGAAAGACGCCTTGCTCATGGGCGTATTGCAGGAAGGCTTCGAGCGTCGTGCGGTTGGCGTCGACGCCATAGGGCCAATGGTCCCGGCCGAATAGAAGCTGCGCCTGCCGCGTATGCTCGAAGCACCACGGAATCGGAAAGCGCGGCGCGGTCACTTCGAGGGCGCGTGCGACGCTGCGTTGTTTGGCTTCCTCAAAGGCTGTGAGGAGGTTCATGGCGATCCAGGGATGGGCCTCGACAGCCTCGCGCTTCAGCGCGATGACGTGCATGATCGGAAAGATGCCGGTCGCGCGGTAGTATTCGGCCTCGACCGTCATGTAATCCTCGAACAACCGCGTGATGTTCGCCTGGCCGTCCTCGAAACAGTCGGGCGGGTGCGCCGACAAAACCGCATCGACCTCACTCTCGACCAGCATCCGGCTCAGGCTCTTGGTCGGCGCCGGCGTCAGGCGAATGCCGGGCGGCAGGTTGAGCGCCACCTTCTCGCCCCGGCCCGGTTCGTTCACGCCCGCTTGTGTCCACTCGATGCCGGCAAGATCGATGCCGTATTGATGCGCAAGCAGCCCGCGCGAATAAACCGCCGCGGTCTGCGCCCATTCGGGCAGGCCGATCCGTTTGCCGGCGAGGTCTTGTGGCGTGCGGACGGCACCGTCGCGGCGAACATAGATCGAGGAATGGCGGAAGATGCGTGAGGGAAAGACCGGAATGGCGGTCAATGAGCGGTCGCCCTGAGAAATGAGCGAGGCGTATTTCGCGAAGGATATTTCGGATACATCCCATTCGCGGTATTTCAGAAAGCGGAAGAAGATTTCCTCGATTGGCAGGCTAAGGCATGTGAGCCGGATGCCCTCGGGCACGACGCGCCCCGAAGTCAGATCCTCCACATGGTCATAACGGCTGATCGCGAGCGTAAGCGGGACTTCGTTCATAGCCGATTGCCCTCTGAGGCCGGATAGAGCGGCGACGCCATCGCGGCTGATTGAGCCGCCATCCCCGTCACGCGGTTGCGCAGGATCGGAAGCCGTCCCAGAAAGAACAGCGCGCTTGCCGAGATCAGAACCGGCGTCGAGGCGGCGGCGAACAGCACGCCGAGCGGCAGACCGAAGGCGAGCAATTGACCTCCGATCACCGGCCCAAGGATCGATCCGACGCGGCCTACGCCGAACGCCCAGCCGGTACCGGTCGAGCGCATATAGGTGGGATAGAGCGTGCCGGCCAACGCGTTGATGCCGGCCTGGCCACCGATGATGCAGAGACCGGCAATGATCACCACCGCCATCAGCGGTGTCTCGCTGGTTCCGACATGGCCGAGTGCCGCAACGCAGGGCACCGCGACCAGGAAGGCGGCGACGATGCCAAGCGTGCCGATGCGATCGAGGAGCCGGCCGACCACCAGGCTTCCGACCGCGCCGCCGCCCTGAAACAGCGCCGTCGCAAGCACCGCATGCGCGAGCGGCACGCCACTTTCGGCGACAACGGTCGGCAGCCAACTCGTCAGGAAGTGCAGCGAGACCATGTTGGCGGCGTAGGCGAGCCACAAAAGCGCGGTCATCGACGCCCGGCCGTCGGCGAACAGGTGTGCCACCGGCAAGCCTTCCTTGTTCTCCTCTTCGATCGCGAGCGATGCGTTATCGGGAACGGCGAGGTCGGGGCGGATGCGGCGCAACAGAGCGAGCACGAGGTCAGTGCGGCCGCGCTTCACCATCAGAAAGCGCACCGATTCCGGCAGGACTAGAATCGAAACAAGACCGATCGCGATCGGCAGCACGCCGCCCACGACGAACACGCTGGGCCAACCCCGGGCCGGAATGAGTTGCGCGGCGAGGACGCCGCCAAACGCCGATCCCATGGTGTAACCGATAAACATGATGCCGACGCGGGTCGCGCGCTCGCGCGCCGGGGCATATTCCGTCACCAGCGCGATGGCATTGGGGATCGAACCGCCGAGCCCGATGCCGGCGATGGTTCGCAGCACCAGCAGCGATGTGAGCCCGTCGGCCCAGGCGGCCGCGAGCGTGAAGAGACCGAACAACAGAGAGCCTGCGACGATCATGCGTTTGCGGCCGAAGCGGTCGCCAAGATTGCCGAGGATCGTGGCGCCGAGCATGAAACCGCCGAGGCCCGCGCCAAACACCGCACCGAATGCCGCCTTGTCCGAGTGCCACGCCTTGATGATGGCAGGGGCGGCGTAACCCACGACCTGCATGTCGTAGCCTTCGATGAACATGAAGGTGCAAATCCAGAACATCAAACCGGTCTGGAAACGGCCGAACCTCTGGCCCTCGATCAAGGCTCCGACATCGATGGATGTCGCCTTCGTCATGCTTTCCTCGTCTTGGAATTACCGTGACAATGCAACTAATCCGGCGGGGCTGGAGCAGATCGCGTTGTTTCCGTGAGGATCCGTTCCCCGGATGCTGCGTGAGCCGCGTTAGCGGTGCGCTGCTGATCTGCCGTCCATCGTGAGGGTCTGTGGGTCCCGGCTCTGCGGAGCAGCGTGAAGGACGCTGCACTGCGTCCGGGACACATTAGACAGTCAAACAATCTTGAAGATCGCCAGCGCCAGCACCGCCTGTGCGCCGAAAGCGACCGAAAACGCCAGCGTGCGGAACACCGGCAGGCCCAGCGTGTAGACGACAAGATGGGCGACCCGCGCCCAGAAATAGACAGCACAGGCGTAGACGGTCCATTTCGTCGAGTAATCGAGGTGCGCCAGGATCAGCACCAGCGGCGCAAAGATCACGAGGTTTTCGACCGCGTTGTCGTGCGCGAACATCAGGCGCGAGGCCCATTCCGCATGCGGCTTGTCATTGCGCGACGGATTGGCCATCGCGCCGAACAACCCCCGAACCATGATGCGATTGAGGATATAGGGAATCCACAATAGCCCCGTCAAAATTACCGTCAACGTCAACCAGAACAACTCAGGTGTCATCAATCCAGGCGTCATCGTTTCCCCCTGCTAGATTTTCAAGTCCATCCCGTTGGGACGATCGCTTATACCCGAGCGTGTAGGGTTGCGCTATGCGCGGACACGCACGTAACTGCCCGGCGCGTCCTCGATCGGGGGCAGGGTGTCTCCGCCCACGGCGCGGGCGGGCACTTCTTCCGGGTCGATCGACTGAAGCCATTCGCGCCAATCGGGCCACCACGATCCCTTGTGCTCTTCGGCACCCTTGAGCCATTCGGCCAGCGTCACGTCCTTGATATTGTCGTTGGTCCAGTACTGGTATTTGCCCGACGACGGCGGGTTGACCACGCCAGCGATATGTCCCGACCCCGACAGGACATATTTCACCGGCCCGCCGAAAAACTGCGAGCCGTAAAGCACTGAATCGGCCGGCGCGATATGGTCCTCCCGCGTCGCGAGGTTGTAGATCGGCACCTTGATCTTCGAAAGATCGAGCAACGTGTTCTCGAGCACCATCGTGCCCGACGACAGCCGGTTTTCCAGATAGCAATTGCGCAGATAGTAGGAATGGTTCGCCGCCGGCATCCGCGTCGCGTCCGAATTCCAGTGCAGCAGATCGAATGAAGAGGGCGACTTTCCCTTCAGATAATTGCTCACGACGTAGGACCAGATCAGATCGTTCGATCGCAACATGTTGAACGCCATGGCCATCTTGGCGCCCTCGAGTACGCCGGCCGCCTGCATGTCGCGCTCGATTGCCGAAATCTGGTCTTCATCGACGAACACCAGAAGATCGCCGGCGTGGGTGAAATCGACCTGGGCCGCCAGGAACGTCGCCGAGGTCACGCGCACGCGGCGTTTCTCGGCAAGCCAGGCCAGCGTCGTGGCGAGCAGCGTGCCGCCGACGCAATATCCCATGGTGTGGACTTTCATCTCGCCGGTGACCCGCTCGATCGCGTCCATCGCCGCCAGCGGGCCCTGCTTCATGTAGTCTTCCCAGGTCTTGGCGCCGAGACTCTTGTCCGGATTGACCCAGGAGATCACGAACACGGTGACGTCATTGTCGACGCACCATTTGATGAAGGATTTTTCCGGTTTGAGGTCGAGGATGTAGAATTTGTTGATCCAGGGCGGCACGATCAGAAGCGGCGTGCGCAGCACGTTCTCCGTCGACGGCGCGTACTGGATCAGTTGCATCAGATCGTTCTGGAAAATCACCTTGCCCGGCGTCATCGCCATATTGACGCCGACCTCGAGGTTGGAAGGGTCGGACTGGCGGATGCGCAGCGTGCCGCGGCCGGCCTCGATATCTTCGGCCAGCATTTTCATGCCGCGAACGAGGTTGTCTCCGTTCGACGTCAAGGTCTCCCGAAGCACCTCCGGATTGGTAAGCACGAAGTTCGAGGGCGCCAGCGCGTTGGTGACCTGCTGGACGTAGAACTCGGCCTTCCTGCGGGTGTGCGGATCGAGGCCCTCGGCGTTGCGTACCAGATCGTGCGCCCACTGCGTCGTCAGCAGATAGAGCTGCAGCACGAAATCGAAGAACTGGTTCGATTTCCATTCGGGATCGGCAAAGCGCTTGTCGCGCGGAGACGGCGCGATCGCCGGCGGCGCATCTTCGCCGGCGAGCCGCCGCATCGATGAGCCCCACAGCTCAAGATAGGCCTTGGCGATCTTCGATTGAATTTCGGTGGCGCGATCGTTGTCGGACAGCCAATATTCCGCCACCGCGCTGAATGTCTTGACGAGCTCGGTAAGTTCGTTCGGCGGCTTGTCCTTGGCTTCGCCGTTCTCGCGCGGCGCAAGATAGGCGGCGAGCGCCTTGCCGCTGTTCTCCATCGCCCGTGCGAGGTTCAACGCGAAAGCCTCGGGGTCGAATTTCTTTTCCGCCTGGGTTTCAGTCGTGACGTCCGTCATGACGCAACACTATAGGTTCATATCAACTTCGTCACCGCGCAGTTGGATGCCGGCAGACCAACAGAAATCGCTGGCAACAAGTTGCGTGTTGCACTGCGACATTTTACCTTTGTCTCGTCACATTGAGGCCGCATGGATGCGGATTGTTGTTTGGGTTTTAATGAATCCGGGCGACAATGGTTTGTGCGGCCAGCATTCGTCGACCGGGTAATTAGCGGCGGTGCCACAATTGGCGGATAGGGACTGCGAACGCATGTCGATGGGTGGAAAAACGAGCGGACTTGCCATGGGAGCGCTGCTGCTGTCAGCGTTGGCCTTGGGCGGCTGCTCGATTCCGATCTCGGACATGCCGATGGCTGGAACTCCGGCGGACGCACAAGCGCGCGCAAAGGACAACACTGGTGGCTTTCTTCCGGTGAATCAGCTGCCCCCGGATCGCGATGAAGCCGCGATGAACCCCGCCGAGCGGGCCAAGGTCCAGAAAGAACTCGTTGCCGCGCGGGAACGCCAGGCTTCCGCGGTGGCCGCCAAAGACGCGGCTGCGAAGTGCTCTGACGCTGGCGCGAACGGGCGTCCGTGCTAAAAGGACGCTAGTTCAATCGCAAATCGGGGCAAAATCCATGATTTGCGCCTGAATTCGCGCTAAATCTTTGATTTTGCGCGATTTCGGGACGAAGCCGAAAACGTTTCGTTGCAAAATATGTCGGCGATTCTGTCCTTACCGGTTGCCGGAGCAAGGTCCTATGGAAGATTTTTACCGCATCCGCCGTCTGCCGCCCTACGTGTTCGAGCAGGTCAACCGGGCCAAGGCGGCCGCGCGGAATGCTGGCGCCGACATCATCGACCTCGGCATGGGCAATCCGGATTTATCGACGCCGCCCCATGTCATTGAAAAGCTGAAGGAGACGCTGGGAAAACCGCGAACCGATCGCTACTCGGCCTCGCGAGGAATTACCGGCCTGCGCAAGGCACAGGCCGCCTATTACGACCGGCGTTTCGGCGTGAAGCTCAATCCGGAGAGCCAGGTCGTTGCGACACTGGGCTCGAAAGAGGGTTTTGCCAACGTTGCGCAGGCGATCACCGCGCCGGGCGACGTGGTGCTGTGTCCAAATCCCAGCTATCCGATCCATGCCTTCGGATTTCTGATGGCGGGCGGCGTGATCCGCTCGGTGCCATCGGAACCGACGCCGCAATTCTTCGAGGCGGTTGAGCGGGCGATCGTCCATTCGATCCCGAAGCCGCTCGCACTCGTCGTCTGTTATCCCTCCAATCCCACCGCCAATGTGGCAAGCCTTGATTTTTACAAGGACCTTGCGGCGTTCGCGAAGAAGCACGAGATCTTCATCCTGTCGGATCTCGCCTATGCGGAGGTTTATTTCGACGACAGGAACCCGCCGCCTTCCGTGCTGCAGGTTCCCGGCGCGATGGATGTGACGGTCGAATTCACCTCGATGTCGAAGACCTTTTCGATGGCCGGCTGGCGAATGGGATTTGCGGTCGGCAATGACCGGATCATTGCGGCGCTGGCGCGGGTGAAATCCTACCTCGATTATGGTGCGTTCACGCCGATCCAGGTGGCGGCGACCGCGGCGCTCAATGGCCCGGACGATTGCATTCGCGAGATGCGCGAAACCTATCGCAAACGAAGGGATGCGCTGGTGGAGTCCTTCGGAAGGGCCGGTTGGGTCATCCCGCCGCCCGAAGCCTCGATGTTCGCCTGGGCGCCGCTGCCCGAGGCTTTCCGCGGCGTCGGCAGCATGCAGTTTGCGACCCTCCTGGTCGAGAAATCCGGCGTGGTCGTTTCACCGGGGGTCGCCTTTGGCGAGCATGGCGAGGGCTTTGTCCGCATCGCCATGGTGGAAAACGAGCAACGTATTCGCCAGGCCGCCCGCGGGGTGCGCCGCTTCCTTGAAAGCGGCATCGAAACGTTGCACAACGTGGTTCCTCTCGCCAACCGGCGCTAGGCATGATCCCGATAATTACGTCCCCGGTCTTGACCCGGGGATGGAAGTTCGGTTTCGGATCGGTCATGCCTAGATCGACATCTCTCCGGCAGGTTTTCCCATCATGGTCGCACCCCTGAAAGTGGGTATTGCGGGGCTCGGCACCGTTGGCGCCGAAGTGGTCCGTCTTATCGAGCAGCAGAGCCGAACCTTGTCGGCGCGCAGCGGACGCGCCGTTCGCGTCGTTGCGGTCACGGCGCGTTCGAAGGTCAAAAAGCGCGGCCTCGATCTGCGCGGCATTGCCTGGGCGAAGAGTCCCTTAGCGCTGGCGAGCGATCCCGGGATCGATTGTCTGGTCGAATTGATGGGCGGGGCGGGCGAGCCGGCCTTGTCGGCGATCGAAACCGCGCTCAAATCCGGCAAGTCGGTTGTCACCGCCAACAAGGCGCTGATTGCCCGGCATGGGCTGCGGCTGGCGCATGCCGCCGAGAAGCACGGCGGCGCGCTGAATTTCGAAGCGGCCGTCGGCGCCGCCATCCCCGTGGTCAAGACCTTGCGCGAGGGCCTGGCGGGTACCACCGTCAATCGCGTCTACGGCATTCTCAACGGCACCTGTAATTACATCCTGACCCGGATGGAACAGGAAGGCTTGTCGTTTGCCGAATGCCTCAAGGACGCCCAGCGGCTCGGCTATGCGGAGGCCAATCCGTCATTCGATGTCGACGGCCATGACACCGCGCAGAAACTTGCAATTCTGGCCAGCCTCGCCTTCGGCACCAAGGTCGCCCAGAGCGCGGTGTATGTGGAAGGCATCTCGTCGATCACGCCGGAAGATTTGCGCGCGGCCGAGGAACTCGGCTACCGCGTCAAGCTGCTCGGGGTTGCGGTGCGGACCGCCAAAGGCATCGAGCAGCGTGTGCACCCGACCATGGTGCCGAAATCGTCCTCGATCGCGCAGGTCATGGGCGTCACCAATGCGGTGACCATCGACGGCGAGGGGATTCCGCCGATCACGCTGGTGGGTCCGGGGGCGGGCGGAGCGGCCACCGCATCGGCCGTCGTCGCCGACATTGCCGACGTCGCACGCGGCATCCGCGCCTTGCCGTTCGGCCGCCCGGTCGAGCGATTGCGCGCGACCAAAAAGGCGCCGATGGAACGGCACGAAGGCGGTTATTACATCCGCCTGATGGCGCGCGACATGGCGGGAACCGCCGCCACCATCGCCACCCGGCTTGCGCAGCAAAAAATTTCCATTGAATCAATCGTGCAGCGCCACCGCGATGGCGTTGACGCCGGCCGGGCGGCGGGGAAAGCTGCGCCGGTGCCGGTCATCTTGATCACCTATGCCACCAGCGAAGACGCGGTGCATCGCGCGCTTGAAGCGGTGCAGCGTGACAAGGTGATCAGCGGCAGGCCGCAGGTGATACGGATCGAAAAGAACTGATCATGATCCGAAAAAGTGGAAGCCGGCTTTCCCTCGCGACAAACGCAAAGCGTTTGCGCGGAGATCCGCGCGTTACGTCCTAAAGGAGTTCGCCGATGTCGACCCATATTTCCGTTCCGCCGCAGCTGTTGCTGGAGCGCGTTCTCACACTCGAGATCGTGCGGGTGACGGAGCGCGCGGCGGTGTCGGCGGCGCGGCTGCGTGGGCACGGCAACGAGAAGGCCGCAGACCAGGCCGCGGTGGACGCGATGCGCCGCGAACTCAACAAATTGCCGATCGAAGGCACGATCGTGATCGGCGAGGGCGAGCGCGACGAGGCGCCGATGTTGTTCATCGGCGAGAAGGTCGGGCAAATGGCCGGGCCGAAGGTCGATATCGCCGTCGATCCGCTCGAGGGCACCACGCTCTGCGCCAAGGCCATGCCGGGCGCGATCGCGACCATGGCGATGGCCGACGGTGGCACGCTCTTGCACGCGCCTGATGTCTACATGCAGAAGCTTGCCGTCGGTCCGGGCTATCCCAAGGGCGTCGTCGAGCTGGATGCGCCGCCGGCCGATAACGTTCGCCGCCTCGCCAAAGCCAAGGGCGTCGACGCTTCAGCCATCACTGTGCTGGTGCTCGATCGTCCGCGCCATGCCGACATCATCAACGGCGTGCGCTCGACCGGCGCGGCAGTCCGCCTGATTACCGACGGCGATGTCGCGGGCGTCATCCATTGCGCCGACCCCGACAATACCGGGGTCGACATGTATATCGGAACTGGCGGCGCACCCGAAGGCGTGCTGGCCGCGGTGGCGCTACGCTGTATCGGCGGCCAGATGCAATGCCGGCTGATCCTCGACAGCGAGGAGAAACGGGAGCGCGCCCGCAAGATGGGCGTCACCGATCCGCGCATGATTTACGGCATCGAGGACATGGCCAAGGGCGACTGCCTGTTCGCAGCCACCGGCGTCACGACCGGATCGCTGCTTTCCGGCGTCAAGTTCCGCAAGGATGTGATCGAGACCGAAACCGTGGTCATGCGCTCGGTCACGGGTACGGTCCGCTACATCAGGGCTGAGCACCGGCAGCTGGATAAGTTCTACCTCGATTGATGGATGATGTCGTTCCGGGGTGATGCCAACGGGTCCGGCCTAGGGCCGGCCCGATGACAGGCTCCGCATCGAACTATGACGTGCATTTGCACATCGGGGAACCTCGAGAGTCCGGGTTCGCGCTTCGCGCGCCCCGGAATGACGAATTGGAAAACCCGGAGCCGAACAATGTCCGATATTTCGCAAGTGAAAGCGCTGGTCTTCGACGTTTTCGGCACCTGCGTTGACTGGCGCACCAGCCTGATCGCCGATTTCAACGCATGGGGCGAAAAGCGCGGCATCAAAGCCGACTGGACCGCGCTGGTCGATGGCTGGCGCGCGGTCTATGCCGCGTCCATGGACGAGGTGCGCAAGCATCCGGAGCATGGTTATGTGATCTTGGACACGCTGCACCGGAGGTCCCTGGAAAAGCTCGTGGCCCAGCTTGAGATTTCCGGATTGACCGACGCCGATCTGCATTACCTCACCATGGGCTGGCACCGACTCTATCCATGGGCGGACAGCGTCGCCGGACTGACGCGGCTGAAGACAAAATACATCATCGGTCCGCTTTCCAACGGCAACGTCGCATTGTTGACCGAGATGGCGAAATTCGCTGGCCTCCCGTGGGATCTGATCCTGTCGGCCGAACTGTTCCAGCATTACAAGCCGGACCAGGAGACCTATCTGGGCGCGGCGCGTCTGCTGTGCCTGCCGCCGGAGCAGGTCATGATGGTGGCCGCGCACAACCACGACCTCAAGGCCGCCCAGAAACTGGGACTAAAGACCGCCTTCGTCGCGCGTCCGACCGAATATGGCCCGTTGCAGAAATACGACCTCAAGGCGACCGGGGATTGGGACATCGTTGCCAAGGATTTTGGCGAGCTGGCCGGGCGGATGGGGTGTTGAGGACGAGCCAACCGATCAAACGTGGGTGTATGTTTTGGTATCCTTATCATCAATCGTGCAGGGAGTGACTATGGCGCTGGCGATTGCCGGTGTGATCGGTCTCCTATCGTGGGTTCTTCGAAGGGCGAGGCCAAGTATCGCCAGCGATACTGCTGGCGCAATTGAGCCGGAGAAAAGCACCGCTTGGTTTACTGTCATAGGGGGCTGCCTGCTTTCGCTCGCAGGCTTGTTCGGAACCCTGTTTCGGGCGGGCGGCTCGGGAGCGCTGGCGGTAGCTGTACTGGGTCTCTGCATAGCGGGGTTCATGTCACCATCGCTGACATCCGTGCATCGGGTAACGTGGGAAGAGGAAGGGATCGAGGGGCCCTCACGCCTGTTTGGTCTCACGTTAGGATTGCGAAGGACCAAAATTCTTTGGCGCGACATCGCGCGAGCCGGAACCACGATGACCGGGTACTGGTTTGTCGAGAGTCGTGACGGCAGGCGTGTTTATTGGAGCTATCTCTATAAAGGCTACGGCGCTCTCACTGCTTTTCTCCACAGGAAACGACCTGATTTGCCTTTGCCGTTTGGAGTGTGAAGACGCCGCGTTGTCTCGTGGCCTTGTCCTAACCGCGACGTGATTGCGAGGAGCGACAGCGACGAAGCAATCCACACTTTGGTCATTGCGCCATGGATTGCTTCGCTTCGCTCGCAATGACGAAGGATAAGCAGCGGTCTCCCTCCCAACCGTCATCGCCCGCGAAGGCGGGCGATCCAGTATGCGCAGGTGGCAGCGGGTGATACGGAGACGCCGCGGCGTACTGGATACCCCGCATGCGCGGGGTATGACGACCGGAGTGTTCTTGTGCCACCACGCGACCGAGGAGGATAAGCTGTGATTGTCGCGCCGGAATCATTGAACCTGTGGTCAGCTTCTCTATCTTCCCATACATCATGACGCTTCCCGCCACCGCATTGCCCGTCGAAGCCCCGGCTGCCTTTCTCGGCGTGGCGCATTCGCTGACCGGAAAACTGTGGCGCGACCGGCTCGACGCGCGGGGTGCGGCGCGGGCGCTTGCGATCGCGCAGCGCTATCATTTGCCGGAAATGCTGGCGCGGGTGCTGGCGGGGCGCGATGTCGAGATCGACGCGGTCGAGGACTTTCTCGATCCGACCATTCGCAAGCTGATGCCGGACCCCTACACCGTGACGCAGATGGAGGCTGCCGCCAAGCGCATCGCCGACGCCGCCACGCGAAACGAAAAGGTCGCGATCTTCGGCGACTATGATGTCGACGGCGCCACGTCGGCGGCGCTGCTCGCCTGGCATCTGCGCCATTGCGGACTCGACCCGCTGATCCATATTCCCGACCGCATTTTCGAAGGCTACGGCCCCAATGTCGAGGCGGTGCGCATGCTTGCGGCTAAGGGCGCGACGCTGCTCGTCACCGTTGATTGCGGCACCACCAGCCTGGAGCCGCTGGCGGAAGCGCGGCGGCTCGGGATGTCGGTCGTGGTCATCGACCATCACCAATGCGGCGACGATCTGCCGGAGGTCGAGGCGCTGGTGAACCCGAACCGGCCGGATGATCTCTCCGGCCTCGGTCACCTCGCCGCGGTCGGCCTCGTGCTGGTCACCCTGGTTGCGGTCAATCGCGAGCTGCGGGCGCGGGGATTCTGGACCAGCGAAATGCCCGAGCCTGATTTGTTGGGCATGCTGCATCACGTGGCGCTCGGTACCGTCGCCGACGTCGCACCGCTGATCGGGCTGAACCGGGCCTTCGTGGCCAAGGGCCTGATCGCGATGCGCCGCCGCGATCATGTCGGTCACACCGCGCTGATGGACGTATCCCGGCTGAACGGCCCGCCCGAGGCCTGGCATCTCGGCTTCATGCTGGGACCGCGCATCAATGCGGGCGGACGGATCGGACGCGCCGACCTAGGTGTGCGGCTGCTGCTGGAAGGCGATGTCTCGGAGGCCGCACGGATCGCGGCCGAGCTCGACCGGCTCAACAGCGAGCGCCGCGTCATCGAGCAGATGGCGGAGGCGCAGGCCGAAGCCGAAGCGCTCGCCTCGCTCGGGCTTGAGGACAAGGGCTCCGTCATCGTCACCGCATCGGAAGGCTGGCATCCCGGCGTGGTCGGTCTCGTCGCGTCGCGGCTGAAGGAAAAATTCGCCCGGCCTGCCTTTGCGATTGCGCTTGAGCCCGGCGGCATCGGCACCGGCTCCGGCCGCTCGATCGGCGGCGTCGATCTCGGCAAGGCGGTGCGGCAGGCCGTTCATGACGGCCTCTTGCTGAAGGGCGGCGGCCATGCCATGGCCGCGGGTGTGACCTTGCGCAAGGAAAAACTCGCCGAATTCCGCGCCTACATGGAAAGCGCGCTCGCCCATGACGTAGCCGCCTCGCGCCATGTCAATGAACTCTTCATCGATGGCGCGGTCAGCGCGCGCGCCGTTACGCCGGAATTCGTCGCCACCCTCAATCGAGCCGGGCCCTTTGGTGCCGGCAATCCCGAGCCGGTGATCGCGCTGCCGTCCCATCAGCTCGTCTATGCCGATGAAGTGGGGCAAGCGCATTTGCGCGTGCGGTTTAAATCCGGCGACGGCGCGATTGTCAACGGCATGGCGTTTCGATCGATCGGACAAAAACTCGGCAACGCGCTGGCTGCAAATCGCGGGCAGGTGTTGCACGTGGCGGGGTCGCTCGCGGTCGATCGCTGGCAGGGCACCGAACGGGTGCAGCTTCGCGTGCTCGACGTGGCCGTGCCGGATCAGGGACCGGCGGTGATCAGGTAAGGCGCTTCGGAACCGTCATTGCGAGGAGCGTTAGCGACGAAGCGATCCATCTATCCCGACGCCGCGACGGTGGATTGCTTCGCGTGGCTCGCAATGACGGAACAGGGCTATCCGCCCTGTCTGAGCCGCGCCAGCACCTTCAGCCCGCCGTAACCGTCCGCCGGCGATATGCCCATCCTGGTCTGATAATCCCGGACCGC
>Ga0116223_10002875_pt1 | contig 15844 bp, 13 predicted proteins | sample Sb_taG_3_FD_90092 | JGI IMG/M metagenome (GOLD analysis project Ga0116223, IMG submission 90092) | Peat soil microbial communities from Weissenstadt, Germany - Sb_50d_a_PC metaG | ecosystem: Environmental > Terrestrial > Soil > Wetlands > Peat | place: Germany: Weissenstadt | collected 2010-09-21 | reverse complement strand
CTTGGACAGGAGACGCTAGCTCAAAACGCGAGACCTCAACCTCAAAGCTCCAGTTTCGGCGTCGTAAATCCCCTGTTTGCAATACGGGTCGCTATTTTTGTCCGTGTTTAGGACAGCAGTGATATTTAAAATACATTTAACTCGTGGCAGCTTACTCGGAGCCCGTTTTCAGAGCGATGCTCGACGATCTCGGCAGGGTCGCCTTTGACGAGATTGTTGCGGCTGTTCGCGCGGGGAAATGCACCTTGTTTATGGGAGCGGCTGTTCACGCTCCCCCGCCACAGGACGACCCAAAGTATAAATTTCCCAAGGAAAAGCTTCCGCCTATTGGAGAGGGTCTAGCCCGCGAACTTGCATCCGATCACGCATATCGGCAGCGCTTTCCTGATGATGACACCAGCAACCTCGCCAGGGTAGCTCAGACCTCTGAGTCTCTGCATCGAAGGGATGGGCTGGTCCGTAAGGTCCGGGAACTTGTCGAGACAGGCAAAGAGCCGTCCCCGGTCTTACGAGCGTTGGCAAAGCTGGACTTCCCCATCGTCGTCACGACCAATTACGACACCTTGTTTCAAAAGGCCCTTGGGCTGGCCCTTAAAGTCCCAACTGTGAGCTCGTACCACAGCAACGAAGACGTGCCCCTGCCAACAGCTACCACCGACATGAAAGATACGCCTCAGCCGTCTCAGCCATTTCTGTACAAGATGCACGGCGACATTCAGACCGGTGAGTCGCTGGTACTTACCGACGAAGATTATATTCAATTCATTCTTCGACTCCGGGACCCGGAGCCGCTACATGTCGTACCGAACGTTGTGCTTGCTGCGATGAAAACGGCGCCCACGCTGTTCGTGGGCTACAGCCTTCGAGACTACAACCTTAGAGTTCTGCTCAAGCGGTTGCGGAGCGTCGTTATGACGCCAGAACATGCGCCTCCGACCTACTCGATTGACCTGAGTCCCGACCCGATCATCTGGGATGTCTGGTACAGCCGGAGGCGTTTCGTGAATTTTGTCGCCCTGAACGTGTGGGAATTTGTCCCCAAACTCTATCAGGCTGTTACCGGCCAGGAGATGCCGGAGTGATCGCCGGCCTTTCTCTAGGGCCAGCATCCGTCCCGGTTGAGCCTTACCGAGGCGCTGAAGAGTTTCGCTTTGTCGATCGTTTTATCTTTCACGAGCGCTCAGAGCAAACACGCGTTCTACTCCAGAAGGTTCTGGTGAGCCGGGGTGTTCTGGTCTATGGCGACTCGGGATCCGGCAAGTCATCGCTTGTGAATGCCGGTTTGATTCCGGCGGCTATCGACCGTGGATTCGCAGTTGACCGCGTACTTGTCCAACCGGTCCTTGGTTCCGAGATCGTGCTTGATCGGATTCCCATAGGTGAGGAGGGTCCGCCATTTGTTCCGTCGAGCATTTCGGATGACGCTGACGCCAGGCGTGTTGCGTTCTCAATCGACAGGTTCGTAGGCAAGCTGCGTGAGATCGCGAAGCCGCATCTGCTGATATTCGATCAATTCGAGGAAATCTTCACCCGCTTTTCTGGTCCCGGTTCCCAATTGAGAGGTCAGATCTTCGAGATGTTGCTGCGTCTCTTCTATTCCAAAAGTCTACCGCTGAACTTACTTCTCGTTTTTCGCGAGGAGTACTTTGCTAAAGCCGTAGATAGCCTAGCGCTTGCACCGGACTGGATCAATCAATTGTTCTGGCTTCGGCCTCCTTCAAAGAATCTGGCCGAGAAGCTCATCAGGGCCCCGTTCGATACAGGAAACGGTCCCGTCACCTATCGGCAGAAATTCTCGGATGAGACGATCCGGACACTTGCCGTGCAGACTGGCAGAGCAAGATTCTGACAGGATGAGCCTCACCGACCTTCAGATCGCCTGCCTCGAACTATGGCGCTCCAACGATCCGGACTCACTCATTAGAGACGTCAAGGCGGAAGGTCTGATCGAACGCCGGCTAAGCGGCGCGCTGGGTACGCTAGGAACGGATCTCCAGGACGCCGCTATTGCCTTGCTCAGCCTGATGGTGACCCCGGACGGCTTGCGGAACCGCATCTCGGAAGTCGATGCAATCGGACGCATAGTAGAGGCGGAGCCGTCCGCCTCCTCGGAAAGGTTGCAGCGGGCGCTCGCCGAACTCGTCAAGACGAGATTGGTCCGCGAGGAGGTGCAAGACAACGCGATCTACTACGAGATCGTTAGCGAGTTTCTGGCACCGTGGATAGCGCGCGTTCGCCGCCAACGTGAATCTAACTTAACTTGTTCGCGAAACGAGCTGCCAGGCGCATTGGGATCTGGGTTCTGGTTCTGTTGCTGGTCGCCACGACTGCGATTGCTTTCTCAATCTGGCGCTCCGCTCAAGCCTTCCGCCGGGAACAAGCGCTTAAGGAGGAACGGGAAAGGCTCAGAGACAGACAAAACGCACTCAAAGAAAAGGAGACAGAGCTGAATCAGCAGGCCGCAGACATCTACAAGCAGAAGGCAACTCTATACGACGCCCAGTCCATAGTTGCTGACTCTCTGGCTAGTGTCCAGTCGAACCCGGAGCGCAGCATGCTGCTTGCACTCCAGGCGATCCAAATGGAATTTGCCGCGGGCGGAAAGGCGTCGCAGCCGGCCGAAGATGCGCTTCGAATCGCCGTCGAGTCGACGCGAACCGACCAGGTCCTCATCGCCCCTAAAGGGGCAGTCCGAGTCGTCGCATTCGGCGGTGATGGGCGGCTGCTGGCTTCGGTGGAGGGGATCTCCACCATCAGTTTGTGGAATTCATTCTCCGGAAGACAACTCGCCGCCCTCAAGGCTGGTCACAGCGCAGTCCTGGCCATCGCATTCAGTCCGGATGCATCCGAACTTGCCATCGGCAGTGACGACGGTACGATCAGGCTCTTGGATACCGCGACTCTAGGGGATCGAGCTTCCCCGATGAAGACTGCTGACGGCGTGCGCACGCTCGCGTTTCGACCCGACGGTCTCCAACTGGCGTCCGGCGGTCCCAATGGCCGGGTTGTGGTTTGGGACGTCAGCGCGAGCTCGGCCGAAAGGTCTCTCCCTGGGCAGCATGGTCCTATCAATAGCATCGCGTTCAGTCCGAGCGGCCAGCGGCTCTTGATCGGGGGGGACGAAGGCGCCATGCTGTGGGATCTGTCCCCGGGCGGTTCGCTCACCCCCATTCCGTATGGCGACCGGAAAAAGGTATTCAGCGTTGCATTCAGCTCAGACGATCGCCTCCTAGCGATCGGCGGAGACAACAAGGTCGCCCAGACCTTCGACGCATGGCAGCTTAATAGGCCAACTAGCGAAATTACGAGCACCGCCCCCATCTCCCACGTGTGTTTTTGTAAAGGACGGCTGTGGGCCAGCAGTCTGGATGGCTCAGTCAGGGCGCCTGGCACTATTCTGGTCGGCAATGGCGGTCCCGTCCACGCAATGGATTGCGCCCCAGATGGTGAGCGGATCGCAAGTGCAGGCGATAGCAACCATATCAGGATTTGGGACCCGAATCGGGGAGCCGAATACCTGCGATTTAAGGCCCATCCGTCGCAGTTGGATGCTCTTGATGTCAGCCGTAACGGCGCTAGGATTGTAACCGTTGGAGCCGACCAGATGCGCGTATGGGATGCGAACACCGGAAGGCTTTTCTTTCAAGTATCCGCTGGAGTTCCAGCAGATGTTACCTTCACGAGGGACGGGAAACGAATCGCTGTGGCCTACGAAGATCACGTCGAATTACGAGGCTCGCTTGATGGGACGCCGAAAGGCCGGTTTTCTTATTCACCAAGCAGTATCATTCCGACATTCAGCTTGAACGGTGAGCGGTTGGTCGTCGGTGACGGTGTGTGGGACGTTGATTCCGGGCGCCGGCTTCTTCCGTTTTCTGGTGGGCGTGGAGTTGCCGCGTTCAGCACGGACGGTTCGGTCTTGGCTAACATCGAAAATGGATTACTGCGTGTCTGGAATATTTTCGCAAAGGCTGCCCCGACTGAAATCAAAATCCCGGATGACGTCAGTCATTTGGCTATCAGCCCGGACCGGGAGCGCATCGTTATCACCGCAGACAAGGTGGCGAGAATCTGGGATTTGCGGACAAAACGGCCTGTTGTGGAATTGGTGGGCCATAGTGAGCGCATTAACAACCTGGTTTGGTCGCGCAAGCTGATCGCGACTTCCAGTGATGATGGCTCGGTAAGGATCTGGGATTCGGAATCCGGAAGGCAGGTGGGAATCATCCCAAATCACAGCGGCGCAGTCCGGAACGTCCTCTTCAAACCCGACGGAAGCGGCATCATCACCTCTGATGAATCGGGGGAGGTTCGCGTTTCGCCGGTAGATTTTCGCGGTCTGGTGGCACTGGCACTCGGAATGCTGACCCGCACTTGGACTGACAATGAATGCGACGGAATGGAGGGGAAACAGGCGTGTTTGCAGTTCGCGGAGGTCTTCCGACCGGTAGTGGAAGGAAATCGACTCGCAAGATTAGGTGACATTTCCGCTGCCGCGGCTGCCTACGCGCGCGCCGGACCTCACCTAGCTAGCTGCGCTCGGTCCGCCCCCTAAGGCTCAAGCTCAGCGGCTGTCGGCGGAGAGCGAGCAACGGGCGCGGAACTTTCGGAAGGCCGGTCTGCTCGATCAAGCGGAGCGGTTCGCCAGGGCCGGCAATATGGCGAGTACAAACGGCGCCATCGACCAAGCAAGAGAGTTGGATCCGACGCTGGAGTTCAATGCGGACCAGCTCAATTCTTGGCTGATGGAGGAGATCCTTCGCCCAGAAATCCAGAAGATCCGCAACCTAGCCCCGTCCAACCCGGAGCAAGCATTGAAGGTGCTGTCGCAGATCACTAAGATAACACCCCTCTCCAAGATTCCGATCACCTTTGGCCGCAAGTTTCCCGTTTCGAACTTTGCTGGGCCGCTACGACACGCGGTCGCGCCCTCGAAGCCGCGGCGCTCTGCGAGGCATTGGTCTCGTTCCCTGACAGGCCCCTTGCCATCGACCCGGTATACATTTTTGGTTGTGCCCTCAATCGTGCCCTGCGAGGCGAGCGAAATGGCGCAATCGAGCAATTGCAGCGTTACGTTTCTATCCGTTATTACCCAGGGGAATTCGTTCCAGTGTCCGATGCACAGCGGTATTTGGAAGCCCTGCGTGCGGGAAAGGACCCTTTCACAAGTGAAGAGCTAACGAGGTTGCAGGACCTCTTCAGACTCCGTTTTTAGATCGCTCACGGCGAAACGCAGCGACTTGGTTGAAACGGTTCGATAACAAGCTTGCGGTAATCACGCATGTCCGCACCACCCCACTGTTGCGGATGTTCACAATCTGTAGAAAACCGCCGAAATAATGCGGGGATTATGCAGTCAACGCGACGTCCTAAGCATTCTCGGCGAAACTTACAACACTAACGCCGGATAACGATTATTCGTGATCCAGTGACACCCACGGTCCGGGCCAGGTAGCAGAGGGTCCGGTAACTTCGCGATCATCCTCACCTGGTAAAATGACCGAACTCGTCCTCCCCGCCCTCGAAGACCAGCGCCACAGTGGCCCCTGCAATCTTGCCTGCAAGGCGCGGTGAACGGGGAAAGCTGCCGTGAGTGGGGTTGTGCGACTTTCACCGATCTGCCGATTCGAGTCGGTACGCATTCTCTCGGTGAAACTCGGCGCGTACTCCTGGCTTTCGGATCGCGCCAGCAGGCACGATCGAAAACGCCCTCTACCAGAGAGCCGTTGGCCGGATAGCGTGCCCCCGGGAGTGCAGGGATCGTAAGGATCAATGGACAACCGGAAGAACCCGATGGTCCTGACGGGAGGTGGCCGCCCTCAATGGGCGGCGATTTCGCAGCAGGAATCGACCGACGGCGTCGGTGGTCCCAATAGCTGGGAGCAAACCAGCTGGCGACGAAACGCTGATATGAGGTATCCGTCGTTTAGCCGTCCCGGCGGAATGACACTGCTCTCCGCCGGTCGTCGAGCCAAACGACCTACCGCCCTGGAATGTTCGGCCTCCCGGTTGTTATGCCTTGCCGCTATTGTCGACCTTGGCTCCAGTTGTCGAATCCTTTCCTTGCACCTTCGCGAAGATCGTATTGAACACGTTGCCCAACATCTCAAGGGCTTGCTTCGAGAAAATGCCAGCCAGCACCGAGAATCCATAGATGCCGACCCAGTTAAGGTTACCGGTGCTGTCCGCATTTGTGGACGACGGATTCAGTACACCTACCCGAAGTAGCAGATAGACAGCTACAGCCAGCGCTGACCCTTCCACTGGCATGAGTAAATAGTAAATCACCCAACTACGCAGAAGTTGTCGGTTGCCGACATACTTGGCCAGGGAACTAGTTAGGTGCAGGAACCCCCCCAGCGCGCCCATAAGGATGACCATGAGCAGAACGTCCTGTTCTAAGGGGCCTGGTCGGACCATGGCAATAGTCTGCTGCACCTGTTGTGGTCCTTGTGCCGGCTGGGTAGCAGGCGCACCGGCGGCTCCGCTCGCGCCGCTGGTCCCGCTGGCGCCGCCGGCCCCGCTCGTCGCGCGAGTTCCAATCGCGCCAGTAGCCCCGGTAGAGGACCCAGGTCGGGCAGTACTGCCACTCGGAACCAGTCGCGATGTTGCGGATTCATAGTTCTTGTGGATTACGACAAGATCACCTATTGTTCCGAAAACCGCCAGTAGGGTAAGTGCGATGACCCACCTGTTGGAAAGATACTCCCGGAACATAATACTAGTCCGATCCGATGGCCCATCGACGTGCAGCAGTGCTGCCGCGGCTTCGGAAACTCGGGTCAAATGTTGATAACGGTTTAGCTGCTCGTCCGCCGAAAGCGCGCTCCACCTCGTAGCATCAACTTTCCCGTTGCCGTCGCAAGGTACATCTTTGAGCGCGCCAGCCGTCAGGGATTGCACGTCGGCTGCATTTATTTCCGCGGTGCCCTTGTCAGTTACCGCGCGCTGGCCCAGTTCGTTCAAGCGGTCAACCAGTGGCTGAAGCCGACGCAGGTCGATAATAGGCATTTTCTACCCCCGCAGGGGGCCGGTAGCGAGGTTGCCGACCCTACCTGAGAATGATACACGAGAATCGGTCATTGTCAGTACACGTCTCGAAGAATTTTCAGATGGTTCGTGGCCGAGGGGATGCCCGCCCAAGCATTCCGCCCTCTTTTCAGCATCCGGCCGATTCGTTGTGCTGGGCCCGCAAAGGAGGTATTGTTAGCGGGTGTTGAACGTAAGCCCGATCGGCTGTCATTTCGAACAGAGAACTCCTTTCGAATCAGAGTGTCGGAAAGCCTGCACTCCCCTTCATTCCGATAAGAAATTCTGGGCGCACCGTCCATGCTGGCTAAGCTGCTGATTCTACGGAGCGGAACGCCGGATTCAAACTCGCGACGTCCAGCTTGGGAAGTTGACACTCCGACGCGACTGGGTGGGATGCGCCCCGCATCTGCGCCGCCGCGCTACCAGCCTGCCGATTTCACCAGCGCATCAATCGCCCTCAGCCGCCGCCAGAAATCTCCCAGCCGGTCCAGCCGCAACGCGTTCGCCCCATCTGACAGCGCTTTCTCCGGCCGATCGTGAACTTCTACGAACACGCCATCCACGCCCGCGGCCACCGCGGCGCGCGCCAGCGGCTCGATGTATTGCGGCTGGCCGCCTGAAGCGCCTCCCGCGCCGCCGGGCAATTGCACGCTGTGGGTGGCATCGAAGGTCACTGGCCAGCCTCGATCGCGCATGATCTTCAGGCCGCGCATGTCCACCACCAGGTTGTTATAGCCGAACGACGAACCGCGCTCCGTGAGCAGCACCTGGCGGTTGCCGGTCGCGGCCACTTTCTCCGCGGCCCGGTGGATATCGTGCGGCGCCACGAATTGCCCCTTCTTGATATTGACGATCCGCCCCGTGCGCCCGGCCGCGGCGAGAAGGTCCGTCTGCCGGCACAGGAATGCGGGGATCTGCAAAATGTCCGCGACCTCCGCCACCGGCTCGGCCTGCCACGCCTCGTGAATGTCGGTCAGGATGGGGAATCCTTCGGCCTTGACGCCCCGCAGAATCCGCAGGCCCTCGCGCAGCCCCGGACCGCGGTAAGCGTCGCCGCTGGTGCGGTTGGCCTTGTCGAACGATGCCTTGAAGACGAACTCACCCACCGCCTCGCGCATCGCCCGCGCCATGCGGTGCACGTGCTCTTCGCTCTCGATCACGCACGGCCCGGCGATCAGCACCAGCGGCCGGGGTGCCCCCTGGGCCGCGCCGAACGCGCTGAACTCAATCGGCACGCGAGTACTGCGGCTCCTCGCTTGGTTCGCCGTACTCCGCCGGCTCGACGTCTTGAACCAGCGGCGCCAGCCTCTTGCGCCGATATCCGTATGACGCGCCGATGAACGCTTTGAACAGCGGGTGCGGCTCCATGGGCTTCGACTTGAACTCCGGATGGAACTGGCACCCCAGGAACCAGGGATGGTCCCCGATTTCGCAGATCTCGACGTAAGTGTTGTCCGGCGTCTCGCCGGTGATGCGCAGGCCGGCGGCCTTCAGACGGCCTTCGTATTCGCGGTTGAACTCGTAGCGGTGGCGATGCCGTTCGTGAATCTCGCGCTGGCCGTATGCCCGGTAGGCGAAGCTGTCCGTCGTCAGCTTGCACGGCCAACTGCCCAGCCGCATGGTGCCGCCCAGCTCATCCACGCCCTTCAACTCGCGCAGCTTGAAAATCACGCGATGCGGCGTGCCGGGGTTGAACTCGGTCGAGTCGGCGTCCTCCATGCCGCAGACATTGCGCGCGAATTCGATCACCAGGGTCTGCATGCCCAGGCAGATGCCGAAGTACGGCACCTTGCGCTCGCGCGCGTAGCGGATGGCGTTCAGCATGCCATCGATGCCGCGCTTGCCGAAGCCGCCGGGAACCAGGATGCCGTCATAGCCGTCCAGTTGCCGGTCCCAGGCTTCGCCCACCACGCCCTCGGCCTCCACCCAATTCACTTTGGTCTTCAACTGGTGCGCCAGGCCGCCGTGCAGCAGCGCCTCCTTCAGGCTCTTGTAGGAATCCTCGTATTCCACATACTTGCCCACCACCGCGATCGACACCTCGTCGCGGGGGTTTTGCAGCCGCTCGAGCATGGCGTTCCAGCGGCCCAGGTCGCGCGGCCGGGCCTCCGTCCGCAAGAGCCGCAGCACGATCTCGTCCACGCCCTCGCTGGCGAACACCACCGGAACTTCATACACCGACTTCACGTCCAGCGCCGTCACCACCGCTTCCACGTCCACATCGCAGAACAGCGCGATCTTCTCTTTCATTTCCTGCGGGATGAAACGCTCCGAGCGGCAGATCAGGATGTCCGGCTGGATACCGATGGCGCGCAGCTCCTTGACGCTGTGCTGCGTGGGCTTGGTCTTCAATTCCTGTGCCGCGGCGATGAACGGCACCAGGGTCACGTGCACGAAGATGACGTTGCCGCGCCCCTGCTCGTGCCGCATCTGGCGGATGGCTTCGAGGAACGGCAGCGATTCGATGTCCCCTACCGTGCCGCCGATCTCCGCGATCACCACGTCCACATCCTGCGCCACGCGTTTCAAGGCGGATTTGATCTCGTTGGTGACGTGCGGAATCACCTGCACGGTCTTGCCCAGGTAGTCGCCACGCCGCTCGCGGGCGATGATCTGCTCGTAGATGCGGCCGGAGGTCAGATTGTTGCTCTGGGTGAGCTTGGCGTGCGTGAATCGCTCGTAGTGTCCGAGGTCGAGGTCCGTCTCCGCCCCGTCGTCGGTGACGAACACCTCGCCGTGTTGGAAAGGACTCATGGTCCCCGGATCCACGTTGAGGTACGGATCGAACTTCTGGCAGGTGACCTTGAGTCCGCGGCTTTCCAGCAGGCAGCCTATGGAAGCGGCGGCAATGCCTTTCCCCAGCGAAGAAACCACGCCGCCCGTGACGAAGATGTACTTAGCCATACCGCTGATCCCCCGCGTAAGAAGCTTCGAACAACCTGGACACCCGTTCCAGGTCCTCGGGTGTATCCACTCCCAAGGATTCATATTCCGTTTCCACTACCCGGATCCGGTAGCCGTTTTCGAGGGCGCGCAATTGCTCCAGCCGTTCCGCCTGTTCCAGAGGTCCGACAGGAAGAGCGGAATATTGCAGCAGGAAATCGCGCCGGTAGACGTACAGGCCAACATGTTTGAAGTAAGAAGACCCGGGCACACATGTCTTTCCTGCATACGGTATCGGGCACCGGGAAAAATAGATCGCATCGCCTCGCCGATCTGTGACGACTTTTACCACATTGGGATCGGTGATCTCGCGTGCATCTTCGATTCGCTTTTTCAGCGTGCCCATGACGATTTCGGAATCGTGCACCAGCGGCAAAATGGCGGCATCGATGGCCGCCGGATCGATTAACGGCTCATCTCCCTGTATGTTGACGACCATCTCCGCGGTTTCGGCCGATGCGACTTCCGCCACCCGGTCTGAGCCCGAGCGGTGGTCGGAGCGGGTCATCCTCACGCGCGCCCCAAAACCTTTTGCAACCGAGTACACCCGGTCGTCATCTGTGGCTATAGTCGTGCTGGTAAGATAGCGCGCCTGAGCGCAGCGCTCATAGACGTGCTGGAGCATGGTTTTGGAGGAAATCTGTGCCAGGACTTTGCCGGGGAAGCGGGTGGAGGCAAAGCGCGCCGGAATCACGCCCAGGATTTTACGCGGCACACGCGATCATACCACAAAAGCCCTATGCTAAACTTGGAAAAGAAAGGCTGGCAAGCCATGCGGCCGTCCTACCGCAGTCTGTGTGTGTTCAGCGCCATTTTCTGGGCAGTGGCGGCTGGGGCGTTCGCCCAACCCCCGGTGGCCATCGCGCCTCGCGCGTCGACTGTGCCCAAGAATGAGGTGCTCCCCAAAGCCAACATTCGCGTGGATTCGAACCTGGTGTTGATCCCCGTAACCGTCACCGATCCGCTGAACCGCTTCGTCACCGGGTTGGACAAGGAGAATTTCAAGGTTCTCGAGGACAAGAAGGAGCAGGCGATATCGCAATTCTCCAGCGAGGACGCCCCTCTGTCGGTCGGTGTGATCTTCGATTGCAGTGGCAGCATGGGCCACAAACTGGAAAAATCGCGTCTGGCCGTATCGCAGTTCTTCAAGACCGCCAACCCCGAGGACGAGTTCTTCCTGGTACAATTTAGCGACTCGGCCGAGCTGGTCCAGCCGTTCACCGGAAACCTGGAGGAGATCCAGAACCGTCTCACGTTTACCCAGTCCAAAGGGCGGACCGCTCTGCTCGACGCCATCTACCTCGGACTTCACGAGATGAAGAAGGCCAAGAACCCGCGGAAGGCTTTGCTGGTGATCTCCGATGGGGGCGACAATAACAGCCGCTACACCGAGCCCGAAATCAAGAACCTGGTGAAGGAAGCCGACGTCCAAATCTACGCCATCGGAATTTACGAAGCCATGGCCGCACGCGGGCGGACGCCGGAAGAAGCGGCCGGACAGGGTTTGCTGACCGAGATCGCCGAGCAGACCGGCGGGCGCCAGTACCCCGTGGACAATTTGAACGAGCTGCCGGACGTCGCCGCCAAGATCGGAGTCGAATTGCGAAATCAGTACGTTCTGGGATACTCGCCGCTGAACAAGGAACACGACGGGAAATACCGCCACGTGGTGGTCAAACTGGTGCAGCCGCGCGGGATGCCGACGCTTCGCCCATTCTGGAAACAGGGCTATTATGCTCCTGCTCAATAAACGATTTCACACCACTCTCGCACTCGCCGGATTGGCTGCCTTTGCCCTGTGGGGCCAGCAGATCAAGCCTCCCGCCAATCCTCCGCAGGAGGACGGTCCTACGGTCTTCCACGCCGAAACGCGCCTGGTGGTCTGCCACACAACGGTGGTGGACAAGAGCGGCCACTTGGTCACCGACCTGCCCAAGGAAGCGTTCACCGTATATGAAAACGGCGCGCAGCAGCCTATCAAGAATTTCAAGCGCGAGGATGTTCCGGTTTCCCTCGGCCTGATCATCGACAACAGCGGCAGCATGCGCGACAAGCGCGCCAAAGTGGAAGCCGCCGCGCTGGCTCTGGCGCGGGCCTCCAACCCCGAGGATGAGGTCTTCGTGGTGAACTTCAACGACGAACCCTTTCTCGATCTTCCGCACGGCAAGGATTTCACCAACGACATCAAGGAGCTGGAAGAGGCGTTGACCCGCATCGATTCCCGCGGCGGCACCGCCATGCGGGACGCCATCCGGGTGTCCATCGACCACCTGAAGGAGAAGGGGAAGAAGGAGAAGAAGGTGCTCGTGGTGGTCACCGACGGCAATGACAATTCCAGCGTCATCAGCCTGGAGAACCTGGTGAAGGCCTCGCAGCAAAGCGAAGTGCTGATCTATTCGATCGGCCTGCTGAGCGACGAGGAACGCCGCGAGGCCAAACGGGCGGAGCACGCGCTGATCGACCTGGCCACGGCGACCGGCGGCGAAGCGTTCTTCCCCAAAGAGGTTTCCGAAGTGGATCGCCTCGCCAAGCAGGTGGCCCGCGACGTTCGCAACCAATACACCATCCAGTACACCCCGACCAATATCGCCATGGACGGAACCTTCCGGCAGATCAAGATCACGGTGAACGCTCCCGGCAAACCGACGGTCCGAACGCGCAGCGGTTACTACGCCACTCCCGATCAGGCAAATCCGGCCGCCAAGGGCATCCAATCGTCCAAGTAAGGGCCCAGTGAAGAAATGCTGCGAGTTCTCTGGCGGCTGACGCGCGGCTACCGCCTGCGCCCGTGGCTGAGTCCCTATCTGCGCTGGCGCATCGAGACCTACTCGGGGCTCCATGCCGGCGACATCACGTTCGCTCAGTTCTGGGGCTTTGCGTGGAAGGAGAGAAGGCACCTGCTGCGCTATCTCCGCTGGGCGGCCCGAATGAGTCGATCTTGCGCCGTGCACTGACCGGTTAAAACTGAGTATCATAAATTACGGGCCCGGCGCAGGCTCAGCGGAGGAGACAACCGGGTGTTCCCACGCCTGAAGGCAGTCAGTAACAGCGTTGAGCGGAGAGTTCCCTTGGGCGTGCTTCGCTACGCGCTCCCGCTGGGTGGTCTGGCGGCCCTCACCGGCGTTTTCTATTTACTCTATTTCGTACTGGGCGTCCGATCTCCGCTTCTCTACTTCGCCCTGGTTCTGATCATTTCGCTCTTGATCAGCCGCCTGTCCCAAACTCACCGCAGGCGGGAGGCCGAGCTGAAGAAGACCGCCGACGACCTCGAAGTGCGCGTGCGCGAGCGCACGGAGGAGGCCGTGCGTTCCGCCTGCGCGGTGCGCGATGCCGAAGAGCGGCTCCGGTTCGTGCTCGACTCTGCCGAGATCGGCTACTGGGACTATGACGTGTCGCAGAACCTGACCAGCCGGTCCCGCAAGTACGACGAGATCTTCGGCTACCGCGAGCCGTTGGGCCATTGGGATCGCGAGACTCTCCTGCGCCACGTCCACACCGAAGACCGGGAAACGGTGGAAGCCAGCTTCCGGGATGCGCTCCAAACCGGCCACGCATCCCTGGAGTTCCGCATTGTCCGGGAGGATTATAGCGTCCACTGGGTCTGGTTGGAGGCCCGTGCTCCGCGCGAGGCCGCGGGCGAGCCCACGCATCTCAGCGGCGTGATCATGGACATCACCGAGCGGAAGCAGGCCGCCGACAGCCTTCGCGAGCAGGCCCAGTTGCTGGACCTGGCGCACGACGCCATCCTTTCGCTGGATTGGAATTCGACCATCACGTTCTGGAGCCAGGGCGCGGAGCGGATGTACGGGTGGCCGCGCGAAGAAGCTGTGGGGAAAGTCTCCCGCGATCTCCTCGAAACCACGTTCCCCGAGCCGCTGAAGGATATCGAAAGCAAACTCGTATCCACCGGACGCTGGGAAGGCGAGTTGGGCCAACGGCGGCGGGATGGCGCCCGCCTGCGGGTTTCCAGCCGCTGGGCGTTGCGGCGCGGCGCGGACGGCCAGCCTCGCGGCTACATGGAAATCAATAGCGACGTCACCGAGCGCCGCAGGATCGAAGAGCAGATCCGCCACACCCAGAAACTGGAGAGCCTGGGAGTGCTGGCCGGCGGTGTGGCCCACGACTTCAACAACCTGCTCACCGGAATTCTGGGCAATGCCAGCCTGGCACTGGATTCGACTTCGCCCTATGACCGCAACCGCGCGCTGCTGGACGAGGTCATGAAAGCCGCCGAACGCGCCGCCGATCTCACCCGCCAGCTCCTGGCCTACGCCGGCAAGGGGCGCTTCGTCATGCGGACGGTCAACCTGTCCGACCTGGTGCGCGAGATCTCGGGTCTGGTGCAGACTTCGGTGCCCAAAGCGGTCCAGCTCCGTCTCCAGTTGACGGACCGTCTGCCGGGTATCGATGCCGATCCGGGGCAGATGCAGCAGATCGTCATGAACCTGGTGATCAACGGCGCGGAAGCCATCGGCCCCGGGGGCGGCGCCGTGCTCGTCACTACCGCCGTCCAGCAGGTCGACGCACAGTACATCGATACTATGTCTTCGGCGGGAGATCTGCTCCGCCCCGGCGAGTACGTGAGCCTGGAGGTCCATGACACTGGTTCCGGGATGACGGAGGAAATCCTCGCCAGGATATTCGACCCGTTCTTCACCACCAAATTCGCAGGCCGGGGTCTGGGCCTTTCCGCCGTGCTGGGTATCGTTCGGGCGCACAAAGGAGACCTGAAGGTTTACAGCAAGCCCGGACAAGGGACCACGTTCAAGGCGCTGTTTCCCGCGTCGGTCAGTTCCCAAGGCAGTCAACCCGGCCCTGTACAGCGAGATCTGTCCGGCACGGGAACGGTGCTGATCGTCGACGATGAGGAACTGGTTCGGCAGACCGCCAGGTACACGCTGGAGCGCTGCGGCTACAAGGCGCTGACGGCCGGAGACGGCGCCGATGCCGTAGATCTTTACCGGCGGCAACCGGACGTCATTCGCCTCGTGCTGCTGGATCTCACCATGCCGGTGATGAGCGGCGAAGAGGCCTTGCGCCAGTTGCAGTCGATCAATCCCAAGGTGCGGGTGCTGCTCACCAGCGGCTACAACGAGGGTGAGGCCGTGCAGCGCTTCGCCGGGAAGGGACTGGCCGGATTCATCCAGAAGCCCTACACCGCGGCGGCACTGGCGGAGAAGGTCAAGGAAGTGCTGGCGGGGTAGACAGCTCCCGCAGCGGCCGGGTGCGCGCAGGCGTAGAATCGGGGTGTGAGGGAGCTTCTTCCCCTAACTCCGGATGAGTTTGCCCGCGCGGAACGCCGTCTGCTGCATCCCGCGCCGGGTAGCCGGATCGAAGCCGCCAGGAACTACGGCGTCGATTTGACGCTGCTCGTGGAGCAGTTGAGGCTCACGCCCGCTGAACGGGCGCGGAAGCTGGAGAGTGCGGCGACTGCCCTGGAACGGGTACGCGGAATCGCGCGCAGGCGTTCCTGATGCACTTCGAAAGAGCGGTTCAGGCGCTTTGTGACGCGGGAGTCGATTTCGTGGTGATCGGCGGCGTTTCCGCTACATTTCACGGCAGCACCAGGGTCACCTACGATCTGGACGTTTGCTACTCACGCGCGTCCTCGAATCTGGGGCGCTTGACCACTGCGCTGGCGCCCTTCCACCCCAGACCGAGAGACTTTCCCGATGGCCTGCCCTTCCTCTGGGATGAACGTACACTGCGCAACGGGACGATCTTTACGTTACGGACGGACATTGGGGAGATCGACCTCCTGGCCGAGGTCGCTGGCATCGGAGATTACGACGACGCGAAGGCGCGGTCCATCGTAGTGGAGGCGTTTGATCGTCGATTTGAGACCCTGGACCTCCGTGCGTTGATTCAG
>Ga0116223_10002869_pt1 | contig 15856 bp, 10 predicted proteins | sample Sb_taG_3_FD_90092 | JGI IMG/M metagenome (GOLD analysis project Ga0116223, IMG submission 90092) | Peat soil microbial communities from Weissenstadt, Germany - Sb_50d_a_PC metaG | ecosystem: Environmental > Terrestrial > Soil > Wetlands > Peat | place: Germany: Weissenstadt | collected 2010-09-21 | reverse complement strand
TGAAGTAGGTGGTGTTGTCGAGGGGCGGCAGGCCGCCCGGACTCGTCTTCATCTGGCCGCCGACGAAGGTCCGCAAGGCGTTGTCGGTCGCCAGGTCGGAGCCGTAGACCTGGGACAGGTCCAGGTACGAAGTGATGGCGTTGATGTCCTGGGCCGGATTGCCGGGTCCGGTGCCGGTCGCCGGATCGGTCTGAGACCGATTGAACGCCAGCGGGGTGTCGTTCGGCCCGCCGATCGGGTCGCCGGACGGCACCGCGATGGGTTCCGAGGTCCCGTTGTCGAGGGTCAGATCCATGTCGTGATCCATGAATTGACCGAAGGCGTAGGCGAAGTCGGACAACGATTGCTGGTTGACGGTCTGGACGTTCTGGGACGGGTCGGCGGGATCGGCCTGGTTGTTGACGATGTCCGAGATGAGGCGAGCACTGGGGTCCTGGGGCAGCGATGGGGCATCAACCCCGTCGGCGTACTCGGCAGGGGTAAGGCGGATCAAGTCGGTGCCGGCGGTGCCCGCGGTCGGGTTGGCGACGTTGTTGCCGACCTCGTTGATCGGGCGGTAGCCGGTGACGCTGGGCACGCAGCGTGCCTCCAGCAGTTCGACCTGGAGTCGAGGGGCCTGCGGGCGGCGCCGGCGATGGGACGTGCGGGATGGGCCTGCGGTGCGCTTCTTCACGATGTGCCTCCTTTGACGATAGCAGATGGGTCATCCGCCCGGCCGGTGCGCGGCGCGGACCGGGCGGCCAGTTCGTTCAGAGAGGACGGTGACGGGCGAACGACGGACCGCGGCCCGGCGCGCACGATGATGGGGGTGCTCGCCGGAGGGGAATAAATGGGCCCGAGCAGCCGGGGTCATCACTCAACTAACGTCCGCCGTTCGCAATCACTTTACGTCAGAAAATAGAGAACTGCAGAGATTTGATGAAACGGACGAAAGGGCCGACGCGACCCACGAGCCGTGACGGTCAGAAATGTTCAACTCGGAGGGAGCGGGACGGCCGCCGTCGCGTCTGTATTACAGTCGCGAGGATGCGTGCCGTGACTCTGACCGATCGTGAGATCGCCTGTCGGGCCGGGGAGGGAGACGTCCCTGCCTTCGTGCAGTTCGTCGGGCGCTACCGCGCGCCGCTGATCAGCTACGTCTACGGACTAACCGGGCAGCGCGACGACGCCGAGGAGATGGCCCAGGAAGCCTTCTGCCGCGCCTGGGAGAAGCTGCCGACGCTGCGGCAGCCCCAGCGCCTCGTGAGCTTCCTGTACCGCATCGCCCACAACCTCGCCGTGTCGGAGGGGCGCCGGCCGCGTCCCGTCACCCTCCCCGCCGAGCCCGCCGCCGACCCGCCGCGTGATGACCCCGGGGCCGACGTCCACCGTGCCGTGGCGCACCTCTCGGACGAGCATCGTGTTGTCGTGTCGCTGCGCCACTTCGCCGGCCTGTCGCACGAGGAGATCGCCCGTGCCCTGGGTGTGCCGGCCGGCACCGTGCGCAGCCGCCTGTCGCGCGCCTACGACCGGCTGCGGCCGCTGTTGGCCCACCTGTTGGAGGACTGACCGTGACCCCCGAACCCGACCCGCTGGAGCCGCTGCTCGACGCCGCCGGCCGCTCCACCCAGCCGGCCGACCCCGCCTGGGACCACTTGCCCCAGCGCCTGGCGCAAACGCCGCAGCAGCGCCGTCGCCGCCGCCTCTGGTGGCTCGCCCCGCCCGCCGCCGCGGCAGCCGCCGCCGTGGTCTTCCTCGCCCTCTGGCGCTTCACGCCGCCGGTCCAGGCCGATTCGCCCCCCATCGAGGTCAAGCGCCTCGACGTGGACCTGACCGTCCTCGGCGCCGCCGACCAGGACGAGGCCACGCTGTACATGCCGCTGCTGCGCCTCGGCCCGTTCACCGTCGGCGGCGCCCCCCTCACGCCGCGCCGCACCGGCCAGGCGCTGGTCAAGGACCATCGCCTCATCCTCAATCTCCAGAAAGGCGACAACGTCGTCCGCTTCAGCGACGTGGCCGCCACCATCGACCCGACCAGCGTGCGCTTCGTCAGCACCACCGACCCCGTCGGCACACAGGTGATCGAGCAGAACTTCGAGTACGACCTGGTTAACGCTGACGCCCTGCTGCACCGCTACATCGACAAGGAAATCACCTGCGTCGGCCGCGACGGTCGCGAGACGACCGGCTACCTGACGGCGCACGACCCGGAGAACGTCGTCCTGGCCTCGGCCCCGCCCGATCCCGCGCGGCAGAAGCCGCGCGAGACGCAGGTGCTGCCGCGGCGCACCCTGCAAGCGATCCGGCTGAAGGAGGTGCCCGCCGACCTGCTCGTCAAGCCGACGCTGGTGTGGAAACTGCATGCCGACAAGCCCGGCCAGCACGACACGACGGTCAGCTACCTGTGCGGCTTCGTCAAGTGGAGCGCCGATTACGTCGCCCTCGTGACGCCGGGGGTGGCGGGCCAACCCGACCTGCTCGACCTGACCGGCTGGGTGACGCTCAACAACGAGAGCGGGACGACCTACGAGAAGGCGGGCTTGAAGCTGATCGCCGGCGACGTCAACCGCGTCCGCGACCCCTGGGCGCCGCTCCTCCCGCAGGCATGGGGCCACGCCCTCCCGAGTTCTGGCCCTTGGGGGGGAAGGGGCGGCGGCGTGCCGAAGGAGTTGGTCGAGAAGTCGTTCTTCGAGTACCACCTGTACACCCTGACGGCCCCGACCACCGTGCGCGACCAGGAGACGAAGCAGCTGAAGCTGCTTGGGCAGACCGGCGTGAAGGCCCAACGGCGGTACGTCTTCGACCCGTACCGCGACGGCAGCCAAAACCTCGCCGTGGAGCTGGTCGCCCGGAACGAGAAGGAGAATCACCTCGGCGTGCCCTTGCCGAAGGGGCGCATCACCTTCGAGGAGATCGACGCCGACGGCGAAGCGGCCGTGACCGGGCACACCGAGATCGACCACACCCCGGTCAAGGAGGAGTTGACGCTGCGCCACGGGCACGCCTTCGACGTGGTCGGCGAATTCAAGCAAGTCGATCCGACGCACTTCGAGATGCGCCTGCGCAACCACAAAACAACGGACGTCCAGGTCCGGGCGGTCGGTCGCATCCAGCTGGGCCAGAAGGTGGCCGAGAGTTCGCTTCCCTTCGTGATGCACGACGCAACGACGGCCCACTTCGACTTCCCGCTGCGAGCCAACGCCCAGCAAGTCATCCGCTACACGATCGAAGGCAAGCCGGAAATCCCAGGAGCAATCCCATGAACCGATGGCTCATCGTCGGTGTCGGGTTGGGCCTCGCCGGCCTGGCCCTGGCGGCCGACCCCCCGAAGAAACCCACCGACAAACCGCTGCCCGTCGTCGCCGAGGCCGAGCGCGGCGAGGGCGTCAGCCTGACCGTCTACAACCAGAACTTCGTCGTCGTCAAGGAACGGCGCTTCATGGACCTCAAACAGGGGCGCTCCCTGGTGCGCTTCCGCGACGTGGCCGCCACCATCGAGCCGGACACCGTCCAGTTCTCGCCGCTGCGGCAGCCCGACCTGGCTCGCGTCGTGGAGCAGAACTACGAGTTCGACCTCGTCAGCGCCGACAAGCTGCTCGACAGGTACATCGACCGCGACATCGGCATCGTGACGCAGGACGGCGAAGTCCTCAACGGCACCCTCCTCAGCTTCGACCCCAATCAGTTGGTGCTGAAGACCGCGAAAGGCATCGATCTGCTGCCGCGCGCGGGCAACGTCAAGGACGTGCGCTTCTCGGCCCTGCCGGGCGGCTTGCTGACGCGCCCCACGCTGGTCTGGCAGCTCGACGCGAAGAAGGACGGCAAGGAGTTGGTCAAGGTGGCCTACCGGGCGCGCGCCATGAGCTGGCGCGTGGACTACCGGGCGCGCGTCAACCAGGCCGGCGACAAGATGGACCTCGGCGGCTGGGTAACAGTGACGAACAACACCGGCACCACCTTCAAGGACGCCCAGGTGAAGCTCCTGGCCGGCGACGTGAACCTGATCGAAGAGGGGAGACGCGCCGGAATAGATGTCATCGACGATCGGGAGAAGGACGCTAAAGAGAAGCCCGCCTTCATCGAGAAGTCCTTCGCCGACTACCACCTCTACGAGCTGGGGCGGCCGGCGACGCTCAAGAGTGCCGAGACGAAGCAGATCGAGCTGCTCGACGTGGCCAACGTCCCCGTCGAGCGCCGCTACGAGCTGCGCCCCGGCGAGGCGAAGGTGGCCGTCGTCCTCCGCTTCAAGAACGCGGAAGAGGTCGCCAAGGGGCTCGGCATTCCGCTGCCGAAGGGGCCGGTGCGCGTCTTCCAGCGCGACGCCGACGGCGAACTGGAACTGGCCGGCACCGACGCCATCGACCACACGCCGAAGGACGAAACGCTGAACGTCCGCCTCGGCTACGCCTTCGACCTGGCCGGCGAGCGCAAGCAACTCGCCCAGCGCAACGGCCCCAACTGGAACGAACAGGACTGGGAAATCAAGCTGCGCAACCACAAGCCCGAGGCGGTCAAGATCGAGGTGGGCGAGGCGATCAACGGCAGCTCTGCCAACTGGACCATGCTCAAGGAAAGCCGGACGCACGTCGTCCGCGACGTGAACACGCTGGTTTACACCGTCGAACTGAAGGCGAACTCCGAGGCGACGGTGACGTACTCGATCCGGTATCAGTGGTAATAATCGCTGACGCGATTTATCGTTTCGCGAAACGATAAATCTGAAAGGACCCCTTCCCATGAAGCGCTATCGCTCCCTCGCCCTGCTCCTCGCCGCGGCGGCGCTGGTCGCCGTGGGCACCGGCCTCGCCGCCCCGGAGAAGCCGGCCGCCCCGCCCGACGACAAGCCGCGGCCCGACGACAAGCCCGGCGTCCACCTGACCATCTACAACGACAATTACGCCCTCGTCAAGGACCGGCGCGAGCTGCCCGACGTCTTCAAGGCGGGCGTCAACGTGATCCAGTTCCGCGACGTGGCCGCCACCCTCGACCCGACCAGCGTCCATTTCCGCTCCCTCACCGACCCGTCCGCCCAGGTGACCGAGCAGAACTACGAGTTCGACCTGGTTAGCGCCGACAAGCTCCTGCAAAAGTACATCGACCAGAAGATCACCGCCCACACCAAGGACGGCAAGAGCTACGAGGGGACGCTCCTCAGCTTCGACCCCCAGCGCCTGGTCATCGCCGAGGACCGCGAGAAGGGGCCGATCTTCATGGTCGAGCGCGGCGACAACATCAAGCGCATCGCCTTTCCGCAGCTGCCCGACGGCCTGCTCACGCGCCCCACCCTCGTCTGGGAGGTCGAGGCGAAGAAGCCCGGCAAGCACGTCGTCGAGGTCTCCTACATCGCCAACAGCATCCGCTGGCGGGCCGACTACAACGTCGTCCTCAACGAGGGCGACACGCAGGCCGACGTCTCCGGCTGGGTGACGGTCGAGAACAGCACCGGCACCGCCTTCGACAAGGCCCGCGTCAAGCTCCTGGCCGGCGACCCCAAGCCCGACTACGAACACATGCCCTACGGTTACGGGCCGTCCTACTACAAGCTGGTGGAGACGCAGGCGCCGAGCAACCGCATCGGCAACGACCCCAGCCGGGCCTTCGGCGACTACCGCGTGTACACCCTGCCCGAGCCGACGACCGTCGGCAACAACCAGGTCAAGCAGGTGGAGCTGATCAAGGCGGCCAGCGTGCCGGTCACCAAGACATACCTCTACGACGGCGCCAAGCTGACCTGGTATCGCTACGGCTACTATTTCGACCCGGGTTACGGCCGCGAGTCGAACAAGAAGGTCAACGTGATCGTCGAGATCGAGAACCGCGCCGACAAGCACCTGGGCATCGCCTTGCCCAAGGGCAAGTGCCGGGCGTACAAGAAGGACGCCGACGGCGCCCTGGAATTCATCGGCGAGGACGCCATCGACCACACCGCCCGCGACGAGCGCCTGGCCCTGTACATCGGCGACGCCTTCGACGTCGTCGGCGAGCGCAAGCAAACCGCCTTCCAGAAGATCAACGACCACGAATTCACGGAGTCGTTCGAGATCAAGGTGCGCAACCACAAGAAGGAGGCCGTCACGGTCAAGGTGCTGGAGAAGATGTACCGCAGTGCCGACTGGGACGTGACGGCCAAGTCGCACGACTTCGAGAAGCTCGACGTGCGGACGGTCGTGTTCCCGATGAAGGTCGAGCCCGACAAGGAGGTCACGGTGACGTACACGGTGCATTACCGGTGGTGAGTTGGGCCGCTTGCGGCTTAGCGTTCGCGCGATTTATCGTTTCGCGAAACGATAAATCGCGCGAACGCTAAACCGCAAGCGGCTTTGGCGCGACCGCTTGACTCCTCGCCGCGACAACGGCGTCCACGTCCCAACACAAGTCGCGCACCCCGGGCGCGGGCGCCGGCCGATCAGCCGCGCCCGCCCCGGGGCTCGTCTTTCTTGCGAACGTCCCTCGCTCCGCGTAAGATCGGGTAAGCCGTGTGTACCTCGTCTTCCGGAGGATTCCGCCATGCGACCGCGTTCCGCACTTGCCTTTCTGCTCCCCCTGCTGGGAACGCTCATGCTCCTGCCGTTTCTCGCCCGGCCCAGCCACTCCGCCGACAAGCCAACCCCCGCCGAATTGAAGGAGAAGGTCAAGGCGCTGGTCGAGCAACTGGCGGCCAAGGAGGCCGACAAGCAGGACGAGGCCGCCGCCGAGCTGCTCAAGCTCGGCCCCGACGCCCTGCCGTACCTGCCCAAGCCGAACGCCAAGTTGCCCGCCGCGCAGAAGAGGACCCTCGCCGACGTCCGCAAGGCGCTCCGCGATCAGCAGATCAAGCGCGACCTGGCGCCCCGACTCGTGACCATCGACGACGAACAGCCGATCAGCAAGATGCTGGCGGAATTGGAGAAACAGACCGGGATCGCGGTCGAAGACCGGCGCGAGGGGACCGACTCGAAGATCAAATTGAAGCTGAACAAGGTCACCTTCTGGCAGGCGCTTGACGCCATCGCCAAGGAAGCCGACGGCCGGGTGGACTACCGCGGCAAAGGCATCGGCCTGGATAAGCGGCCGGACGGTTATGTGACCCCGCCGATCACCTACGACGGCATCTTCCGCGCCACGGTCCGCCGTGTCACCGCCCAGCGCCTGCTGGAGGTGGAGAACAGCACCTACATCGCCGACGTGGAGATTGCCTGGGAGCCGCGCTTCCGCCCGTTCCGCCTGGAGTTCACCCGCAGCGAGCTGACGATTGAGGACGACAAGGGCCACAAGGTCGCCCTGGGCGAGGACGCCGGTGAGGACGGCGGCAAGGACTCGCGGGCGGTGGCCAGCAAGAACTACGTCCTCTTCGACATGCCCCTCGGCGCGCCGCAGCGTTCCTCGGCCAAACTGGGCCTCCTCAAACTGCCCCTGCGCTTCGTCGGGCCGACGCGCTTCGACACCTTCACATTCGACAAGACGCTGGCGGAGCTGAAGAAGGATCCCAAGGCGGGTGAGTTGATCCAGGACGGAGTCACGGTCAAGGTCAGCGGCCTGGACCTGGCGAAGGACCACTGGACCGTCGTCATGTCCGTGGAGTACCCGGCCGACGGCCCGCAGTTCGAGAGTTTCGAGTCGTGGCTGATCTTCAATGAGATCCTGCTCAAGAACAAGAACGACGGCAGCACCTTTCCCGAAAACAGCGGCTATACCGTCGATTCTTCGGGGAACCGCGGACGGCTCGAGTATCACTTCGTCGATTCAAAAAAGGATAAACTGACGCGCGGCGACCCGGACGACTGGAAGCCAGTGTACAAAGTGCCCGGGCTGATCGTCGAGGTGCCGGCGTCGTTCGAGTTCAAAGACGTGCCGTTGCCGTGACCCGCAGGCCGCTTGCGGCTTCGCATGCCCTGCGAAGCCGCAAGCCGCCTCGTTTCACTCCGCGAAGATCTGCCAGTACACCGCCGACTGCCCCCGAAGCCCCAGCGCCTCGTTGACCGCCGAGAATGGCCGGCTCCCCAGGAATTCCTCGTCCGCCGGGTCCGGTGCGCGGACGACGCCGTGTACCGCCCCGTCGAGCAACCGCCCCTTTCGTTCCCCCGCCTCACCGCACAGCAGAAAGACCACCGGCTTCGCGCGCCCCATCAGCGCCCGTACCACGGCGTCGGTGAATGTCTCCCAGCCGTGGCCGCGGTGGGCGCCGGGCTCTCCGACGCGCACGCTGAGCACCTCGTTGAGCAGCAGCACCCCCTGCTCCGCCCACGCCGCCAGGGAGCCGGTGCTCGGGATCCAGCAGCCGACGTCGGCGCGCAGCTCCTGGAAGATGTGCCGCAGCGCCCGCGTCGGCTGCCACTCCGGCGGCACCGAGTAGGCCAACCCGTCCGCCTGTCCCTTCCGCGCCGACGGCTCGTCTCCGAGGAACACGACCCGCACCCGCTCGAACGGCGTCAGGGCGAACGCCTCGAACATCTTGTCTTCGTCGGGGCAGACAAGGTGTTCCTGCCGCTCCGCTTCGAGGAACTTGTCGAGCTTGCGGAAGTACGGCTTGTCGAATTCGCCCACCAGTGCCTTCTGCCAGTCAGCCGGCAAGCGCGAGGCGAGGCCGGGCGCCGGCGCAGGCGCGACCACCACCGAGGGCTGCGGCTTTGGCGCCGGGGCAGGTGCCGGCGGCGCCGCTTTCGCCTTCGTGGGAGCGCCCGCGAGGTTGGGCAGTTGCCAGTCGATGGGCTCCTCGCCGAGCTTCTTCAGCGCGGCGTTCGCTTTGGAAAACGGCTTGCTGCCGAAGAACTTCTTCGCCGACAGCGGCGACGGGTGGACCGCCGTGAGGACGACGTGCCGGCTCGCATCGACCAGTTCCGCCTTCTTCTGCGCGTAGGCGCCCCAGAGGAGAAAGACGATCGGCTTATCGCGAGCGGCGAGGGCGCGGATGACGGCGTCGGTGAACGTCTCCCAACCCTGGTTCCCGTGGGAGCCGGCTTCGTGCGCCCGCACCGTCAGGATGGCGTTGAGCAGCATCACGCCCCGGTCGGCCCACGGCGTCAGGTGGCCGTTGTCGGGAATGGTACAGCCGACGTCATCGTGCAACTCCTTGAAGATGTTGACCAGCGACGGCGGCGGCTTCACCCCCGGCCGCACCGAGAAGCACAGCCCGTGCGCCTGTCCGTCGTCGTGGTAGGGATCCTGCCCGAGCAGCAGCACCTTCACCTTGTCGAAGGGCGTGTGCGTGAAGGCGTTGAAGATATCCGCGGCGGGCGGGAAGACGGTCTGCTCCGCGTGCTCCTTGGCGACGAACTCGGACAGCTGGCGGAAGTACGGCTTGCTGAACTCGTCGGCGAGGATGGCACGCCAGTCGGCCGGGAGTCCCTCGGCGAGGGCGGGCAGCGCTTCGGCCTCCTTCGCCGGTGCGGCTTGCCCCTTCTTCGCCGGCGCGGCTTGCCCCTTCTTCGCCGGCGCCACCGCGGCTGGTTCCGCCGCCTCGACGCCGATCTTCGGACACAGATCATTGAAAATGCACTCGCCGCAGTTCGGGTTGGCGCTGGTGCAGACGTAGCGGCCGTGCAGCACCAGTGCCGGCCCGAACTGCACCCACTCGTCCTTGGGGATGAGGCGCATCAGGTCCTGCTCGATCTTCTCCGGCTTCTTCTCCGCCGACAGCCCCATGCGCTGGCTGACCCGGTTGACGTGGGTATCGACGATGATGCCGCTGGCGATGCGGAAGGCGTTGTTGAGCACCACGTTGGCCGTCTTGCGGGCCACGCCGGGCAGCGTCACCAGGTCGTCCATGCGCGGCGGCACCTCGCCGCCGAAGCGCTCGACCAGCGCCTGGCAGCACTCCTGCACCGCCTTGGCCTTGTTGCGGTAGAAGCCGGTCGGCTTGAGGTCTTGCTCCAACTCGCCGCGCTCGGCCCGGGCGAACGCCTCCGCGTCGGGATACTTCGCGAACAGCGCGGGCGTCACCTGGTTGATGCGCTCGTCGGTCGCCTGTGCCGCCAGGATGGTGGCGACGAGGAGCTGAAACGGGTTCTCGTAGTTCAGTTCGTAGCGTGCGTTCGGGTGCGCCTTGTTGAGGCGCTCGATGATGGTGGGGATCGCCTTGGTCGTTGCTTTGCCGGCCATGCCGCTCCTCCCGCTTGTTGGGTCGCAGGTTGTCGCGTCGAACGGGTTGGTGGAGATTGTAACCCGGTGGGCCCCCAGAATACACGGTCAGCAGGTGCGAAAAGCCCTGCACAATCGGCCCCGGGTGGTCCTGCGTCCCCTGCGAGGGCGTGTGTGTGTCGCCCGCGCAATGCAATCCATTCAGGGGTTGGGCCAACGCGACGTACGACCGCCGTTGGTTGCCTCTGGTCCTCCCAGGGCTGTTACCTCCATCTGAACCGTCCCGGCAGGCAATTCCGCAGGGCCTGTCACCCCGCCAGCCCTCCCCCATCCTGTGCGATTCCGGTCAGCTGTGCGGTTCCAGCTAACTGTGCGGTTCCGGCTGGGTTGTGCGATTCCGGCACGCTCGCCAACCCCCAGGCACATGGGCGCACCCGTCGCGCCCCGGGGGGAACGCCCTCTTTCTCGAATAACAGGGGCGTGAGCAGGTCTTCAGGGTCAACTGGCACCTGAAATGCAATCCAGAGGCGCGGTCAACGTGACCAAATTACCGAACTCGGTTATCGGGAGGGCTTGCGATGAGTGACACGCGAGAGGTCGTCGTCCTGAGCGGCGCGCGGACGGCGATCGGCGGCTACGGCGGTAGCCTGAAGGATTTCCCGCCCAGTGAGTTGGCGGCGCTGTGCGTGCGCGAGGCCGTCAGCCGGGCCGGCGTCGAGCCGGCCGACATCGGCCACATCGTCTTCGGCAACGTCATCCATACCGATTCGCACGATCATTACCTGGCGCGGGTGGCGGGCGTCAAGGGCGGCCTGCCGGTCGAGACGCCGGCGCTGACCCTGAACCGCCTGTGCGGCAGCGGCATGCAGGCGATCATTACCGCGGCGCACGCGATCCTGCTGGGCGACGCCGACGCGGCGGTGGCCGGCGGCGCCGAAAACATGAGCCGCAGCCCTTACCTGGCGCCGGCCATGCGCTGGGGGGCGCGCATGAACGACACGACCCTGATCGATGTCATGGTCGGGGCGCTGAGCGACCCGTTCGACGACTGCCACATGGGCGTCACCGCCGAGAACGTCGCCAAGAAGTACAAGGTCTCGCGCGAGGACCAGGACAAGCTCGCGGCTGAGAGCCACCGCCGCGCGGCCAACGCCATCGACAAGGGCTACTTCAAGGGGCAGGTCGTGCCGGTCGAGGTCAAGGTCAAGGGCGGCACGGTGCCGTTCGAGATCGACGAGACGGTGCGCCGCGACAGTACCGTGGAGAAGTTGGCCAGGCTCAAGCCGGTGTTCGACAAGGACGGCACCGTGACCGCCGGCAACGCCTCCAGCATCAACGACGCGGCCGCGGCGGTGGTGCTGATGGAGCGCGGCCTGGCCGCGAAGAAAGGCTTGCAGCCGCTGGCCCGGCTGGTGGCCTACACCTACGCTGGCGTCGATCCCAAGTTCATGGGCATCGGCCCGGTGCCGGCGGTGAAGGCGCTCCTGAAGAAGACCGGCCTGGCGCTGAAGGACATCGACGTCTTCGAGGTCAACGAGGCGTTCGCGGCCCAGGCGCTGGCGGTGGCGCGCGGCCTGGAGCTGCCCGCGGACCGCACTAACCCGAACGGCAGCGGCATCTCACTCGGCCACCCGATCGGCGCCACAGGCTGCATCCTGACGATCAAGGCCCTCTACGAGTTGAAGCGCACCGGCGGCAAGCGCGCCCTGGTGACGATGTGCATCGGCGGCGGGCAGGGCATCGCGGCCATCTTTGAGCGCCTGTAACCTCCCGACTCTCGTTCCCACGCTCCGCGTGGGAACGCCCGGCTGGGACGCTCTGCGTCCCGTCCGATACGACCCGCGACGCAGAGCGTCGCCAGGCACGTTCCCACGCAGAGCGTGGGAACGAGGAACATCACCATTCTTGATTTGAGGAGATACGGCCATGGGGCGGCTTGAGGGCAAGACGGCACTCGTGACAGGCGCGTCACGCGGGATCGGCCGGGCCATCGTACTGGACCTGGCGCGCGAGGGGGCCAAGGTGGCCCTGAATTACCAGAGCAGCGACGCCGCGGCCAAGGAGGTCGCGGACACGATCACCAAGTCCGGCGGAACGTGCCTGCTGGTCAAGGCCAATCTCGCCGACCCGAAGGAGGCGCGAGGGATGGTCAAGCGCGTGGCCGACCAGTTCAGCCACCTCGACATCCTGGTCAACAACGCTGGCATCACCCGCGACAAGCAGCTCAACAAGATGACCGATGAGGAGTGGCTGGAGGTGATCCAGACCAACCTCAACGCCGTCTTCTTCTGCACCTCGGCCGCCATTCCGATCATGACGGCGCAGAGCTACGGCCGCATCGTCAACGTCAGCTCGATGAACGGCCAGGTCGGGGCCTTTGGCCAGGCCAACTACAGCGCCAGCAAGGGCGGGATCATCGCCTTCACCCGGACGGCTGCCGTCGAGTTGGCACGGTCCGGTATCACGGTCAACTCCGTCTCGCCGGGCTACACCGAGACCGACATGTTCGCCAAGGTGCCCGGCGACATCCAGGCCCAGATCAAGGCCAAGATCCCGCTGCGGCGCTTCGCGCAACCGGCGGAAATCGCCAAGGCGGTGACCTTCCTGGTCGCGGACGGCGACTACATCACTGGGCAGGTCATCGGCGTCAACGGCGGCGCGTACATGTGAGTCGAGTTGCCGCTTGCGGCTTGGCGTTCGGGTCATCCCTCGATGACCGGAACGCCAAGCCGCAAGCGGCCAAGGAGCGGCCATGAGTCAGTCGATAGATACTTTCAACCCCTTCGACCCGACCGGGATGTTCAAGGGCATCCGCGATTCCAACATGGATACCTGGTCGAGGATGATGATCGAGTTAGTCAACACGAACGCCTACGCCCAGGCGACCGGTGCGATGCTCGACACCTGGCTGTCCAACTCGGCGCCGCTCCGCAAGGCGCTCGAAGCGGCCCTGGTCCAGGTGCTCGCCAACTTCCACCTGCCCACGCGCGACGAGGTTGCCGGCCTGGCCGAGCGCCTCACCAACATCGAGATGCGGTTGGACGACATGGAGGGCAAGCTGGATGAGAGCCTCCGCGCCGCCCGCGAGACCGCCGGCTCGAAGGCCCGTTCCGGCGGGAAGACCAAGTCGAGCCACGGGGAGGGCCAGCCATGACGACAGCAGAAACGCGCCTGCCGACAGGTGCCGACGTCCTCAGCGAACTACAGAAGATCTACGAGAGAGCGAAAACCTTCAAGCGCCTGCTGACCAGCGACGCGAAGGTCGCTCAGACGCCGAAAACGGTGATCTGGGCACTCAACAAGGCCAGGCTGTACCGTTACGCCCCGGTCGTGCCGGAGGAGCAGCGGCACAAGATTCCCCTGTTCCTCGTGTTCGCCATCATGAACCGGCCGCACGTGCTCGACCTGCGGCCCGGCCACAGCTTCGTCGAGTACATGCTCCGGCACGGCTACGACGTCTACCTGCTCGACTGGGGGGCGCCCGGACCCGAGGACAGGAACCTCAAGTTCGACGACTACACGCTGGAGTATCTGCCGCGGGCGATCCGCAAGGTCAAGTCGGTCTCCGGCTCGGATCAGTTCAACATGCTCGGCTGGTGCCTGGGCGCGCTGATCAGCACGATGTACGCGGCCCTGCGCCCCGACGACGGGCTGAAGGACCTGGTCTTGCTGACCGCGCCGCTCGACTTCACGGACAAGACGGCCGGCGGCTTCGCCCGCTGGACCAGTACCCCGGCGTTCGACCCCGACAAGATCGTCGATGCCTTCGGCAACGTGCCGGGTGAGATGATCGACTACGGGGCCAAGGCGCTCAAGCCGGTCGAGAACTTCATCCGTAACTACATGAACTTGTGGGACAACCTCGACAACCCGAAGGTGGTCGAGGCCTGGCACGCCATGAACACCTGGGTTCGGGACATTATCCCGATGGCCGGCGCTGCCTACAGCCAGCTCATCACCGAGTTTTACAAGGAGAACCGCCTGATGGCGGGCACGCTCCTGCTGCGCGGCGAGCGCGTGGACCTGGGCCGGCTGAAGGCCAACGTGCTGAACGTGATCGCCGAGGCCGACCACATCACGCCGCCGTGCCAGTCCGAGGGGCTCATGGACCGCATCGGCAGCCAGGACAAGGAGGTGTTCCGCGTGAAGGGCGGCCACATCGGCATCATGGCCGGCAGCGGTGCCGAAAAAAGCACGTGGCCGCACATCGAGAAGTGGCTGGCGGCCCGGGCGGACTGACGGCCCGTTACGGAATAACATAAGTTTAGCGGCCGCCCTCGGGGCGGCGCGGATTCATCGATTCGCGACACGATAAATCCGAGGCGGCCGCTAAACAGGGGGATCCTGCACGATGACCCGCACCGTCGAAGTCACAGAACTGGCCCTCCGCGACGGCCACCAGAGCCTGCTGGCCACGCGCATGGCGCTGGAGGACATGGCCCCGGTCTGCGCGGACATTGACCGCGCCGGCTACTGGAGCGTCGAGTGCTGGGGCGGGGCGACCTACGATTCCTGCATCCGCTTCCTCAATGAGGATCCCTGGGAGCGCCTGCGCACTTTCCGCAAGCTCATGCCCAACTCCCGCCTGCAGATGCTCCTGCGCGGGCAGAACCTGCTCGGCTACCGTCACTACGAGGACACCGTCGTCGATCGGTTTGTGGAGAAGTCGGCCGAGAACGGCATGGACGTCTTCCGTGTCTTCGACGCCCTCAACGACGTCCGCAACCTCGCCCGCGCCCTGGCGGCCGTCCGCCGCACCGGCAAACACGCTCAGGGCACCATCTGCTACACTCTCTCGCCGTTGCACACCGTCCGGCAGTTTGTCGAGATGGCCGAACGCCTGCGCGAGTTGGGCTGCGACTCCATCTGCATCAAGGACATGGCCGCCCTGCTCAAGCCCCAACCCGCCTACGATCTCGTCAAGGGCATCAAGGAGGCCTGCGGCAAAGACACCCACGTCCAGGTCCACGTCCACGCCACCACCGGCGTCACCCTGGTCAGCCTGATGAAGGCGATCGAGGCCGGCGCCGACGTCGTGGACACATCGATCTCGTCGCTGAGCCTCGGGCCCGGCCACAACCCGACCGAGGCCCTGGTCGAGATGCTCGAGGGCACCGGCTACACGACCCGGCTGAACAAGGACCGCCTGCTCAAGGTCAAGGAGCATTTCGCCAGGGTCCGCCCCCGCTACGCCGCGTTCGAGTCGAAATTCATCGGGGTCGAGACCGAGATCTTCGACAGCCAGATCCCGGGCGGGATGATCTCGAACATGGAGAGCCAGCTGAAACAGCAGGGGGCCGGCGACCGCGTCAAGGAAGTGCTCGCGGAGGTCCCCAAGGTGCGTAAGGACGCCGGCTACCCGCCGCTCGTCACCCCGTCGAGCCAGATCGTCGGCACCCAGGCCGTCTTCAACGTCCTGATGGGTCGCTACAAGGTCCTCACCGGCGAGTTCGCCGACCTCATGCTCGGGTACTACGGGACGACCGTCGGCCCGCGCGACCCCGAGGTGCTCGCGGCCGCCGCCAGGCACTCCAAGAAGGAAGCGATCACCGGCCGGCCCGCCGATTTGCTGAAGCCCGAATGGGAGGAGCTGCGCACGCAGGCCCTGGCCCTCAAGGGCTGCAACGGCTCCGACGAGGACGTCCTCACCTACGCCATGTTCCCGCCGGTGGCCGCCAAGTTCTTCGCCAGCCGGGCGGAAGGGCCGAAGAACCTGACGAAGACGCCGCCGGAGCCCGTCAAAGTCGCGCCCGCGGCGACCCCCAAGGTCGGCGACGGCAAGGGGCCCATCGCGGTCCCGGTGACTTACCAGATCAAGGTC
>Ga0116223_10002868_pt1 | contig 15859 bp, 18 predicted proteins | sample Sb_taG_3_FD_90092 | JGI IMG/M metagenome (GOLD analysis project Ga0116223, IMG submission 90092) | Peat soil microbial communities from Weissenstadt, Germany - Sb_50d_a_PC metaG | ecosystem: Environmental > Terrestrial > Soil > Wetlands > Peat | place: Germany: Weissenstadt | collected 2010-09-21 | reverse complement strand
CGGCTATCTGATCGTCGTTCAGCCCGATTTTCTCGCGCAAGAATGCTTCCATATGGGGATTTGACTGGGAAATTGCTCGACACGAGACCACCACGACCAAGACCAGCAATGCGGCAGTAACTGTGGCGCTTCGGATCATGGCTACTTTACCCCAGCCACTTCGGAGGTATCGCTCTTCGCGCGTCCTTTCCAACTGTCACTTTCGTTTCGCTTCATCGCATCCGTTTGAGTTGTCCAGCTGAAAAGGCGCCGTTTGGCAAACTCTACCAGCAAGAGATAGGTTCCCGTCGCGATGACAAGAAAAGCAAAGTAAGCCGCCGGTAGCGGCGTAAAGCCGAGCATACCCGCCAGCGGGCTGAACGGCAAATACATTCCAATCGCCACAACCGCGAGGCATGTTGCTAACAAGGGATTGCTGGGTCGGCTGCGTAGCGGATTCTTCGAGGTGCGAATGACAAATAGTACGAGCGTCTGAGTGGCCAGCGATTCGACAAACCAACCGGTATGAAACTGCGCTTCGCTCGAGCGGAAAACATGCAGCAACACATAGAAAGTCAGGAAGTCGAAAAGGGAACTGACAGGTCCTATGAAGACCATGAAATTGCGGATCAGATTGATATTCCAGCGCTGGGGCTTTTGCAGATAGGTATCGTCAACATTGTCTGTGGGAATGGTGAGTTGGCCTACATCGTAAAGAAGGTTGTTGAGCAGGATTTGGGTCGGGAGCATGGGCAAGAAGGGCAGGAAGAACGAAGCTGCCGCCATGCTGAGTACGTTTCCGAAGTTCGAGCTTGTGCCCATCAGCAAATACTTCATCACGTTGCCAAAGGCTTTGCGTCCCTCGATTATGCCATCATGCAGGACCCGCAGTCCTGGCTCAACCAGAATCACATCGGCAGAGTCGCGAGCTACATCGACCGCGCTCGAAACGGAAATGCCCACATCCGCCGCGTGGAGCGAGGGTGCATCGTTAATGCCGTCGCCCATGAATCCCACAGCGTGGCCGTTATGCTTGAGAGCCAAAAGAATACGGTTTTTCTGCGCCGGTGATATGCGCGCGAATACCCTCGTTTCTTCAACGTCGTGCCCAAGCGCCGGGTCCGTCATCCGCTCCAGTTCGTCACCCGTGAGGATGTGGCCAGAAGCGATTCCTACCTGCGCGCAGACGTGACCGGTGACGCGGTCATTGTCCCCGGAGATAACCTTCACCTCAACACCATCCTGCTTTAGAGACTCCATCACTTGGGCGGCATCCGCCAAGGGCTCATCTGAAAAGGTCAGGAATCCGGCCAGGATCAGATTACACTCGTCCCCGACGGAATAGTTTGGGCGCGCCGGAACTTCGACGTACGCGACCGCCAGCGAGCGGAACCCCTGGCTGTTCAGTTCGTCGCTCGTGTGTTGAAACCGCTTGGCAGCGTCTTCGCTGACAGGTTCTATCTTGCCGTTAACCTCGTAACCGGAGAGCAGTGAAAGAATCCCCTCCGGAGCGCCTTTCGTGATGAGGATCCTTCGGGACTGCCGCTCCACCACCACGGAGAGCCGCCGCCTCTCGAAATCGAACGGAATCTCGTCGCACTTAGTGCCGCCTTCCATGCTTGGCGGAGACTGATGAAGGATGACCTCATCCAGCGGACTGCGGATCCCGGTCTCGAACCTGCTATTGACATAAGCCAGTTCCAGGGCGCGTTGGGATGGATTTCCAAAGGGATCAAGAGAGCGATCGAGCGACATGGTTCCCGCCGTGAGCGTTCCCGTTTTGTCGCTGCAAAGCACATCCAAACTGCCCAGGTTCTGAATGGCGGAAAGGTGCTTGACGATGACCTTCTTGCGCGACATGGCTACGGCGCCTTTAGAAAGCGTCACCGAGGTAATCATGGGCATGAACTCGGGTGTCAAGCCGACCGCTAGCGCCACCGCAAACAGCAGAGATTGAAACGGATCGCGGTGGCGAAGAATGCTGGCGACGATCAGGAAAATAACCAGGAACAGGACAGTGCGCGCCAGGAGTTGGCTGAAATTTCGCAAGCCGTGGTCAAAGGCTGTCTCTTCCGGATGTGCGGCGAGGCGAGCCGAAATATCGCCAAAGGCAGTCCGGGGGCCCGTCGCAACGACCTCTGCGGTTGCCGTTCCACTGACCACGGAGGTGCCCAGAAAAACCATGTTGCGGGCTTCCGCCTTGGGCGAGGCAGGCTCTCCGGTCGCCGCTTTTTCGCAAGGCAGGGATTCGCCGGTGAGTGCGGCCTGCTGGACGTAGAGGTCACGAGCAACCAAAAGGCGGGCGTCGGCAGGCACCAGATCCCCGGCAGAAAGCCGGAAGATGTCTCCCGGTACGACCCCGCGGCGCTGAATCTCCTTCCACTCCCCGCCGCGGAGGATGGTGGCCGTGGGAGCGACCCGGTCGCGCAGCCGTTCCATGGCCTGTTGAGAGCGATACGTCTGAGTAACATCGATGATCGCACTCAGCAGCACAATGACGCCAATGATTCCCGCGTCGACCGCCTCACCCATGAAGGCCGAGATGACCGCGGCAATGACCAGGATCAGCACCAGCGGATTCGAAAACGCATGTAAGAAATCAGAGAAAAGGGAATGGCGGCGTGCCGCCGTCGGCTCATTCGGCCCGAACTGATCCAGCCGTGCCGCTGCTTCCTGTGGCGTCAAGCCAAGAATCTTGATTTCGGTTTGATTACTATTCGGCGACATGGCTAATAACCTATTTCATCGACGCGCCTGAAGCCCTCGAAAAATCTTCCGGTAACCGCTCCAAAGATGAAACCGCCAACATGAGCCGCGTAAGCGACGCCGCCACCCTGCACACTTGCCGCAGCACCGACCTGATCGAAGATCTGCATGAGAAACCAGAACCCGATCAAGAGCGCTGCCGGAATAAAAGTGATTCGGGTCCACCAGCCGAGTAGAAGCAGGGCACGTATTCGGTCCTTGGGGAAGGTGACCAGGAAGGCGCCCATCACTCCTGCGATCGCGCCACTCGCGCCGAGATTAGGAACGGTGGAATGGGGCGTGATGGCAGTTTGAGCAAGCGAGGCTGCCAGACCGCTAAGCAGGTAAAACGCCAAGTACCGCACTGGCCCCATGGCATCTTCGATCTCTGGGCCAAATGCCCAGAGGAAGACCATATTGCCGATAATATGCAGCCAGCCGGCGTGCATGAACATGGCCGTCAGGATAGTGATCCAGTGGCGGCCGGAGACGATATCGGCGGGGATCTCTGACCAACGCATCACGAACGCTTCACCGCCCGACAGCTCCGCGACAAAGACCAACGCGTTCACGATTATGATTCCAATCGTGACAGCGGGGAATCGTTCGGGGCGTCGAGTTGCATCGCCTAACGGGATCATGCCACCCATAGTGTTCCTCTGTCTCTTGAGATTAACACGTGCTCGAAGTAGAAAGCCGAGACCGACATTGTACCGTGAGTCCACGGCTTCTCGGTTGGCAGCCTTCGCACAGCCGCGGACTCGCACATTGATACCGGCTTCAGTGTGAGCGCCGGGCATCCAGGCTCAACGGCCCCGCTCCGAACTGGCTGATGAGCAAGGCTCCGCCGAGAATCGCCAAATTCTTCATGAACATGACCATTTGCGTTTGCGCCATCACCGGATCGTGCACGGTCCAGAACTTGTGCATCGTGAGTGTGACGGGAACCAGGAACAGCACAATCAGCCAGGCCCCGATTTTGGCGCGATATCCCAGCAGGATGCTCAAGCCGCCGGCCAGCGCGATGATTCCGGATAGCGGCACGACGACGGACGCGAGCGGCGCTCCTTGCGTTGCCGCGTATTCGATAGTCTGTTTGGAGAAGTGACTGGGTGCCGCCATTAGGAAAATCAACACATAGAGAAAACGTCCCAGAAGCACAGTGGCCGCTTGCGGAACGCTTTTAGCTTTGAAACTGTAAGGGATTGGCGAACCTGTTGCCATTTTGTTTCCCTCCCTGTTCATGTGCAGTTTAGTGCACCCAAATCGTCACTCGGTTGCAGCCCATTAATACAATTCGTCACCGAGAGATTGCTCGGCAAGTTCGTCGCCCCTTATGTCATATCTTGCGCAGGCCTATTGCCAGCATAATCCAGGCCCAACCGAAGAACATCAGGTCGATCCCCACAAAGAGGCCGATCACCCAAAGGCCTGAGGCCGGCCATCCGGCCGCGACGAGAACGCCCAAAGTCGCTGTGACGACCCCGCTCAGTGCCTGCCACCCCCAACCCGGCAGGTGGGCCCACAACGAAGCAATCAATTGATACAGTCCCGCGATCAGGAAAAACATCGACATCAGCAATGTCAATGCCTCCGCGCTTATAACCGGCCTGGTCAGCAGGAGGATCCCGGTTATACCGAACACAATTGCCACCAGCACGTGCAGGAAGAACCCTGCCCAATTTCCAACCATAAACGCAGCGACAAACTGAAAGATGCTGCCAAAAATCAGAAGCCAGCCGAAGAATAGCATCGAAGCCACAGTCGCTGCGACTGACCTTACAATTGCCGCGACGCCCAGCGCCAGCAGCACGATGCCAAAGGCCAAGAACCATCCCCAGTGATGAATCATCTCTGGGGTAACACCAAATATCAAGATATCGGTCATTGTCAGTTCTCCTTACCTGAATTCTGGGCTGATGCCCAGGTTCGTCCAGTAACAAAGCTGCGGCTCACATTCCCTACGCTCAATGAGCGGTGCCAGAGGTCTTAGCGTAGGGGGCAATCGCCTGCGGGAACGCGGAAAGGCCTTCCTCCGTGCCACCGCCGGCAGGCGCATCATCGCTCAGCAGCGCGTGTGCTGTTTTGCTGTAAACGGCATAGTTCAAACGGTCTTCGGGGCGAATGATTACGCCCTTGAGGTTAACCCCAGCGAACACACCGTGACTACGCGAATAGGACAGAATCTTTGCTTGCATGAGTGCGTCGGTTCCGGCGCTTGCTTCGCGCCCGACTGGCCCTCCGGCGATACCGGCCTCCGCTCCCAGCTCAAACCTGTCTTTCATCAGCCCGCTCACCGCATCGTCGTTCATGAACAGCAGAACGAAATCGGTCGTCGATACGCCCAGTTGCGGGCCCACGCTGCCACCGCCGGCGCGGAAGAACACGGGATCACTCCAGACCGCCTTTGTACGACGGCTCACGCAACCGCGGCCACCCTCGCCGCCAACAAGAAAAGCCGCTTTGATGACCCGAGGGAAAACTGCGATTGCCTTCGCGCGTGCCAGCAAATCCTGCGGAATCGCCTTGTCGGGAGCGCCCATAATCGCGTCGAACGCGTTAGCCGCCTTGGCGGACTGCGCAACTGCTTCCTTAGCTTTCGCCTCCTGCTCGTCGTCCGAGCGCGCTGAGCTTATAGTTGACGTGAACGCCGTAATCGTTACAAACACCGCCGACAGAGCAAACATCCACTTCCAGTTTTTGGGACCCATGGTGATCCTCCTCTTATTCCCCCTCCGACGGGAGGCAGGTTCTTCGATTCAACGACAAGCCTTACCCGCAGTTTCGCACCTCAGCCTTCCTTGGCCTTGGATTCCGCATCCTTCAACAGCTTCTTGAAATGTGTGATGTGTGCCTCGAGATCGGCCTTCGCCTGTTCCCACCTGTCTCCGCCCGACTTCTTCAGTGCCTTCAGCTCAAGCTGGAGCGCTCTCTTCCTGGCCAACAGTTCGGCAACTACCTTATTTTCGGCGTCCGCTTTAGCAGATTCAGTTTGGGCTTTGACCATGTCCAGCTTCGCCTCAGCGATTTTGATTTGGGTCTCGAACTTGTCATGGATTGCCTGTTTCGCCATGTTTACGTCTGCGCACATTCTGTTCTCCTTTGCCTCTCTCCACTGCTTTTTTGCGCGATTGTGTTGTGAGCGCACTCTGTCATGGAGCAATGCGAAGTCCAGAGCTAATCCGTTGAAAATGCGGGAGTGCACGGATCAGAAGGGCAGGATTCCCTCGCGAATTCGCGAACTTCGCGATTTGAGCGAATCATCCGATGACACCGCTTCATGCGTTCGCCGGCTCCGCAGTTGCATAAGCGCAGCATTAATTACGATCCGCGTGAGCCAAGTAGAGAGCCCCGATCGTCCTTCGAAGCGAGGGAGGGTTCTGAACGCTGACAGTAAACCTTCTTGGAGGGCGTCTTCCGCATCCTCCGGATTTCGCACAATCCCCAGAACTCGGCGGTAGAGGCCGTGGGAATGACGAGCCCAAAGCCCATCCCAGTCAGCTTTTGGATATTCTCCGACCAAGGGCTGGCCGATATCGATTTGCGGGTGAGCTGTTGATCCCACAGCTTCCTCCTTCAATGATGAAGACGTGTGAAGCTCGTCACGGGACCCAAACCTGGGTCCTGCGCTACACGTGCGTATGGCTCGCTTGCGATCAAACGTGAACTGCCAAGACCGGACAAGGGCCTAACTGGATCACGCGATGAGTGGTTGAGCCAAATACAGCGACGTCCAAGGCATTCCGGCCACGCACTCCCATAATCACGGCGTCCGATTTCGCTTCCGCAGCCTCTTGGATAATTTCGATGTAGGGTTTACCGATGCGCACCTTGGGTATGATGGTGGAACGCCAGCGCGCCTCGGCTGGGAGTGCTTGCTCGAGCCGCGCCAACAATGGCTGCGTAGTGCTCTGCAAATCCTTCGAAGCGGGCATGTCCTCCAGAACATGGAGTACGCTCAGCTCGGCATGATACTCGGCTGCTATGGAGATCGCGTGCTCCAGGGCCGTCTTTGAGCACTCAGAAAAATCCGTACAGACGAGAATCTTGTGCAGCTGAACCGGATCCTGGCCGCCACCAGGGCTGATAAAATCGTGTTCCGGACTGCGAACCACCAGTACTGAACAACAGGCTTTGCGCAACACCTTTTCGGTAACCGATCCCAGTGAGATTCGATCCGCTCCTTGGAGCCCATGACTCCCCATTACGATGAGATTGGCCGCTTGCACTCCGGCAAAACCAAGTATAGTGCTCACCGCGGCGCCCTCGTTCAGGATGCGTTCGGGTGGTGCGCCGTAATCGACCGGACGCCGGGCGAATTCTTGCAGTTGCAGCATGGCGTCCTTGCGGATCTCTTGCTGGAGCTCGACAATGTAGCTGGCCGGGACGTAATAAGCGTACGCTGGAAGATTGAATTCGACTACGTGCTGAAGAAACAGGCTGGCTTGGTAATGCCGCGCCAACGACTGTGCGTAGTCGTACGCCCTCGCAGAGAATACCGAAAAATCAACCGGGCAAAGAATGCGCTCAATCCGTAGCATAGTTAGCCTCCTAAACAGAAGCTGCACCGTTCATTTCCGGTGGAAGGGCGGAGCTTTAGCCCCGCCGTAGAGAGCATTTGGAGGCCCTAGACCCTGGAGCGTGTTTCCGCTCCTTCTTGTCTCAGAGCGGGGCTAAAGCTCCGCCCCTCCACCATCTAAGCCTTGCCCACGTTGGCTTCACGGCATTTGGCAATGTGAACTACCAAGACTGGGCATGGGCCTAACTGCACCACCCTGTAGGTTGTCGATCCGAATACTTCGAGATCCAAGGCATTGCGCCCACGCACACCCATGACAAGCAAGTCCGCTTGCGACTCTAAAGCAAGCTGAATGATCTGCTGATATGCCTTGCCGATCCGCACTACGGGCTTTGTCACGACGTTCTTGTGCGCCCAGGGTAACATTTGTTCGTCCAGGCGTTTCAGTATTCTTGCTGTTTCATTTTCGATGTCGGATGCGCTTGAAACGTCCTCCATCACATGGAGCAAGGTGAGTTCGGCGCAGTACTCCGCGGCCAGAGAGACGGCATGCTCCAAAGCTCGCTCTGAAGGTTCCGAAAAATCGGTGCAGCAGACTACCCGATGTACCTCGACCAAGTGCGGCGCTCCCGCCTGATTGGCAGAATCGTGGGCTGGCTTGCGCACGGTCAGCACCGGAAAGCCGGCCTTTCGCAACACCTTTTCCGTGACTGATCCCAGCGTCAGGTGGTCAATCCCTCGCAACCCGTGGGTTCCCATTACGATCAAGTCCACCGCTCTGTCTTCGGCAACTTCGAGAATGAGGGCTGTCACGTCGCCGTCCTGCACGGTGCATTGGGTATGCACGCCGCCGTAATTATGCGTTTTGGCAAACTCCTGCAGCTGCTGCACGGCATTGGCGCGGAGTTTTCGGCAGATTTCATCGTAATCGTCCGGAAAAGCATGGTAAGGGTAGTAGGGCCTCAGCGAATCGACGACATGTTGCAACAACAAAGGAGCTTTGTAATGAGCAGCGACCGACTGCGCATAGTCAAAAGCCAGCACCGAAGATTCTGAGAAATCAATCGGACAAAGGATGCGTTTAATTGAGGGCATGGCTTGTAACTCCTCTGCTATCTCACTCCCAAAGGCTGGCGACTTCCTTTGGCAGCATCAATCCGACGTTGTGGCCCTAACGGCCTGATCTCTTGTGTTGTGCCACAACGGCAACCGGCTGAGCCCAAAATGGCGTCTCGGCCTCTTGGAACGCCCGTGACGTACCCTTCGATTTTCCAGTCGATCTTTGATCGCGAGAAACAACATAGCGAACCCAAACAAGATGGCACTTACTGCGAATGTCATGACGATGCACGTTACGCATTCGGAAATGGCGTACATAAATCACCTCTCTACATTCGGTAAGGAAGAATTCGTTCATTCCAGCGCGATTCGTCAATCAGTTCGACACGCGTCTGAGTGGCTTCACCGGAAGAACGGACGGTACCCGCGTGTTCTCAGGGGCAACGCATTTCTCGAATACCGCCGATCTTCCGACATCTCAGATACCGGCTCTACGCCGCCCTGTCTCAGTACGACACCGTAAGGAGGTTCTCAACCTGAGTGACCCCGGGCGCGGCCCAGGCTGCATCCGCAGCCTCGTCCAGTTCGGCCCAGGAGCGCACGCTGCCGGTCAGGGTGACCTTGCTCCCCTCGGTTTTCACGTTAATCTCCTGCGCATCCAGCATCGCGTTGCGCTTGAGTGCCGCTTCGATTTTTTCCTTTACGTCGGCCAGCGCTATCTTCGGCTTAATCGTGATCTGGTTGCTTACTCCCTTAACCCCTGTCAGATGATGCACCGCTCGCTCTGCAGCCAACCGCTGAAATTGCCGGTCAACCTCCCCTTCCAGTGTTAGGAAGCCCTTCTCTACGGTCACCTTGATCCGGTTACGGGGCACCAAGATATCCCACTGCAAAGCGTCCTCGGCGGCGCGGGCGATATCCGCGTCGGTTCGCTCACTGGCGCCGGGCAGCTTGACCTCGAGCTCGACGGCAAGGCCCTGAACGTTGGGCAACCGTTTTACCGCCCTCTCGGCAGCCCACTTTTCAGCGTAGCTATCCACTGTACCTTCGAGTGTGACTACGCCGTCCTTCACCGTGACCCCGATGTCTGTGGCGTTGACGCTCGGCTCCCACCGGAGTTCATCAAGAACATCCAACTGAATTTGCCTGTCACTCTTCATGGCTCTTCTCCTTTGATTTGGCACGTTCTCCTTTCCTGACTTCGGTTCGTGCAATGCAAGTGCCATTCTCAAGCTGTTCAAAATGCTTAAGTTCGTGAACCAAAGTTTGTAGACTTTTCACGAATTCGCGAACTTCGCAAAAAGGTATACAGCGACGAGTTGGCTCGTCATTCCTATAAGGAGCCTTTCGCCTCGATGGGGCGTGATTTGGACCCGCACCTCGGTTGGTGGGAAATTGTTGGTTTCGCAAAGTTCTTTCTCGGTGTTGTCAGTGGCGGGCGAGATCAGCGGACTGTGAGCACTGGGCAGGGCGCGGTACGGACCACCTCGTAAGCAGTGTCAGTTTCGGGAAGGTGAGCGGCTAAGACCGGGTCCAAACGTTGCACGCTCATCACGATCAAGTCCACGCCGCGGTCCGAGGCGAATTTGAGAATGGCTTCCGCCGCACGGCCGAAGTCGAGCTCAAAACTGGTGCGCTCGCGTAAAACTGACGTTGCCGAGACGTGATCGTCCATCCAATGCCTTACGGGCTCCTCGACCTGGGCTTTCAGCTCAGGAGAAGCAACTGTCTCCTCAAGGATTTTAATGAACGTAAGCTTGGCGCGGAATTCCTCGGCCAGCGAAACAGCGTAGGCTGCGGCATGGCTGGTATCAGGCTCGAAGTCTACGGCGTAAAGGACGTGACTTGGTTGGATGTCCGCTGAGGACGTTTCCGAGGTCTTCGGACCAACCGTGAGCACCGGACAAGGCGCCATTCGAAGCACCTCCTCCGCGACCGAGCCTAGGCGCAGCTTTTTCAAGCCTCGACGTCCGTGAGTTCCCACGATAGCAAGGTCGATGCCGTTTTTGTGGATCATTTCGGAAAGAACGTTCCAGACCGTACCCTCTCCAATCAAAGGCTGGCACGAAATGTCTTTTTGACGAGCTGCCTCAAGCAGGTGCTTCAGTTCCCGTTCCGTGAATTCGCGGGCCTGCTCGATCTTCGTCGCTCTCTCCTCTGCTGGGGGGAAGTCCTCGTGCTCGAGAGAGATAACGTGAGCGAGATAGAGTTTAGACCCGTAGTGGCCTGCCAAGGAAAAGGCGTACGGCAGCGCTGCCTCTGACGCGGGGGAGAAGTCTGTGGCGAACAAGATTTTCTTCGGCGCAATCTGACTCGCTGGATCCGGTGTTTTCATCTCTACTCCTCGGCCTTTCTACGCATCGGCCCTCGAGGCTGACTTTCTGGGCACTGTCGAGATTGCCTGCAAGAGTTTCATTTTACACACTCGTTGGCGGAGGCGGACTTTCCCTTCCGACCGGCAAGACGTGCTCCTTCTCCTGGTTGCCGGCTGGGTCTGTACCATATGAAATAGACCAGGGCTCCGATGCCGGCCATCACCACCACTGAAATCAGGACATACAACAGGGTCCGGTAATGACGCGAGAAGAAACCGATCATCTGCTGCCCGTAGACCCTGCCCAGAAACGCCACGGCAAGAAAACGTGCACCACGTCCAGCCAAAAGTGCGGAGAAGAACTTCTGGCGCGGATACTGCATCACTCCAGCGGCCATGACGACAGGAGAAAAAGGAAAGGGCGGAGGCAGGATGGAGCCGGTGAACACCGTCAGGTATCCGCGTTTCTCGAATCGTTCGTAGATTATTTCTGCGCGCGGCTTCCCTACCTTCTTTTCAAAGGTCTCCCGGCCGCCTTTTGCGGCCAGCCGGTAGCCCAAATATCCGCCGAGCACCTCCCCCACCATAGCCATGAAGGCGTAATAGACCCACCACTGGGGATGATGTGCCGAAAGCAGAATGAGGAATACGTCCTCGCTTCCTGGCGGGGCAGAGACGAAAGGGGTGTTGTCAGCGAGGCCAAGCAGGATCAATCCAAGTCCCCCCAGCCCCTGGATCCACGTCCACACCGAGTCGGGAACCACGACCAGGCCAAGCACGACCACTCCAAGTCGGATTAGTCCAAGTCTCCCCAGCCCCTGCATAAACGTCCCCACCGAGTCGGGAATTACGAGTTGCGCGAGAATACGCATACGGGGCCTACGGTGTTACACCTCTCTGATTCATTCGAGGGGGTGGAACATGACGTGTGGCCGGCGATTGCAACTCGGAACGGGCTCGCAACAACTGCATAAGATGAGATCGGGAGAGGATCCCTTGCAAAGCGCCATTGGCGACCACCGGGAGTTGGTTAATATCGTTGCCGGCCATGAGTTTCAACGCGTCCAACACCTGCGTGTCAGGGGTTATGACGTGCAGCTCCTTGAGTGGTCGCATGGCCTCCCGGACCGTGGTGCTTTCCCACCGGTCGCGGGGGACAGCGCCTACATCCCGTAAAGTAATCAGGCCCACCAAGCGGCCGCCGTCTTCCACAGCGAAACAGCGTTCGCCGGTTTTCAAAAGGTAGGTATCGACAAACTCCAGCAAACTCATACCGCGGTTGACGACGGCGCAGTCCCGTGACATCACCTCGGAGACGCGCATGCCGCGAAAGGCGGCCGAAACGTCCACCTGAGCGTAGCTAGCTTGGGCCGCGTCCATCAGGAACCAGCCGATGAAGGCAATCCACAGCCCGTTAAAGCCGGCACCGCCAAAAAACCTCCATAACCCATCGAGGATGAAAAGAAAGGCCACGACTTGGCCAAGGCGCGCGGCGATGCGGGTGGAGCGGTCGGCGTTCTCGCTAATCGCCCACACGATGGCGCGGAACACGCGGCCACCATCCAGCGGAAACCCGGGAACCATATTAAAAATCCCAAGACCAACGTTGATATATCCCAGCCAAACGAGGACCGCAGTCACCGCCGTGCGCGGCTCGGTCGGAGGATGCCACCCCAGTCCGGCCGCGATGGCGATACAGCCGAATCCAATAGCCAGGCTGGCGAGGGGTCCGGCGATCGCGACCCAGAATTCTGTTTTCGCGTCCTTGGCATCCTCCTCGATTTGGGAAACACCGCCGAGTGCGAAAAGGGTGATCGACTTCACCTTCAATCCGCGCGCCTGGGCCACCAGCGAATGGGAGAGTTCGTGCAATAGCAAGGTGACAAAGAACAGAAGTGCGGTGAGCAACGCCGCGATCCAGACTCGGCCTGTGCTCCAACTGGGGTTGACGTGATGAAAACGCTCCCCGAGAGAGAACGCGATCAGAGCAGCAATGATGAACCAACTGTAGTGAAGCCCGATCTCGATTCCCGCGATTTTTCCCAGCTTAATGTTAGATTTCATCGGTGAACCTCCGCTTGTAGGGGTGGCCCTCGGACTAATCTCAGACTGAGGTTTTCATACACACCCTTGTGGCCCGCATTGGGAACAACTCCAAGGGTTGCCCCCTACGCCGCTACAGCTCAATGTGTTTCTCCGCCGCCTTCGCTTTTGCCGCTGCCGCCTTTGCCTGGAGTAATTCGACTTTAGCCCGGGCCTCGCGCTGCGCAGCCTCGCGTCGCTCTTTGGCCTTTTGCAACAGCGCCTGTAGCCTCAAGTCGAGCTGGTTGATTTTTTCCTGGAGCTTTGTTTTTCGCTCCGCATGAGCTTGGGCGTGCTCTGCCTTCATTTGCGCAAGGTCGGCCTTAATAGCTGAAATGTGCTCATCATCGATGGTGTGTTTAACTTCTGAAAGGGCTCGGCGGAAGACAGTGCCCCCTATGGCTTCCATCTGAGTGTCCACAGGACCAGTCGCGTCTTCTTCAATCTCCGCAACAACTGCCGCCCGGTTCGGCAAGAGAGCCCTGGCCACATCATCTACAAAGTCCTCAGCAACCCAGGCGTTATGCAGGTCGGCCGCGCCACCAGCAACTAACCCGAGCGTTCCGACGATACCAATGCCCACGAGCCCGCCAAGTGCGCCGAGGAGGGCTCCCAGTGCGGTTCCGACTAACAGGCCAAACGGTCCCCGGTCATCAACCTCCCTGACCGTTACCGTGCCGTCTGGAGTCTTCACCACCATCGCGTGACGGTAAACAGTAATATGGTTGTCAAGATCCAACTGCCGAAGCGCCTTCGCCCCTTCGTGGGCTTTGCTCTCGTCCTCGAATACTACTACCAGCATTCGTTGCATGATGGTTACTCTCCTTCCACGAGCATGGCGCGACTTCCTGTTTGTTCAAGGCCTTTCTCAACTCCTTCAGCGACTGGTTCACGGCTTCAGTCAACACCTTGTCAAAAGGCCCGGACGTCGGTATTCAATTGCTTCTCAAACTGCCTCGCGGCATCGGCGATCCTCCTCAGGAGGGCTACTACGGCTTAATGTGTGTTTCAGCCGCCGTGGCTTTGGCGGCCGCCGCCTTTGCCTGAAGTAACTCGACTTTAGCGCGCTCCTCGCGCTCCACTGCCTCGCGCCGAACTCTGGCCTTTTGTATCTGCGCCTGCAGCCGCGACTCGAGCTGGTTAATTTTCTTCTGGAACTTGGCTTTTCGCTCTGCGTTAGCCTGGGCGTGTTCTGCCTTAATTTGCGCTAGGTCGGCCTTGATGGCAGCGATGTGATCGTCATGGATGGTATGTCTAACCTCGGATAGGGTGCGGCGGAAAACAGTGGCCCCTATTGCCTCCATCTGGGTGTCCACAGGACCCGTTGTGTCTTCTTGAATCTCAGCAACAACTGCAGCCCGGCCGGGCGAGAGAGCCTTGGCCACATCATCAACGAAGTCCTCTCCAATCCTGGCTCTGTTCAAGTCGGCCGTGCCACCGGCAAAAAAGCCTACATTAGCGCCGATTGCCACACCGGGCGCACCTCCCAGCAGACCAATGAGGGCCCCCAGTGAAGTCCAGACAAGGGACTGGAACGGGCCTCGCGCATCACTTTGCTTGACCATCGTTGTACCGTCGGGGTTTCTCACCACCACCGCGTGGGCATAAACAGTGATGCTACCGTCGAGATCCAACTGCACAAGTGCTCCCAACCCTTGTTGAGCTTTGCTCAGGTTATCAAAAACCGCTACCAGGATTTTGTCCATGATGATTTGCTATGCCTCCTTCAGCGTCTGGTTGATCGCATCGGCCAGAGCCTTGTCAAATGCTTCGACATCGGTATTCAGTTGCTTCTCAAACTGCTTTACGGCCCGCTTGGTTGCGTTTTGCAGGGCCTCTTGCAACCTAGACCGGCCGACCACGATCAGAGTTGCCGTGCTCACCTGAAGCGTTTCGCCAATCTCTTTCAGATCCGAACGCGACATTCCCGCCCAGAAATGCCCGAGCAGAGAGCCTGTAGCCGCGCCAGCCGCAAGTTCCCATACCATGTACGGTGGGAAGAAGATGGCGATTAATGCTCCTACTGCCAAGCCACCCCATGCCCCGTACTGCGTCGGCATCTCGGTCTTGTGGATCTTCACCTGGCTTGAAGCGTCTTTGCTGATCACTGCCGCGTCGAACACGCCAATCACGCCGTGAAAATAGAGCTGCTTGACCTCTCCGTGGTCTGCCTTCGCGTCGTCGTAGTTCGAATAAGTCGCGACGTAAACAAAAACAGGTTTGTTTGTTCTGTCTGCCATAGCTCCTCCTTGTATTGCGATTTGGTTTTTGCAATCACTCACTTTTGACAGTCACCGTGTCGCCGGCTGCAACCTCGGTCGTAAAAGGATCAACGGTTATGCCGTTGCGTTTTGTGGTCCGCCGGAACAAGTGGTACTTGGAAGTTGCAACATCGCGCACCGTTGTCTCCTCACTGACCTGCACAATGGACCGAACTTTGTCCGGACCGATAAGAGTTGCGGACATCATTTTGGCTCCTCAGCGGTATGCTGCCGCCAAGACAAGCACCCTGGCGCACGATGCCTTCATTCGCCTGGCAAGCTGCGAATGGCGGCGCCGAAAGCCATCAGCGCTCCGCCGTCAAACAAGAGGTCGACGCCAATCACGATACCAACGAAGAAAGTGCTGGCTACAGGCCAATTCGCCAAAAGGTAGACGCCGAGAACTACGACGACTATGCCGGAGAGGGCTGTCCACCCCCACCAGGGAAACTTAATGACACTCGCCCCGGCTGTCCGGAATAGCCCGCCGACGATGAAGAGCACAGCCAGCACCATGGTCACGCCCTCCGCACCTGCGTTGGGGTGACGAATCAGCAGGTATCCGACCCCTCCCCGAATCAGCGCGTTTAGCAGGTGCAGGAAGAATATGGGCCAAGTGATGGTGAGAAAGGAACTGATGAGCCAAAACACACCACTGATCACCAACACCCAGCCCAATACGAGGATTGAAAATGTGGTTGCGGTTTGCGCTTTGACCAAACACGCAGCCCCTAGAATCATCAACAGGGCTCCTAGAACGAGGAACCAGCCCCATGATTTTCTAACTTCGGCTATCTCAGCCGCGAGTACATCAGAGAAGTTCATCATTGTTTTGCTCCCTTCGCTTTGGACTGCGTTAGCGCTCGCCACCGCCGTCGTGTTAGCGGCGGCAGGTCCGCG
>Ga0116223_10002864_pt1 | contig 15877 bp, 18 predicted proteins | sample Sb_taG_3_FD_90092 | JGI IMG/M metagenome (GOLD analysis project Ga0116223, IMG submission 90092) | Peat soil microbial communities from Weissenstadt, Germany - Sb_50d_a_PC metaG | ecosystem: Environmental > Terrestrial > Soil > Wetlands > Peat | place: Germany: Weissenstadt | collected 2010-09-21 | reverse complement strand
TTAGCGCGGCCGAGAAGCTCGTCGACCCGACTCTCCAATTGATCGGCACGATCGATCTGGAAATAAAGTTCCGGAGGGCGGCGCAGACGCAGGCGTTCCGCGAGTTCGTGCCGCACGAAATTCCTGGCAGCGGCGAGCCCTTCGAGGGTGCGCTCGGCCTCGGCCTCATCGCCGGCGACGCTGACCATGACGCGAGCGGAACGGGCGTCCTGGGCCATGAGCACGGCGCTGACGCTGGCGAGCCCGATGCGAGGATCGCCCAGTTCGCCTTCGAGGATGGTTTCGATCTCTTCGCGGATGGCCGCGCTCAGCCGTCCGCGATGATACTTCTGGCCACGATGTTCCACGGCACACCTCGAATGGAGAAAACCTATGAGGATATCAGAAACTCAGGTTCGCCGTGATGTATATTGGCCTCAATCTGGCTGGATTTGTGAGGCCGCTACCATCGGCTGCTGGAAGCCTCCCAATGAGTTACGCGAGTTACCTGGGAAATTTTTCATGCCAGCAACAACCTGTCAGATCAATGCCCGCTAAAGCCCAGCGCTTCATAGCGCCCAACGCGGAGCGTCCGCTTCAAAGCGTCTTCTTGTTGGCTCGAGCCCAGGCCGCTGCGGTCGCTACGTGGGTTCGTGCAGTTTCAAGCCGCGACTTCTCGGCCAGCAGGCGCACCTGTAGGTCGGGCAGGAAATGTTTCAGTTTTTCCAGATTGCTGCGGTATTCGAGTGATTCTTTTTCGAGCGCCAAAGCGGCTTCGGAATGTGGCGGCAGGCGCCGCAGACATTCCGCTGCCCGCAGAAGCTGGCTGAGTATGTCGGAGAAGTCCTGGGGCCTGATGCTCGAACAGTGCTTTCGTTCGGGACGGAGACGAAGCAGCGCGGAACGCAGGTTCTCATTCACCTGCCGCAAGGTCGCGAGCGCGTCCGGCGGCATTATCCCTTCCAGTCCACGCGCTCATGATCGGACTCGGGGCCGGCGGCGGCGGAAGCAACCATGCCGGCCGCGAGCGTGACCGATGGCCTCTCCGCCCGGTCAACCACGATCCATGCTTCTCGCACTGCCAGCAAGTCCGTGATGAGCTGGGTGACCCCGCGTTTCGAAGGATGAAATTGCACCCACACCAGACTCTGGCGCACCGCGTTATAAAAATTGTCGAGATCCTGGGCGACCTTGCCTCCCTTGGCAAAGTCCAGCGCCGACTGCAGATGCCCGACGACCAGGATCGCGTGTTTGATGCGCTTGGTCCGCCGCTCGATGTCGTTCTGCTCGATGGCGCTTGCCGCTTGCCGCAGATCTTCGATCGTCTGCTCATAAAGCCGCACAACAAGCTCTACCGGGCCCGCGCCCCGAACCGCCGCTTCGCGATACGACTGTTGGATATTCATGGGACACGCCTTTCGATTAGCTGGTGCTGCTGGTGCTACTGGTGCCGCTACTGCCGCTCGTGCTTTCCCCAGATGTCGGGGTCGTGTTGCTGTTCGTGACCGGCGTCGCGGTCGAACCCGTGGACGACATCGATCCCAGCTCTTCGGTGACTTCCTGCAGCAGGAAGGGGTACTCTTCGAGCGATGCGTTGACCGCCTCGAACACCTGATCCAGTTGGGTTGTCTGGGCCGCCAACTGAGTCTGAAAGTTGGATATCTCGGTATTGAGTGACGCTTGCTGGCTTTGGTTTGAGTCAAGATCCTGGTTCAGCATCCCGTACTCTGGGTCCGTTAGATTGGTGAGAGCGGCGTTTAAGTTGTCGGCGAACCCGGTCGAGTTGGCATTCGTGAAGAAATTCTGTAGCGCGCTGAGGTTGGTGTTGAGCACATCGGCGAAACCGGGGGAGTATTCAGTCGTGGTATCGGTCGGGGTCTCGTTCAGCGTCAGAGTTCCGTCTTGATTCATGGAGATGCCGAGTGAAGCCAGGCTCGTCAGGCCGCTGCTCACAGAAGTCGGATCGGTCGTCGTGTAGTTCATGTCCGACAAAAGGCTGGCTTGCAGGTCCCGCAAGTAGGTGTCCGACCCGAGCGGTCCCTGCGTGTTGCTGGAGCTGTTGACGGCGAACTGAGTGTTGATGTCGCCGATGACCGTATTGTATTCCGTAATAAAATTGTTAATGGAGTTAGCGATTGCGGCCGTGTCCGGGCCCACCGTCAACTGCACGGGCGTGGCCGAATCGGCGCTCACCAGGTTCAGGGTCACGTCCGGGATCGCCCCGGTTACCGTGTCAGTGGAGCTGGCATACGGGATGCCATTGATCGTGATCGTGGCGTTCGTTCCGCCCACCGGATCCTCAAAGGTCAGATTGGTGGTGTTGCTGCCGTCACCGGGGGCGATGGCCAGCGCCCCCGCGGCACCCGTCGCCTGACTATAGATTGCCAGCCGATAACCGCTGGCGTCGCTTACCACGCTGGCCGTAATGCCCCACTTATTCGTGGCGCTCTGCGAATTGATGGAGGCGGCCAGCGTCTTCAGCGTGTCGTTGCTGCCCGCCGTGATCGCAATGTCCGCCGTCGTGCCGCCCGATCCTCCGATTTTGATGTTAAGTTCCCCGGTGGTTGCGGGGGAAGTCAGAATCGACGTGGTCGCGCTCGCTACCGGGGCCGTGTACAGCGTACCAGCGGACGCTAGGGTGTCCACCACCACGGTGTAGTTGGCCGCCGCGGCCCCTGTCTGCGCCGTGGCGGTGATGATCGCCGACTCCGATGAATTGGCCGTCACCGCCGTCAGCGCTCCATTCGTACCCGTAAGCCCTTGTGCGGCGGTCGCCAAATTGGACAAGTCGGTGTTGATTCCGGTCAGAGCCTTCGCCTGGGTTTGCAGAGTGGCCAGATCCCCCTGCCAGGCGGTCAATTGCCCGCTCTGCGCCGCCTGGATCTCCGACACAATCGAATTCACGTCGATGCCGTTTCCATTCAACAGACTCGCCGCGTTAAAGCTGATTCCCATGAGTTTCTTCTCCCCTCGCTTGCTGGTGGAGAGCCGGACGTCCCCGCCCGGCTGGACGGTGCCCAGCTAGACGGGCGACGCGCCTGTCGCTCCACTGCGAGATTATCTGGTCCTTAACCTCTGGATCCTCATGCATTTCGACTACATCCTGTGGCAATTCGTAGTTTGCGGGGACCTTCTTGGCGGTTCGGGCTTCTTGTTTTGGCAACGCTCCCGAAACGGGCCGGCTCGCTTCTTCTGCCGGAACTGACTTTCGACGCTCTGGGGCGTGCCCCGAACTCTATGTTCTCGGACTGCTCACTTCTAGGACGCGGAAAGCCTTCGACCGGCGCGATGCTCATATCAGACTCCGCGCACTACTCCGGAATTACGAAAAGGAGGCGGTTGGTTGACCGCCTCCTTCTTGCCGAAACCTCTTACTACTGCAACAGCTTCAGAACAAGTTGCTGCTGCTGGTTGGCCTGGGCCAGAGCGGAAATACCGGTCTGCTCCAGAATTGAGTACTGGGAAAGTTTGGCCACCGCCGAGGGAATGTCCGCGGCCGTGACGTCGTTTTCCGCCGCAGTCAGGTTCTGCGTCTGGTTGTTGATGACGTTGGAAGCACTTTGCAGGCGGTTGACCGTCGATCCAATATTGCCGCGAAGGGCGGCAACGGCGGCAACCGCGTCGTTGATGAGCGTCAAGGCGGCCTGCGCGTCGGATTGGGTCAACAGGTCATTGACCGATCCAGCCGTGCCACCCGCCAAGTACCCGCTCCCGAAGGTGTTGGCCGTCCCTGTTTGCGCGGTGACGATAGCGTTGCCGGCAGTGCCCTTCGTCGATGCGGTGAATGTGATCGTGTCGAGCCCTGCCGCGGTTGTTCCAGTCGCTGCCGTGGCGGAAGTGTTGGCGGTTGCGCTGCTTCCGTAGGCATAGTCAACGCCCGCGCCACTTCCGCCGTTGACAGCGTTTGCCAGGTTAGTGAGGCTCGCGGCATCCGAGGATCCCAACAGGACCTCAACCTCATTTGCTGTGGGGGTACCGATGGAGTTCACGAAGGTGTATTGTTGCGAGCCCACCGTCACGGTATTACCTGCGGCAGCGACCGGAGCGGTTCCGGCAGCGGCGCCACTGGTATTGCCGGTGCCACCGAAAGTTCCGCCGTTGGTGAAGGTGACACCCCCGTTCGATGACGACGCAGTGATAAAGTTGCCGGCGGTGCCAGCAGTAATCGCTGTGAAAAAGGCTTTGGTCCCTGTATTGTTTCCCGCACTATCGCCCGCGGCCGCCGAGACCTGAGTATTGACCGGAGTGCTTGCGCTATATTGCCCGCCGCCCGCTCCGTTGATCGCCGCCACCAGATTCGCAATGTCGGTAGCTTCACTACCCCCTATCACTTCATTCGCCGTTGGAGTGGTGCTGAGGTGAGTCACGAAGGTGTAGGCCTGGTTGCCAACCGTTACTGTGTCGCCATTGGTCCCTGCGACTAACCCGCCCCACGTATACGTTCCTCCCCCTGCAACTGTGTCTGCCGCAGCGATGTTGGCGCCGGCGGCGCTGCCATTTTGCTTTTCCGTGACGACGAGGGTGGTTGCGGTGGATGTTGCCGTGACATTGGCATTGGCAATGGTTCCGGCTCCATAGGCAGATCCGGAGCCGCCTGACGTGGCGTTGATCGCCGCCGCCATATTCGCCAGGCTCTGCTGCTCGCTACCGCCAACCGCGACGTAATTCTGTCCGCTGGAGACCGGACCGAAGGTGTAGGTAGTGCCACCGACCGTGACGGTGTCGCCGGTGGCTGGAGCGGCAACGGTTACCGTCAACGTATTGGAGGCAGCGGTGGAAAGCGTGAACGCGGCCGCAGTCATAGTATCGGTGGCGGAAACCGCAGGCGTGCCCGCGGTTTGGGTCAGTGTGCCGGTGGCGGCAACGGCTCCCCCTAAGTCGAGGCCGTTCGCGGACAGTGTGCCCGTAGACACGCCGATTTGGCTGCTGCCGCTGGTGCTGCCATCGCTCAAGAACACATTGAGGGTGTTGTTGGTGAACACCTGCCCGCCGTTGTAGTTGGTCGTCAACCCAATATCGTCAATCTCCGCTTTGATGGATTGATATTCGGCGTCCAGCGCGGTGCGTTGCGAATTGGACACCGTGCCGGTTGCGGATTCGGTGGCCAGCGTAACCGCGCGGTTGAGCAGCGTGGTGACCTGGGATAGCGCGCCGTCTGCCACCTGCAGTTCGCCGACGCCGTCCGTGGCGTTGCTTGACGACTGAGTGAGGGCGGCAATGTTGGCCGATAACCCGTTGGCGATGGCCAGACCAGCCGGATCGTCCGCGCCGCTGTTGATCTTCGACCCTGACGACAACTGCTCCAGGGTAGAATTGAGGTTGTTGCTGGTGATATTTAGCTGGTTTTCCGCAGCTAAAGCAGCAATGTTATTTAGGATGGTAAGTGCCATTGTATTGCTCCTTTGTGGTTCCGATTTTGGGATCCGTCCCCGAAACCTTCCCGGAGCTCGTTCCGTTTGTCCTGCGGAACCCAATTGCCTTTCAATCACCTTTATCGGCTCGTCACGTGCAAGCTTTATTTCCACAAGTATCGGACGGCATAGCTCCTAGGTAACCTGGCTCCTTTCCGGCCTTCATCTCTCCGCCCTCGCCGTTTCTGCCGATCATTACTGTTGAAGCCTTGTTAAGTGGCGGGCCTTCTTCCGTCCTGCACTTGAACATCAGGAGCCAAACATGATCCAGCTCACCCGCCTCAACAATCACCCGCTGGTGGTCAATTCCGACCTGATCAAGTTCGTCGAGCAGGCCCCCGACACGGTCATCACGCTGGTGAATGGCGACAAGATTGTCGTTCGCGAAAGTGCCCAGGACGTCCTCGAACGGGTGGTGCAGTTCCGCCGCTCGGTGCTGCAAGGCATCATGCTCTGGTGGGACAACCGTTCCGCCCTTCCGCCCGTCCTTGAGGGCAATGGCCGGCCGGCTGGCGGGAAATAGGAGCCCTCGTGGATAAGGCAACCTTCGGCGGTCTGGTGCTGGCTATCGGCGGCATCATGCTCGGCTTGATGCTGGAGGGCGGCAATCTCGGGCAGGTGCTGCAGCCCACCGCCGCCCTGATTGTTTTTGGGGGCACGCTGGGCGCCATCCTCATTCAGTATCCCTTGCCGGTGGCGCGGAGTGCGCTCCGGCGGCTGGTGCAGGTCTTCGTCGAGCCCGCACAGAATGCGCAATCGACGATCGGACTCCTGGTCAAATACGCCAACCAGGCGCGGCGGGAAGGCATCATCTCGCTCGACAAAGAACTTGCCGCCATCGACGAGCCTTTCCTGCATCGCGCCCTCATGTTGGCGGTGGACGGGACCGAACCGCAGGAACTCCGCAAGATCATGGAGCTCGAACTGGATAACAAAGAAGAACAGGAAGAGAAAATTCCCCAGCTCTTCGAATCGGCCGGTGGATTTTCTCCCACCATCGGCATCATCGGGGCCGTGCTCGGTTTGATCCAGGTCATGCAGCACCTGGACAAAATCGACGAAGTCGGAAAAGGGATTGCCGTCGCTTTCGTGGCCACCCTTTACGGAGTGGGCGCCGCCAACCTCATATTGCTGCCTTGTGCTGGAAAACTAAAAATCCGCATCCGCGAAGAGCAGATCATCCGGGAAATGACGATCGAAGGTGTCGTTTCCATCCTCGAAGGGATGAACCCTCGCATGCTGGAAGAGAAGCTGCTGGGGTTCCTCACCCATGCCCACGAACCCGCCGCCGTCGCTGAGGAGTCCAACCCATGAGCCGCCGCAAGCGACGCCCCAGTCACGCCAATCACGATCGCTGGCTGGTTTCCTACGCGGACTTCATCACTCTCTTGTTCGCCTTCTTTGTCGTGCTCTACGCCGCGTCGCAAGTCGACAAAAGAAAAGTCGGAAAGCTGGCTTTGGCCATTCAGGTCGCTTTCCAGGAGATGGGAGTTTTTCAGGCTTCCACTACAGAAGTGCCCATCGATGCCACCAAGCCCATGCCCTTCAGCATCGCGCAAGCCATCGAAAACACGGAGCGCACCGCGAGCCTTGGCCGGATCTCGTCTCGGCCCGAGGGCTTGCTCGGCACGGGCGTGGAGAACGGCGATCTAGCTGAGTTGCGGACCGAACTGGAAACCGAGCTCGCTCCGGAAGTCGAGCGTAAGGAAGTCGCCATGCGCACCGAGCCCGACGGTCTGGTCATCAGTTTGCGCGAGGTGGGTTTCTTTGAGATTGGCTCAGCCCAGATGAAGTCCGCCTCGATGGCGGCCTTCGACCGCATCGCCAGCATGCTCCGCAAGCATGACTATCGCTTGCGGATCGAGGGCCACACCGATAACGCCCCCATCCACACCGCCCAGTTTCCCTCGAACTGGGAACTCTCCACATCACGGGCAACCGAAATTGTGCGGCTCCTCATCGTCCGGGACGGGTTCGGTCCCGATCGTCTGAGCGCCGCCGGATACGCCGACTATCACCCGGTCGCAACCAATCTCACCGCCGAAGGCCGCGGCATGAACCGCCGCGTGGATATCATCATTCTCGGCCAAGCCCTGACGCAGGCTCCCATCGCCCAGGCCGGGACCCAAGCCCAGACTCCTGCCGCGATTCCAGCCGTGACCCCACCCGCGAAAAAGACGGCACAACCGTCCCCGGCTGCCGCACTCAAGCCCGCGGCGGTGAGGATTGCAGGCAGCAGCCTACAGCAGTAATTCCATCCAGAGCGCGCTTTCGATGGGAATCGCGGAATACGGTGCGATCTCCACGAACCCCATCCTGCGATAGAGTGCGATCGCATCCTGCATGGCCGAGGCAATCGTATCCAGACGCATGCGCTCATAGCCGATGGAGCGCGCCTCGGCGATCAAGCGTTCCACCAGCATCCGCCCGAGCCCGAGCCCGCGATCCTCAGGCCGCACATAAAGCCGCTTCATCTCGCAGATTCCGGCTTGAAGCTGGCGCAACGCGATGCAACCAGCGGCGTGGTCCGCGTATCGGGCCAGCAGCAATCGCCCGCTCGGGGGAGCGTACGCGCCCGGAAGATTTTTCAACTCCTCATCGAAACTCTGGAAGCACAGGCTGAAGCCAAGCGAGCTGCCATATTCGAGAAAGAGGCCGCGAACCTCCTCGATGTGTTCGGGGAGCGTGGCCTGAAGCAGATCGATTTGGCTCTTGTTGTCAGCAGAGAACTTCATGGGAGATCCTCACTGTTGCATCCGATCCGGTCTCCGGCCGCGTAAAGCGGAGCGGAACGGCGTCGGCTGTTCGGCAGCCCACTTCTCGAAAAGCGCGAGAAGTGGCGCACCAGTTATTTCGGTCAATGTTAAAAGATAATGTTAAAAGATAAACCCGCGCTATACTTCCCGGTTAGAGCGGCCCACCCGCTGCGCTATGGTCCGCAAGCGAAAAATCATCGTCTACATCGCTACGAGTGCCGACGGCTTTATTGCCCGGCCCGACGGCTCCGTCGACTGGCTCGACCGTCCGCGTCCGAAGGGCAACTACGGCATGGGTGCGTTCTATAAATCGATCGACACGATCCTGTGGGGCAGGAAGACATGCGATATGGCGCTCGACTTTCAAAAGAAAGGCGTGACCGGGTCGGCCTTCGATACAAGAGTTAAAAACTACGTCTTCACACGGAGTCTCCTGCAATCGCCAGCGCCTGCGGGCGTGGAGTTCGTGAGCGAACCAATCAAAGCGTTCGCAACCCGTCTGCGGGAGAAAAAGGGGAAAGACATCTGGATGATGGGTGGCGCTGGCATCATTGCGTCGTTTCTCGACGAAGGAGAGATCGACGAGTTCATGATTCACGTGATTCCCAAGTTTATAGGCGAAGGCATTCCATTGATCGCGCCCGGCCGCCGCACTGTGCCCCTAAAACTGATCTCCTGCACGAAGTTCACAGACGGCGTGGTCAAACTGCACTATGCCGTCCGTAAGTAATCTTCACGCCTGGCGGGCGGGTGTTAAGTACAACCGGGATTGCCTGCCTCGGAGCGTCCGGTTACACTGCGATCATTCCCATGTCTGAAGTAATTTCAACCGAGCCCACGACCGCGCGTCCCGATTCCGCCCCAGGTCCCGAACCTTCCGTAGAGGTATTCGCCGTTTACGGCGTTGAGCCCGAGATCCAGGCCTATGCCATGGCCAAGTATTCGCGCTCCTCCCTCTCGATGAAAGAGTCACTGAAGGAAATCACGGCCCAGAGGGCCGAAAAGTTTCTCAACACCTACTACTTCCAATACGGGCACCGCTCCATCGCCGACCTTGCCCACATCGCGCTCGCCATCGAGCGCCTCTCCATACTCGCCGCCATCGTCGTTGTCGACGAGCAGCGCTGGGATGGCCAGGAGCGCTCGACCCGCTACCAGGACTTCAGGAAGAGCGGTTACTACACGCCCAGTTTCCAGAACAGCGTAGGCTCGGACCCTTCGTCCGTCCGGACGCTCTATCGCGAAACCATCGAGTCCTTGTTCACCACCTACGAAAAAGTTTCGCAGCGGACGTTCGAATATCTCGCCAGCATCACACCCCGGCCTGTCGAAATGAAGCCGGACTTTTACGAGCGCACCCTGCGCGCCCGTGCCTTCGACATCTCGCGCTATCTGTTGCCGCTCGCCACCAACACTTCACTCGGGGAGATCGTAAACGCCCGCACGCTGGAGAGCCAGGTCGCGCACCTGCTCTCGCAGCCGCATAAAGAAGTCCGCGATCTTGGAGCGCTGCTGAAGCAAGCCGCCATTTCTCCGGCCTACAACGCGAACGAAGAATCGCTGCGCGCCCTGATTGCCGAGATCCGCGCCGTGTCGCCCGAAATCGCCGATCGCGCCGAACGCGAACTCCTGCGCGAAGTGCGGGTCGCGCCCACGCTGGTCAAGTACGCCGATCCGAATCCCTACGAAATCGAGACGCGCCGCGAACTGCAGCAGGCCGCCGCCGAACTGATGCAAGGCGCGGCCATCGAGCCCGCGCCGCTCGTCGATCTGGTGGACGATGATTTGCCGGACAACGATCCGCTCGAAATCGAACTCGCCACCACGCTCCTTTACGCCCACTGCCATTACTCCTACCGGCAGCTTCGCAAGACGATAGCAGCGGCCGGCGAGGCGCGCCGCCGCGAAATCATCGACCTCGGCCTGCGCCACCGCGGCCCCCACGACGAGATGCCGCGTCCCTTCTCCGCGGGCCAGCAGTTTCGCTTCGACATTCTCATGGACATTGGCGGCTTCCGCGACATGCACCGCCATCGCCGCTGCGTCCAGATCATGCAGGATTTCTCGGCCGTCCACGGCTTCGACACGCCGCCCGAGCTCGAAGCTGCCGGAGTGCGCTCCGACTACGAATTGGCGATGAAGCGCGCCGAAACCGCCGTGCAGAAGCTTTCTGCATCCGGGGGTGAAGAAGCCCAGCAAAACGCGCAGTACGCGATCCCACTCGCTTTCCGCAAGCGCACGCTGTTCAAGATGGACTTCGCCGAGGCCGTCTACATCTCCGAGCTGCGCACCACGCCCGCCGGACACACGTCCTATCGCAACGTAGCCTATGCCATGTACGAAGCCGTGGCCGCAAAATATCCGGCGTTAGCAAAATACTTCCGGGTGCACGACGTCCGCGAGCCGGTAGATCTGCTGAAACGCTGAGTAGGTGTGGCGCGGGCGCGAAATTGACGCCGATGAATCTCCGCCTCTAAAATCAGCTGACCCATGCCCAACTACGAATACCTGTGCAAGAAGTGCGGACACGGCTTTGAACAAATCCGCAAATTCTCCGATAAGCAGCTGCGAAAGTGCCCCGAATGCGGAGGCGTCATCGAGCAAGTGATCTCGGCTCCAGCCGTGCAGTTCAAAGGCTCGGGCTGGTACGTGACCGACTACCCGAAGAAGGGTGCTGGTTCCGGAACGTCGTCCTCTTCCTCTTCGTCCGAAGGCGACAGCGGCTCGAAAGAAACAAAAGACACCAAAGACGCAAGAGACAGCAAGAAGGACGACAAGCCCAAGTCCGATGCCTCACAAAAGAAACACAAGAAAGACTGAAGATCGGGCATGTGGCGATCCGGTCATCGGGCGATCAGCCCGATTTTTCGATGACCCGATCACCCGATACCCCGCCCCGCTCTGGCATGCCGACAACCAAGGTTCGCCGGCGAGGCAGTTCGTCATCGGAGATTTCCGCCAGGAATTGCAGGTTGAGGCCAACTCGCGCGCATTCCTGACATGCCGCGTCGTTGAAAAAGTACACGATGTCTCCCCCAAATCGATCCTTGGCTCGGCGGCGTTCATCGAGGTCGAACGGGCTCACCGAATACACTTTGATCTCAGCATGTTCGCGCAGGACAGCGCTCAGCTGGCGTTGGAATCCGAGCGCTCCTTGCCGCACTTGCGTCATGGTGAAAGAAACAACGCGATAAGACATAGGCTGAGGTTGAGGGCTGCCGGGAGTTCCGGCACCATGCCGCCAGACGAAGAATAGCAGCCTTTGCCGGCAGGTCTCCCATATTCCTTCGCGAGCCGCGAACGACCAACGACCGCCGACCAACGACGGTTCCACTCCTGAATCCTTCCCGCTCTCCGTACATCTAAAAGAACTGAAATAGTCGTTACAACGACTAAACAGGAGTGAGCATCATGATGACCATCCGACCGAGCAATGAGCGTGGCGGCGGCGACTATGGCTGGCTGAAGACCCGCCACACTTTCAGCTTCAACGATTACAACGATCCCAAGTGGATGGGCTTCCGCTCGCTGCGCGTGATCAACGAAGATTGGGTCGCGCCCAACGGCGGTTTCCCCACGCATCCCCATCGCGACATGGAGATCATCACCTATGTTCTGTCCGGCAAACTCGAGCACAAGGACAGCCTCGGCACCGGCTCGGTGATTCTCCCGGGCGACGGGCAGCGCATGACCGCCGGCCGTGGCATCCGGCACAGCGAGGCGAATCCGTCCGCAACCGAGTCGGTGCACCTGCTGCAGATATGGATTCTCCCGGACAAGCAAGGATACGAACCCGGCTACGAGCAGAAAAGCTTCCCCGAAGTTGAGAAGCGCGGCAAGCTTCGCCTGATCGCCTCCAACGATGGCGCCGAGGGCTCGGTTAAGATCAATCAGGACGCGAAGCTGTTCGTCACCCTGCTTGCACCCGGAGAAGAGGTCACGCAGTCGCTCGGCGCCAAGCGTCACGCGTGGCTCCAGGTCGCCAAGGGCGAAGTCGAACTGAACGGCCAGAAGTTGCACCAGGGAGACGGTGCGGCGATAAGCGAAGAAAAAAAGCTGACCATCAAAGCAACCGAAGACGCTGAAGTTCTACTGTTCGACCTGGCGTGAGCCGATCGGGTCATCTGGTGATCGGGTCATCGGGTCATCGAAAATCGGTTCGGGAGTTCTTGATCGCCCGATGACCCGATCGCCCGATGGCCCGATATTGTTCATTCCGGCCTGATCCCTGCCGCCCCCATCAACCTTCCCGTTACGCCCTTCTCCGCCCGGAAGCTGAACAGCAGCTCCGTATGGCACGCCGTACACGGCGCCATCGCATCGATATTCTTTGCCATCACGCCCGCATCCAACAGTTGCCGCCGGTTCGCTTCTACGAGATCAAGAAAAAGTTTCACCGGCAATTCGCTGTGTCCCGGAGCGCGCGCCGTCAGGAACAGCAACGGATATTTCTCCCGCACCGGGTCCGATTCCTTGACCTCGCAGAACAGGCTCCCGGCGTATGCAAACTGAGCTTCAAACCTGGTGCGCACTTCTTCGCCTACTCCGTAGCAGCAGCCCCGCACGCCCGGTCCAATCGCCACCACCAGATCCCGTGGATCGCTCCCGAAGTGTTTCCGCATCTCGCCGACACCTTTCTCCACGATCCGCTTGACCGTGCCGCGCCAGCCTGCGTGAAAAACGCCGACAGCCCGCCGTTTCCGATCCGCCACAATGATGGGAAGGCAATCGGCAATCTGCACAGCCAAGAGCAGCCCCGGTGTATCCGTGATGAGCCCGTCTCCAGCCAGCGGTTGTTGCGGAACCCGGTCGACGCGATGGATCAAATCGGAATGAATTTGCCGCAGCGTAACCAGCGGCCAGCTTTTGCGTCCGTTCGCAACGCCGAGTTCTTCGAGGAAAAGCTCGCGGTTGCGCTCGACGGCCGCGCGCGAGTCATGCTTTGTGAACCCAAGATTCAGAGTATTCCCGCCGTAGGCGCGCGAGACTCCGCCAAGCCGCGTCGAGAAGGCATGCACCAGCCAAGCCAGCCTGTCCAGCTTCTCAGAACGCAAAAGTTGTAGTTTGTTCTTGGCGACGCGATTGGTGACCACAGTTCGATAATACCCTGAGAATCGGGTGATCTGGCCGTCGGGTCATCGGGCCATCGAAAACCCCCGAGCCGATTTTCGATGACCAGATGGCCCGATCACCCGATGACCCGATGACCCGATGACTACTTCTTCTTCACCATTTCCGCGTCAATCTGGATCTTGACGTTATCTCCAACCACCGCTTCACCGGTCTTGAGAAGGTTGTTGTAGACCAGATTGAAATCCTTGCGGTTGATGGTCGTCGTCGCGGAAATCCCGCGGCGCGAATTGCCCCAGGGATCGCTCATTTCAGGAGTAGGTCCATCAACGTCGAGCGTGACTTCGTGCGTGGTTCCGTGGATGGTCAGATCGCCAATCACCTGCAGTTTCCCGCCGACGCTTACCATCCTTTTGGATTTGAATTCGATGGTCGGGTACTTTTCGACGTCAAAGAAATTAGGGCTTCTAAGATCTTTGTCCCGCATCTCCACCCGGGTATCGACTGAACTGGCGTCGATGCTGGCCGACACCTGCGACTGCGTACTGTCTTTCTCGTTCAGGACGACGCTTCCCGTCACCTTCGTAAAATTCCCGGTGACATTCGAGATCCCCAGGTGACGCACGGTGAACTGCGCGGTCGAGTGCGCAGGGTCAATGTTCCAGTTTGAGGTCTGCGCGAGCGCCGATAGACTCGCGAGAAGGGCGATCGCGGAAGCTAAACCAATTCGTTGGGCTGTTTTCAGCATAACCATTCCATATCCTTTTGCGAGTTTTCTGGAGGCAGCAAGAATTCGATACTTGGAACAAGTTTCCAAGCGTTTCCAGAATCAGAATAGTGTTTCGGATGAGGCGTGATTCGACAAAGATGCAAAAAAATCAAACGTGACGCCAAAGTAGGCGGAAGCAGGCGGCTGGCCCCCGCATCGAGTCCTGCCGCCGAACTTCCGCAAACCAGCGGCGAAGCCAGTTTCTAGTGCTCGACGTCGAAATAAATCTTGGTGGTGGCGCGGTATTGCAGAACCTTTGCTCCGTCCAGTTGCATGTCGAGCGAATCCACGTGCGCCCACTTGATGCCGCGAACGGTTTTCGCCGCTTCCTTCACGGCAACCTCCGCCGCCTTAGCAAAACTTTCTTTCGAAACCCCGACTACATCGATAACTTTCTGAGTCATTCCACTATCCTCGCTGTCCCTCGGAATTGTACGCCGAACTGCACGTCGGAATTGTACCTCGACTTGCTCAGCGCGCGGCCAGGTTAGCGCCGACTGTCGGGTGAGAAACGTACGGCACCGGGACGGTTTCCGAATAGCCCCAAACACGAAGGCCGCGCAAAAGGTCCGCGTGGCCCCTGGTGTTCCTCGCCTGCTTTCGGTTCATTCCTTGCCGCCGGCGATGCCGCTGACTGCCTGTTCGGCGACATGTTCCGGCTCGACTGGACTGATCTTCACCGTGGCCAGGATCTTATCCAGCTTGGCGAAGACTTCGTCGCGGTTGACGTGCTCAACACCGCGTTTGGTCGCAAATCCTTCAGTGCCCATGCCTAAGACATATTCGTAGCAGGCTCCATTTTCGTAGCTGTGGTAGTACTGCGTTTCGGCCTGCGCCGTGGCGCTGGCGGAGAAGTTCGATGTCATCTCCATCTCGGTCGAGCCGATCTTGACTTTCTCCGCGTCGACCGGCTCGCCGTCGGCAGTGCTGGTGTCGACGAAAGCGAAGTGCGCGCACTCCTGCTCGGAGAGGCTGCGATTGACGTTCACGTTGAAGAAGGCGGATGCAAAATCGGTGCCGGGATACGAACGGTCGGGCAGTGCGACGGTCGCGACCGCGACTCCGCCGGGCTGGACGAAGTTCATCGGTACATCCTCCAAGCCGGCAAGCTGGGGCTGCGCTTTGTCGCCCGAGGTCAGCGCGAACTTCCGCGGATAGAGGAACGAAACACCGGAGTTGGGGTCGCTATATGTGACGTTCGCGGGACGTTTCTTCGGCGTCTTCTTTGCGGGCGCAGGTAACGCTGCAGCGGTTGGGGCGGTTGCAGGCGTTGCCGCGGCCGCAAGCGTTGCCGAAATTGGCGCGGGGCTCGATACGCCGACCAGAGCCGGTTTTGGAGATTGCTTCGAGCATGCGCTCATCGCGAGTAACAGCCCGAGAATTGCGAAGCCGGCGATCATAGCCAGCTTCTGCTGCCGCGACCAGGACGATAACGTCGTCCCGGAAATAGCGTTGTTATTAGTTGCCTGATTCGTGGATTTCTGGTTAGCGGATTTCCAAATGGTTGCCATTCTGTCACCTCCTCTGCGGCTGGCGCAGTCGGAAGTGATAGCGCAGGAGAGCGGCCAAATGGGCGACCATTGATGGAACGCGACTTACGGGTGCACTTAGCGCTGGACTGTGTGCGCCGCTATACACGCCGTGTAGCACGCAACACGCCGCCCGAGGGCCGCAGTGTGTGCGTGAAACTGGTTTTTTGGGCAATCCGGTGGAACGAAGAGCTCGAGAATCCAGCCCCGGAGGGGCGAACCAACTTAGCCCAGCGCTTCAGCGCTGGGAAAAGTGGGAAGAATGAGCTAAGTCCCGGAGGGACGACCCAGTTCTCACGCACACTCCGCAGCGCTTCCCGCTAGTATGTTTTTGTGAGCAATGCCTTTGTGAACGACGTCTCG
>Ga0116223_10002861_pt1 | contig 15885 bp, 12 predicted proteins | sample Sb_taG_3_FD_90092 | JGI IMG/M metagenome (GOLD analysis project Ga0116223, IMG submission 90092) | Peat soil microbial communities from Weissenstadt, Germany - Sb_50d_a_PC metaG | ecosystem: Environmental > Terrestrial > Soil > Wetlands > Peat | place: Germany: Weissenstadt | collected 2010-09-21 | reverse complement strand
GCCAAAGTCACTATGAGAAGATCCTACGGCTTTCGCACCTACCGAGTCCTCGAACTTGCTCTCTACCACTCACTTGGCAAGCTGCCTGAGCCGGAACTAACCCACAATTTCTTCTGACGAATCTTTTTTTTGAGCCAGTCCAGTTCCACCTTCAGCCGCCCAATCTCCTCGTAGAGCGCGTCACTGTCGGCGTCGCCGTTCCGCCCCTTGCGCGTCCGACCGTCCACAAAAAGCTCCGGCAGTTGCTCCAGGGCAGACTTCCTCCACTTCGCAATCTGGATGGGATGCACCTTGAACTGCGATCCCAACTGGCTGAGCGTCTTTTCGCCGCGGATCGCCTCGATCGCCACCCGCGCTTTGAACTTCGGACTGTACTGCTTTCTGGTCGTCGTCATCGACCTCTCCTTTGTCAACGACTCCGCCGAAATCTTAGCTTATTCTCTGGTCTGAAATCTGGGGACCAGTATAGTCTTGAAGTCTGGAATGAAGAAGACCGGAAGTACGTCATGAACACGTTTGAGGAAAGCGTGAGTGAACGTAACCGCACTTTCCGCCGCACCAACCGGGCGAAGGAACGCATGTTGCGCGACTGGCGTACCAGCGTCACTCGGCTACCCAAAGGTGTGGAGCACAAAAAAGATGAAAGGCACTTCGGACCACGCACCAAGCGGGGCCATTACGAGTACACCGAATGGGCGTATGAACACGTTCTGCCAGCTTTCCAGCGTGTTGCGGAGCGCAAAGAATCCATGCTGACAATCGCCCGTGATTTGGGCTTTGAGCGGGAGACTTCGCTCCGTACCGCTCTTCAAAATCGCTGGTGGACCGGTTACCGGGTACGGGACAAGAAGCGCATCGTGACCTATGACAAGATGGGAAACAAAATCGTTTCTCCACGGCAGCAGCACGAAAATCCCATCGAACAAGCCACCAATCTTTCCGGCCTGATTGACAATCAACTGTTTCCTGGTGAGCCAAACGAACCGCTGGTGCCGGTGAAGCTGTTCAACACCGTCCAGGACGTTCTCAAGGCCAACAAAGAGCACCACAGCCACAACGACAGCAATACGCAAGAGTTTTTAGGCACTGATTTTCTTCGCTGCGGAATCTGCGGTTCAAAAATTCTCTTGAAGTATGACCGGCGTCGGGGTCAGCCAGCGGTTTACGTTTGTTCCAGCTATCAAAAAAATTGGATGCGAAAGAAGCGTGGCGAGAAAGCGATTTCGTGTGGCTTCAAACGGCTACGCGCGATTGCAGTGGATCAGGCCATTACGAAAGCGGCCACGGTTTATCTTACCGACATTCCGTTTCTGACAGAGACGATTTCCAAAGCGCAAAGCTCCGATGAGGCACAGGCACGGCAGCAAGATTTGGTCTGGCAAAGCGGCGGCTGGATGAGGCGTTGAAGGCGCACAAAAAGGAACAGAACATTTACCGTGGATACCCGGACCCGGATGAACCCGAAGCGATTGAACAACTGGCAAAAATGAATCGTGCGTACCGGGAAGTGTCAGAAGCAAAAATTCGTGTCGCCACAGCCGAAGCCAACGCCATACCGTTCGGCACCGATGACGCTGAAAAAATTGCCCGTCAGATTGTGGACAGGACGCAAGCGGTGTTTCACGTCGCTGGCCGGAAGTACATGAACATGCCCGAATCAAGAGCCATCGCAGAGAAACGCAAAGCTCTGGCAATCGTGCTAGAAAAAATCACCGTCACCAACGACACCATCGCAACTCTAACAATCCGTGGCGGTTTGGAGTACGCTTTGGGCGAACCGATACACGCTCAAACCAACGGATCATTTTCATGATTACGGAGGCGTCGTCAAGATCCCCGGATCGGATCTGGCCGTGGATGTGGAAGTTCGCGGCGATAACGCAGGCCCCCATACCATCGAGGAGATTCACAAGATCTATGCCGGCCTGCGGACACGTTTCCCCAATGCTCGGGTGGCCGCCTCCAATCTCACCGGCATCGCCAATGCCGTCGAGCCGTACCGCGGGCGGTTGCCCGTAGTGACACAGGAGATCGGCGATACCTGGATTTATGGGGTGGCCAGCGATCCGCTCAAGGTGGCGCGTTACCGCGAAGTGGCGCGGCTCCGCAGCGAATGGATTGGGAACCGCAAGTTTCAGCCGGGCGATGCCACCGATTGCGCATTCCTGAGCAGCTTTCTTTTGGAAGTGGAGCACACCTGGGGCACCGACACCAAGACCTGGCTGGACTTCGACCACTATACGCCAAACGATCTGGCGCAGATGCTCGGTCGGCCGAAGTACAAAGTCGTGCTGTCCAGTTGGGCCGAAAAACGGCAGGATCTGCTGGATGCGATTGCCACCCTGCCCGCCCCGCTGCGTACCCAGGCCGAAGAGCGGGTGCGGGGGCTTGCTCCGTCCGAGCCGCAAACCGCCGGGCTGCGGCCTCATCGGGCCGCCGATCCGATCGAAACCAAGCATTTCGTGATTGCGCTCGATCCCCAAACCGGCGCGATTTGCCGGTTGCACGGCAAGAAGAGCGGTTGCGATTGGGCTTCCACCAGCCGGCCGCTCGCCTTGTTTTCCTACCAGACGCTGTCGAAAAGCGACTACGACCGTTTCTTTGCGGCATATCTGAAGAGCACTGCGGACTGGGCGCCGAAGGATTTCGGCAAGCCTGATATCGATCGTTTCGGGGCGCGGAGCCACACGTGGTTGCCCGTTCTCACGGAATGCCGGTACGCCGGCGATGGGAGCGGGCACAGGATCCTGGCCCAGCTCGAGATCGATGATCCCGAAGAGGAAAAATCGGGCAGGGTCGCATGGCCGCGAAAAATGTACCTGGAATTGATGCTCTCCGATGCCGAGCCAACCGTCGAGATCGGCTTTTCCTGGTTTGGGAAGGTCGCGAACCGCATGCCCGAGGCGCTTTGGCTCAGCTTCCAACCCTTGGCTTCCGATCCCCGCGGCTGGCTTCTGGACAAGGCGGGCAGTTCCATTTCCCCTTTGGACGTCGTAACGGGAGGCAACCGGGCGATGCACGCGGTTCTTGGCGGGCTGCACTACAAAGGCCCGGAAGGCGCTCTCGGGATCGAGACGCTGGATGCGCCGGTAGTCGCTCTGGGCGAAAAGCTGCCGGTATACTTCTCGAGAGACCAGCCTGACCTCGCCAAAGGCTTCCACTTCAGCCTCTTCAACAATGGCTGGGGGACCAACTATATTCAATGGTTCGGCGAAGACATGCGCTTCCGGTTCCGCATCGCGGAGTGACCTGAGATCGTGTCACGCCGCCGGCCTTTCACCCGCTACACCGCCCACGTTGCGCTCCACTTGCGCGCCGCCGGATCGACGGGCGCGAATCCCCGCGGCAGGACGATGGAATCGGGAGTGGGTCCCGGTTCCCGCTCGAAGTCGAGCCGCCATCCCTGCTTCCGCCCGAGTGGCTCCAGCCGCATCGAGATGCGGCCGAAGCGTGTGGGCGATCCCGAGACCGCGAACGGCTCGCCCGCCGCCAGTTCCGCCTCGCCAATCCCCGCCAGCAGCCGCAGCGCGGCGCCGTCCTCCAGCGCCAGCATGTGGCGCAAGTAGAGCACGCATTCCGCGCTCGCCCAATTGTGGGGCATGTCGCCCACGTAATTCGCTGCCAGCGAGCCCCGCAGCGGTTGCTCCTCGCGCCAGCAGTAGAGCGGCGTGGCATGGTTCAGGAAGCCGGTGAATGTGGTCCGCGCCCAGTCCTCCAGCCCCGCCCACAGATACACGTGCGCAACGAACGCGCCGGCATAATTCCACGTGCCCTCGTGCGGCAGCCATCCGCTTTCGGCCGGCATGTCTTCCTGCGTGCAGGCCTGCATCAGCGCGATGTGGCCTTTCACCAGCGCGTCGTCTTTGTCGAATACCATGCCGGGAAAAATGGCGTGCGACATCGCCCACTGCGCCACCTGCGGCTGCGGGCGGTCCCACGGGTCGGCCGCGTTCCATTGCGGGTCGCTCTTCATCAGCATGGGCAGGTAATCGAATCCCGCCGAGTGGCGCCGCATCTCCTGCCGGGCCGCGCCCGTGAATGCGGCGTCGAGTTCGCGATGGAAGCGGGCGACCGGTTCGAACCCCGAAAGCTTCAGCCTCGCCGCGGCCTGTTCGACGGCTTTCAGCCCCGCCAGCACCCAGATCGTGTTCGTGAACTCGTCCCGTAGCCCGCCCAGCCCGCCATCCCCCATGCCCTTTGGCAGCAAACCGTAACGCCCCGACGCGCTGCCCTCCGCCGCGGCTTTCGCGCACAGCCCCCGCAGGAACTCGACTCCCCGCAGCACGTTCGCCTGCATGCCGCGGAAGTACGTCCAATCCTGGCTCAGCTCGGCCTGCCGCACCAGCGTGAACATCGCGATGCCGGTGTCTTTCCAGTGTTCCCGGCCCGCGCCGGCGAAGATGCCGCCGTCCCGCTCCTGGAGCGCCCAGGTCGTCTCCAGCCCCTGCTGCGCCTCCGCGTCGTAGCCCAGGTATCGCGCCGCCTCCAGGATGAAGTTCCCGTCCACCACCCAGAGGCCGCGGTAAACCGTGGGACCCACCTGGAACGTGAGCCGGCCGTTCTTCCTTTCCCGGGCTTGCAGTATGTTGCGCGCACACGCCGTCACAAACTCGCCGTAGCGCCCCGGCATGCGCCAGGACACGGGCTCGCCGAAGGGCCGCCACGCGCGCCAGAATTCTCTGGCCTCGGCCAGAAGCGCGTACGGCTCCGCCAGCCCGGCGGCGATCTTTTCGAGAGCCTGCCCTTCCTGCGGAAAGCGGAAGAACTGCCGCAGCGGCTCGTCCGCGCGGGCTGCGCCCGGCTTTCCCCGCAACACCCATTCGACGCCCGTATCGGAGGGTCCTGAAAGCTGTTGGTCGCTCGCCACAAGCAGCGATCCCCCGCCGTCCAGGTACACCGCGTTGCCCTTGCACGTCACCGCGCGTCGTGACCTCACCGTGACTATGGGCGCCCCGTGCACCGTGCGGCGCGTTCGAGGGCGAATCTCGACCATGACGTTATCGACGCGTCCCTCCGATGCCCGGTTGGTGGCGAAGGCCGTCAGGTGCAGAAACGCTTCGGCGCGGTCGATCCGGGTATGAACGATGGGAACGGCGGGCGACTCCAGTTCCTGAAGCGTCACCACGTCGGGCTCCACACCCGTCACCGAGAAGCCGATCACGGTCTCGAAACGGCCGCGGGCGAAGCCGTAGCGCAATTCGCCGCGCTCGCCCACAAGGCTCTTTGCCGCGTCGTCCGGAAAACAGAACGCCGTCTGCCCCGATAGCGGCGCGTACCGGAAATCGATCGCGGCAGCGGATTGCCCGGCGTCCGTGCGGGCGGCGGCGAAGGCGGCGCCGAGTCCGGTGCCTGACCTTGTGAGGAACTGCCGGCGGTGCCATTGTTGCATAAGTCCGGATTATATATCCATTCGCCTGGAACTCGGTTCGCGCGTCCCGGACGCCGCATCCCGAACCGCCCCCCGCCGGGGCTTGTCGCGGCCGCTCGTTCCATCTACAATTGCCTGATGCCGAAGCGTGGCCCGCACTTTGCGGCTGGGAGGGGTTGGTCGATGTCGTTGGAGATCGCTCGTGAGGGAGGGGGAGCCGCGCCGTCGTGGCCTGCGGGTTGGTTTGCCTGGCTCCGGCGCGCTTCGCCAGGCATTCTTGCGATCTTATCCATCGCTCTGACTCCGGGCAGGGCCCAGGTCTCGTCCGTCAGCCTGGATCCCCGCTCCACCTTGCCCGCCTGCGAGCAGAACCTCGCGCGGCAATTGGCCGTGACGGGGCTTAATCCGGCATGGGAGTCCTCGCGTCCCCTCTCCAGCGCGGTCATACCGAGCGTGGGATTCGCCACCGCCGACATGGCCGCCGCCATCGACGCCACCGTCGGCAACTTTATGAACATGAACGGCCTCCCGGGTGGGGCGGTGGCCATCACTTACAAGAATCGCCTGATCTTCGCGAAATCCTACGGCTACATCGATGTGGGCAACGCGCTGTTCGCCGAGCCGGACAGCCGTTTCCGCGTCGCCAGCGTCTCCAAGGCCATCACCGCCATGGGAATCATGAAGCTGGTTCATGACGGGCAGTTGTCCCTGGACGATCATCCGTTCCCGTTTTCCGCGGTCGGCCCGGTCATCGGTGGAGCATATAATGCCGCCCTCTCGCCGCCTTCCGGCCCAACCGTCGATGAAATGCTTCACCACGCCGGCGGCTGGGATCGCGATACAGGTCCCGATCTCATGGCCTATGGCACACTCCAGACCGTAGAGGGTCTTCTGCCGGGTTCTACAGCGCCCCCGGATTGCACGACCCTGATGAGTTATGTCGAGTCCCAACCGCTGCAATTCAAGCCAGGCACGATGGTGGACTACTCCAATGTCGGATTCTGCGCGCTCTCCGAGGTCATCCGGGAGACCAGCGGCACTAGCTATTTGGATTACCAGCAGAAAAACGTGCTGGGTCCGCTGGGGATGAACGACACGGCCCTGGGCTCGACCCAGCAGTCTGAACAGCAGGACCGCGAAGCCGTCTACTACGACACCACCGACCCTCCCCAGCCGTCTCTGTTTGCCCCCTACGCCACCGTGCCGCCGCCCTACAGCGGCATAGGCGCGCTCGAAGCCCAGGAGGGCGCTGGCGGGATCGTTTCCACGGCGATCGATCTGGCGCATTTCACGGGCGCGATCGCCAGTGGGGATCTTCCGAATTTTCCCGGCCCCCCGGCTTTTCCTGGCTGGCCGCAGATGTACTACACGCTTTCCACGCGGCTGCCTTCTTATGAAACACCGGATACGTCGGTCGGAGCGGGTTGGGATGCCGTCCCCTCCAACGTCGTGGCGGTGCCTCTTCTTCCCTACGACAATTACAACTTCATCAAGGACGGGGGCTACCAGGGCACCGTGTCTTCCGTGGTCGCCACCGCCGATGGATACGGTTTCGCGGCGGTCTTTAACGGAGGCGACAATACTGCGCCCGGTCCCGAGGGCCAGCTTTTCTGGCCGGGCTGCAATGCGCCTCCGCCGCTCCCGGCTTCCAAGAACGGAGATTGCGCCCTCCAGGCAGCCTATAACCACGCCGCCAAGCTGCCGTGGAACATGGACTTCTCTCCGCAATACTCCCAACCCTATTCCGCCTGGATGAATGCCACGGACTTCGCCGCCTACCTGGCGGCTCAGAAGAGTAGCGGCAGCTATCCGTGGCGTCTGGAAGGGCGCACGGCTTCCGGCGGCTCTCAATACCGCGGACGATTCGCGCCGCCACCGCCAACGGTCCCCGTGGCAGGCGCCCTCTCCCCAACCCCGCCGCAGATCATGTACGGCCAATCCTGCTCCGCCGTCCTCGGCGCCCTCCAATCCGCCGGACCCTCCACGCCGCTCGTGAGCCTGCAGCGATTCTTCGACACGGGCAGCAGCTCGTATGTCTATCAAGCCGTCTGGTCCGGAGCCTGGCCCACCCACTTCACCGTCTCTGCACCCGCATCGGCCACGGCCGGAACCGCGTTCAATTTCACCGTGACGGCGCTCGATTCCTCCAACCAGCCCGTGACCGGCTACTCCGGCCCCGTGAGCTTCACCAGCACGGACAAAGCCGCGGTGCTGCCTGCCCAATCGATGCTGTCCAACGGAACGGGCACGTTCCCGGCGACGCTCGAGACCGCGGGCAGCGCCAGCCTCACCGCCGCCGATAGCGCGGATTCGCTCGCCGGAACTTCTCCTGCCATTGCGGTCACCGTGCCGCCCACGCCGGTTTCCGTGAGCCCCGCGGGCGGCAGCGCCGCCGCCGCGGCCTTCACGTTTGTCTTCACCGATCCTCGCGGATACCAGGACCTGAGCGTGGTCGACATCCTCGTCAACAACTTCCTGGATGGCCGCCATGCCTGTTACCTGGCTTATATTGTGGCCTCCAAGACGCTGGTGCTGGTGGACGACGCGGGAGATGCCGGCGGGCCGTACGCGGGAAATGTGGCGCTGGGAAATTCCGCCCCGATTCAGAACAGCCAATGCGCTGTGACCCTGGTGTCGGCCGTGGGAAGCGGCAATACCCTGACTCTGATGTTGACCATCACGTGGGGCGCCGGCTTCACCGGTGACAAGATTGTCCAGGTGGCGGCCGGGGACGTGGCGCTGAACAACTCGGGGTGGCGTCCGCTGGCGGTCTGGCGGGTTCCGGGAGCCGCGCAAACCACGACCACCGCGGTAGTGGGCATGACTCCGAATCAGGGAAGCGGCGTGGGGCCCGCTCAGTTTACCTTCAACTTTTCCGACACCAGGGGCTTTGCCGATCTGGGAGTGGAAAACATCCTGGTGAACGGCTCCCTGGACGGCCGCCACGCCTGCTACCTGGCCTTTTCCCGCCCCGGCAACGTGATGTTTCTGGAGAACGATAACGGGGACGGATTGCTGCCCGGACAGAGTCTTGCCGCGGGCGGCAGCCTGAGCAACAGCCAGTGCGCCGTAAGTTGGGGAAGCGGCGCGGTGACAGCCGGAGGCAACAGCCTGGCGCTGACTCTGACCATTACGTTCACCGCCTCATTCGGTGGGAACCGCGTCGTTTACCTGGCCGCGCGGGATGTGAACGAAGCCAACAACACCGACTGGCACTCCATGGCCACCTGGACCGTCCATTAGGACAGCCGCTCGCTACTCCGACCGCAGCGCCGCCGCCGCATCCACCCCTGCGGCCCGCCGCGCGGGCAGCCATGCCGAGAGCAGCGCAACCAGGATCAGGAAGATGCCCGCGCTGGTGATGGACCAGGGGTCGAACAGAGGCACCCGGTACACCACGCTCTTCATGAGCCTCGCGAATGCCAGTGCCAGGGCAAGCCCCGCTGCCAGGCCGGGCAGGGCCACCGCGCCGGCTTCCCGTAGTATCATTCGCACCAGGTTCGCGGGCGTCGCGCCGATGGCCGCCCGCACCCCGAACTCCCGAATCCGCGCGTTCACCGAATACGCCAGCAGCCCGTAAATCCCCGCCGCGGTCAGGACTGCCGCCAGTCCCGCGAAGGCCGCCAGAAGCGTCAGTGCGAATCGCCGCTGCGCCAGCGAATCGGCGACGTTCTGCTCCAGGGGCCGCGCCTGTCTCACCACGATCTCCGCGTCGATGCGGTGCACCGTCTCCCGGATCTCGCGTTCCGATTGTGCCGCGGTGCCCGCGGTCTTTACCAGAAGCGTTCCCGAACCCGTGCCGATCGCATAAAACGTGGGCGCCGGTTCTTCGTCCAGGCCGAAATCGCGCACGTCGCCCACCACGCCCGCAATCTCGATCGCCGTCTGCTTCGCGTCCATGACTCCCAGCACGAGCCGCTTGCCCAGCGGATCCTGGCCCCCGAAGAATCGTGTGGCCAGGGTCTCGTTGATCAAACACCGCGGCTTCCCCTCGTCCGCCGCGCTCAGCCATTGCCCGCGCTTCAGCGGAATGCCCAGCACCCCGAAGTATTGCGGCGTCACGTAGCGAACCTGCGTCACCGGGTATTGCCCCGATTCGAACGGGCGCCCCTCGATTCCGAAGCGCGTCGCCCAGCGGCTGTGCTCCGTGGGCAAAAGACTCATCGGCGCGGTGTTCGCGGTGGCAACCTCCTCCACGCCAGGCAATGCGCGGACTGCGGGCAGCACCTGCGTGCGCAACAGCGCCGCGGCTTTATCGCCGCTGTATGGAATGGAAACGTCGATGGCCGCCACGCCCCGAGCGTCGAATCCCGGATTCTCGTCCAGCAGAGCCGCGAAACTCCGCAGCAGCAGCGCCGCTCCGGCGAGCACTACGAAAGCCAGCGCCACTTCGCCCGCCATCAGCACCGGGCCGAAACGCGATCTCGCCCGAATGACCGATCGCCCGCTCGCGCGCCGGTCTGCCGCCAGGCGCCAGCACGCCGGCAGCGCGAACAGGACTCCGCATAGGATCGCTATCCCCGCCGCGAACAGCCACACCGGTCCTGTGAAGCCCGTCTCTTGCATGCGCGGAATCTGATCCTGCGCCAGTTTGCGAAGCAGTTCTCCGGTCCAGACCGCCGCCATGGCGCCCACGGCTCCGCCGGCTCCCGCCAGCATGAGGCTTTCCGTAAGAATCTGGCGGATCAAATTCCCCGCGCTCGCGCCCAACGCCCAGCGGATCGCCAGTTCTTCTCTGCGCTCCAGCATCCGGGCGAGCAGCAGGTGCGCCAGGTTCGCGCACGCCATCAGAAGGACCAGCCCCACCGCCGCCCACACCAGCAACAAGGAGGGGCGCACGCCGCCGGTCGTTTCGGTCTCGAGCGAAATCACCTGCGCGCTCTCCCTGCCGTTCGTGTCGGGGTGAAGTTGGGCCAGCCGCTGGGCGATGGTCTGCATCTCGGCCTGCGCCTGCTGCTCGCTGACTCCCGGTCGCAGCCGCGCGATGACCTCCAGTGGATGATATTTCCGCCGGCTCATCAGTTGATCCTCGATGAACGAAAACGGGATCCACAAGTCTGCCCACTGCGGAAAGGATTGCCGTTCCGATACTACCCCGATGACCGTGAACGAAAGCGGCTCCAGGCGGATCTGCCGCCCGATGATCCCGGGATCCGCCCCGAACTTTCGCCGCCAGAGCTTCTCGCTGATCACCGTTACCCGGGCCTGGGTCCGATCCTCTTCCGCGGTGAAATCCCGCCCCAGCATCGGCTCGATTCCCATTGTGGAGAACAGGTCGTAGGTGGCATTGGTCCCGTGCACGGTTTCCGGCTCTCCCACGCCGAGCAGAGTCATGTGATCCATGGCGGCAAGCGTGTGCGCGGCCATCCGATCGAAGCTGTGGGACTGCGCTTGCCAGTCTCTAAAATCGGGAATCGTGGCTTGAAGCTGCCGGAATGCCGGGTGCGTCTCCCAGATCTGGACCAGCCGCGACGGATCGCGAAAAGGCAGCGGCTGGATCAGGACGCCATAAATCACGCTGAAGACCGCGACGTTGGCTCCCGCTCCGAGCGCCACCGTGAGAATAGCCGCGGCGGCAAACACTGGTCTGCGCCGAAGAAATCGAAACGCGAGTCGCACCCTCTCAGCTTAGTACACCCTTGTGGGGCAGGTTGGCAACAGTGGTAGTGCCTGAAAGGTGCGTTGATAAAAAATCAACGACCTGAAACAACGAGCGCTCGCAAGTGCTAGTCTGGGTGCATGGCACAGCGCACCAGCCTGAATGCTCTCCGTAATCTCATCGTTCAAGCCGAGAGGATCGTTTCCACAACACCGATGCCGGAACGCCGTTCCGAGCGTGCCGCCGAGTTGCTCCGGGCAGCAATCGCCCTGACCGACGATATCCTGCTAGTGCCGCCGGCCGCGATCCTGGGCGCCAAGGGTGGGAAGGCCACGCTTGCCAGTCGCGGGCCGGAGTACTTCCGCCAGCTCGTAGCGAAGCGAAAGACCCACGGCGGCGGCAGGCCCCGCAAGTAATCCTGGCATCCGCCGGTTAGAATGGTGTTCTGAAACGAAAAGCCCGGCACGGTGGCCGGGGCTTCTCGATGTGAATTGAACACCCTCATCGTAAGCCCTTCATCGTGCGCGGCGCAAGAGCCGTATGAATCGAGAGCAAAGAAGGGCCGAACACCTTCGCCGAGCCAGGATTGGGCAGGCAGTTAACGTCCTAAAGGCCAAAAGCCCGGTAACGTTTGCCCAGGCGCAAGTGCGTGCTTGTGAACGTGGCATGGAGTTATCTGGCAGCCTGATTTCTGAACAGATCCGATGGGGCAGTCCAGAGCGCATGAAGGTGGTTATTCAAGCGCTTGATGCCCAGGCTGAAGCGTACTTGGATCTTGTCGCCGACATGGAGTCCCAAGAAGCATTCTCAGTAGTACTTGAAGCCTTTGCCCATAAAGCCTTCGAGAAATTCACCGGCCATCGGCTCGGTGTTCTTATTCCACTCGGCAATGAGTTTCTGCCGATTGAGCAGAGGGTTCGCTATTGGGTGAATGAGAGCTACAAACGGATCATAAAACAGCACGGGTGTGACGCACCAGCCGAGTCCAGCCCGCGCCGCAAATTGATCGAGCCAATTCTTGCCCACAAGGGCTGGTCAGTATTGGATTGGGCAAATGAAGCTGCTGTGAGCCACGCCACAGCGATGGATTACCTCGATGGGAAAACGACGCCGTACGCCGATACGAGGCGTAAGTTGGCGGAAGCCCTTGGCCTAGCAGTCGAACAATTACCTAAATAGAAACCTCCCACAGTCTCCCAAACTCTCCCATTGATTTCTAGAAGACCAGGATGACTCTCCTCCTTCTGTTGTCGAATACTGAAACTGACTGAAAGGCGGAGCATGCAGATCAGAAACCGAGGGCCACCGAGGGCCAAAAAAAGCACGGGGAATAGCGTCTGCACTTCGCTGTTTCCCGTGCTCCAAGCCCAGGCTTTAGTCGATTCCCATTCTCCGTGCGTCCTGGTCCATCTGTTCGATCCGTTTCGAAAGATCGGCGTATTCCCGAATCATTCGGGCCAGCTTAGATGGTTCGAGCAAATCCCCGTGCCGATTGAGGAGCGCGAGAGGATCTTCCGTACTGACCCTTGGCTGGTTGAGGTAAGTAAAGGCCTGGGCGAGGGATTGCAATACCGTGGCTGCCGCCTTGAGTTCCGCAGACAGAGCAGCCTGATGGCGCTTGGCCTCGGTCCGATCTTTTACCAAGCGGAGAATTGCGGCATCCAGATCTTCATTGCTCATTACCCTTATTTTATGGGCGCGAATCACTGGAATCGCAACCTAAAAAGCTCAGGCAAACTACATTTTCCCCTTGCAAAACAACGAGCGCTCGTAGTATACTTAAACCATGAAGAGCGCAGTGAAAGTCGAGATCAAAATGACCTGCCCCGATTGCGAGACTCGCTGCCAGAGCTTCGGCAAACACCGGAACGGGCTGCGCCGCTTCCGCTGCCACCAGTGCAAGCGCACCTTCACCGAAGCGCACCGGCTCACCCTTGGCGAGATGTACGTCTCGGAGGAAAAGATGCTACTCGCCCTTCAACTCCTCATCGAAGGCAATTCGATCCGCAGTACGATGAGAATTACGGGGATTGACGGCAACACAATTATGAAGGCACTCGTCCTGGCCGGTGAGCGCTGTGAAAAACTCATGGGCCGATTGATCGTCAACATCCCGGTGAAGGACGTTCAATGCGATGAAATCTGGGGCTATGTGGCCAAGAAGGAAGGCCACAAGTTGCCGACGGAGGCAAACGACAATTCCATCGGTGATGCCTACTGCTTCGTTGCCATCGAGCGCAAGACCAAACTCGTTTTGAACTTCGCCCTTGGGCGGCGCGACCAGGCCACCACGGATATCTTCATCGAGGGTCTGCGGGCGGCGACGGCACCGCAACGCTTCCAGATCACCACGGATGGATTCCAACCGTACCTCTCAGCGATTACGACCACCTTGAGCGACCGTTGCGACTTCGCGCAGCTCATCAAGGTCTACGCCGAATCGAAAGAAGAACACCGGTACAGCCCGCCCGACGTGACGCATGCGGAGAAGGTCCCAGTCATGGGCAACCCCGACCCCGCGAAGATTTGCACGTCGCATGTGGAAAGGCAGAACCTCACGATCCGGATGCAGATGCGCCGCCTCACGCGGTTGACGAATGCCTTCTCGAAGAAGTGGGATAACCTGTGGTCTGCCTACTGCCTGCACTTCGCCTACTACAACTTTTGCCGGGTTCACCAGACCTTGCGCGTCACCCCCGCCATGGAATCCAACCTCACCGATCACATCTGGACAATCGCGGAACTGCTGGCGTAGACACCGGCACGGTGCCAGTTGTAGGATTAGGCGAGCAGCAATTCCGAGAAAGACTCTGGAAGGATGAACGCCGACTGGCTTTGGCGGCGCGCTGGCGTTTCGTTCCTTTTACTGGGATCAGTGTATCACGCCCCAGAAAAGAAACGAAATGGCTGTCGAATTTCACGCTCGGGATTTCCTCATTCGCGATGTCCAAAGTCCAGACGACACGGAGATCCCGCCAATGAATGGCTTCCTGGAAACAGCCCCTCTCGAGAAATTGCGAAAGGTCTACGGGCCACTATTAGTTGTATTCGTACTCGGTGTCTGTTTGCGGGCTTGGTACCCCCATACATGGCAATCGAAGGACCTCGCCGATGTTATGGGGGACGCATTCATCGTGGCCTCCGTCATCGGATTCTGCATTGATTTATGGGCAACATCTCTGCTCATTAATCACGCAGCGGAGGAATTGTCACTGCGCCTCGTCGGCTATGGGCTTCCTCCTGCCGCGCGAACTTTGATCCACAAACTCGTGCATGAAACCAAGATGGTTTATCGGAACTATCACGTAACATATTCGCTCCAGCGACACCCAGAACTAGACCGCCACGTCATCGTATATTTGACCTCATCGTGGACGCTGGTGAACAACGGAGGAAGTCCGGAGGAATATAGTACGGAGATGTGCCAGGAATTATCCTACGATCCACAGCCCGTTCACCTCCAATGTGGCGGAAAATCGTTCGGCCCAATGGATATCATTAAGAGAGTGACCGCAGGGGGAGTTGTTGCCCTTACCGCGCCCGATAGCTGCCCAAAGTTCACCATCAAGCCTAGTTCAGCCACCACGCCAGTCGATGACTTATCGCCCGATCAGCAATGCCATGTTTTCTGGCAGATCACCTTTTCGATGCCAGAATATTACAGCGATGTCGTGGCCTTCAGGGGAATCGTGATCAGCCCAACTATCGAGTTTTTGGGATCCAGCGAAGAATGGGAATTCCGCTCTGACGAAGAGAGTCCAGAAAAGGGGAGGCCCAATACTGCGGATCAACGGGCCTGGCGATACGACAGGGCGTTTATTGATGGACAGCATGTGCGTGTGCGATGGAAGCCAAAAACCCCCGTATCAGCGACGGATCCACCGGCTTCGGCCTGAACGTCCGCCACTATCGCAATTTGCAATCAACGCACCTTTCAGGCACTACCGCAACAGTTGGCAACCTGCGGCGGGTTGTCAACCCGCCCGGCGAGCGAAGCTCGCCCGTATTCGTAATGTCCTCCGCTTGCCGCTGCTCCCGTATGTGATTGCGCACCTGGTCGGCCGCGACCGTCCCGTTCCCCAGGCGGCCGGGAGCGCCGGGCAGTCGGCTGTTTGGGTGAAGTGATTTACGCGCTTTACCGGTCCGGCGCCGCCGGCGGGGCGCCGGACCGTCGGCACAGGCTCACTGCTGTGCTTGGAGATCCTCGATGGAGGCCTTGAGCAGCCCCACCGCGTAAGCCGTGTTGTGGATGCCGCGGCTGCCATCGTTGTTGACGAACTGCCAGTTGTAGGCCGCCTGCAACTGGTGTTGATTCCAAGTGGAATCGATGCTGAGAGACGTCTTCACCGAGTTGTTGGGCGGCAGCATGGTGGATAGCTTGTCGAGCAAGCTCTGCACCTCGGTCTGCACGCCTTGGATCACGCCGTCGCCGTTGTAATCGAACAGCGGGAAGTCGAACGTGGTGACGTCCGGGCCATGGCAGGTCTGGCACGCGGCCACGAGCATCTCCTTCTTTCCCCCGGGGGGAGTGTAGCTGGGCGTGAACGTGTGGTCTCCCACGTGGAGGAATCCCGGATCGGTGGTCGCAACTTCTTGCATGTGGCAGGTCACGCAGGTGTTGGGAACCACGAACTGGTGGGCCGAGGTAGGAATGCTTTGCCCATAGGTGTAGCCGTTGGTGCCCATCATCATGTCGGCTTGGGGGCCTTCGTGCGGGCCGTAGTGCGCGCTGCCAGCGGTGTTGTTCACATACGTCGAGGCATTCACGCGGGCCTGGTGGCACTGCATGCAGAGGATGCCTTCGCCGGCGGTGACAGCGTATCCCCGGCTATCGTTGCCCGTGAGAGGCACGGTGGTGCCGTCCCCCAGCGTGACCGAGATCATGTTGCGGATCTGGTGGGTAGTCCCCGTGGCGGTG
>Ga0116223_10002857_pt1 | contig 15896 bp, 17 predicted proteins | sample Sb_taG_3_FD_90092 | JGI IMG/M metagenome (GOLD analysis project Ga0116223, IMG submission 90092) | Peat soil microbial communities from Weissenstadt, Germany - Sb_50d_a_PC metaG | ecosystem: Environmental > Terrestrial > Soil > Wetlands > Peat | place: Germany: Weissenstadt | collected 2010-09-21 | reverse complement strand
TGACACGTTCACCGACTACGGCTTCGATGCGCAATATCAGTATCAGGGCGACAATTACTGGCTGACCTTGCGCGGCAGCTTCATTCGCGAGTTTCAGCGGCTTGACGCGACCTTTACCAATGGTCTGGGTCCGCAGGGTCCGACGAATCCGACCGATCTGCTAAACAGCCTGAAGCTGCAGGCTTCGTTCGCATACGGCGCCGACAACAGGGTCGTCTTCACCGGGCAATATTTCAATCAATGGGGCACCGCCGACGCCGGGCTGTTCGGGACCGACCCTGCGACCGGCGCCGCCTTGACCCCGAACACCAACGGCTGGATGGCCGAGATCGCCTACATCCCGTTCGGGGCGAGCAAGATGACCGGCTGGCCGTGGTTCAACGCCCGCATCGGCCTGCAGTACACCTATTACAACAAGCTGAACGGCACCACGGTCGGCGCCCAAAACAACAACACACTGTTCCTCCATGCCTGGTTTGCGATGTAGGCGGACGCGTCCGCATACGGAGATTGTCCGATGAGAAAACTTCTTTTCGCCCAAGCCGCAGCGCTCGCTGTGACGCTCGTGGGACCCGCGATCGCCGCGGACCTGCCGATGAAGTCGGAGGTGCCCTATGTGGCGCCGCGGTTCACCTGGACGAGCTGCTATCTTGGCGGACATATCGGCGGCGGCCAGGGCAGCAAGGCCATGACCGATCCGGTGTTTCTCGTGCAGGAAAATCTGATCGGTGCAGGCACGACGACCGGCGTTACCACGGTAACCACGACGCCGACAGGCGCTGTGATCGGTGGCGAGATCGGTTGCGACTACCAGTTCGCCTCCAACGTCGTGATCGGCGTCGAAGGAACCGCCTCGGGCACGACCATGCGGGGCAGCCAAATCGTCAGTCTTCATGACAGCCCTCCCGACGTCGCGCTCGTCCAGGCAAACAACGACTTCCTTGCCAGCGTGACGGGACGGATCGGCTACGCCTTCGACAACGTCCTGCTTTACGGCCGAGGCGGCTTTGCGGTGGCCGGTGACAAATACAACGTCAGCGGCGGCTCGGTTAACGGCAACGGGACGCCCTTCAGCTTTCAAGGAATGGACAATCGCTACGGCTGGGTTGCCGGCGGCGGCGTGGATTGGGCGTTCTCGCGTCATTGGTCCATGAACGTTGAATATGATTACTACCACTTCGGCAGCGGCAATATTCTGATGACCGATGCGATCAGCACCTTGACGGGCGTCGTGGACGTCAAACAGAGCGTTCAGGTCGTCAAGGTCGGCTTCAACTTCCATATCTGGGGGTCCGGTTGGTGATGATCGGAGCCCGTTCAGTTGAGGCGGACGCGTTACACGCCGGGCGAGGGGGCCCGATCGTGAAATGGGCCTGCTTGCGGCTGGCGCTGCCGACGGCGATTCTGGTGATGGCCTTTTCCGTCAGCGGTCAGGCGCAGGAAAGAATGACGCCCGCGCGCGGCGGCCTCGAGGCCAAGCTTGAATATTGCAAGACCTGCCACGGACTGTCCGGCGAGGGCTATCTCGGATATTTTCCGATGCCGCGGCTTGCCGGACAACAGCCCGAATATATCGAGGCGCAGTTGCGGGCCTTCATCGAACGCCGGCGCTCCAACCCGATCATGCGCAACGTCGCGCATGTGTTGAGCCCGTCGATGATCACAGCGCTCGCCAACCACTTCCATCATCTCAATCCGCCGCCATTCGGCGGTGGGCCGCGGGGACTGATCGCGACCGGCAAGCGAATCTATGAGGAAGGTCTCCCCGAAGCCAACGTTCCTGCCTGCTCTGCCTGTCACGGCACTGAGGGCAAGGGTCAGAACGAAATTCCGCGGCTGGCGGGCCAGCTCTATCCGTACATGGTCGCCCAGTTGACGGGCTGGAGGACCGAACGCGGCCAGGGCACCGCGGTCGATACTTCCGCGATCATGGCGCCGACGGCGCACAACATGACGCGGTCGCAGATTGAAGCGGTCGCGGCCTATGTCAGTCATCTGCCATGAGTACCGCCCTCTCATATGCCGGCATATCGGCGAAGTGCATGAAGCGCGAAAGCTTGGGGTCATGAAGCGCATCGGGTTAAAAATAGCGATCCTGGCGATGGTCGCCTCCGCCGTCTCCACCGTTTCTGCCGGGGCCGGCGAGAGCGGCGCCGTCCGCAACTGCACCTGGTGTCACGGAACGGGGGCACAGGGTTATACGGTTGCGCCGCGGCTCGCCGGGCAGCGGCCGCAATACATCATGAGTCAGATCCGAAGCTTCCGCGTGCACGCGCGAAATAATCCGTTTTCGAAGCAATATATGTGGGGTGCGGTCGCGGCGCTGGATGCCTCTACGGCCTACGAACTGGCAAACTACTTTGCCTCGATCCCGCCGAGGCCGGCCAATGACGGTGACGGCGCGCTCGCCTCGCGCGGAAGAACGATCTATATGGACGGAATCCCCGAAGCCAACATCGTGTCCTGTTATGCCTGTCATGGCCCGAATGCCGAGGGCATCAGAGACATCCCGCGTCTGGGAGGTTTGGCTTATTTCTATATCAAGGCGCGACTTGAGCAGTGGGGCCAGGGATATTATTCGACGCCGGGATCGCCGATGCCGATGGTCGCAAGCCATCTCGGCCCCGAAGAAGTCGAGGCGCTCGCCTCTTATCTCAGCTTCGTCAGATAGGCGGCGATCCTGCGGCTTGACTTGATCGAGCGCAACATCGTCCGGAAACAAGCCTGCCAAGGTAGCGTTTGTCCGCGTCGGGTCGTGAACCGGCGCGAGCGTCGAACAGCCAGGAGGCCGAAAATGACCGGTCACATGCCGCCCATCCCCAAGGGGAACCGAAGCAACAAGGGACCGAAATCAGCCAATGCCGATGCGGCCCGCGATACGTCGCTGAAGGAAACTCACACCCAAAATACCAATGAACAGGGTGACTCCGCCAATATCCGGCAGAACACGACCAGCAAGGGTTTCTTTCACGGCCGGCGTGTGAAGTAACAGGCCGGCTGGCGCGAGCGTGCCGGCGGCGCCGCTCGTTCCTTCCGACGATGCGAATTTTTCGGGCGGCCTTCTCGGCCGGCTCATGGCCATCGCGGGCATGGATCCGCAGAATCCCGGCTGGCTTGCGCCGCCGCAGCAGGATGACAAGCTGCGCGCCTTCTACGGCGACGATCCCGTCCAGCCGTGGACCCTTCAACGCCGGCGTTAGAGGCGGATCGGTTCGGTCCTTGACAAGCGTGGTTCGCATCCCGGCTGCCTGGCAGGGATTTTTAAAACACTTGCCCCGTCGGGCAAATCACTGGCATAGTTTCATCATCCGCCAGACTTAAGAATTGAGCCCGCGCCGGGAAACCGGCCGCGGGCTTTTCATTTTGGAAATTCACCAATCGGGCGGCGGCCGCGGGCGCAGCAATCTCTTAACAAGCGCTAGCCGTGAAGAGCGCCTTCAGGCGCGCCGCCGTCCGAACCTTGAGCTTTGCCGGCGCGCGCGAACGCGCCGGCACGCGGGGCGCGGTCCATGACCGCGCTCGCACGCGGCCCCTTGCGCGATCCGCTCCTCGATCGCGCCGGAAGGGATAGGGTTCGCGCCTGAAATGACCGCGTCGGGGCGGTCATGCCGCATTGTTTTCTTCAAAGAAGTTGCCGGGCGATTATGCGCCAAGATTGGCGAAAGCCTCAGGCCGCGCCTCGCGGGGGCTTTTCGTGCCCCGCGCGACCGTGACGATTTGTGAAACGAAGGAGGCCGGCATGACTGCGTATCTGATCTCGCTCGCCTTGGCCGGCCTGATCGCGATCGCATTGTGGGAGGGATTTTCGTGAGCGCCGAAATCATTCAATTCATCCCACATCCGAGCCGACGACGAGGGCTCTTGGACTTTCCGGCCGCGTCCCGGTCTCCCGTTCGGGGCGATGATCTCACCATGGATCACGCCGACACCGCGCCTTGCGAATATGTCGCGCCTTACGAGGAGGGATGCGGCGAGGGCGAGCCGGCCTAGTTACGTGAGAGACGCGCTAACTGGCCTTGGCGATCCGGCGCGCGAAAAATCTGCCGTCGATCGCCGCGAGCCCGGCGCCGATGAAGGCGAGACCGACGAAATGCCGCGCCTCGAGATGCTCCCCCAATCCGTAACTTCCCATGAGAATGGCGCTGACGGGAATCAGGAAGGTGACGAGCAGGAGATTGGTCGCGCCTGCCGTGGCGAGGATGCGAAAATAGAGCACATAGCCGAGCGCGGTCGACAACACGGCGCTGGCCACAACGGCTTCCCATACCGGCAATGGCGGCAGCGAGAGCGTCCAGGGCGCATCGACGATCATTGCAATGGGAAAAAGCAGCATCGCCGACGCCGTGACCTGGCCGGTCGCGGTCAAAATCGGCTCGATGCCCATGCGCCGGAAACGGCGGCCATAGACGCCCGCGAAGGCGTAGGAGACGGCGGCCAGGAGAACCGCGAGCTGCGCCAGCACGTTGGCGCCGAGCCCTCTCAACGAGTCCGGACCGATCAACACCACCACGCCAAGAAAACCGATCGCCACGCCGAGCAGTCGATTGCCGGTCATCTTCTCATCCTCGGTGAAGAGATGCGCCACGATGACCGTCGATATCGGGGTGGTGGCGTTGAGGATCGCGGCGAGCCCGGAGGCGATGTGGCTTTGGCCCCAGACCACCAGACAAAACGGCACGGCGTTGTTGAAAAGGCCCATCCCGAAAAACGCGCGCCAAGTGGAGGGCTCGGCGGGCATTTTCTTTCCGAGCGCCTTCACCAGCACGTTGAGGATGATGGCGGCGAGCCCGACGCGCAGGAATACGATCGTGAACGGCGGCAGCGCCTTGACCTGGATGCCGACGAAGAAGAACGAGCCGCCCCACAACACCGACAGCAGCAGGAGCGCGAGCCATTCGCTCCGGTTCATACTACGGTTGACATGCAAGCCGGCCATTTCCGTTTTTCCCAAATGCCGACCATCCATGAGTCTGGTCGTGCCGTTACCGCGGCGCGTCGAGAAACGTTCTCCAACAGGAAATTTCAGTGCGCCACCCGATTTCCGAGAAGGATGTGCGTGATTTGAAGAGATCAGAACTTGAGATGCCCAAAACCATTACCGAAATTCGCTCGCTCGCTCGGAGCCACACCCGGACCGCGCTGAACGTGCTTGTCGGCGTCATGCGAAATACCAAGGCGGCGGCGCCGGCGCGCATCGCGGCCGCCAATGCCATCCTGGACCGCGGCTGGGGCAAGGCGGCGCAGGCCATCGAGAATGGAGATGACGGCGCGCTTGAACTGATTCATCGCATTGAGCTGCGCGCGGATTTCCAGCACCTAAGGCGTTGGCGCAAGAGCGTGGAGCAGGCCCAGAGTTATACTTTCAAGGCGGTGATCACGATTATCGTGGCCGGATTTGTCGGAGCGGTGTGGCTCGGCATCAAGGTCATGCTCGGCAAATGATCCGCATATCCTTGTTGGCCGTGGCCTTGCTGGCTTTGTCGCCCGGGCAAGCGGTTCCTTGCTGGGTTGTAAAGCGGGCAGTCGCGCAGTATGGCGAGGCGGCCGTGGAATCCTGGGCTCGCGCGAGGGGCATCTCCGACAAGGAGATCGAGAAAGCGAGGCGATGTCTCAAATGAACGGGGCGACGGCGACTTTGTCGCGACCTCCTTCGAGCGGCTGTCGATCAAAGGCCGACGCACCGGTCTATCGGGTTCGCGAAGCCGATGCGCAGGACGACGAAGTCGCGGACACCTTGGCGGAATTGCATCGGCTGACATTCTTTGACGGTGCTCCGATTCCGGATTTCGATTGGAGATATTGGTGGCTGGCGTTCCACGGGGCCAACCCGGTTGCCTTTGCCGGCGCCGTGCCATCGACGCACGTCCGCCACGCTGGTTACGTCTGTCGTGTCGGCGTATTGAAGGAGCACTGCGGGCACGGCCTTCAGCTTCGCCTGATGCGCGCGATGGAAGCACGCGCACGGCGCAATGGCTGGAAATGCATGGTTTCGGATACTACCCAGAACATTCCCTCGGCCAATAACTTTATCCGGGCCGGTTATCGGTTGTACCTGCCGCAATATCCGTGGGCGTTTCCGGACACGCTTTATTGGCGCAAGATCATGAGGCCGGTCCAATCCCCTCATAGCACCCATTCAAAAAGGCTGTAACCCTTCAATCCCCAAGGTTCTACTGTTTTGGGAAGAACCGCAAAGGGTTGTATATGGTTGGCTGCCGGCCGGAACATTCTCCGGCCTCGGCAAGGGTGGACCATCGACGGCCGCCAATCGATAGAGGGAAGGGACAAGCCGATCATGACTGCCAGACCGCAATTGCCGGACCGGGCGCCAAGACAGAAGGGTGCTCCGACCGCCCTCGACGGTCTCGTGGTCATCGATTTTACCCGGGTTGTCGCCGGTCCCGCCTGTACGCAAACGCTGGCGGATTTCGGCGCCGAGGTCATCAAGATCGAGAATCCTGAAGGCGGTGACGATACGCGACACTACGAGCACGCCGATCTTGCCGGCGAAAGTGCGGCCTTTGTCAGTTTGAATCGCAACAAGCGGGGGATTGCGCTCGATCTCACCAAGCCCGAGGCTTGCGAGGTGGCGCGCGAATTGATCGCGCGGGCCGACGTGGTGGTGGAGAACTTCTCCTCCGGCGTGATGAAGAAGTACGGTCTCGATTATGCGTCCGTCGCGGCGGGGAATCCGCGCCTGGTCTATTGCTCTATCTCGGCTTATGGCCGCCAGGGGCCATTCTCTTCGCGTCCCGGCTTCGATCCGATCACGCAGGCCGAAAGCGGATTCATGTCGCTCAACGGTTTTCCCGATGGGCCACCAGTGCGGACCGGGCCGCCTGCGGTCGACATGCTGACGGGAATGTCAGCCTGCAACGCCATTCTGCTGGCGCTTCTGGCGCGCGACCGGCTCGGCCGCGGCCAGCATGTCGAGGTGGCGCTGTTCGACATCGCGCTTGGGATGACGCAATTTTACGGTATGGCCTATTTGATGAGCGGGGTGAATCCGAGCCGTCAGGGCAATTCGCCGAACGGGTCTCCTTCCGTCGGCGTATACAACGCCTCCGACGCGCCGTTTTATATCGCCTGCGCTAACGACCGGCTGTATCGCCGCCTCGTCATCGAGGTGCTGGGGCGGCCTGATCTCGCCAGCGGTGAATTCGGCGACCGCCGTTCGCGAACCGCCAACAAAGACAAATTGCGCGCCATCCTCACCGGAATTTTCGTGCAAGACATTCGCGAGAATTGGGTGAAGAAGATGAAGGCGGCCAATATTCCCGTCGGCTATCTTCGTACGGTGGAGGAAGCCTTCAATTCGCCGGAGGCGCGCGAGCGCCGTCGCCTCAGCCAGATCCCGCACCCGACCGCGGGCACCGTTCCGAATATCGAATCACCGCTCAATCTTGGTCTGACGCCGATGATCGACCCTGTGGCCGCGCCTCTGCTTGGCCAGCACACCAGGGAAGTTTTGCGCGAGAGACTCGGTTATGACGATGTGCGGATCGCGGCGCTGGCTGACGCGGGCGTGTTTGGAATGGTCGCAACTGTCGAGGTCGGCTGATATTTGAACGGTGCCCGTCGCTGGGCGCGTCAAGCACGTGACATAGTTCTGGATTGGAACACCCGCCTGGTGGCCTTTTGGCCGCCGGGCTTTTTTTCGTTTTTGGGGCTTGCGCTTCAGCTCCGCCGCTTGGCTTGCGCAAGCGGGTCGGGGCCATAGAAGTTCTCACCGGGGGTTCCGCGCAGGCAGCCGATTTCGACGAATCCCCAGATCGACAGCGCGAAGGCCGCCAGCGCCAGGATATATCGCAGCACTGTATCCGTGACGCCCGTAAAGGGTGAGATATCTGCGATCCGGGTAAGCACACCCGGCAGTACATAGAACACCACAAGCCACCAGGCGCTCTTGTCGCGGTCATGCAGCCGCTCGGTCGTGAAGGAGAGCCCCCAAATCAGCCACGGGATAAGGACGAGGACGACCATGGCGATGAAGAGGGGCGCGGCGATCCCGGCGGCGGTGTACAGGATGACGGCGGTCATCATTCCCGCGACGATATAGACAAGTATCGAGCGCCAATATTTGGCCCGGTTGATGCGCCCGCTGGCGCCGAACATGAATTCGAACAGAAATTCCATCTTACCCCAGCGCGCGAAAGCACCGGGCAAGCCCGGCAGCGAGTATGTCGCGGGCGGGCTGGGAGGGGTTCAAACGGCCGGCAGCAGGCTCTTATCCGGTTTCCTTACGATTTCAATTTCCAGGACATCGCGCCAGGAGGGTATTTCTCGCCGCCGCTTTGGCGCATACTATAATATGGCGCGGCACCGATCATCCGGCCGCGGGTTTCCACCTTCTGTCATCTTACGCGAGGAGTTGTTCCATGACGCACGCCATTCGTTTTCACAAGACCGGCGGGCCCGAGGTTCTTGTCTGGGAGGACGTCAAGCTCGGCAAGCCGGGCGCCGGCGAGGCGCGCATCCGGCACACCGCCGTGGGACTCAACTTCGTCGACATCTACAATCGCTCGGGGGTTTACCCGCTTCCGTTGCCGAGCGGCCTGGGCGGCGAGGGTGCCGGCGTAGTCGAGGAAGTCGGTCCCGGGGTCACCGATCTGAAGCCGGGCGACCGCGTCGCCTATGGAGCCGCGCCGCTCGGCGCCTATGCCGAGGAGCGGCTGATCCCCGCCAATCGCCTGCTCAAGCTGCCCGACGGCATCAATGACAAGACCGCGGCCGCTATGATGCTCAAGGGCCTCACGGTGCAATACCTCATCCGCCAGACCTACCGGGTCAAGTCAGGCGATACGATCCTGCTCCACGCTGCGGCGGGCGGCGTCGGCTTGATCCTCTCGCAATGGGCCAAGCATCTCGGTGCCACCGTCATCGGCACCGTCGGCAACGACGATAAGGCCGCGCTCGCGAGAGCCCATGGTTGCGCGCACGCCATTGTCTATACACGTGAGGATTTTGTAAAGCGCGTCGAGGAGATCACGCAAGGCAGGAAGGTACCGGTGGTCTATGACTCCGTCGGCAAGGACACCTTCCTGAAGTCGCTGGACTGCCTCGCCCCGCTCGGGGTCGCCGCTTTGTTCGGCCAATCTTCCGGCAGCGTCGAGCCGCTCAACCTTGGCCTTCTCGCGCAAAAAGGGTCGCTGTTCGTCACGCGCCCGACGCTCAACACCTACGCCGCCAAACACGAAAGTCTTGTCGCGATGGCAAAAGAGCTGTTCGAGGTGGTGCTCTCCGGCGCCGTCAAGATCGAGGTCCATCAGACTTATCCGCTGAAGGATGCCGCCCGGGCCCATGCCGATCTCGCCGCGCGCAAGACCACGGGATCGACTGTGTTCCTGGTCTGAGAGACGCCCGCCATGGCTCGCGTTCTCATTCTTCTGCCGGCGCGGGACTTCGATCCGAGCGAAGCCGCCGTGAGCTGGCAGGTGCTTGTGAACGCGGGCCATGTCGTCGCCTTTGCCACACCGGACGGGCGGCCTGCGGTTGCCGACGACATGATGCTGACCGGACAAGGCCTCGACCCCTGGGGCGTAATTCCGCTGTTACGGAATCTGCCGCTGATAGGGCTTCTGATGCGCGCGAACCGCGACGCGCGAAACGCCTATGCCGTAATGGTCGCCGATCCGAATTATCGCGCGCCAATGCGATGGGATGCTGTCGATGTTACGGCGTTCGACGGATTGCTGTTGCCGGGCGGACATCGCGCGCGCGGCATGCGGGACTATCTCGAGAGCGAAACCTTGCAGCGTCATGTCGCAGGCTTCTTCGAGGCCGGGAGGCCGGTGGCGGCAATCTGTCACGGTGTCCTGCTTGCCGCACGCAGCATTTCGAAACGCACGGGCCATTCGGTGCTCTACGGGTACCGGACGACTGCCCTGACCTGGGCGCTGGAACGTAGCGCGTGGACGGTTGCCCGCATCACGCGCTTTTGGGATCCGAACTACTATCGGACTTATCTGGAACAGGCCGGACAGCCGGAAGGCTTTATGTCGGTGCAGCAGGAAGTCACGCGCGCGCTCGCGCGTCCGGAAGATTTCGAGGATGTTCCAAAGACCGATCCGGATTACCGCCGGAAGACGTCCGGCCTGCAGCGGGACACCCTTGACGATGCGAGAGCGGCCTTTGTGGTGCGCGATCGCAACTATGTTTCGGCGAGATGGCCGGGCGATGCGCATACCTTCGCAAAGACATTTTCGGACATGTTGAAATAACCGGAAGGTGCGCACGGGTTGACTGGCCATCCCCTGCCGAGTCGGCGCGATTTTCCGGCGTGGCTGCTATCTTCGCTGGCTCTAGCCGAAGAGCAGTCTGTTATGCTTTGATAAAGAAAACGGTCCGGGGTTAAATTGAAGCCTTGAATCTTAAGTCGTGCCAATCGGCGGATGACAGTAGACTCGGTGGCCACAGCGTCAAAAGGGAGGATTTGCTCTTGGAAAAGCGCGGCCGGACCCTGCTGGCCAAAATCTGGGACCAGCACGTCATCGCCCATATCAGCGATGATACCGATCTCCTCCACATTGACCGTCATTTGCTGCACGACCTCGGCGGCGCGCGCGGCCTGCTCGACCTCAAGAGCCGCAAGCTTCCGGTTCACAATCCGGAGTTGACCTTCGCAACGCCGGATCACGCGATTTCCACGGCGCGGGGGCGGGCGGGCACCAGCAAGACGGGGCGGGAGCTGCTGGAAGGCCTGCGGGTTGAAACATCGGCAAGCCACATCACGATGTTCGATATCGACGAACCGGGGCAGGGCATCGTACATGTCATTGGGCCCGAACTCGGCCTTAGTCTCCCCGGTTGCCTGATTGTCTGCGGCGACAGCCACACCTGCACGCATGGCGGACTCGGCGCCCTGGCCTTCGGGATTGGGTCGAGCGAATTGACTCACGTGCTGGCGACCCAGGCGCTCATTCAACGGCGTCCCAAGACCATGCGTGTGAAATTCGAGGGCCGGCTGTCCTCGGGCGTCACGCCCAAGGATCTCATCCTCGCGCTGATCGGCCACATCGGAGCCGCCGGCGGCACCGGTTACGCGGTCGAATATGCCGGCAACGCCATTCGCGACATGGGAATCGAGGGGCGGCTCACCATCTGCAATCTTTCGATCGAACTCGGCGCCAAAGTTGGCATGGTTGCGCCCGATGAAAAGACCTACGAATATATCCGCGGCCGGCGCTACGCCCCGCAGGGCGGGATGTGGGAACGTGCGGTCGCCGCTTGGCGTGAGTTACCGAGTGATCCCGACGCGGTATTCGATCGGGAGGTCGTCATCGATATCGAAAAGATCATGCCGCAGGTGACCTGGGGCATCAGCCCGGAACACGTGATCGGCGTCGATGGTCATGTTCCCGACCCCAAGGAAGTCGCCGATCCCGCCCGTCGCGCCGCGATCGAAACCGCGCTCGACTATATGGGGCTCAAGCCGGGTGCACCGATCATGGGCACGCCTGTCGATTGGGTCTTCATCGGTTCGTGCACCAATAGCCGGCTGAGCGATCTGCGCGCGGCCGCCGAGATCGCGCGTGGCCGAAAGGTTGCGCTGGGCGTGCGTGCCTGGGTGGTGCCGGGTTCGGAGACGGTCAAACGGAGCGCCGTTGCCGAAGGACTTGACAAACTGTTCATTGATGCGGGCTTTGAGTGGCGCGAGCCCGGCTGCTCGATGTGTCTTGCCGCCAACGGCGAAACCGTGCCGCCCGGCCAGCGTTCGGTGTCGACCTCGAACCGCAATTTCATCGGCCGACAGGGGCCGCGCGCCCGCACCCATCTGGCGAGCCCGGCCACGGCGGCAGCAAGCGCGATATCGGGCGCCATCGCCGACGTGCGAACCATGGAGCGATAGATGCCGAAGGCTTTCACCAGGCTGAGCGCAATCGCGGCGCCGATCATGCGCGGTAACATCGATACCGATGTGATCATCCGCATCGAACGTCTCGTCGGCACCTCCGTTCGCGGCACCCTTGCCAAATGGGCGTTCGGCTCGCTGCGTTATTTGCCGGATGGTTCGGAAAATCCCGATTTCGTCCTGAACCGCGAGCCCTATCGGCAGGCGGAAATCCTCATCACCGGTCCGAATTTCGGTTGCGGCTCGTCCCGCGAGGGCGCGGTGTGGTCGCTGCAGGAGATGGGTATCCGCGCCATCATCGGATCAGGCTTCGGCGATATTTTCTTCGCCAACTGCTTTCAGAATGGAATCCTTCCCATCGTCGTCGACAAGGAAATCGTCGACGGCCTTGCCGCCGAAGTCGAGCATACGCAAGGAGCGGGACGTGTCAGTGTCGATTTGGAGGAGCAGACGATCACCTCACCATCGGGAAAACGACATCGGTTCGAGATCGACCCGCGCCGCCGCGCCGGACTGCTTCAAGGTCTCGACGAAGTCGCCCTGACGTTGCAGCGCGACAACGAGATTTGCGCCTTTCAGGCGGCCGACCGTGTCGAGCGGCCCTGGATACATTTTGTAAGGACGCAGGCATGATCGGCTCAACCAACATGATCAAGGTGGCGGTGGTCGGCGGCGAGGGTATTGGTCCGGAAGTGACCGCGCAGTCGCAACGGATTCTTGGTTGGTTTGCCGCGCGGCGCGGCATTCCCGTGGTTTTGCGGGAAGCGCAATACGGGCTCATTCCTTACCTCGCGACCGGCAAGGTGTTGCCTGCGGATACCGTGGAGGCGATGGATGAGGCTGACGCCATCCTGTGGGGAGCGACCGGCGGACCGGAAACAAAGGAGGTGCCGGCGGCGGCACGCAAGGCGGGCGGTTTGCTGACGCTACGCAGCAAGTACGACCTCTACGCCAATCTGCGGCCCATTCGCGCTAACCCGGCCTTGTCCGAATCCTCGCCGCTCAAGGCCCGCGTGCTCAAGGACGTGGACTTCGTCATCATCCGCGAACTTACCAGCGGCATCTATTTCGGGGAACCGCGCGGCATCGAAACCCTTGCCGACGGCCAGCGGCGCGGTTTCAACACCGAACAATACACCACGAGCCAAATTCGCCGCGTGGCGCGCGCAGCCTTCGAGCTGGCGCGCACGCGTAGAGGGAAGGTTTGCTCGGTGGACAAAGCCAATGTGCTCGAAACCAGCGTGTTGTGGCGAGAGGAAGTCACAGCACTTCATGCGGCCGAATTTTCCGGCATCGAGCTGACGCATATGTATGTCGACAACGCCGCGATGCAGATCGTCCGGCAGCCATCGCAGTTCGACGTGATGGTGACCGGCAATATCTTCGGAGACATTCTCTCCGATTGCGCGGCGATGGCGTCGGGTTCGCTCGGGATGTTGCCGTCGGCGTCGCTGGGTCCCGTTGACCGCTACGGCCACCGCAAGGCGCTCTACGAACCGGTTCACGGCAGCGCGCCCGACATCGCAGGCAAAGGCATTGCCAATCCGCTTGGTTCGATCCTCAGCGTCGCCATGATGCTGCGGATGACGCTTGATCGGCCCGATGACGCGGATTTGCTTGAAAAGGCCGTCGATACCGCTTTGGCGAACGGTGCAAGAACCGCCGATATCGCCGAGCCGGGCGCGGGCGGACTTTCGACCCGGGAAATGGGTGATGCGGTGCTGAATGCGCTCGAAAAAGTAGCCGGCAAGGCGAAGGAGAAGGCGTGATGGCAGTGTACATTACCAGACGGTCGGCGCTGACCATCGTTGCTGGAGGTGGCGCAAGCCTCGCCACAGGCCGCGCATGGGCCGAAGCCAAGAGCGGCCGCGTGATCTACCCCGTAGCCGTGCCGATCTATCAGTCCCAATTTGTGGCGGATCGTATCGGGTACTTCAAGGAAGCCGGTCTCGACTGCAAGCTGATTCAGGGCGGCAGCGGCGTCAAGACACGCGAAATCATTGCCTCATCGCAAGGCGATGTCGGGATCGGCGACGTCACCCACCCGATGCAGCTCAGCAATCATGGACGCGCCGGGCGGATCCTGATGCCGACCGACACGCGGAGCAGTTCGGTGATGTTCATCATCCGTCGGGATCTCTGGGATCAGGGCACCACGACGCTGGAGAAGCTGACGGAATGGAAGAGGCCCGACGGACGCAAGCCGATCGTTTCGGTGTCGTCGCTGGGCGGCACCAACCACGTCTGGTCGTCTTATTATATGGAAACAATGGGATTAGCCGAGAAGGTAACCTGGATCGGAACCGGCAATGTCGACACCATGCTGGGTTCGCTCAAGAGCAAGCAGGTCGATGTTCTCGTAAGCTCGCTGTCGCTGCTCAACGAGTCGATGGAGCAGGGCTGGGGCACGCTTTTGTTCGATGGAACGGACGAAACCATCTGGAACAAGTATATCGGCGGCAAGGTCCCGGTCACCGGGCATTTCACGGTGCAATCGACGATCGACAAGGACCTGCCCAAGATGCAGGCCTTCGTCACGGCGTTGTGGCGTGCGACACACTGGATCAAGGCGCATTCGCCCGACGAAGTCTACGATGCGATCGAGCCTTATGTAGGAAGCACATCGCGCGGCGCCAATATCCTCGAAATCACGGCGCTGAAAAAAGTCGCGGACTATGAAGGCGTCGTCGATGCGGCAAGTTTCGCGCGCGGCGAAAAAATCTGGTTCCGCGAAATGACCGGCATCAAGCCGCTCACGATTGCCGAGGTCGTGAGCCCCGATTTCGTAGAAGTCGCGCGAAAAGCGTATCCGGGTTGAAAGTCCGGCGTTGAGAGCCCAGGATAGACCAGCCATGCCACCCGATCGGTCGCCGGATGTTTATCGGATAGATGTCAGGGGCCTGAGCAAGTCGTTCCAGCTCGCGGGCACTGCTATCGAGGCAGTGCGCGATGTCTCGTTCAGCGTGCGGCGCGGCGAGTTCGTGGCTCTGCTGGGGCCGTCCGGCTCCGGCAAGAGCACCATCCTCAACATGATCGCGACCTTGATCAGGCCGAGCAGCGGTCAAATTCTGATCGATGGGGTGCCGGTCGTTTCCGGCAAGGCGACGCCCAATGTCGGATATGTTTTCCAGCGCGATACCTTGTTCCCATGGCGCACGGTGGCTGACAATATCGGCTACGGCCTGCAACTTGCCGGCCGTCCGGATGCCGAACGCAAGGAACGCATCGCGGCCTGCGTTGCCCAGGCGGGGCTTGCCGGCTTCGAGCAAGCCTATCCATCGGCACTATCCGGCGGCATGCGCCAGCGCGCCGCGCTGATGCGAACGCTGGTGGTCGAACCTCAAATTTTGCTGATGGACGAACCGTTCGGCGCGCTCGACACCCATACCAAGATCGATATGCATGAGGTCTTGCTCCGTATCTGGGAGCGCGAGCAGCAAACGGTCCTGTTCGTCACGCACGATCTCGGCGAGGCCTTGACGTTGGCCGATCGCATCATCCTGTTTTCAGCGCGCCCAGGCCAGATCAAGGACATGTTCGAGGTTGATTTTCCGCGGCCGCGCGATGCCGTGAAGGTAAGGGAGACACCGCGCTACGCCGAACTGTTCCAGCATATCTGGCACTCCCTTGGGGAGGAATTCGTGAGGGGGCGGAAGCGATGAGAATGCGCCGCCGACGCTTCAGCACATGGGCGTGGCAAGCACTGATCTGCGTTGTCGTCTTGTCGATCTGGCAATGGGGATATGATTTGCATGCCAGTCTTCCGTGGCTGATACCGGATTTGCTCGACCCCTACTTCGTTTCAAAGCCCTCCGAGATATTCGAGCACTTTCTGATCCTGAGTTGCCTCAAATCCAAGCTCGGGGTGTTCAACGGATGGTTCAATGGCGACTTTGCCAAATGCATGGCCCGCACCGAAAACAATCTCTGGGTTGCCACCGGCATCACGCTCAAGAATACCTTCTTCGGTTTTGCGACCGGCGTATCCAGCGGCTTTGCCGCCGGGTTGATTCTGGGAAGATCGGATCGGCTGAGCGCGATCTTT
>Ga0116223_10002856_pt1 | contig 15898 bp, 10 predicted proteins | sample Sb_taG_3_FD_90092 | JGI IMG/M metagenome (GOLD analysis project Ga0116223, IMG submission 90092) | Peat soil microbial communities from Weissenstadt, Germany - Sb_50d_a_PC metaG | ecosystem: Environmental > Terrestrial > Soil > Wetlands > Peat | place: Germany: Weissenstadt | collected 2010-09-21 | reverse complement strand
TCAGTGAGTACAACGCAAGCTATATGAACGAACCGGACGTGACCGATTCCGCTTTCATGGGGCCATGGCTCGCCTACACGATCAGCCGCAGCGACGGGTTGGTTGACATGCTCGCCTATTGGTGCTTCTCTGACGTCTTTGAAGAGCAGGGAGTAGTAAAGAGGCCTTTCTACGGCGGCTATGGCCTCGTGGCGGCAGGCAACATTCCGAAGGCTTCCTACAATGCGCTTGCGCTGCTCCATCGCCTGGGAACGGAACGCATTACCGTCGTTTCAGATTCGGTGCTGGCCACTCGACGCCAGGACGGCGCGGTGGTTATCGCGGCTTGGAATTATGCGCCCCCTGGGGAGCCGGGTCCTGCGCGCGAGTTGACGCTTGAACTGAGGGGCCTGGCGGCAATGCGCTACGCGAGCATTTCCCGGCTGGACGACGAGCACGGCTCGGCGCTCACAACTTGGAAGGCAATGGGCAAACCCAACTTTCCATCCCGCGAACAGCAGCAGCTCCTGCGAGAAGCCGGCCGCCCTCCGGTGCCGGAGATCCGCCAGCTAGGTTCCGGCGATCCCGCCTCGCTCACGCTAAGTCTTCCTGCGCATGGTCTCGCCCTGATCGAGATTTGGAAGTGAATTGGAACAGGCACTCCTGCCTGTCTCCGAGCCTTCTCGAATGCTCCTGCTCGCACCTGCCTTGCTTTTCAGATGCCGACCCCGGAGTTCTCGGATCCCGTTTGGCTTGGCCTGTGCGGCTCCGCCGCCCCGCCTTGCGGAAAGGCGGTGCCTTTCCGGGTTTCCGCGATTCAATTGTTTGTCGTTCGGCGAGGCTGCGCCTCGCCGGTTGAGGCGCAGCCTCAACCTGGGAACATGATCTGAGGCCGGTCTCGGAAAGGCCAAGCCTTTCCCTGGAGTTTCTACATTTTCATCGCCCTTGTTTGCGGCATGGCCGTTCTCGGCTACGTGGAGGCACAAAGCTCGCATCTGCGTTTGTCTTAAGCCCCAAAGGGGCGCCCTATCACAGCCCAGGCCAACGGCCTGGGTCAACGTCGCGCCTTCAATCTCGAAGCCCTGTAGGGGCGAAATACACCTCCGGCGCATGGGTTCGCGATGCTTGGTGCCGAAGGCGAGATGGACGTACAGTTGGGACAAAGCTTGCGGCATGGGAGCTAACCTATTCCGCCCTTTCAGGGCTGCCCCAATCTAAACGGGCGGACATCGCTGACCCAGGCCGTTGGCCTGGGCTGTGATAGATCGCCCCTTTGGGGCTCAGCAGTCGACCTGAGCTCAATTGTCTCGACGGCGAGGCGACACGATAAGGGAGTCAAGTCGAAAAAGCCTTGCCGGAAGTGTAGAAACTCCAAGGAAAGGCGAAGCCTTTCCGCAAGGCAGAGCGGCGGAGCCGCTGGGCAGAGAGAGCCATGGCGGGTGTGCCTGTTCGACCTGCTGCGGACAGTGCGTGCATCGCGGGCGTGCCGCCCGCTGGAGCGATGCCATTGTGCCCGTGCGCGGAATCGGAACGCTCTCACGACAGCGGGCGAGACGCTCGCCCTACAACGACCGGAGCAAGGCAACGGGAAACCGGGCAAAGACTTTTCCAAGCGGCAGAAGGTTTCCCTGATTGGCGACCCGGGAACGCACCGTCTCCCCGGTCAGAACGTCGAGCCATTCTGAGGGCGCTTTGTTGGGGAGCGCCAGCACATTGTCTGCCCAAACCTCTTCGCCTGTGGGGTAACGGCCGGGCGGAACCAGCCTCGTGACCAACCTCGGCACCGCAGTCACCGCCCAAGCTCGCTTCAGGCACCTCGCGAACGCGAAGACGCTCTTTTGCTTGGAACCAATGGCCTCGAGCGGTAGATAGGAGCCGTCGAGGTATAAGTCGATGTGAGAGCGGCGGAAGGTGACGGCCCTGGAAGTCACGAAGAGCTTGATGCGGCCGTCCTGCCAATGGTCAAGCAAGTTGTCGATGAGCTGCAATCGATTTTGCTCCTCTTGCTGCGAGAGTTCGGCAAGGAGGCTCGAGCGCCTTCGGAAATCGACCGGACCGCGGTTATCGGGATCGACCAGCCTGAGGTCCCACAGTTCTGAGCCCTGGTAAATATCCGGGACTCCCGGGCCGGTGATCTTGAGCAAAAGCTGGGCAAGAGAATTAAGCGCTCCATAGAAAGCAATCTCCCTCGAAACCTCCAGGAAATCTTTCAAGAACGTGTTGTCCTCCGATTCCTGGGTGATGGCCCTAACAAAGTGAAGAAGCGCCCGCTCATGCCGGACATTGGGGCGCGTCCACTTTGTATTCACCATCGCTTCTCGCGTCGCTTTCACCATGTATTGCTGAAGGCGCTTTCTGAAGGCGGTCCGTTCGTGCTGGTCGAGGGGCCATGCGCCCAGCATGGTTTGGTATAAGAGGATTTCTTCGTTGGTGTGAGGGACGGGGCGACCGTTGACAAGCTTCTTTTTGGATTTATTCGAGGATGCCCACTGCTCGAGCTTTTCTTCCCAGAGCGAGGGAAGTTCGGAGAGTACATTGATTCGCATCCGCACGTCCTCAGCCCGCTTGGTGTCATGGGTAGTCGTAGCAGTGAGTGTGTGACGATTGCGCTTCTGGCGATTGCTGAGAAATTCATGGAAAGCGGCGGCCGACACGCCATTGGAGCTAGGGTTGCCGCCGACCTCGTTGAGTGAAATCAGGCGGTTGTATACGTAAAGGGCGGAATCCTCAACTCCCTTTGCGGTGATCGGGCTGGTGAACTGCTGCCAGCGCATTACAAAGGCGAGCCGGGCTTCCCTTTGTTCAGGCAACACGTGCGGCCGTTCTCGCAGCAGCAGGACATCGCTGACGAAATCGAAGCACTCCGGTCTCAGGCGCGGATTTCGCCGTCGAGCGTCCTCCAGGGCTTTCATGATGTAGGGCCGGCGCTCCTCGTTCCCGATCGAAAAACCGCGCACATAAGTCCGGTAAACCGGCAGGCACGCCGTGATCTCGACCAGAGCCTGCGCGAGGTCGTGACGCGGGAAGTCGCGCGCGTAGCGGTCGCGTTCGGCAAGAAGCGCGAGGTGGTGGCCGAGGGAACGCATTTCCACGCGCAGGAGATTCGCCATTACCTCTTTCTTTTTCTCGTACACCAAGTCTTCGTAGCGAACCTGGGCACCGGTGAACGATTGATAGATTTGATCCAGTTTCTTGCATCCCTCCGGATCGAGGAAAAGACCGTTGAGAGCGTTGAGTGATGCATATCCGGTTGCTCCGCAGATCGGCCACTCGCGAGGTAGAGGTTCGCCATCAGCGAGAATCTTCTCCACCAGTACAAAGAAAGGCGGGTGGCCACCGCTCGAAGAGCCGCCCGAAACACGCTCCTGGAGCCGGCGCAAGTAACCCAGGGGGTCCCGCAGGCCGTCGACGTGGTCGATCCTTAATCCCGTCACCAGGCCCTTTTCGATGAGTCGCAGCACTACGGCATGAGTGGCCTCGAAAACCAAGGGGTCTTCGACGCGCACGCCCACGAGATCTGTAATGGTGAAGAACCGACGATAGTTGATTTCGTCGTTGGCGGACAGCCAGTATGAAAGTAGGTAAGCCTGCTCGGCCAGCAAACGGTCTAAGAAAACGAAACTGGCGGGCGTTCGCTTGCGGCCGTTGACGACCTGCACATTCAGATCGAGGAACTCTCGCACCTCGGGCGAGTTTTGATACAAGTTCCAGACTCTTTCCTTGATGGCCTCCCTCTGCAATCGCCTCTCCCCGGCCATTTCCGTGGAGAGCGTGGCGCGCTCAGGAAGGTTGGTGGTGGCGGCGTGGATGCCCCCCAATTCCCGAAATGCCGGGTGATCAGCGCCTAGTTTGTGGCGCAACTCCTCAAGCCTGTGCTGCAACACAAGGAGATATGACTTGGGCGCCACGGGCAGCTTGGTATCGAAGTAGCAGATGAAGAAGCCGGCTTGTTCGTAAACCAGTTTGAGTTCCTGGTTCTCGAGCGCCTCCGCGTAAGGGCGGCCGAGAATGGGCAGCAGGACCTTGTTCCGCGTGATCGTGCGCTGGGAATGCCAATCGATATCAAAAAACGAAGCGTAGGCAGAGCCAGGGCCGTCTTCAAGCACGTCCATCCACCAGGGATTCTCGCTCCCCGCCACCATGTGGTTCGGAACAATGTCCAGAAGAAGACCCATATGGCGCCCCTGAAGTTCCGCTGACAGCGCTTCGAGTTCTTGCTCGCTACCAATTTCGGTATTGAGATGGGCAGGATTGGTGACGTCGTAGCCGTGTCCGCTTCCGCGCCGTGCCTGGAGCAACGGCGAAGCATAGATATCCGTCACCCCGAGTTCGTCGAGATAACCCGCCAGCGCCCGCGCGTTTTCGAAGCGGAACTGCCCGCTGAATTGCAGGCGGTAGGTGGCGGAAGGGATGCGCAGCATAGGCATAGGCTCGAGAGTCGAAACTCGAAATTCGAAAAACGAAATTCGGCGATTTTCGAATTTCGATTTTCGAGTTCGCCGAGTCAGGCAATATGTAGAGAGAGCTTCTCAGCCAAGGCGCGAAAGCGATCGACCCAGACCTTCGAGTTTTCGTCCCCTGCTTGCGCTTTCTTCAGAGAATCGTGGAATGTCGTCTGCCCCAGGTCGTAACAAATGTTCTGGATCTTCGCAAGATTCATATCCAGGGGCAGGGAGCGCGCCAAGTCCACCGCAGCGTCCAGCGTCTCGATCAGTTGCCAGCGGGCGGGATTGGCCCGGAGGTTCTCGGCCATCCGCTCCAGACTCATTCGCAGCGTGTATTCCAGAGTCGTCACGTCGAGGGAGACTTTCGCTGCCTCAGCATCGCCGATGAGGTTCCGAATGCCTTCGAAGTCCAGCGGTTCAATTGCCAGGGCCCGCCGCAGCCGGGTGTTCAAAACGAACTCCGCCGCAGCATAGAAAGCCCGGGGAATCGTCAGAGAGCCTCCTACCCTGACCAGAGTTTTGATCATCGACATCAGAGGCGGGTAGAGGTCGTCGAACGCCGCTTCAGCCTCGCCCCAGGCAGATTCCGCGATTCGATTCAGGATTCGCTGTTGTTCGTCGCGGAAGAGCACGTTGAGGGCGTAGGCCTCTCCCTCGAATTCCTCTCGCAGGACTCGATTCACCTCATCCGCGTCTCCACGCGAGAAAACTTCCTTGAGCTTTTCCGCGAAGGTCCCAAAGGCTTTGGCGCTCGCCGCCTTCAGGACGCCCCCGGCCGGGTTGGAGTCACCACGATCGAAGGCGGCGAAGCCCAGGACGGCCGACTCCTGCGTTACTGTCGAGTTAAATCTCGCCAGGCCCGCCGCGAGTTGCTGCTCCTGCTTGTCGCCCCGCACCAGACTCAAAACGGCTTGCCGCTCCACCTGGTATTGGTAGATTCGGGTCGCGGTTTCGTAGGGTTCGAAAAGAGAGCGGATGGCGTAGTGAGCGCCAAGCTTCCGCAAGTCGACAAAAGCCGGCCGGACGAACTTCTGGTAGATGCGCGCGCCATCCTGATGTTCGGGAATATTGCTTTTCGCCTGGCTCAGCTTTTCGACAAAGACGCTTTCCCGATGGTCCCCGAAGAGTTGCTCCGCCAGTTGGACAGCGCGGCCGGCGTACTGCATCACTTGCACCGTTTCAATGCCGGAAAGCTCATCGAAAAACCAGCCGCAACTTGTATACATCAGCATGGCGTGGCGTTCGAGCTCCAGGAGCTTCCAGACGGTTATTCTCTCGGAATCGTCCAGCGGCCGCACGGCATGCTTGGCCAGGAAACGCTCCAGGCTGGCGGCCGAGCGGTCCAGGACCACGTCAATGTAATCGTTGCGCGCCGCCCAGGGATCCTTCAGCAAGGTCTTTGCTTTCTCCTCGAAGAGCGGGAGGAGGGTGTCGCGGAGCCAATCCAGGGCATCACGCAAGGGGGCGCGCCACTGCTGATTCCAGCCGTGATGGCCGCCGGAGTTGCAGCCACAATTACTTCGCCAGCGTTCGACCCCGTGCACACAGCTCCATGAGCTGTTCTCGAACACCTCGACGATGTGAGTGGGAGGGTGCCGTTCCAGATACAGTCCGTAGTTAATGAGTTCGGCCAGGCAATTGGACTCGATATAATCCAGGGCGTAGGCTAAAGCCATTTCGCCAAATTTGTGGTGGTGGCCGTAGGTTTCGCCGTCGGTTGCGATATGCACCAGTTCGGGCCAGGAACGGGTTTCCCCGGAAAAGGCCCCCAGGAGACATTCGGCAAACTGCTGGCCGTTATCCAGTACACCTTCGAAGGCCACCGAGCGCGAGATGGGGCCGTCGTAGAAAAATACATTGATGGTCTTCCCGGAGGGCAAGCGGACACCGTAAACCGTGGTCGGATCAATGGAGCCGCCGCTCGCGTCTTTCCCATCGCTGTCACTCCACTCCCTCACTCTCCTGGCTTGGCTGGGAGCGAGGATCGTGAACTTGATTCCCAAGGAGGCCAGGACCTCCAAGGTGGCCAGATCCACCGCAGCCTCCGGCAGCCACATCCCTTCAGGGCGCCGTCCAAATCTCTGCTCGAAGTCGCGAATGCCCCAGAACGCCTGAGTGTACTTGTCGCGTTCGTTCGCCAGGGGCATGATCATGTGGTTGTAAGGCTGGGCGAGCGCGGAGCCATGTCCCGAGAAAACCTTGCGGCTTTCGGCATCTGCAGCGAGGATGGCCTTGTACACAGCCGGATCATTGGCCTCGATCCAGGAGAGCAAAGTCGGGCCGAAATTAAAGCTGATCTTCGAGTAGTTGTTTACGATCTTGACAATGAGCTTTTCTTGGTCGAGAATCCGCGCGGCTGCGTTCGGCGCGTAACATTCGGCATTGATCCGCTCATTCCAGTCGTGGTAGGGATGCGCCGAGTCCTGAAGTTCGATGGCTTCCAGCCACGGATTCTCGCGGGGGGGTTGATAGAAATGTCCGTGAATGCAGATGTATCCCATGGGTTTCGGTTTAGTGCTCTAATAAGCGCGATTTCGAATGGCCCTCGGAAGGGCGGGGCTTTAGCCCCGCCGCATAAGGTCGCAGGGTTGAAAGGGCCTTTAGGCCCTGAAACCAAGTCACTTCAGGGGCTAAAGCCCCGTTCCTACGTCACGAGGTCGGCGGCGGGGCTAAAGCCCCGCCCTTCCGGTTCCAGCGACGAGTTTCGCTTCCTAACCCGGCTGAGGACTAGTTCACTTCACGTTCAACAACGCAAAACGACTTTGGGCAGAGACTCATTTGAACCGTTCCACTCGACTCGAACCTTGACGGAACAAGACTGCCGGCGCCTCGCCAACGTTGGTCCGCAGAGTCCAGGACTTTGCACCAATCTCCCTCAGGAACAGCGAGCAGAACAGATTTCCCTTCTTCGCCGAAGTTCGCTACGATGAGCGCTTCGCCGGCGGTGCTCCAACGGCGAATCAGAAAGACCTTTTCCTCTTCCATGCCGCGAGCCTCGAGATGCTGTTTGTCCGGCCGTGTCAGGCCCGGCAGCGTCTTCCGCAAGTTGATCAGTTCTTGATAAAACCCATGAAGTATTTGATGCCATCCAGTGCGCCGCCGACTGTGATCCAGCTTGCTTCCTAAGAAGGTCGACTCGTCTTGCGGGTCGGCAGGTGAGCCCTGCCAGCGAAAGGAGGCGAACTCCGCTGCGCGGCCGCGGCGTACCGCGTCCACCAATGCCGCATCCGAATGGCTGGTGAAGTATTGAAAGGGGGCGCGCTCGCCCCATTCCTCACCCATGAACAGGAGGGGAATGTAGGGGGATAGAATCACCATGCCCGCCGCCAGCTTCAACGCTTCGAAGCTCACGTGCGTGCTCAGGCGGTCGCCAAACAGGCGGTTGCCAACCTGATCGTGGTTCTGGGAAAAAACCACGAACTGCCGCGCCGGGACATGGCGAGAGGAATTGCCATGGCGCCGCCGGCGATAGGCTGAATATTGACCAGAATAAACGAAGCCTTCCGCGAAAGCCTTCTCGAGGTGCTCGAGCCTTCCAAAATCCAGGTAATAGCCGGTTTGCTCGCCGGTGAGCAGGGTATGCAAAGCATGGTGAAAGTCATCGCTCCATTGGGCGTCCAATCCGCATCCGCCGGATTCTGCGGGCTGGATATAGCGGACGTCGTTAAAGTCGCTCTCCGCGATGAGGTAGATTTCCCGCTGGGCTTGTCGAGCAAACTCGTGCACCGACCGCGCCAACAACTGTAGAAAAGGTTGCCCATTGCGGTCCACGATCCCGTGGATCGCATCCAGGCGGAGAGCGTCGATGTGAAAATCCCGCAGCCAGTAGAGAGCGTTCTCAATGAAAAACCGGACCACCTCGTCGCTTTCCGGGCCGTCGAAATTGAGCGCTTGACCCCAAAGTGATTGATACTGGCTGGTGAAATAAGGGCCGAAATCACTGTGGTAGTTTCCCTCGGGGCCCAAATGGTTGTAAACCACATCCAGCACGACCGCCAATCCGCACTCATGACAGGCGTTAACCAACTTCTTAAGACCTTCGGGGCCGCCATAGCTATTCTGTACAGCGAAAGGGTAGGCTCCGTCATAACCCCAATTACGGTCTCCTGGAAACTGCGCGACCGGCATCAATTCAAGAGCCGTTACACCGACTCCTCTTATCTCCTCCAAATGGGACAGGACAGCATCGAATGAGCCCTCAGGGGTGAAAGTGCCAACGTGGATTTCATAAATGATGTATTCGTCGAGAGAGAGTCCTCGCCAGCCTGCATCGCTCCATTGAAATGTCCGCGGGTCCACAACCTGGGAGGGCCCGTGAACGCCGGACGGTTGAAACGAAGATGCCGGGTCGGGCCTGTCCTTCTTTCGATCGAGGCAATAAAGGTATCGCGTTCCAGGCTCCACCCCTTCGACGATACCTCCGTGATATCCGCGGTTCCGCACCTCCAGACGAACCAGCCGCTCGCCGCCATGGTCGGCGGAGTGCACGGCCGTCGCGGCTGAGAAAGAGTCCCTCGGGTCGAGAATTCGCACCTCGACGCTCTTTGCATGCGGCGCCCACGCCAGGAACTGGCATTGCCGCCCTTCGAGCAGAGTCGCGCCCAAGGTCAAACTCATACTTCCTTTTTGTAGTGGTACCCTTTGGGATTACAGCCGTTCACTTCGCTTATTAGCGTGTAGAGCCTCTGCTACTGCAAGTTGGACAGAGCCAACGCTTCATTGGCATAGAGCTCCAGGACACTGTCGAGGTGAAACTTCCTAAGGGCTCGGATGAGTCTCTCCGGAGCTGCAAAAAACTTGATCCGGCCTCCTGCCTGTCGAACCAGGTTATAAGCACCCGCAAGGGCGCCCAGCGTATAGCTATCGACCACGGACACGTGGGCGAGATTGATGGCGAAGTTCCCGGCGCCCTCCTCCAGCAATTCCCGGATGGCGTCGTAAAGAGCGTGAACTGACCGTTCTTCGGCGAGAGGACTCCTTAGGTCGATGACTGCCACACCACGCACCATGTGGCAGGACAGGCTGTCGTCCGGTTTCTGCTGAGGGAAGAACTCATACCCGTTCGGAGTGTCCAGTACATGAGTTCGCATGCACCCTCCTTTCGGATCGCTTGATGACCACGTGTCTTCACCTTCTTCGCAATCGCGTTAGCAGAAAGATCATTTCTCCGCGGCTGGAGTAGCGCACGCATATTCCAGCGTGCCCTGGAGAGCTGAGATTTGGAGTTTCCGATGGAACAGTCCTGAAGCTTGGCAATTTCCGTGTGGCGATAACCTTCCAGGTCATGAAGAACAAGTACGGCTCGCCGGCCTTCGGGAAGCTGCGTGATGGCGCGGCGGATCAGTATGCGATCAATCAGGCCGACCAGCGTTTGGTCTTCCGCGCCATACTCCCGCCGAGGGGGTTCCTCCGGTGACACATCTGCGTGTTCGAAGGGCACGATTTGAAGACGCTTCCGGCGGTGATGCATCAGTACAACGTTAACCGCCACGCGATGGAGCCAAGTGGTAAATGCCGACTCGTTGCGGAAGGTCGAGATTTTGCGAAAGATCTGAAGGAAGGTCTCCTGGGTCAGGTCCTCCGCCTCGCTCGAGTCCCCTGTCATGCGGACGCAAAGCAGATAAACGCGTCGCTCATAGGCACGGTAAAGGGCTTCAAATGCGTGTTCGTCGCCGCCCTTTGCTTGAGCGATCAACCTAGTTTCGACTTGGGGGCGGGTTGATAAATCGCTGCTCATTGTGCGCCTCGTTTCCCTTACCTTCCCCGTCGTTCGAATACCTGAAATTACATGCATTAAACGCTCCCGCAACGTTATTGCCAAAGGAGGAACGGGGCGCGCGCGAAGCACTCATTTGCTTTTTCTTGAACGACATGCAGTCATGCAGCGAATTTACAAAGAAGTAGGCGGGGAGTAAAAATTACCTGATGCAGGAAAGCCGGTCGTTCCGATGACAACCATTCGGCACGAATCTCGCCTTTACTCGATGGGCAAACGTTGAGGCTCGTCGTTTCGCGTTTGCGGGTTCCGCATCAAGCCCGGATCTCTCCCAGGCTCTGGAATACGGTGCAACTCGGCACGGGTTTTGGGGAGGCATTGCGGATACTCACTCTGCAGGAACTCGATCATCTTTTCCCGTACATAGCAGCGCAGGTCCCACGCCGTGCTCGAGTCTCGGGCGTCTATGAGCGCCCGCAATTCCACCGTGTGCTCGCGCGCGTCTGTAACCTGTAAGACGCATACCTTGCCCATCCACTGATTTGTGGATTTCAGAATTCGTGCCAACTCCCGCCTCAACGCTTCGATGGGCACGGTATAGTCCGTATAGATGAAGACGGAACCAAGGAGGTCCGCCGTCCTGTGAGTCCAGTTCTGGAACGGTTTTTCAATGAAATATGAGAGGGGCACCATCAGGCGCCGCAAGTCCCAAATCCGGACCACGACGTAAGTGGTCGTAATCTCCTCGATCCAACCCCATTCACCCTCCACCACGACGGCATCCTCAATTCGAATTGGCTGGGTGAGCGCGATTTGAATTCCTGCAATCAAACTCGCAAGAGTGGAGCGCATCGCCACACCTAGCACAAGACCTGCAAGGCCCGCAGAAGCCAGGAGGCTGGCGCCGATCTGATGGATCTCGGGAAAAGTCATCAGCATAATCGCAACGGTGACGACCGTCACGACGACCTGGGCAATGCGGCGCAGCACTTTCACCTGTGTTTGGATACGACGCGCCGCTAAGTTGTCGGCGATCTCAACCTTGTACCGGCCGGTAATGACGTCTTCGCCCACGTCGATCATCACAACTAGCAGCCAGGCGACGGAAGCAATCAGACCCAGGCCGACCACGTGGGCGAGCGCATCTTTAATCGCGAAACTGACCGGGAGGACGCGTTCCGCGATGATCACGGCCAGAAGCGGCAGGATAAGTGTGGAAGGTCTTCGGCTGTGCCTTACCAGCGAGGCATCGACGACGCTCATTCTCAGCGACGGCTTTGCTAAAACCGAAAACGTTATGCGATGTGCAAGCAGCCCGACAATAATGGCGCCGGCGATGATTCCGGGGGATAACAGATAAGCCTGCCAATTGCTCAGAATGTGTGCCATCACTTCACGATGTTGTGCGCCGGAATTGGTTCCTGCGGCCGTTTCCCAATCAGTTTGAATAAGGCGCGCAGCAACAATAACTCTATGAGCAGTCCAAACAAAAATGAGCACAGCAAGGCCGTCAACGATTCCACGAATTCCATCAGTCTCGCTCCGCTGCGCCTGGATGCACAAAATCATCTGCAATCAGGGTCCAGGCGGACTTCCAAACAGCCTGCGCGCAGCTCAGGGCTGCACTGGCCAGAGTAAACACAGGGCAAGACTGTTGCCACAACTCGCGAAGCTGCGTTGAGTCTCTCATTTCGCAGACTTCCGGGCCTCGGAGGCCACGTATGCGGAAAACAGGCGCAGGATGCAAATTTCCCTCTGCATGTAGATTTTTCGCAGCAGCCATCCTTTCGGGCACGCAGGGGCGAACTCGGTATTTTAGAATCAGGAAGATATGGATTGCGTCGAATGGCAAGCGATATGCAACCAGAGTGTGCGTGGGGTTGTAAGAAAGTGCTGGAGCGGTATTGTCTCTACGGCTCGGCAGGCCAATTTCTAACGGCAGCGGCACGTCCGGCGATAAGAGGGGAAGGAATGGGGAACCGAAATTCCATGTTCCACCGGAGTTTTTGTGCGAAGGCAACCAAAGCAATCTTGCCTTGCTTCCAAATATTCAAGGGCACACCAAAGGTGGCAAGATAACGGGGGCGTGCCTGAAGTGTTTCCCCGAGTATCCAGAGTTTAACACCGGAGCGTTCGTGGCGTCCGGCAACTGGAAGCAAAGGGACCAGGAGCAAAGAAATGAACTTTAGGGCTGTTGGTGGTTCGGGCAGGGAAGTATAACAGAAAGGCCGCACGTGAGGTGATGACTCACGCGCGGCCAAGCCAAAACGCTCCTACGTGTTTCGGACGGAGAAAACGCCATGGCATTCGAAAAGCCTACAACAAACACTTCCAGTTTTCAACCTCTCTTCTTCTCCATGCCAGGAGCGTTAAATGCTGCTCCGAACTCCGGCGACACAGACGCCGGGTACCGGATTCGGACTGGCAAGGGCCATTCTTACCGCAGATAGATGCGCACACTCTGCGGGCGGAAACAATCAAATGATTTGCTCCCAAGTCTTGCGTCGCGGAAAACGGGATGGGGTACGGGAGATTAAGCACGGGAGGAAACTGAAGTGGTATTCAAAAAGTCGGCAGTGATGTTGGCGGGGCTATTCGTAATATGCGGAGCATGGGCCTTAGCCCGGAATCAAAACAGCACGGGCACGGCGCAACAATCTGATCCCGTCGAGCAGGCCCTCGCTCACGGCGTAGACCACGTCGATGCGACGGATGCTGCGCCGGCTCCGGCCCTCGACCGGCGCAATTCGCGATACCGGATCTCCAATGAGGACGTTCTTGACCTCCAGTTCCAGTCGACTCCTGAATTCAATCAAACGGTCACCGTGGAACCCGACGGGTATATTACGCTGAAAGAAGTCGGCGACGTTCAGGTGGAGGGCGATACCCTGCCTGAGTTGCGACGCGCCGTGCAATCTGCTTATGAGAAGATACTCGCCAACCCAGTCATCAGCGTTGATTTAAAAGACTTCCAGCGGCCCTACTTTATGGTGCTCGGGCAGGTCGGACGGCCCGGCAAGTACGACCTGCGAGGCGTTACTACGGTTTCCGAGGCAGTGGCTCTTGCGGGAGGTTTCACGACGCAGTCGAAACACTCCCAGGTGCTGCTGTTTCGCCGCGTCAATGATAAGTGGACTTCCGTCACCAAAATTGACCTTAAACACATGCTGAATTCCCGCAATCTTAGCGAAGACTCTTCACTCCGCCCAGGGGACATGGTCTACGTTCCCCAGAACGCCATATCCAAGGTGAAAGCTTGGGTTCCTACTCCCACGGTGGGGACCTACGGACCCCTCCCCTGAGTGTCGCGCGCGTCTGACCTGAGCCCCGGAGAAGGGAAAAGGAGAAGCCAGCATGCATGAGCAACGCCGACTGTTGCCGGAAGCACAACCAACGGACATCCTGGTTCGCACTTCGCTCGGGGCCACCGTTCCCTCTTCACCCGACACGTTGCGAGAACTGTTGGGCGCCCTGTTCAGGAACCGGCGGGTCCTCGGAACCGTGTTCCTGCTGACCTTCGGCGGAGCGGTTCTGGCTATCTTTCTTTTCGGGATCAAGTATGAGGCGGACGCGCAGATTCTGGTCAAGCACCGGCGTGCCGACGAAGTCGTGTCCACGGACACGAGTTCGCGGGACCCGCAGCCTTCCACGGACGTGCCCACGGAGCGGGAGATCAACACGGAGATTTCGCTCCTGAGAAGCCAGGACCTTCTGCAGGCGGTGGTCAAGGACCTGGGCCTTGATAAAGTGCAACGACACAGCTGGGATTTCCTGGTCCCGTGGCACGACCAGCAGTGGAGGCTCGCCCAGGCGACGCGAAGTTTGAGCGACGGCCTGAAAATCACCGAGGTTCCGCAATCCAACATTATTCACATTGCTTATCGTTCGCCTCGTCCCGAGCTGGCCGCCCAGATCCTGACCGACCTTAATAAGCAATACCTCTCGAAGCATCTGACCGTTTATCGGCCGGCGGGCGTGTACGATTTCTTCCACCAGCAGGCGGAGCACTATCGTGAGCAAGTCCAGAGCGCCGAAAAGCAGTTGGCGAGCTACGACCTCGCCAAAAACTCCAGTGACCCCGAACTCGAGAAAGAGATCCTGGTGAAGAAAGCGGGAGAGTTCGAGGGCGATTTGCGGCAGACGGAGTCGGCGGTTGCCGACACACAAAAACGGATCAACGAGCTCCAAAGCGAGATCAACCGGACGCCGGCGCGTTTGACGACTCAGGTCACATCCGGCGACAACCCACAACTTCTGGCGAACCTCAAGTCCAGCTTGGCAGAGCTGGAGACCCGGCGGGTCGACCTCCTGACGAAATACCAACCGACTTACCGGTTGGTGCAGGATGTGGACAAGCAGGTAGCTAACCTCCAGAGAGCCATCGCGGCCCAGAACCAGGCTCCGGTAAAACAGGTGAGCGATGCCCAGAATCCCACTTATTTGTTACTCCAGGCCGAGCTCGTAAAGGCAAACGCGGACCTGACCGGCTTCCAGGCCAGAGCCCGCGCCACCGCACCGGTCGTCAATGCCTACCAGCAACAGGCCCTCCTGATCGATCAAAAAGGAATCCAGCGGCAGGACCTGTTGCGCAATATCAGAGATGCAGAGCAAGACTACACGCTTTACGTCCAGAAGCAGGAGCAGGCTCGCATCTCGGATGAACTCGACAAGAGCCGCATTCTGAACGTGGCGATCGCGGAGACTCCGGTGGTCCCGTCGTTTCCGGTTTATTCGCCCTTAGTGTTGGCTATGGCCGCAGCCGTTGTGGCGCTGATGATCAGTATTGCCGCCGCATTCGTCTCCGACTATTTCGATCCGACCTTCCGTACGCCCGAAGAGATTGCGGGGGTCATGGAGCTCCCCGTCCTCGCCTGTTTCGCCAAGACCGACGGCCCTCCGCGGTTTGGGCTGATGACCGACAGCGGTGTCCTCGCCCACTCTTCGTTTGCGCGCGCCAACGAGACTGACGAATCACTTTTACTGTCGAGCGAGCGGGAGTAGGGGCGTTTCTATATGTTTCTTCAATTCTACGGACTCAAGGAACAACCCTTTGGCGTTACTCCCGACCCTCGTTTTCTATACCTCGGGCCGGGGCATCAGGAAGCCTTGGCGTCGTTGGTCTACGGAATTGAGACAGGCCGTGGATTCATGGCGCTCATTGCTCCCCCAGGCCTTGGCAAAACCACCCTCATCATGCGGCTGATGGACAGGCTTCAGGACTCCGCGCTGACGGCGTTTCTGTTCCAGGCCCACACGGATTCCAGGGAACTCCTCAAAAACCTCCTTCTGGATTTGGAGGCTGAGCCTTCAGGAGAAGATTTGAGTGACCTGCAGGCACAACTGCACGATCTGCTGATTCGGAGTTCGGGCACCGGCAAGCGGATGGTGGTATTGATCGACGAAGCGCAGAATCTCGACGATTCGGTCCTGGAAATGGTGCGAATGCTTTCCAATTTCGAGACGCCAGAAGCAAAACTCCTGCAGATCGTTCTGGTCGGACAACCGGCTCTGGCCGATAAACTGGCAAAGCCGCAACTGGCGCAGCTACGCCAACGGATATCGATCGTTACGCATTTTCCCTTACTCCGCGGGGATGAGGTCGAGAAGTATATCCAGCACAGGCTCCGAGTGGCCGGATATAACGGAAGCAGATTGTTCACCGCCGAGGCTCTGGCGTTGATTGCCAGGCACAGTAACGGTATTCCGAGGATAATTAATAACCTGTGTTTCAACGCTTTGACATTAGGCTACGCAAAAG
>Ga0116223_10002854_pt1 | contig 15902 bp, 17 predicted proteins | sample Sb_taG_3_FD_90092 | JGI IMG/M metagenome (GOLD analysis project Ga0116223, IMG submission 90092) | Peat soil microbial communities from Weissenstadt, Germany - Sb_50d_a_PC metaG | ecosystem: Environmental > Terrestrial > Soil > Wetlands > Peat | place: Germany: Weissenstadt | collected 2010-09-21 | reverse complement strand
CGAAATCGCGGGTGATTTCTTCGTCGGGGCTACGGCCGCGCAACGAATAGGTGCCGGGCAGGTCGACCACCGAAACCTGACGCCCCAGCGGCGTAACGAAAAAGCCCTCTTTGCGCTCGACGGTAACGCCGGGGTAATTCGCGACCTTCTGGCGGCTGCCGGTCAACGCATTGAACAACGACGTCTTGCCGCTGTTCGGCGTGCCCACCAGGGCGAGATGCATTAACGGGGCTTCCATGGCGCTGTACCGCTTCGTCAGACGACAATGACGGCCATCGCCTCGCGCCGTCGCACCGCGACCGTGACGTTCTCTATGCGGACCGCAATCGGGTCGCGCCCGACGATGCCTTCGTGAAGCACCTCGACCTTGGCGCCTTCCACGAAGCCGAGTTCGATCAGGCGGCTCTCGAGTTCGATCGCGGAAAGCGCGGAACTGGCTTTGTCGGCGGCGAGGTGATGGATCACGCCGGAATAGCCGCGCTTGGCCAAGCCCAGGGGTATCTGCGGGGGCGCATCGATCTGGTTGATGGTGGTCATGGTGTGTATTTCCAACCGCGGACGCGAAGGTCAAGCGCGGCGGCCCGAAACACGTTGACCTTAGAGGGATTTTAAAACCGGCACAGGCACTTGCGGCCGGAGAGATGAACAAACTCTCTATACTAGAGAGCTTCTAATGTGTTGCGATGGATCAATTGGGATCGACGGCCGCCGCCCCGAGCATTAGTAGCCCACGGCCGCCATCGCGATCACCGCGCCGAGCGCCATCCATCCAAAATGCCGGCCGCGAAAAATCCAGGCGTTGCCGAGCATGCCGAAGCCGTACATCACGGCCATCGTGATGACGATCCAGTGCCGGGCGGGCGTCGACGCTAGCGAGGGCGCCGCCAGCAGAAGCACCCCGCCGCAAATCCAGCCGACGGTACCGATTTGCCAGCAGACCCGGATCAGATTGCGCAACCTCGGCGGCTCGATGGTGGCACGGGCAAATACTCTGGTTTCGCCGAGGATGCCATGAACCAGGGCTACCGCGATCGCGGCAAGCCCCGCACATTGCAGGAACAGATCGCGCATCGAACCGTCCTCCATACGCTAGTGTATGGTGACTTTGCCGGGCGGATTGGCGCCTGTCAATACAGTAGTGTATGGTAGATTGTCGCAAGGTGACATATGGCCGATCAACTCTCCGCGAAGGACTGGCTCGATCAGGGGCTCAAGACACTGGCCCGGGACGGTTTCACGGCGCTGAAGGCCGAGCCTTTGGCAAAAGCCATGGGCGTGTCGCGCGGCAGCTTTTACTGGCATTTCGCCGACGTCGAGGCCTTCCATGCGGCAATCCTCAAGCATTGGCGCGAGGTCGCCGTGGAGCGGATCATCGCCGACGTCGAAGCTGAAGCCGGCAATGACAACCCGCTTGAACGCTTGCTGCGCCGGGTGTTCGGCGAGCGGGTGGTGGTGGAGAACGCGGTCCGCAGCTGGGCTACGGTCGACCCGGCGGCTCGGGCAGCCGTGCAGGCGATCGACCGGCGCCGGCTGAGCTATGTCGAAAGCCTGCTCCGGACCTCCGGGCTCTTGCCGGAGGTGGCGCGCGCGCGGGCGCAAATATTCTATTGGGCGTTTCTCGGCTTTGCCCTGTCGGACGGACCCTTGCCGCGGGCCCGTCAGCAGGCCGTGCTGGAGGAAATGCTCCGGATGGCTTCGCGATAGCAGGGTTGTCGCAGGGCGCTGCTTCGCACCTTTTGTTCGCATGGTGAATCATAGGTCTTCAGAACGGCGGCACCGGCAAGCCCCGCTGCCCGGCGACGATGACCCTCCCGGCCTCAAGTCTCTCTGCGAGTTTGCTGTCTAAACCAAGCGATTGCGCGCCTATCCGCAACCTCGCCGCTCTGTGCGTCACGAACGATAACCTTGCGTTCACCATGCGGACAGATCCCCCGATCCCCTCCTGCAATCATCTTGGCTTTCAAGTTCGCTTATACCTTTACCGCTTAGTCATCCTTAGCGGCGAGGCTTTCGGCCAGCACCAAGTTCAGTATCCCGACGTAAAGAGTAGTAGCGCGTATGAATACCGCCCGCATTGTCGTCCTGGCTATCGCTCTCGCGGCTGGCGGCGTCGCCGCTTATCTTGCGAGCGGATCAGACAACAAACCGGCCCCTGTGGCGCCGGTAGCGCAATTGCAGACCGTCGATGTTCTGGTGGCGAAGGCCGATATCGGCCTTGGCCAGACGCTCACGCAGAACGACGTGCTCTGGCAAACCTGGCCGGCGTCAACCGCAAGCAGCAGCTTCATTCGCCGCAGCGACCGCCCGGACGCGAACAACCAGATCGCGGGCTCGATTGCGCGGGCACCCTTTATCGCCGGCGAGCCGATCCGGGAAGCGAAATTGGTCAAGGCAGATGGTTCTGGCTTCATGGCAGCGATCCTGCCGACGGGCATGCGCGCCGTCTCGACCGAGATTTCCCCGGAGACCGGCGCCGGTGGCTTCATTCTGCCCAACGACCGCGTCGATATCGTTCTTACCAGGCGCGAGAAGAGCCCGAATCCGACCATCTCCACCGATATTGTTCATGCGGAAATTATCCTGGCGAATATTCGCGTTCTCGCGATCGACCAGGCGCCGAAGGAAAAAGAAGGCACCAACACCGTCATCGGCAGGACGGTCACGCTTGAATTGAGGCCCGAGCAAACGGCGATTCTCGCGGTAGCGCGCCAGGCAGGCACGCTGTCGCTGGCGCTGCGCAGTATTGCCGACGTCAACCAAGTCGAGATCGCGCCCGACGATCGGGCCCGCCAGCGCGCCGGCGTCAACGTGGTCCGCTACGGCATCACAAACCCGACCATCTTCGCGAAGTGACAGAAGAGACGCCCGTGTTCAGAAGGACGCACAAAATGAAATGCAGGGGAAACCGGCTGTCGATCCGAACCATTCTGATCCGCGCTTTGTCGCTTTCGGCCGCCGCCGCGCTCGCGCTTCCAGCCGTGGCTCCGGCCATGGCAGCCGACAGCGACACCGCGCCATCGATTACCTCGAGCATACCGGTGAAGGTCCGTTTTCTTGCGCTCGGCGTCGGTAAATCGGTGATCATCGACTTGCCCCGCGACGTCAAGGACGTGCTGGTCGCCGATCCGAAGGTTGCGAACGCGGTCGTGCGCTCGCCGCAGCGCGCCTACATTATTGGCGCGGCGGTAGGCCAAACCAACGTCGTGTTCTTCGATTCCGAGGGCCAGCAGATCGCGGCCTATGACATCGCCGTCAAGCGCGACCTCAACGGTGTGCGCGCCGCGTTGCGGCAATTGCTGCCGGGAGCAGCGATCCAGGCCGAAGGCGTCGGTGAGGGCGTCATGCTCACCGGCTCGGTATCCACTCCGATCGAGGCACAGCAGGCCGGCGATGTCGCCGCCCGTCTGGTGGGCGGCGCCGAAAAGGTCGTCAACTCCATCGTGGTCCGCGGCCGCGACCAGGTGATGTTGAAGGTCAGTGTCGCCGAAGTTCGGCGGGACATCATCAAGCAATTGGGCATCGATCTCAGCGCCAGCATGAATTACGGGACCGCAGTGGTCAATTTCAACAACACCAACCCGTTCACCCAGAACGGCGGCCCGCTCGTCGGCGGCAACACTTTGACCACGTCGGCCTTAAACAGGCTTGGCTTGCCCACGGTCAGTGCCACCTTGCGCGCAATGGAGAGCGCCGGCGTGGTGCGAACGCTGGCGGAGCCCAATCTGACGGCAATCTCGGGCGAGTCCGCGACCTTCATCGTCGGTGGCGAATTTCCGTTTCCAACCGGCGTGACCTGTCAAACAAACCCGCAAGGCGCGGTCGGGCAGTGCGCCCCGTCGATCGCCTTCAAGAAATTCGGCATCTCGCTCAACTTTACGCCGGTCGTACTCACGGAAGGCAAGATCAGCCTGCGGGTGATGACGGAAGTATCCGAAGTTTCGAACGACAACTCGATCAACATCAGCGGCGTTCAGGTCCCGTCCATCAAGACCCGCCGCGCCGAAACCACGCTGGAAATTCCCTCCGGCGGTTCGCTGGCGATGGCCGGTCTGATTCAGGAGCAAACCAAGCAGGCCGTCAACGGCATGCCCGGCGTGGACCAGATACCGGTCCTTGGGCAGCTCTTTCGGAGCCAGGATTTCGTCAACAGCCAGACCGAGCTGATGGTCATCGTGACGCCCTATGTCGTCCGGGCGGTCGCCCAGAAGGAATTGTCGCGACCCGACGACGGCTTTGCGCCCGCGTCGGATGCCCAATCGACACTTCTGGCCCAGATCAACCGGATCTACGGCATTCCAGCGCGCGTCGTAGCGATCGGAAACTATCAGCCCAACATTGGCTTCATCATCGACTGAGACGGCGGGACGAGGACAACACGATGACAAACGAACCAGCGGTCGATCGCCATCAAACGCTGCGCCTGATGGGCGCGTTGTTCGGCCTTGCCGTCACGCTCGGTGCGTGCACGGAGACCACTACCGGAACCATCGCGACGCCGGCGCGCGTTCCAGAAGACTATCGCCTGCGGCATCCAATCGCGGTCCAGGAGGCTGACCGCTCCATTGTGGTCTTCGTCGGTCACGGGCGCGGCGGCTTGTCGGAAACGCAACGCGCCGACGTCGCCGGATTGGCGCGGATATGGGTCGGCGAGGGCACCGGCGCGATCGTCGCCGATGTGCCGGTCAATACGCCGAATGCACGGGCCGCCGAGAGCGCGTTCCGGGAAATCAAGGCGGTGTTGGAGGCGGGCGGCGTGCCCGCGGGCGGAATTAGACTGCATCATTATACGCCCGACGATCCTCGAACGCTGGCAACCATCCGCTTGAGTTATCCGAAGATCGTGGCGGTGGCCGGACCGTGCGGGCTCTGGCCCGAGGATCTCGGACCTTCCGTGAAGGACAAAGGCTACACCGAGAACAAGTCGTATTACAATTTCGGCTGCGCGTATCAGCGTAACCTTGCGGCGATGGTGGCCAATCCGTCGGACCTGGCGCAGCCGCGTCCTGAGACGCCCTCCTATACCGCGCGGCGCACGGAAGGCTTTGACAAATATCGCAAGGGCACCACCACCACGACCGACTACCCAGAAGCCGAAAAGGCCAAACTCAGTGACACAGGCAAATGATCTACTCGCGTGAAGATTCCGAAGAGCCGAATGTCCCGCCGCCGCCAGCCGACGATTACATCGCGCCGGCCCCGCGCGTGTCGGTGCAGGCCTTCTGCGTAGCCCCGGCAACCGCCGAGGCGGTGCAGTCGGCCGGGCTCGATCGACGCCTCGCCAAGGCCCATCTCACGATCAAGATGGGCGGCATGGAAGCGGCCATCGAAACCTACCACAGCGTGCCCACGCCGAACGTGATCATTCTCGAGACCGAGGGCAGCAAAGATATCCTTGAGGGCCTCGATCAACTCGCCACCGTATGCGACGCCGGAACGCGTGTCGTCGTCATCGGCAACGAGAACGACGTCGCGCCCTACCGCGAACTGGTGCGCCGCGGCGTCAGTGATTATGTGATCGGGCCGGTCGAGACCCTCGACGTGGTCCGCGCGATCTGCGGCCTTTTCTCGGCGTCGGAGGCGGTGGCCGTCGGCCGCATCATCGCCGTCGTCGGCGCCAAGGGCGGCGTCGGCGCATCGACCGTCGCGCACAATGTGGCATGGGCGATCGCGCACGATCTCGCGCTGGATTCCGTCGTCATCGATCTCGACCTGGCGTTCGGCACGGCCAGCCTCGACTACAACAAGGATCCCTTGCAGGGAATCGCCAACGCGGTATTCGCGGCCGAACGGCCCGATAGCGCATTCATCGAGCGCTTGCTGGCGAAGTGCAACGACCATCTCAGCCTGCTGGCGGCGCCGGCGACGCTCGACCGTGTCTACGATTTCGGCGCCGACGCGTTCGATGCGATTTTCGACACGATGCGCTTGACGACGCCGTGCATCGTGCTCGACATCCCGCATCAATGGTCGGGATGGACCAGGCGCGCATTGGTCGGCGCGGACGATATCCTCATCGTGGCTGAGCCGGACCTCGCCAATCTGCGCAATGCCAAGAACATGTTGAGCATGCTGAAGGCGGCGCGCCCCAACGACCGGCCCCCGCTTTATTGCCTCAACCAGGTTGGCATGTCCAAGCGGCCGGAAATCACCCCGCGTGAATTCGCCAAGGCCATGGAAATCCAGCCGATCGCCTCGATTCCGATCGACCCGCGGATGTTCGGGACGGCGGCCAATAACGGCCAGATGATCGCGGAAATTTCCGCCAATCATCGCATCAGCAAGTTGTTCGTGCAGATCGCTCAACAGGTGACCGGCCGCGGCGATGCGAAAAAGCCGAGTGGTTCGCTGCTGGCGCCGATCCTCAGGAAATTGCGCAGGGCATAGTTCGCGGGTCGCGCGCCATCCCGCGGCTGCCGGAACGATCTCTCAATCAGGCCGGGCGACACCTACCGACGCCGTGTTGTCGGCGTCAGGCCTTGCGTTCGCTCGCTTGGCCAACATGCGCCTCAGATTGGCGACATTGGCCGCTGCCTCCTCGGGCGGGCGGCCCTCCTTCACGATACTTTCGGCCTCGGCAAGATGGCCGCGCAGCCCGACCACCAATGCAAGGTTCTGCCGCACGCGCGGGTCGGCATCCGCATGGCCATAGGCGCGGCGCAAGGTCTCCTCCGCCTTGGGCAGATCCTTTGAAAGGGCGTAAGAGAGCCCAAGGTTGGACAGTACGGAAGGTTCGTCGGGCGCGATCCTCAGCGCGCTCGCGTAATATTGCCTTGCTTCCTCACCTCGGCCGAGCTGGTCGAGCACCGCGCCTTGAGCGGAGAGGATGCGCCAATCGGGATTGTCGGGAGAATGCGCCCGGCTAAGGACATCGAAGGCCTGCTGGAAATTGCCATTGTCCGCCAGCGCCCGCCCGTAACCCGCAAGCAGCGCCTTGTCGCTGGGGTGGGCGATCGTCGCCTGCTCGAGCACGGCGACCGCCTGGGAGCGCTGTCCCGCCGCCCTGAGCGCTTTTCCATACTGCAATGCCGCGTCTGCATCCTCGGGATTGGCACGGGCGCGATCGCGATAATATTCCAGGCTGTGAGAGGGTTCGGCGGAATGGCTTTTCCCGGCTTTTTCGCCGAGCGACCCGGTAATATCCGATATGCCGTCGGTCTGGCAGCTGCAGAGCCCCAGGACCAGAATCGCGGACATTGCTGTAGCGGCGAGAAATCTCGTGAGACCGTTCTGCGGGGGCGATTGCGGGGACATTTCTGGGACCTGTGACCGGCGGCTGCCAGAAATGCTCACAGGTTAACCCTAAATTCCGGTTAAGCTGGTCTTGTGAGGCCGGCTTCCAAGCCGGACCAGGCCCCTTCCCAACGGAATCTTCCGCTTAATCGACGAATTGGGCGCCGAATTCGTAGCCGATTCGCCATGCCAGCCGGCATTGGCGGGGGCGGCCTTCCGACAATATGATGGTGAACTCGGAGGGAATATCGAGATGTTCGGCGATCACTTTGACGCCGCCGTCCGATATGTCCGTAATCGTACAGTCGCGCGGCAAGGAACCGGTCCCAAACTGGATTTTGGCGAAATTCCTGCAGTGGCGGCGTTCGCTTTTGCGTCGATTTACTAGCGTGAGCATGTCGATCCTTCACCCGCTCAGATGCGGCCCATCCGGCATTTGAGCCGTTTTACAGAAGAAGTGTTGGAATCTGCCTAGCGGGACCTCTCGCAATGTATCGGATCGCTTTGAATTCCCTTTACCTAATTCCTCAGCCCAGGCTCAAACGGCCGCGGATGATCACCAATGCCCGGGCAAAAAACCGCCCGCGGGCGCCCTTCTGCAAGTATCCAGAATGCGGAAATGTTTTTTTACCTTCAAACTTTAACGCTGGCTTACGCACTAGGCCCGGATTTCTGTTGCCGTCTTTTCAGCTGATTGGCCTTTTTCGGCGTTTGCCGGCTCCACCGACCATTAGCACCGGCCCCGCGCCACGCGGCTACATGTTTCGAGCGAATATGATACAGGGTCGCATGACCAAGCCGGAGACCTGACCCATGACAGCCGCGCCCGAACGCCCTGAAGGCACCGTCGATCCCAAACTGTTGGAAATTCTGGTCTGCCCGGTGACCAAGGGTCCGCTCGAATTCGACGCTGCGCGGCAGGAATTGATCTCGCGCGCGGCGAAGCTCGCCTATCCGATCCGTGACGGCATTCCGATCATGCTGCCTGAAGAGGCAAGAAAGATAGAGTAACCATGCGCGCCCAAGCGCTCCTTGGCGCACTCGCGATCGTCAGTCTTTGCGGCGCGACGACAGGCGCCTCCGGCGAAGAGACCAAAATTCGCATCGGTAACATAGACGCCGTGCTGACGGTGCCGGCGGACGTCGACCGGCCGCCGGTCGCGCTTTTGATCGCCGGCTCCGGCTCGACCGATCATGACGGCAACGGACCCCAGGTCAAACCAGCGACTTTGAAGAAGCTCGCCGAGCAGCTTGCCGCGCGCAAGATAGCAACCCTCCGCTATGACAAGCGTGGCGCCGGCGGCTGGAAGCCGCAATTCGGAGCGCCGGAGGATTTTCGTTTCAAGGATTATGTCGACGACGCGACATCGCTCGTGAACTACCTCCGCAGCAGCGGAAAATTCGCGCAGGTGGTGGTGATTGGTCATAGCGAGGGCGGTCTGGTCGCGATCCTCACCGCGCGACGGGTACCGGTTGATCGTCTGATCTTGCTCGCCACCGCGGCGCGGAAGCAGGGCGATCTCGTAAAAGCTCAGCTAGAGCGGAAGCAAATTCCGTCCGATGTGCTTCAGCCCATCCTGAAGGCGATCGACGCCATCATGGCTGGTCAGATCGTTGATCCCCCGCCGAGGGGGCTGGCGATCGCGCCGTCGATGCAGCCCGGTATCGCCTCCGCCTTCAACGAAGACCCGATCGATCCCTTGAAACTGATCGAACGGCCGATTCTGATCATCGGCGGCGGCCGAGACCTTCAGGTGGCCCGGCTGGACTTCGTGGCCCTTTCCGCGGCCGCGCCGCAGGCGAAAACGCTCTGGCTTTCCGAAATGAATCACGTCCTGGTCGATGTCGGCGATGATGACGACGACCTGGCCGCTTACAACCAGCCGGAGCGGGCGCTCGATGTCGACCTGATCGATGCGGTCGCAGCCTTCATTCTCGCCAGCGACGCGCGCTGATCGCTACAACGCCTCGCCCTTCAGGAGCCGCGGTACTTCGCCTGCCAGGCCGGCGGCCTGGCGGATGAACATGTTTTTCAGCGGCGGCGCGCGATCGACCAGCCCAAGCCCGATATCGCGCACCGTGCGAAGCAGCGTCGATTCGTTCGAGAACAGGAAATTGAGCGAGTTGGTGGCGAGTCCCATCGCCATGGTGTCGAACCGCCGCCAGCGTTGATAGCGATCGAGCACGTCGGCCTGGCCGAGATCGATGCCGAGCCGCGCGGCGTCAACGATCACTTCGGCAAGTGCTGCGACATCCTTCAGGCCCATATTGAGCCCCTGCCCCGCGATCGGGTGAATCACATGCGCGGCGTCGCCGATGAGCGCCAGCCGCTCGCCGATGAACGAACGCGCGACGAAATAGCCAAGCGGAAAAGCGCGCGGTTTGTCGAGCACCTTGATCTCGCCAAGATGCAGGCCAAAGCGCTGCTCGAGTTCGTCGTGAAATTCCGCTTCGCCGAGAGCCGTGATGCGCACCGCTTCGGCGCGTTTCTCGGTCCAGACCAGCGACGAGCGCCTTCCGGTCAGCGGCAGGATCGCGAACGGGCCGGACGGGAGGAAGTGCTCTTCGGCGCGACCATGATGGTCGCGCTCATGACCGACCGTGACCACAATGCCGGATTGATCATAGTCCCAGCCATGGGTTGCGATCCCGGCGCGCTCGCGCAGTTTCGAGCGCGCACCGTCGGCGGCCACGAGCAGGCTCGCCTCGATCGTGCTGCCGTCCGCCAGCGTGACATCGACGCCGTCACTGCGCGAGACAAAATCGGTCACCGCAAGGCTGCGAAGATCGATGCCCTCGGCCTCGGCGCGCTCGACCAGCGCGTCGATCAGATGGCGGTTCTCAACCATGTGAGCGAATGGTTCGCCCGGCTCGACATTGCCGGCGAATGTCAAGAACACCGGGCGGGTCGCGTCTTCGAGTTTGGAATCGGTGACGACCATATCCAAAATCGGCTGCGCTCCGTCTGCTACCCGATTCCAGACGCCAATGGCATCGAACAAGCGCCGGCAGGCGGCGACGATGGCGGTAGCGCGCGGATCGCGGCTCGGCCTGACCGCAAGCGCCGGATCGGCGACGATAATGGGAAGATCGGCGCCAAGGCCCTGACGCAGCGCCAGCGCCAGCGCCAGCCCTGCAAACGCGCCGCCGCCGATGACAATGCTTCGCTGTACCGACATACTGGACCTGCTTACCCGCACTATTGCCACTGGAGTATAGCTGGGCGAAACAGAGGGGCGAAACAAGGGTCTTTTTCGCTCTCCGGCGGCCATTCGCGGCCCGATCTCGCGGTTTCGTCTCCCGATTTCGGATTCCAACGCTTCGCCGCCCCTGGAACGACGAAGGAATTGAAAGCGCTTCCATGTCCAAAAGCCTCATCGACCTGATTTCCATTCTCGATCTCGAACCGATCGAGGTGAACATGTTTCGCGGCAACAGCCCGAAGACGAGCTGGCAGCGGGTATTCGGCGGGCAAGTGATCGGACAGGCCATGGTAGCGGCATGCCGCACCGTCGAGGGCCGGCTGCCGCATTCGCTGCATTGCTATTTCATTCTGCCGGGCGATCCGCAGATTCCGATCATCTACGAGGTCGAGAGGCTGCGCGACGGCAAGAGCTATTCGACCCGGCGGGTGACCGCGATCCAGCACGGCAACGCGATCTTTTCGATCATGGTGTCGTTCCACATCGAGGAACCCGGCGCGTTCGACCATCAGGACAAGATGCCCGACGTCCCGCCGCCGGAAAAACTCACCGCCGAGGAAGTGGCAAAACAGCCGATGTTCCGCGACATGCCCGAATTCATCCGCCGCTACTACGAATCCGACCGCCCGATCGAGCTGCGGCCGGTCGAGCTCGGCCGCTATTTCGGCCAGAAGATCGAGGACGGCCGCATCCATGTCTGGATCCGCACCGCATCGAAACTGCCGGACGATCCGGCGCTGCATATGTGCGCGCTGGCCTATGCGTCGGATTTCTCGCTACTGGACGCGGCGATGGCGCGCTATGGCCGCACGCTGTTCGACAGGCGCATGATGCCGGCGAGCCTCGATCACGCGATGTGGTTTCACCGGCCGTTTCGTGCCGACGAATGGCTGCTCTACGCCCAGGACTCTCCCAGCGCACAAGGCGGGCGCGGCCTGACCCGCGGCATGATCTTCAAGCAGGATGGCACGCTGGTCGCTTCCGTTGCCCAGGAGGGTTCGCTTCGCGAACGCAAGTGACGCGTTCACGCGGCCGCGCGAGCGGTTCCCTCCAACAGCACGATCTGCGATGCCTGCCAACGCATGAACCAGCGCAATACCCACGGAATCGGGATGACGAAGGAGCACGTGATCGCGACAACGAAGGCACGCCAGAGATATTGCAGCCCGGTGGCCTTGAAGACGACCTCGCGCCGCGTACCTTCGATGTGGCGGCAAATCCAGCGCATCTGCGCCGTGTAGACCCAGGCCCAGCCGATGATGGTGATGATCGACAGGAGCGCCAGAATATTCCAGCCCAAATAGCCCCAATATGATCCCGAGAAGCTGAGCCCGAGCGGCTGCCCGTTCGACGCGATGTTGGCGACAACCCATCGGATCGCGAGCCAGTACAACCCGAACTGGACCAGAATCGCGAGCGCGTTGACATACTTTAGTCCGGTCAGGCTAAGACAGATCGAGAGAACAATCGCGCCGAGGTACCACCACAGGATGGTGAGCGGCTGGCCCGTGAAGCTGAGATTGGGCCGGCCCGGCACGTGCGTGCAGGAAACCAGCCACTTGCAATACATGACGAAGACCCAGGGAAGGGGGATCACGAACAAAGCACCGACGAAGAAAACCAGCGAGCGCCAGATGAACTCCCAGATTCCGAACTCGATCGATAGCGATCCGCTACCCTGGCCCGCTACACTGGCCGGCATTCTGCCCGGCGCAGCCGGCGGTCTCGAAACGGAAGATATCAGGCCCGGGATTTCCCCAGCCTTCTGCCAGCCCGCCATGCCGTCGGTCCAGACCAGGGTGTCGGCGCGGACCATGCCTCTGGCGATGAATTCGCGGAATTGAGCTTCCGGAAAAGGCCCCTGTTGCTGCCCTTGGGACGCGAAGAACCATGATCGGCTTGGCATTTCATTCCCCCTGCGAAGCGCTGTCGGACCACGCGCGATCCCGGACTTGATCCAAGCGCGGCACCGATTGACGCAAAGAACTTTGTCAAAACAGAAGTTTAGACACCGCTTCGGCTCCAAACGCCGACGCCAGCGCCGACGAGGAGACCAGGCCTTGGCGAACGATCTCAGCACCTGTAAGGGAGGCTATCGAGCGGAACCCCGCTTCCGCAATTGTTTTTCGGTCAGGCCGCTAACTTTTTGTGCCATTGGCGGAGAAAGATGCCAGACTTGTGCGGATGCAAATCAAGGCTTGACCGACTTTCGGAATCCTTGGAAATGAAGGCCTGAACATGAAGCTCGTTGTCGCCATTATCAAACCTTTCAAGCTTGACGAGGTCCGCCAGGCGCTGACCGCCATCGGCGTCCACGGCATGACCGTGACCGAGGTCAAGGGTTACGGCCGCCAGAAGGGCCACACTGAGATCTATCGCGGCGCAGAGTATGTCGTGAATTTTCTCCCGAAGCTGCGGATCGAAATCGCCGTTTCTTCCGATATCGCCGACAAGGCGGTCGAGGTCATTACTTCCAGCGCTCGTACCGGGCAGATCGGCGACGGCAAGATCTTCGTGACGCCGATCGATCATGCGCTGCGGATTCGAACCGGCGAAACCGATAGCGACGCGCTCTAGGCCATCAACTTCAATCGCAGCCGGCAACGGCGCCGGGACTGCGGTCAACGAAAACTTTATCTGGGTGGGGAAATACCAATGGGGGCACTTTCGTGTCGTGCAGCGAAGCTGGCTGCGCCGACCAGAACGCGATCAGCAAAAGTGGCGTCCGGTTTTGCGTCCGATCGCGCTCTGAACCTGATTAAAAAGCGCATGATCTTTACGCCAAACCGCTCACACTTTGGCGGATCATGCGCTGGTTTTGCGTCGATCTTCTATTTCGTGACACCGGCTTTTGCCGGGACATCCGATATCAACGGCGCCGACACCGCATGGATGATCGTTGCCACCGCGCTGGTGCTGATGATGACGCTACCGGGTCTGGCGCTATTCTATTCCGGCATGGTGCGCAAGAAGAACGTGCTGGCGACGATGGCCCAAAGCCTCGCATGTGTTGCGACCGTTTCCATAGTCTGGGTAGCCTTCGGTTACTCGCTGGCGTTCGTCGGCGACGGCCCGTGGCTCGGCACGCTGGATCGCTGGTTTCTCGCAGGGATGACCATGGACAGCGTCAATCCTGCGGCGAAGACGATTCCGGAGAGCCTGTTCATGCTCTACCAGATGACCTTCGCGATCATCACCGTGGCGCTGGTAGCAGGCTCCGTCGCCGACCGCATGCGATTCTCGGCCTATCTGCTGTTTTCCATCGGCTGGTTCATGTTGGTCTACGTACCGCTGGCCCATTGGGTCTGGGGCGGCGGCTTTCTCGGCGCCGCGGGCGTCCTGGATTTTGCCGGCGGTCTTGTCGTGCATCTCAGCGCCGGGGCCGGCGGCCTGGTGGCAGCCAGGGTGATAGGACGGCGCCAGGGCTACGGCACCGAAAATCTGTCGCCATTCGATCTGTCGCTTGCCGTGATGGGCACCGGACTGCTGTGGGTCGGCTGGTTCGGCTTCAACGGCGGATCGGCGCTTGGTGCGAACTCGCGCGCCGTGATGGCGATCGCCGCGACCCATCTTGCCGCTTGCGCCGGCGCATTGACCTGGGGCGCTGTCGAATGGTCGATCCAGCGCAAGCCATCGGTGCTCGGCATGATCTCCGGCGCCGTGGCAGGGTTGGGCACGATCACGCCGGCTTCCGGCTTCGTCGCGCCTTGGCATGGCATCTTGATCGGCGTAATCGCCGGCCTGGTGTGTTTCTGGGCCTGCACCTGGCTCAAGCGCCGTTTCAACTATGACGATTCGCTCGACGTGTTCGGCGTTCACGGCGTCGGCGGGACAACGGGAATCCTGCTGACCGGCGTCTTTGCGACGGCGTCAATCGGGGGGACTTCGGGCCTGCTGGAGGGAAACTCGCATCTCGTGCTGATCCAGCTCTACGGCGTCGCCGTCACCCTGGGTTGGTCGGCCGGCATGACCTACGTGCTCCTCAAATTGGTGGGGCTGTTCGTGCCAATCAGGGTTTCGTTGCAGCAGGAACTCGAGGGTCTCGATATTTCGCAGCACGGTGAAGCGCTGCAGTAGAGGATAGACTACCGGAATACCTCATCTCTGCCCTACTCGTGGGCAGGATTATGTCGGGAGTCTGTCTTGCCTACCTTATGGGCCGCCCTGCCTAGCGTTTGAGCGCGACCAAATAACGCGGTTGCAGGCGAATACGACAATCCGCGAAAACGCCCGCGTTAACGGCCCGTTAGGGGGTGCGGCCGATCTGGCACGGCATTTGATTCTACCCGCACCGGCTGTGCCCGCGTAGTGAGCCTCTCCGCGTGGTGAACCTCAGTCGAGATCGCTCGGTCGCGTCTGGATCGAGCCCAAGCGGGGACTAAGACCCATGAAAATTGTTATGGCGATCATCAAGCCATTCAAGCTCGAAGAAGTCCGTGACGCCCTGACCGCCATTGGCGTTCACGGTCTTACGGTCACGGAAGTCAAGGGATATGGCCGACAGAAGGGCCACACGGAAATCTATCGCGGCGCTGAATATGCGGTGAGCTTCCTGCCCAAGATCAAGATTGAGGTCGCGGTCGCCTCGGACCAGGTTGACAAGACCATCGAGGCCATCACGTCGGCGGCAAAGACCGGCCAAATCGGCGACGGCAAGATCTTCGTCATCAACCTCGACCATGCGGTTCGCATTCGGACCGGCGAGGCCGATGCCGCGGCACTCTGATCTCGCGCTCAACCCAGATCCAATCAGGAGTAAACCAAATGACGTTCAAGCGTCCCTATAGCGCGGGATTAGCGGCCCTCGCAGTCGGCCTGTTCGCCGCAACCGCTGCCTATGCGGAACCAACCATCAACAAGGGCGACAACGCCTGGATGCTGACGTCGACGGTGCTGGTGCTGTTGATGACCATACCCGGGCTAGCGCTGTTCTACGGCGGCCTCGTCCGATCCAAGAACATGCTCTCCGTGCTGATGCAGGTTTTCTACACCGTTTGCATGGTAACCATCCTGTGGGCGCTTTACGGTTACAGCCTCACTTTCACTGGCGGATCATACGACTTCTTCGGTGGTTTCTCGAAGGCCTTCCTGATGGGCGTAACGGCAGACTCCAAGGCCGCGACCTTCAGCGTCGACGCCAACATCTCCGAGCTGGTGTATGTCTGCTTCCAGATGACGTTTGCGGCCATTACACCCGCTCTCATCGTCGGCGCCTTCGCCGAGCGCATGAAATTCGCGGCCGTGGCATTGTTCATCCCGCTCTGGGCGACGCTGGTCTATTTCCCGATCGCCCACATGGTCTGGTACTGGGCCGGACCGGACGCGATCAACGATGCGGTCAAGGCGCTCGCAGCCGCGGGAGATGCGGCGGCGAAGACTGCGGCTCAGGCCAAGCTTGCCGAGGTCAATGCCGACGCCGGCTGGATCTATAAGAAGGGCGCGATCGATTTCGCCGGCGGCACCGTGGTG
>Ga0116223_10002853_pt1 | contig 15902 bp, 13 predicted proteins | sample Sb_taG_3_FD_90092 | JGI IMG/M metagenome (GOLD analysis project Ga0116223, IMG submission 90092) | Peat soil microbial communities from Weissenstadt, Germany - Sb_50d_a_PC metaG | ecosystem: Environmental > Terrestrial > Soil > Wetlands > Peat | place: Germany: Weissenstadt | collected 2010-09-21 | reverse complement strand
CGGGGTACGACAAGCTCGATATCGCCTCCGTCGAACACCCCAGGGAAGACTACTCCGCTACGATGAAGCAGCCCGTTTCCGCGCTCCGGCTCGGCATCCCCCGCGCGCCGTTCTTCGATCTGCTGGACGCCGATGTAGCGAAGGCCGTCGAGGATGCGATCGGCGTGCTGGCCAAAATGACGAAAGGCGCCAGGGACGTTTCGCTTCCCGCGATACGTGACATCAACCTCGGGGGAGAGAGCTTCGCCTACCACGAGGAGCTATACGCCCACGCTTCGGGACGCTACCAGATCCCTACGCGCCGCGCTTTGCAGAATGGCGGCAGTCTCAAAGCCGCCGATTATATCCGCGGCCGATGGAAGCTGGAGCTCTTGCGGCGAACCATCGACGATGCCTTCGCCGACTTCGACCTCGTGGTGCTGCCCACGCGGCGCCGGACGCCCCGCAAGATCGATGCCGCCATCAAACGCGAGGAAAGCGATAAGCCGCGGAATCCGGAGCTCGAGAATACCGGGCAGTTCAACGTGTACGGGATCCCCGCGATCTCGGTGCCCTGCGGTTTCACCTCAGCCGGTCTGCCCGTGGGGCTGATGATCGCCGGTCCATGATTCTCCGAAGCGCGCGTCCTGGCGCTGGCCGCGGCCTACGAGCGCGCCACCAGTTGGCATACCCGCAAACCGCCGTTGCAGCCCGGAACCCCCGTTCCCCCATTGGCCATTACCGACGAAGACAAGGACCAACTGTAAGACTCCCACGATACGTGGGGTGATCGCCCACACGAACCGGCCAGATGGAGTGACAGTTCCAAGCATCCAGACGCCCGACAGCGCCACCACGCAAACCACTGGTAACGTGGTTCGGCGGGACGGTCGACTAAAAACTCCGATTGCCGGCAGAAGTAGCCCGCCAATCCGCGATAGGGCAAATCGTCTGATGAGTTGCGTATCGGCCGTCATGCTGGGGCGATGTCGAAGATGTGGGCCGAACGCGGCATGCGCTTCGTGGGCGCGGCCGCCGAGCACGTGTTGCTGCTGGAGAAGGCCAAGGAGATGGTGGCGGCGTTGCGGTCCGTCCGCTCGGCGACCCCGGCGTAGGCCGTTGTTTTCCAGATATTCAGGGCTTAATATAGGATGCGAGAACGGGAGGTCGTATGCCTGCATCCACTGCATCCACCGGGGAAGTGACTGGCCTGCTCGCCGAGCTGAGGCTGGGCAACAAGAATGCTCTCGGCCGGCTGATGCCCTTGATCTACGAAGAGCTACGGCGGCTGGCGGGGCATTATCTTCAAGCCGAGCGCATCGGCCACACGCTGCAACCCACGGCCCTTGTGCACGAAGCCTATTTGCGGCTGGCGGGTGAAGATCGAGCCGAGTGGCAGAATCGCGCACAATTCATGGCCGTGGCCGCGCGACTGATGCGGCGGATCCTGGTGGATTATGCGCGGGGGCGTGCCACGGACAAGCGGGGCGGAGGCGCCGTCCACATGGACGTCAGCGGCCTGGACCCGAGCACCGGCGGGCCGCAAGTAGAGGAGATTCTGGCAGTTGACGAAGTGCTTCGTCAACTGAGCGAGCTCGACCCGCAGCAGGGGCGGGTGGTCGAGCTGCGATACTTTGCGGGGCTGACGGTGGAAGAGACGGCCGAGGCGCTGGGGATCTCGCCGCGGACGGTGAAGCGCGATTGGGCCATGGCTTCTGCCTGGCTGCGGCGCGAGCTCTCTCCGAAGGCACTAGGATGACGCCCGCACGCTGGGCCCGCATCAAAGACCTGTTCGACTCCGCGCGGGAGAAGCCGGAAAGCGAACGGCGCGCCTTCCTGGACGAGGCTTGCGGTTCGGATGCGGCGCTCCGGCAGGAGCTCCTGGAGCCGCTCGCCGAGGAACGCGAGACCGGAATCCAAAGCCCGGTGGCCGAGCTTTTCAAACAGACCGCACCACTCATTCTGACAGCGGATACCACGCTCGGCCGTTATCGAGTGGAGCAGGAACTGGGCGCGGGCGGCATGGGGGTGGTGTATCGAGCCTTCGACACGCAACTCCGCAGGCCGGTGGCGCTCAAGGTGCTCCCGGCGGAGTTCCGGTCGTCCCCCGAGCGGCGCGAGCGGCTGCTGCGCGAGGCCCGGGCGGCCTCCGCGCTGAGCCATCCGAGCATCGTCGGCATCTTCGAAGTGGGCTCCGACGCAGGGATGGACTTCATCGCCATGGAGTTCATCGAAGGGGAGTCCCTGGATCGGGTCATCCCGGCCAAGGGGCTGCCGATCGAGAAGGCGCTGGATTACGCCGCGCAGATCGCGGGCGGTCTGGCCAAAGCTCACGCCGCCGGTGTGATCCATCGCGACCTGAAGCCGCGCAACATCATGGTGACCAGCGAGGGCTTGGTGAAGCTGCTGGATTTCGGCCTGGCCAAGCAGGTGTCCACGACGGACACGAACCTGACCGCCGCGGGAGCGATCCTGGGCACACCGCCCTACATGTCGCCGGAGCAGGCGCAGGGCAAGAAGGCCGATACGCGTTCCGACATCTTCTCGTTCGGGGCTGTGTTGTACGAGATGCTCACGGGCAGGCGGGCATTCCCCGGCGACTCGGCGGTGGAGGCGATTGCGGCAGTTCTTCGGGCGGAGCCGGAGCCGCCGGCCGGCGTGCCTCCGGAACTGGCAAAGCTGGTCGGCCGCTGTCTGCGGAAGGATCCGGCGCGGCGTTGGCAGCACATGGACGACGTCGGGCTGCTGCTGGAGGATCTGAAGGCGGAGACGCAAAACCCGCCCGATGTCCCTTCGAGGGGACGCCGGCGGTGGCCCATCGCGGCGGCCGCACTGGCAGTGATTCTTTCCGCGGCCGGCCTTACGTGGTTGTGGACGTCGCGGAGAGCGCGACTCGATGCGGGCCAGATGCGCGTGGTCTCGCTTACGACTTATCCGGGAGTGGAGACCGATCCTACATTCTCCCCGGATGGCACACAGGTGGCATTTTCCTGGAACGGAGAGAAGCAGGACAACTTCGATATATACGTCAAGCTGGTGGGATCGGGGGCGCTGCCGTTGCGCCTGACCGTCGATCCGGCGGACGATGGCAACCCCGCCTGGTCGCCGGATGGCAGCCAGATCGCGTTTGTCCGCTCGCGGGAGGAAGAGGCCACTCTCTACCTGGTTTCCCCACTGGGCGGGCCGGAGCGGAAGGTGGCAGATTTCCGGCCGGCGCCATTTTCGTCGCGGAGCGTCTCGTGGTCGCCAGACGGGAAGTGGCTCGCCATCCCGGATCAGGACTCCGAAGGCAGGCGGGGCATCGTTCTCCTTCCGGCCCGGGCGGGCGAGAAGCAAAGGCTGACCTCGAATCCGTCGGATTTCGATCACAGCCCGGCGTTTTCTCCCAACGGCCGGTTCCTCGCCTACGCGTCCTGTACCGACACGTACTCGTGCGACGTGAACATCCTCGAGCTAGGCGCCGGCTACGTGCCCGACGGGCAGCCCCGGCAAATCACTCACCAGAGCATGTCGATCGGGGCAATCGCCTGGGCGTCCGACGGGCAATCCCTGGCGTATGAAGCGTCGCCCGACGCGGGCGACAGCCGTTACCTGTGGCGGGTTCCGGCTTTTGCGAATGGAGGGCCGGAGCGCCTGGAGGTAGCCGGCTCACAGGTCTCCAGCCCTTCCATTTCGCGCACCGGCCGGCGGTTGGCATATTCGCGCGGCGGCCGGGATATGGACATTTGGAAGTTCGAATCCGGCGCCGGCGCGAAAGCCTTTATCTCTTCGACGCTGGAGGAGTTCAACCCTGCCTGGTCGCCGGATGGTCAGAAGATCGTGTTCACCTCCAACCGTTCGGGCAGCGTGGTGATTTGGATGTGCCGCCCGGACGGGTCGAATCTGATGCAATTGACGGATGGCCCCGGCAGGTTCCAGGGCGGTCCGCAATGGTCTCCGGATGGCCGCTGGATCGCTTTCAGCGGGCAGTTAGACGACGGGAATATGGCCGTCCACGTGATGGATTCGGCGGGCGGGCACATACGCCGCATCACGCCGCCCGAGGTCATCGGCGCCAACGCGGTGAGTTGGTCGCATGACGGCAAGTGGCTCTACTATGCGGCCAAGCGCGGCGGAAGGGAGGAAGTCTTCCGAATTCCCGTATCGGGTGGACCAAGTACGCAGATCACTGACAATGGCGGCTTCATGGCCTTCGAGTCCGGAGACGGCAAGACTCTCTATTACAACAAAACCAGGCACAGGGGAGTTACGCCGGTGTATGCGAGACCACTGCCTTCCGGCGCCGAGCGCCTGGTCCTCGATTCGGCGGTGAACGACACGTTTGCGGTGGTGGAGAACGGCCTCTACTTCTTCGCTCGAGGCCAGGACCGCACCTATGCGCTCGAATTCCTCGATCTCGCCAGCGGAAAGACTCGCACGCTCACGACCATCGAGGCAACGCCGGCTTGGAGGTTGGCCGTTTCTCCGGACCAGAAGACCATTCTCTTCGGCGCCAGCAAGCCGGCGGAATCGGACTTGATGCTGATCGAGGATTTTCGGTAGAGCGATCCGCTCTACTGCGCCGGAACGGCGGGCCAGGAAACGGGCGCGGGCACGGGGCTCAGCCGCTTGAACGTATAGATCCACATGGGCTTCGAAATCGGGCTCTGCACCGACATCTCCAGGAATTCTCCCCCGTTGGGAACGACCACCAGGCGGTCGAAATAAGGGCCGATCGGGGGTACCGGTATGCCCTTCAGTTGAATGCTGTACTTGAGAAGGGCGGTACAGTCGGCATTCACCTGGACGGTGGCGTTTACTATATCAAAATCCAGGGCCTGGCCGGCCGGAATGGGTGTTCCGGGTACAGGGGCGCCAGAAACGAAAGTCCCGGGGCCCGTCACCTTTCCTGAGTAGTCAAAGACGATGATCCCGATCATGGTGAGGGGAGCCGGCGCAGACTCGCCCGCCGGGATCGACCATCCGATGCCGGTGTACCCCCAGACGCCGACTACGCTTTGGATTGAGCACTGCGGCTGCGCCGCAAGAGCGCAGCAGAGGCCGAGAACCAGCAGCGCTGTACCGATGAGATTTTGAGCACGCATACGTTTTATAAACTCCTTCGCCCATAACGCGAGAACGGAGGAAGAATGGGGCCAAGTGTGCCACAATGCCTCAATGGCCCACGTGCGCTGGCTGGGCGTCGCGGTGATCTGCGTCTACATCCTCGGGTTGACCGGCGTCGGGCTGCGATTCTCGCGCCACCAGACTTCGACCGAGCGGTATTTCACCGCCAAGCGCTCGGTGCCGTTCTGGGCCGTGGGGATGTCGTTCCTCACCGCCACCAGCGTGACCTTCATCGCGTTTCCCGGCGCGGCGTACGCCAAGGACTGGTCACTTTTCCAAAATGGGGCTGGTCTTTACCTGCTCGCGCTCACCATCAACAGAATGACCGGGTGGAACATGGACCAGGTGATTCTCATCTCGGGCCTGCTCACCATGATCTACACGTTGAAGGGCGGGTTCGAGGCCGTGGTGTCGTCTACTTGTTGGCGAAACCAGTCCAGAATGTCCTGGTCGAGCCGGATCGTGACGCGGATCTTTTCCGGGGCCCCTCTTAAGACCGCCCCGCGCTTGCCCTTGCTGAAGTCATATTCCTTCTTTCATAGCCCTCTCGTATTGCCGGCCCTCCCGCGGAGTCGCCGGCCGCGCTGAGATCAATCGAGCCTGCTCGTCCCTCCATGTGTAAACAACCACAAGGATACGCGCCGGGAATCCATACCGATATCGACCGCCATCGCTGTGTACTGGCGTACACTGGACACACCTGGCCCGGATTTACTATCGCGCCCCACACCCATCCACCGCCATCCTCGCGCCACGCTATAATCGCATCGTAATGGATGTCTACGAGGAACTGGTGCGTCTCCGCAACCTGGGGCAGAAGTGCGCTCTCGCCACCATCGTCGAGGTGCGCGGGTCCATCCCCAGCTATGAGAGCGCCAAACTGCTGGTCCGCGAGGACGGCTCCATGGCCGGCACCATCGGCGGCGGGTGCGTCGAGGCCGAGGTGTGGAACGCCGCGCGGGAGGTGATCGAAACGGAAAAGCCCAAGCATCTCACCTTCAACCTGGGCCAGGACGCGGCCTACGACAACGGCCTCATCTGCGGCGGCCAGCTCGATGTTTTCGTCGAGCCGGTGCTGCCTGTGCCCCACGCCTACATTTTCGGAGCGGGCCACATCTCCAAGAGTCTCTCGAAGGTCGCCACGCTGGCGGGCTTCGCCACCGTGGTGATCGATAACCGCGACACCTTCGCCAACCGCGAACGCTTCCCGGAAGCGTCCACCATACACGCGGCCGAGTACGAGGAAGTCTTTCCCGCCCTCCCGATCAACGAGACCAGCTACGTGATCATCGTGACGCGCGGCCACCGCGACGACATGCGGGTGCTCAAGCTGGCGATCTCGACTCCGGCGCGGTACATCGCCATGATCGGCAGCAAGCGCAAGGTCCTCAACGTGGTCCGCGAACTGGAAAAGGAAGGCCTGCCGCGCGAGGCTTTCGAGCGGGTTCACGCTCCCATGGGTTTGGATATCGGCGCCATTTCTCCCGAGGAGATCGCCATCTCGGTGGCGGCGGAAATGATCGCAGTGCGCCGCAACGCAGCTTCCAACTGGCGCGCGCTTTCGCTCTCGGTGTTTGCCGGCGAAACGCTGCCGGCCGCAGTCGCCAAGTGAGCGCCGGACTGATTCTGGCCGCCGGCGAATCGCGGCGCATGGGTTCTCCGAAGGCATTGCTGCAGTATCGCGGGGAGACATTTCTCGACACGTTGTGCGGCCTGTTCGCCGCGCGATGCGCGCCCGTGATCGTGGTGCTGGGCGCCGCGGCGGCGGAAATTCGCGCGCGCGCCTTGAGTCCCGCTATCTTCGTGGTGAACCATGATTACCAGAGCGGCCAGACCAGCTCGATGCAGTGCGGCCTCCGCGCCGTGCCGCCCGATTCCGAAGGCGTGCTGTTCACCCTGGTGGATCATCCGGCCGTCACGCCTGGGACGATCGACGCGCTGCTGGCCGGCCGATCTAACGCCCTGCTGCGCGTTCCCCGCTGCCAGGGCCGCCGCGGGCATCCCATCTGGATTTCGCCAACGCTCATCCCGGAATTCCTGGCGCTCCCCAAGGATGGCGCGGCGCGCGACGTGGTGCGCCGCCACGCCGCCGAGACCGAATTCATCGACGTCAACGACCCCGGCATCCTCGCCGATATCGACGACCCCGAGGCTTACCGCAGCCTGATCGGAGCCGGCGTATGAAGATCCGGACGCGCACCGTTTTCGCAATCGCCGGCACGGCAGCGGGGTTGTTCTCGATAGCTTGCATCGCAGCCCCGTTCCTGAACGTGGACCAGTTCGGCAAGCGCCTGCAGACCTCCCTGGAACGTGCGCTCGGCAGGCGGGTCGAACTGGGGCAGGTGCACTTCAGCCTCTACAAGGGCCCGCGCTTTTCCGTGGGCACCGTCACCATTCACGAGGATCCGGGCATCGGCATGGAGCCCATCGCTTATGTGCAGGACACGGGGAGCCTGGAAGTGGTGCCGAGCCTGTGGCCGCTGCTGCGCGGCCGGTTTGTGATCTCCTCCATACGGCTGGACGGCGCCAGCATCAACCTGACGAAATCCGGCGCGACTTTGATGGAACCCGGCTCCGCCGGCGACCCCGGCCGCTGGAATTTCACCTCCTTCGTCAATCGTTCGGTGATGAGCAGCGTGCCGGCGATCCACATCCGCAACAGCCGCATCAACTTCAAATTCGGCGACACCAAGTCGGTCTTCTACCTCACCGAGACGGACCTGGATATCGCGCCGCCTTCTTCTCGCGGAAAGGGCTGGAGCGTGTACTGCTCGGCCAAGCCCGCGCGCACCGACCGCTCCTCGCAAGGGCTGGGCTCCTTCAGTTTACGGGGCCACTGGTTTCTGGCGCCCGAGCGCGTCGACATGGACCTCGAAATCGACCGCAGCGGCCTGGGCGAAATCACCGCCCTGGTACGCGGGCAGACGGGCAACATCCACGGCACCGTTTCGTCGCGGCTGCACCTGGGAGGGCCGATCCACAATATCGGCATCAACGGACGGCTCACCATCGAGGACGTGCACCGATGGGACCTGCTGCCGCCCAAGGGGCAGGGCTGGCCCATCGACGTCGAGGGCATCCTCAACCTCACCTCGCAGCACCTGGAATTGCAATCCAGCTCCGCCGCCAACACCACGCCGCCGCTCACCGTGCGCTTTCGCGCCACCGATTACCTGGCGCAGCCGCACTGGGCCGTGGCGGTGAACTGGAACCGCTTTCCGGTGGCGCCGCTGATGGACCTGGCCACCCACATGGGCGCCGAGTTCCCGCCCAAGCTGAAACTGAGCGGCACCATGGATGGCGCCATCGTCTATTCGGGCGAGGGCAGCTTCCAGGGCCAATTGGGATTCCACGATGCCGCGGTCACGATTCCCGACTCGCCGCCGGTCGGCTTCGAGCAGGCTTACGTCATCGTAGACCACGGGCACATACGCCTCTCCCCGGCCGTGGTTCACATGGCCGACCAGGACGAAGCCGAGATCGAGGCCGACTATGCCTTGGGCCAGGAGACGCTCGACCTCACCATCTCCACCGAGGCCATGAAGGTGGCATCGCTGCGGTCGCAGGTGGCACTGGCGGCTGTTCCGTGGCTGGAGCAGGTCACTTCGGGCCAATGGGGAGGGCAGTTGCACTATCACTGGCAGCCCGACCGCAATGGCTGGACCGGCCGCCTGGAACTGAGCGACGCCCAGATTCCGCTGCCCGGCCTGGCCGACCCGCTGCAACTGGCCTCGGCCCGCGCGCAGATCGACGGCTTGCGCGTGGTGCTGGACCAGATCGATGCGCAGGCGGGCAAGATCGCGGTGACGGGCTCGTACAGCTACGAACCGAAAGACGCGCGTCCGCATCGCCTGCGGCTGCGGATCGAAGAACTGGACGCGGCCGACCTGGAGGCCGAGTTGATGCCGACGCTGCGGCACAGCACGGGGCTGATTGCGCGCGCCCTGGGGCGGACCACGGTGCCCGAATGGCTCAAGGAACGGGCGATCGACGGAACCGTGCAGATCGACGCTCTCCGGGTGGCCGGGACCGACCTGCAGAACGTGCGCGCCCGCCTGGTGTGGGACGTGACGCGGGTGGAACTGGACAACCTGCAGGCGAAGCTCGACCGGGCGGCGATTACGGGCAGGCTGGCCATCAACCTTCGCGGCAGCCGGCCGGTTTACAAGTTGACCGGCAAGGTGAAGGGCCTGACCTGGCAATCGGGCAAGGTGGATGCCGAGGGAACGCTGGAGACCTCCGGCACCGGGGAGGAACTGCTGGCCAACCTGACCTCGGAAGGCACGTTCACCGGATCGGCGCTGGATTTCGGCACCATCGCCCCGTGGCGGAGCGTTTCGGGAAGCTATAACCTGGCGTGGTCGCCGCGCCTGCGGTTGACCGGCGTGAACCTGAAAATGGAAGACGAGACCTTCACCGGCCGCGGCGCCACGCAGGATGACGGCCGCCTGCTCATCCAGCTCACGAGCGGCAGCAAGGAAATGCGCATGAGCGGCACACTGGCCAAGTTGAAAGTGGAAGAACCGGCCAAGCCGCAATAGCTATTTCAATGTCGCGTTCAGCACCGCGGCCAGCCGCGCTCCCGCCTTTTCGATCTGCAGTTTCACCAGCGGGTCGGCCAGTTTCTCGTAGTCCGCGCCCAACGCAATCGGAGCGTCGCCGGAAGCCTTGGGGAGGTCGCCGTAGACCACCTTCTGTGACGCCTTGTGCGCCTGCTCCGCCCAGTCTGCGACGGTCCCTTTGGCCCATTTCTTGCGGTGGCGCGCCGACTCCTTGGAAAGTTCCGGGAACAACTGGTCCTCGGTCCCCATCCTGCCGAGCAGACCGCTGTCCCAAACACTGTGCAGGTTGGAGCGGCGGTCGAAGAACATAACCCGGACGCCGTTGCCTCCGCGATCCTTATTGTCGGAGCAGTGCAGGGGCTGGTGCATGTCTCCGATGAAATGCACCAGGAACATGAGCGCCTCGCGCCGCTCGACTTCGGATGCCGCGGGGTCCTGCAGGGTCTTGCGGAGGTCGGGGATTTTGGCGATGACGCAATCGTTCTTGGGGCAATCGCGGGCCATGTCGAGGTGCGGCTTGTCGATGGGGATATCGATGTAGTGCCACGGTTCGGTTTGCGGCCGGGAGCGGCGGACCTCGTCGGCCCAACTGGCAATCGAAACTATCGTCTGATCGGGAGCCAGGATCGCCGTTACATGCTCACGGGCCGCGGGGGTCAGTTGCTCCCAGGCAATCCGGGCCACCAGACGATGCCCCTCCGGGCCCCATCCGTATGCCGGCAGGAGGAGGACCGCAAGGGCGAAGAAAACTCGCATGAATCTAGAGGGTATCACGGTGCGGAAATCGGAACTTAGTTCCGGTCTTTCGCCCCTAAGTTTCCCCTAAGTTATAGATTCTGCGTTCGAGGGCCGGAACTTTAGTTCCGGTTTCAGGCCGTGCACAGCCCCACGCCGTCCAGCCCCGCCGTGTCCAGAAAGCCGTTTCGGACGGCGAAGATTCCGGGGAACCGCTTCTCCCATCCGGCGTTGGCGGCGGGGACGTACTCGCGGGCATTCGCCTCGAGGGCCGAGACGCCGGGCACGTGCGCCGCGATCCCCACTGAGTGCACCAACGCCGCTCCCGGACACGTCAGGTCCTGCACGCAGCGGAACATCTTGTACTTCTGGGTGGCGGCGGCCAGCAGCAGGGTCTGGGATTGCCCTTTGCAGGCCTTGAGCGCGGCCCCGGTGTATCCCATTTCGCGCGCCAGCAGCAGGGCGTCCAGGCCGGTGAGCGATTCGTCGATCACCACCGGGCGCAACTTGGCCGCTTCGAACATGGTGTTTTGGCGGTTCGAAGCCAAATCGCGGGCGGTGGGCTGCTCGATGTACTGCACGAGACCGAACGCGGTGGGCGCCTTGCCCTTGAGGCGCTGCTCGAACTCCAGCAGGTACTGCACGTTGGGGCACTTCTCGTTGAAATCCAGCGAGTAGATCCAGTCGCGGACACCGCGCCGGGTTTGGGCGGCGGTGGTCACGCGATCGATCGCGGCCACGCGGTCCACGTCCCACGCCAGGTCGTTTCCGTTCAGCTTGATTTTGATCGCGGTCACGCCGCTGTAGGGAATCCAGTCTTCGAGAGTCTCGGGCAGGCCGTCCGAAATTGGCTTCGTTACGTCACCTGCGGCGAGCGGGTCGGACGCCCCCACCGAGTGATACATCCGTATCCGCGGCTGCGCTTTACGCAGAATGTACGGGTCCAGGTATTCTCCGCGGAACTCCGCATTCAGGTAGTGGGCCAGGTCGTAGCGCACGAATTCCTTGCCGCACACGGTGAAACTGTTGCGGCCGTGGAGGCGGCCGAAGGCATCGTGGATGGCAGCGTCCACGGGGCTGGCGGTCACCAGGGTGCACAGCTTGGGAATGGCTTCCGGCAACTGCATCTCGCGCGCGGTTTCGACAGCGGCCTTCAGGTACTCGGGCTCAAGCGCATGGTTGATGTCCAGCGGATGGGCGTACCCGGTGAAGCTCCTGGTGATGCCCGCGATCTTCAGCGCCAGCAATTTCATGGCGGCGAGGGTCGTATCGTAGGGAACGATCGCGGAGGGGAAGGACCAGACATTGCCCATCGACATGGCGGCGAAGCCTTGGGCCGTCTTGCCCGCCTTCGTGCGCAGGCGGCAGTGGACGTTCAGCATGGTGACGCGGTCCACTTCCTTGCCGCCGAATTTGTACGGAGCGCGATAGCGGTAATCCGCAAACTCCGTGCGGATCTCCTCGATGCGCGCATCGGTGGCACGGGCTGCGATCAGAAACGCCGGCATCGCCAGAAGCTCCCGGCGCGCAAATTTCAACGGATCCTGCAAATCCCAGTATAGGACGACCTGGGCAGGCCATTTCTTTACAGGGTGAACACCAGTATGCCGCCGGACGATGTTGCGGGGGTAAGCAGCACCTATCCATTGATAGGCTTGCCAGATTGCTCTAACTGGATTACTGTTTTTCCAGTAAGTACTGTAAGTACTATAAGTACCGAAAGGAGGCGCCGTGCGGATCCATCTTAATAAGTCGCGCAGGCTCAATCAAAAGAGACGGCGGCAACGCGGCAGCCAGGTGCTCGAGGCGGGGCTGGTGACAGTCCTGATGTTCGGGATACTATTCCTGCTGATCGATCTTTCGATGCTGGTCTTCGTCAAGAGTACCTTACAGGAAGCCGTGAAGGACGGCGTTCGCTCCGGCACTACGAGTCAACTCGCAACGGGCACGTCCTACCTCAACGACTCGATTGTGAACACAGTGCAGAGCAGGTCGTTGGGATTTCTGGCGGGCGCCGCCGGAGCCTGCAAGATAACGATCAACTACTACGACCCCTACACCGGCGCGCTGACTACCGATTCCGGCGGCAACATATTGGAAGTGTCGGTACAGAACTATAACTACACGCCCTTGGGCGCGATCCTCAAGCCAGGCACTCCCTTGTCCATTACGGTTCGAGCCGCCGACATCATGGAGCCGTGCCCCTTGTCGGGTTGTCCGACCGCGGTGAATCCCAATGGGCCGGTGTGTCCATAGAGAGAGGTGATTTCGATGAGGAACCTTAGAGCCAGGCAGCAGGAGCGAGGGGGCGTCCAGATCGAATTCGTGTTGGTGTCCGCCTTTTTCTTCGTTCCCCTGATTGTGGGGACGTTAGTCGTCGGGTTCAGCCTCATTCGCCTGGGCCAGACCATACAGACGGCGCGCGACGTCGGGCACATGTGGGTCCGGGGCGTGGATTTCTCGCAGCAGGGCAACCAGGACATCGTGACCAATCGGCTGACGCCGGGCATGGGTATGCAGGGGACTACCGGCAGCGTGTCTGGAGGAACGAGCGGGAATGGCGTCGTCGTGCTGTCGATTTTCACCAAGGTCCCGGCCACTTGCAGTTGCACCAACTCCGGCCACATTGTTGTGATGCGCCGTATCGTGATTGGAAACCATACTCTTTTCACGACAACTTTCGGGTCGCCGGCCAGCATCAACGCCACCACCGGTGACGTACCGAATTTCAACACCGACACCACGGCGAGGGCGGATAACGTGGCTAATCTTATCACCATGAACAGCGGAGATATCTGCTATCTCTCGGAGAGCGCCTTTACAGGTGTGGGCCTGTCGATGCCAGGTATTGTAGACACCAGCGGCGGGCTTTATGCCCGAGCAGTGTTCTGAACGTGAAAGGAGGCAATCCTCATGAGGAATAACACTAATCGCGGCCGGCGAGAAAAAGGCTTCGCGGTTCTGCTGACCACTCTGACCATGTTTGTGACGATCCCGCTGGCCGGCCTGGCGTTCGATCTGGGGACGTGTTATCTTATCCGCGCCCGGCTCGGCGTGGCGGTGGATGCTGCGTCGTTGGCCGCGGCCCGGGCACTCAGCCAGGGGGCGGATCAACCGACGCAGGACGCCAGCGCCAAATCCGCGGCGCAAACCTATTTCAGCGCTAACTTTCAAAATGGCGTGTGGGGCGCCTTCAACACGCAGTTCGCGCCGCCGGTGGTGGACGACTCCTCGGTACCTAACTACCGATCGGTAACGACGTCAGCTTCCACGCAGGCGCCTCTTTACTTCATGCGCGTTCTGGGCCAGAAGTCCTCGACCATAAACGTGTCCGCCCGCGCCTCGCGCCGCGACGCCCTCGTGATGGTGGTCCTGGACCGATCGTCTTCCATGCTCTACAAATGGAACGGAACGCAGACCGCCTGCAGCGCCATGATTCCGGATGCCGCGCAATTCGTCAGCAACTTCGCGCAGGGGCGCGACATGGTGGGACTGATCATATTCGGTTCGAGCATCTTCGTATACCCGCCGACCACATCTTTCAACACAGCGGATAAAAACGGCAATACGATCACCTCCCTCATCAACTCGATCCAATGCGGGGGAAATACGAACACGTCCGAGGCCATGAACACCGCCTATGCCCAGATCCAATCCATCAACTCCCCGAACCGGGCGAACGTCATCGTGTTGATGACGGACGGCAGACCGAACGGGTTCAAAGCGGACTATTATCCTTACGTCTACAGCCCGACCAAGTGCGGGGTGCAAAACGGAAGACTGGTGGGCGTCATCTCAGAGTGGGCCGGCGGCCCTTTCGACACTGGAACCGTGGCCGGCGTCATGAGCGACACCACCACCCAAGCCAGCACATCGAACGAGGTCCCAACGCCGGATGGCCCTGGATGCCAATTCTATAACAGTAACAATCTCACGTTAGTGCCCAACGACGTCAGGTCCGAGCCTAGCAGCGGCAAGGACTTTTTCGGTAACAGCCTGACGGGGCCGTACAGCGTGGAGAACACGAATTTCCCATACAATGGCGCTGCGCCGGACCTGGCGATCATAACCTCTCCCAGGCAGATCATCATCGCTTCGACCAACGCCGTGGATAACCAGGCAACCCTCATCCGGCAGGATAAGTTTCTTTATCCGGCCATTTACACCATCGCTCTGGAAGGCAACGCCGCCAACGACCCGCCGGATACCAGGCTGTTGAGGAAGATGGCCAACGATCCCACTATGGAGACCGATCAGGATCCGCTGCTGCAAACGTTCTTCCAGCAGCAAAAGGGTCAAACGAAGGGTTACTTTGCGGACTCACCCGACCCGTCGCAGCTCTGCTCCGCCTTCAACACCATCGCCGATCAGATCGTCCTGCGGCTGTCACAGTAGGGGGCCGGGGGTTGGGGGTTGGGGGTTGGGGGTTAGGGGTTAGGGGTTAGGGGTTAGCACCCGGCCCGCCTATCGTCCCCACCAGTGAAGATCCTCCTTGACAGTCGGCCGCAGGCTCCCAGCCGGCCGCCAGCCTGCCCACAACCGGAACCGATCTGTTGCGGCTGGGTGACAGACGACAAAAAGCGATCCCGGCTTCGCGCGGGCAAGCTGTCTGTCCCACCTTGAGCAGTCTGGCAGCCCAATGCCACTTACCTTGGGATTTTGCACAAAAGACTGGCGACCTGTGGCAGAAAGAAGTAGAAACTCCTTTCTGGGAGTTGCCGACGGGCCGAGTTACTTGGCCTTGCCGGATACGGCGGCGCCGACGCGGCGCATCCAGGCCAGCTCCTCGGGATTCATGGGGCCGAGTTGGAGGGCGAGGAGGGCTTCGTCCATTTGGGCGGCATTGGCAGGTCCGGTGAGGCAGACATCTACCTCGGGGCGCGCCAGGACGAAGCGGTAGCAGTCGGACGCCGTGGGAACGCGCTCGCCGCGGGGGATACGGGACGGCTTGAGAAGCTGGCCCCAACTGGTCGCGGTGAACGAGACCATGCCGGGGCGGGCGGCGGGCAGGTGCGGGAAGATGTCGGCTTCGGCTCCGGGGTGGGCGGCGTTGTAGCGAAAGTGGAAGACGTCGAGATCGGGTTGCGCGGCGAGTTGCGGCACGAGGGGGCGGTGGTGCGTGGAGACCCCCAGAAAGCGCACCAGGCCGCGGTCGCGCAGGGCGCGCGAGGCGTCGAGAATGCGGCCGGAGACCGGCTTGTTCCAGAGGCCGAGAAGCAGGATGTCGGCGTGGTCCATGCGCAGGTGGCGCAAGGCTCGCTCGAGGCTCAGGCGGAGAAGGGAAGGAAAGCGCGAGTAGGATTCGACGACCAGCACGAACCGGCCGCGGCGCGGGGCGAGGTTGCGGAGCGCCTGGGCAAATGCAGCGCGGCGGAGGCTGCCCCAATACAGGTAATTGACGCCCCGTTCAAAGGCCCGTTCCACGGCGGCTGCGGGGACGCCGTAAGAGGCGGCGATGCCCAGGCGCGCGACGCGCAGGCCGGTGCGTCCGAGGGTGCGCTCTTCGAGGGGCATCGAGGG
>Ga0116223_10002847_pt1 | contig 15924 bp, 17 predicted proteins | sample Sb_taG_3_FD_90092 | JGI IMG/M metagenome (GOLD analysis project Ga0116223, IMG submission 90092) | Peat soil microbial communities from Weissenstadt, Germany - Sb_50d_a_PC metaG | ecosystem: Environmental > Terrestrial > Soil > Wetlands > Peat | place: Germany: Weissenstadt | collected 2010-09-21 | reverse complement strand
TGGTGAGCGCGGAAGGAATCGAACCTTCAACCTACTGATTAAGAGTCAGTTGCTCTGCCAATTGAGCTACGCGCCCGCGCTTTTATTTTGTATGAGATGCGGGAAGTCGGCGGACCGACTTGGCTGGATTTTTCACTAATCTTTCACTTGAGGCGACCCCATTTAGTTCGAGACGGTTCATCGCGTTGGTCACGTCGTCCGTGGAGGCGATGTGGTAACGGTCGAAAATCGCTCTCGTTTTGTGACCGCTAATCTTCATCGCGACACGTTCTGGAACGCCCGCGTTCACAAGGTTCCTCACGGCTGACCGCCGGAGGTCGTGAATCAGGAGCCCGCTATATTTATACCACGGGTAGCGGTCTTCGTCCTCGGGTTCGACCAACGTCCGTGTTCCCCGCCCACAGGCCGCGCAGGCCTTTTGCCATTCCGTGCGAAGGTTTTCGTACCGCTGAAAACCTTTCCTGTCTTCGGTTCGATTTCGGCAAGCATCATCACCAGAACTGATGGAAGTGGAACCGTCCGGGCTTCCGCGTTCTTTTCGAGGAGGACGAGCCGTGAGTCAAGATCGACTTGTTACCATTCGATTTGCAGCGCCTCCCCGATCCGGACGCCGCAGTAATAAAGGAAGCTGACGAGTGGCCGAAGATGTGTAGGCATCAGGTTCACCAGTTCGTCGAACTTCTCCAGTTCGAGGAATCCCCTTCTCGCCGGTGGTTCCTTCAGAAACCGGATCTTGGGGACGTTCTGGATTCGACCGTCTTCATGAGCGATGCGCAGCATACGCCGCAGGCAGGCCAGCGAGCGATTGACCATTGCTGTCCCCGCGCCTTGGGCTTGGCGTTTTCGAGCGAACTCCTCGACGTTTCGGTCGTGATTTGAGTAAGAGGCGGACCCGTATTCGTGGCCGGAAGGGATGGTTGGGTGGCAAATGTGCTCGCGCGTGACTACGAGGTTTCGCTCGACCTTCTGGTTACTCTAGTTTATCTCTGGGACGCCACGGTCGGCTCCGCGCGGCATAAAGAGCGACCGGCAGGCTCTAACCCGCAGGGCCGCATTGCTGCTTCACAAATACCCGTCCGTCACCATTACAGAAATAAGTGGTTGCACGCGCTGCTTGCCTCAGGTTTTTTCAAGCGAGTAGAGAAGGCCGGACCGGCGGAGAAGAAGGGTTCGCTTTATGAATACGAGAATGAGACCACTCCCGAAGAGTGGAAGGCCTTCTTCGCCAAGGCAGGTTTCGTCACCGCGCTGAAGGGTGACTTGGACGACGTGTCGACGGCCCGCTTCGCGAGCTCGTTCCGCCGCCGCCAACTTGGTTTCGACCGCTGGAAGGACAAGCCCCAACCTCCCTACGTAGAACCGACCCCCGAGGAGCGCGAAGCCCTGCGTAAGAAGATAGACGCGACGTGAGGCAATTGCTGCGATGACACGAGAGGACCTTGAGAAATACAAGAAAGCTGCGCGCCGTGAATATGACGACCGCCACTTCGGAAACGCGGAGGGACTATGAGAACCGAAACCCGCACCAACGTGAAGGAGCACTTCGCAGGACTCTTCACCGAGCCGTTCTACGACGGTTCCTACCACACGCCGCTGGCGGAGCACGCGAGCGAGTCCTTCCGCGCGCTGACGGACGGAGTACTCATGTGGACGCAGGTTCACGGCGATTTTAAGGACGCGGTCAAGCGCGCGCTGTTCAAGCCGTACCCGCACTGGCCGGAGTTGTACGACGCCTGCCAGAGCGTAGTGCGCGCGCACGCCGACCTCGGAACCGAATGGTGGGGTCCGCTAACCGGAGCCAAGCTCATGGGTGACGCTATGACGGTGCTGAGAGACAAGCACGGCCAGAGCGTTCCGAAATGGTGGCTTCCAATCGCTTCCAATAATGAACCGCCTGCGTGGCCGGTGACCCGTCGAACGTGCGTTGGACGTGCGTTGTTCGAAGGGGCCTTCGAAGCCCCTTCAAGGCATGTCGTCCCGACAGGTCAGGGGTGTCGGGCCGACCCACTCTTTATAAGTCAGAGAAGGTCAGAAAAGGGTAAAGGGTCCAATACGAATAAAACGCGCTTTCGCGCGTGGATCTTTTCTTACCATCTTCTGACCTTAGCACCCATGAGGTAACGGAGCGAACAACGATGGGCTCCGGACCGCACCTCGTCACAGTTACGTGTTGTGAGGTATGGACAACACATCAATACTCAACCTCCGCCTTCCGAACTCGTTAGCCGAAGCCCTCCGTGCTGAGAAGGCCCGCACCCACGAGCCGACCGCAAACTTTGTCCGCCGGGCCGTCGAGCACGCACTGAACTCGACCGTCTTCGAGGTCTTCCTCCAGGACGCCGTCGAGCGCGGGGAGTTCAAACCAGGGACTACGATTGGAAGAAACTAGCTGCCGCTCGATTCGAGCAAGCCCGAACGATCATGGGCGACGGACGCTACGCAGTAGGCGTCTTTGATGACGCGGGCGTCGTCCGCATCGTTTATCTCGCGATGACGGAGCAGCAACAAAGAAACATTTCTCTCGGCGTCGAACACTCGCGTTGCGTTAACTTGCTGCCGACGACGCCCGCGCTGACGACTTGCTCCACGAGATATGACGGGGACGCTGACGATAGACGCCGCGACCGAGAAGAACGGCGGAGCAAGTGCGATTAGGCCACGATATTGGAAGCTGGTCCGACGACGACTTTTCACCGATCACGGAGGAGCGATGCCTTGCACCAGAATTGATAAAGTCAGCTACGCCACTGCAGGGGAAGCCCGCGGTGCCGTCCGAGCAATCAAAAGCAAGGGTGACTGCCCGGCACTCCGCGTGTACGCCTGCTCCGATCACTTCCACATCACCCGTCAGATCGCCGAGTCCGCAAAATGGACGCCGCCGAAGGCGACGAGTGCAAAGGGCTGAGTACCGTCCGCCGCAAAACTCCGCCGCAAGCTCAAGCCCACCGGTGAGCTCCTCGCATGTCAGCAACGACGCTTCGGCAAAGCGAACGAGCAACTGGCCCGGCAGCAAGCGAAGGCCGAGCAGATCCAAAGGCAGGCGGAGCAGGACCACGCAGAAACGCTGGCCGCAATCCGCATAATGACCGACCGGTTTGCGTTCGTAAAGGTTTGACTGCCTCTTATCCCTAGCAAGTGGGCTCGCACGGGGCAGGACAATCCGCGAACGCGGACATAGGTGCGAGGCGTCTTGAACGGCGTGTAGCCGGCGTCGAGTGACTAATCACGCCGGTGAGGGCGGTCACCGAAACCGCTCAACTTTTCTTATGATTTCACCGCTGAGTTTTAGGCCGCCAGAAAAGGTAGAGACAACCCTCGCGCTGACCGACCTCCTGCTGGACCGACGCAGTGAAGCAGACGCTGGCGACATTACCTACTACGTGCACCTGTTCGATAGGCTGCCTCCGATCAAGGTGCGCCCATCCGGCAAGCGTGGTTTGTGATTGATGGCGCACATCGAGTCCTCGCTGCAAGGCGCTGGGCCGCCTCGTCATCAGGGCCACGTTCATTAAGTGACAACGCGCGCCTCGCCAAGTCGGAGCGAACCCCGGACCAGACGGCAGAGCGAGGCACCTTCAAAAGCCCAACCCCACCATACCAAGCAAGCCCCCGATCACCCGGCCCACGTATCACCAGCGAGCCTGAGCATGCCGACTACCTCGTATGACCCCACCCTCGTCATGGCGGCCCGGCTCAAGCCACCACGTGGGCGAGTTTAGCCCTCGTTTCAAGCAGTATCATCACCGAACGCAGCGCTTATGACCCATTCCCACGCTGCTGGGTGCCAGCAGCCCATTCGCCTATTGGACGACCCATGAGCTAATTCTTGTGCTGTCACCACTTAGCTCTCGTCATGATTCCTTGGCTGCCACCCTCCCGCATGTATGTGATTCGCCGGGGGTTGCGAGGACCCCCATAGGGGGGGTACGAAGTGAATTTTGGTATCCATGACATCCGCGCGCCGCCGAGAGAGAGAGACACGGGGGATTCCCAGCGTTTTGAAAAAGTGACCCAGACATTCGGGTTCATTACACCAGCCCGGCCCGCCCTTCCGGGTGGCTTCAGCGCCCCCGGCGTCCAGTTCCCGATCACATTAGCCCTCCTTCAGGGGCGATTACGAGGCCCTCACCCGTCACACCATTAGGTAAGTTCAGGGGCGTTAGGTTATGGAAAACGAAGAAGCAACACGAAAAGCACGCAGCGACGCCGCCCGCATGCTGGGGAGCGCGCGAAGCGAAAAGAAGGCCGCCGCCGTTCGTGAGAACGGGAAGCTTGGTGGTCGCCCGCGAACAAACCAGACGCGAAGTGCGCCGGTTCTCATCACCACGAAAGCGAGAGAATAATGCCACGCGAACGCAAGAGCCTTTCCGATCACAAACTGACTGGCACAAAACCAGAGTGGATTTCTCCGGACGTTGCCACCGCTCCGGGGAGGCCGCGATACCCGAAGAACATCAGCGCCGACGCGAAGCGAACCTTCAAGCGATTGTGCTCGATTTTGGAAAAGCGTCGTTCAGTCACTGAAGGCGACAGCGAATTGCTGAGACTATACGCACTAGCTTATGACCGCCACGCGAAGGCCGTCGCCAAGCTGGAAGTCGAAGGCGAAATCCGCGTGTATCACCGCCTCGACAAACACGGCGAACAAGTACCCACGGAAAAGGAGAACCTTTGGTTGCCCATCGCGGTCAACGCAGAAAAATTCATGAGGGGTTGTCTTGCCGACTTGGGTCTCTCGCGCACAATCGAAATAAGGAAGCAAGTTGACCCGCCGAACACAAAGCCTGACCCGAAGGACGAAGCGCTATTTTCGCGCGAAGCGCCGCAGCCTGTCAGCGATGAGATCGACCTCGCGTCGATTGACGAAACGGTGGTGAATTAAATGATGAACCACGACAAGGTCACAACGCTGATGGAGCGTATTGCCGAGGTAAGCAACATCGGCAAGGACATCGGTATCGACCTCGACGACTTCTGCGTCGATGCCAGCCGCAAAGTGATGACGGAGACCGTAGCGCTGGACGACGAAGACGTCCGCATGATTCTCAAGGGCTACACGAACGGCCCGACCGGAGTGCAGTAGCGCCGTAACACTTGACCGAAGTTCTCGCGCTCCCGCCGCGATTTTAGCCACGGCTGCATTCGCGTCGAAAAGCCCGCCGAACTTGCCACGTGGGTGTTGCGCAACAACCCCGGCTGGACGCTGGAGCGGGTGCAGCAAGGAATGCAGCGCGGAAAGGACGATGTCACCGTGAGCCTGGCGAAGCGCGTCCCGTGCGAAGCACGGCTTCGTAGCGCTGCGTGTTGGTTCCTACCGGTGTGTCTGCGCTCATACCTCCATACCTATATTGGGAAAAGCCAAGCCCCTAATTGCCCTTGGTTCATAACACGAGAAATTATGACTCAAACCGTCGGGGAAGTCCCGTTGGGGTCTTCGCGGCAGAGAAAGCGAAGCAGGGGCCCAACATGAGTCGCTCGTTGTAAGCCCGAAAATGCGGAACTTTGCGTGGAGCTCATTTTGAGGTCGCGATTCTGATGGATCGTCGGCAATCCGGAACTAGTCCGGTCCCGCTACCAAGGATTAGTAATGGGAAGTCGGCTTCTCGACCCTAACTTCCGGGTTGCCCGTTTATTCGGGAACGATCTCGTCGAAGAGGTGACTGCGAGCGGTCGAGTGCGCTAACCAGGAACCTCGCTCGAAACGACGCATTCACGTCCGCGGGTTATCTTTCATACGTCCACGTGGGCGTTCCTATAGGACGCCTGTATAATCCCACCACTCGGATTTCGAGACGGACTCTGATGACAAAGCATCAACTATCTTCTTCCATTGCCCTCATTGGGTTGCTCTTCGCCAGTGTGATGGGTCGCGCACAACAAACCAGCTACGATTTTGTGATCACGGGAGCCCGCATCGTTGATGGCACGGGTGCTCCCTGGTTTATCGGCGATATCGGAATTGTCGGCGACCACATCGCTGCGATTGGAGATCTCCAACATGCCGCAGCGAAGCAGCGGATGGATGCCACGGGACTAGTGGCCTCGCCCGGTTTCATTGATGTTCAGGGCCAGTCGGAATTCAATGTGCTGGTGGACAATCGCGCGGCCAGCAAAATCACACAAGGCGTGACTACCGAAATTACGGGTGAGGGGACTTCCATCGCGCCGCTTAATGATCGGCTGCTGGAGGACCTTCAAGACAGTGCCAAGAAATATGGCGTGGCGCTGGATTGGCGCTCACTCGACGAATATCTGCGCCGCTATGATCGTGCCCGGCCAGCAATCAACCTGGGAACGTTTGTGGGCGCGGGCGGTTTGCGGGGGTACGTAATGGGCAAAGGCGACCGTCCAGCAACAGCCGCGGAGCTCGAACAAATGCGCCAATTAGTCGCGCAGGCCATGGAGCAGGGCGCATTCGGGCTAAGTTCAGCGCTCCAGTATGTTCCCGACTCCTTTGCCTCTACGGACGAAATTGTTGAGCTGGCCAAAGTTGCGCGGCGCTACGGCGGAGTTTACTTCACGCACCAGCGTTCAGAAGCCGACCAGATTTTCCAGTCGTTGGACGAAGTATTTGCTATCGCGCAACGTGCGGGCATTTCCGCCACGATCTGGCACCTGAAAACCGCGTATCGCGAGAACTGGGGCAAAATGCCCGAAGTTCTGAGCAGGATCGAAGACGCCCGCACCCGCGGGATTGATGTGGCTGCGAGCGTTTATCCATATACTCGCGGCTCCAACGGGTTGGTCGCATGTTTTCCGAGCTGGATATTGGAAGACGGTACAGACAAAATGATCCAGCGGTTGAAGGATCCCGCTCAGCGCGCACGCGCCCAGAAGGAGATGGACGAGCCGAGCGCTACGTGGCAGAACCAGTGGCGTGGATCGGGAGGCGGTCAGGGAGTGACGTTAATTCAAGTGCTGAACCCCGAGCTGCACAAGTTTGAAGGCATGAACTTCGAAGAAATCGGCCGCCAGATGAGCAAGGATCCGAGAGATGCAGCCATGGACATCGCCATCGCCGATCGTGGCCAGAGCGAGGTCGTCATCGCCATCATGCAAGAGGCCGATGTCCGCGCTGCAGTCTCGAATCCGTTGGTGAGTTACGGTTCAGATTCTCCCGCGCAGGCGGAAGATGGACTGTTGAGCACGACCAAAGCCCATCCCAGGGCATTCGGAACCTTCCCTCGCATCGTGGCTGAGTATGTGCGCGCCGAGCACACCATGCGCATGGAAGAAGCCGTGCGCAAGATAACCTCGCTGGCTGCCAGCAGAGTCGGAATCATGGATCGCGGGATCCTGCGTCCGGGAATGATGGCGGATATTGCGATCTTTGACCCCGCGACGATTCAGGACGTTGCCACTTACCAGGATCCTCTTCGTTACTCGGTGGGAGTTAAAGATGTTTTCGTCAATGGCCGGCCGGTTGTGCTCGACAGCAAGATCACCGAGGAGCGTCCCGGAAGAGCCCTGCGCGGGCCGGGATATAAGCTGGTTCACTAGTCCCAACTTACATAGCGGACGATTAGTCGGCAAACCGGAAGTAGTCCGGTCCCGCTATTACGAGATCGGTACCGACAAGTCGGCATAGCACCACAATTCCAGGATCAGATGGACCGGAAAATACGTGGCTCCATGGGCGTTTATCGGGGCGTATTCTCTCTGGAGGATTTCATCGACCCGATCAGGGATTGTGATAAGAAAACCGATCTTTGTGGGACTTCTGTCGAATAGCGGGTAAGCCGCAATTTCCTCTTTGCATGCGGCTGACATCCGCCAACTGAGACCAACATGCTGAATGCCTGCGTCTAGGTGCGGAAATGACCTGCCATGCTCGCGATCTTCGAATTCAGATGTGGTTAAACTCGCGATACCGTGAAACGAAATCACCCGGAGGTTCACCATATAGTGTGACTGAGGTCTGCGCGGGGTAGGTCGAGTCGGTCGCCTGAGAAATGCAGAATGACTTGGGCGGCTATAGTAGAATAACTACTCTGAAGTCGGCGTAGCTCGAAGTTGAAAAGGTCCCACCATGTTCTGTTTTCTTCTCTTGAAGTTCCACGGGCCCCAAACATAAAACTACCCGGAGGCACCCATGCACCTGCGCCGCTTTCTCAAACTCGCGTCCGTCTCTGCCCTGTTCTCTCTCGCGCCTCTCGCCAACGCGCAGGCTCCGCAATGGAACCCCTCGGCCGCCGACCTCGCCCAGCTCGTGCAGCGCTTTCGCCCCTATCTCAAATTCAGCACAGGCAATCGTCAGGAAGCCCGTCCCATGACGTGGCAGAATATCTACAACAATGCCGCGCTCGTGAACGGCAACACGACCGTCCTCCCTGTCGGAGGCTTTGCAGGTCCCAACGCGTCCAAGGTGCTCACGTACGCCAACATCAACGGCGACGACGCCGCTGCTGCGAACTACAAGATCGTCGTCAACGACCAAGCGCAGTACGGCGAGTACTGGCCGCAGGTTGTGCAGGGCGACGGCATCTACGCCCACGTCATCTGGCTGAAGACCGTCACTAACACCCCCACCTCACCTGAGCTCGTCAACATCGAGTACTACGTCCTCTTCGGCCTCAACGTCGGCTACGTCCCCGCGGAAGACCACAAAGGCGACCTCATCGGCGTAGAAGTCGTCTACGATCACAAGCTGGACAAGCTCGTCCGCGCTACCTTCTCCGAACACGGCAGAACGCTCATCATGTTCGACCTCGCCAACGCCGCCGCCCCGGAAAGCGCAACCATCACCGGCAAGGACCAGAACGGCAAGGCCATCTCCGAACCCGCCTGCAAGATCAACGTGTCCGACCACGATTACTGGTCTGGCGGCCTCAACGGAGGTCCAGGGATTTTCACTGGCGGCGACAAGCACGTCTTCATGACGCACGATCCCGCCTCGGGCCGCTGCGAACATCTAGCCGTTTACATCGAGCATGGCTCGCACGAACCCTGGCCAAACCAATCCGGCTACTACATCGGCGTCGCTTCCCACAACGGCGACGATGTCTCCTTCCTGCCCACAACCGTGCACGTCCTCGGTCCGGATGACGCCCCCTTCGTCCTCTTCGGCGGCAACTACGGCGACCCGGCCGGCATGGAGCGCCACCGCATGTGGCTCGGCTACTTCCGAGATGACAACCCCGCCGACCAAGACCCCTACATAGACCGCGGCTCCCTTAAGTGGCTCCCAGCCGTCACTCCATAGACGCTACCTGCAGAACACAGATTGCACTGAGGTATTCAGCTGGATGTGCCTCAGACATGTGGACGATAAAACCGGCTATTCGGAAAACTGATCGCTCACAATTGACTTGTTACGACTTTCTCAAAGAGTGATTCATCGCCGAGGCATTCACCGAGGCCGATTACTACCCGAAAGTCGGCTTTGCTCCCGTAAACTTCCGCTTTGCGCGTTTCTGGATACCTTCCGGTTGGCCGACCATCAGGGACGATTTCATTTCTAATTCCCAGACAGAAGCTCGTTTCCCAGAACCGACCTGGTGAAACTTCCGACAAGAGGGATGGCCCGGGATCGGGTGGGCGAGGGCGGCAGAGCCTGTGCACACGCCAGTTCTGTGGCAAAATGCGGTCGTGCTTCGACGACTGACCGAGCGCAAGGAATGGAAGTTTTTCGGCGTCCTCCCAAAGGCGGACTTTGGCCTCGCCGTCGCTTGGTGGGCGGCCCTCCTGCTGAGAGGAATTCTGCCGGCGGTGTTCGCGATCGCGGTGGGCGTGCTCGTTGGCGCCGTGCAACGCGGCCATCCCCTCGCCGGCCCACTCGCATTTGCCGGAACAATCTTCGTGCAGCTTCAGGTGCTCAGCCCGATTCACCAGGCGGTGAGCGCCAATCTCGGGGACCGCACCGCCGCATGGCTCTACGACCGGCTCACCGAAGCCTGCGTGCGCCCGCCAGGCATGGGTCATCTTGAAGATCCGAAGCTTACCAGCGACCTCACCGTCGCACGCGACTTCGACCTCGGGATGACTGGGCCGCCGCTGTCAATTTCCTTGGATTTCATCGCGACCGGCATGGTCGAGATGATCGGAGGGGTCGCGTCCGCGGTGATCCTCGCCAGATACGCGTGGTGGGCGGCGGTCGTGCTCGCGGGTGCGTGGCTGGCGACGCACTGGCTGCTACGCGAAAGCGCGATCTGGCGTGACCGCAACACTGAGGAGGTGCGTGGCGCGCAGCGGAACGCCGACTACGCCTACCGGCTGGCGGTGGACCCGCCGGCGAGCAAGGAACTGCGGCTGTTTGGCATTGCCGGCTGGACGATCGACCGTTTCATAGCCAGACGCACACGCTTGCACGAACTGCAGTACGCCGCCACACGTCTGCGCGAGCGTCCTGTCATCTGGAGCATGCTGCTCGTTGTCTCCGCGAACGTCCTGGTGTTCTGGCTACTGGCGAGCGCCGCGGCCCATGGCCGCATCAGCCTTGGAGAAGTCGTCGTCTACGTGCAGTGTGCCATCGGCGTCTCGATGATCGCGTTCGGTGGATTCAGTTGGGCGATCGACGGAGCGGCTGCCCCCGTCGCCGCGGTGCTGCGACTCGAGTCGGCGATGCGTCCCGCTGGTGAGTTGAGCTCTGGCAATCGCCGCGCGGACGCGACACCTGCGCGCGAGATTCGTCTCCGCGATGTCACGTTCGCGTACCCGGCGGGCGCATCGGTACTTAAGCATTTCGATCTCACCATTCCCGCCGGCTCGTCGCTCGCCATCGTGGGACAGAACGGCGCCGGCAAGACGACGATCGCAAAGCTGCTGTGCCGGTTGTACGATCCACGGTCGGGTGCGATCGAGATCGACGGCGTCGACCTTCGCGAGTTCGATCTCGCGTCGTGGCGCTCGCGCGTGGCAGCCGTATTTCAGGACTTCATCCGCCTCGAGTTGCCGCTGCGCGACAACGTGGCACTGGCAGGCGCGTCAGACGATGTCGTGCGTGCCGCGCTCGAGTCGGCAGGAGCGGCGAACCTGGCCGCACTGGACACGGTGCTCGCCCGCGGATATGAAGGCGGTACCGACCTGTCGGGTGGCCAATGGCAACGCATCGCGCTCGCCAGAGCGCTGGCAGCCGTCAAGCTCGGGGCCGGCGTCGTGCTCTTGGACGAGCCGACCGCGCAGCTCGACGTGCGCGGAGAAGCGGAGATCTTCGATCGCCTGCTCGCCGCGACGAGGCATTGCACGACCATCCTGGTCTCACATCGCTTCTCCACCGCACGCCATGCCGATCGTATCTGCGTGCTCGAGCACGGCCGGGTCATCGAACTCGGGACGCACGACGAACTGATGGCGCTGGGCGGACGGTATCGGACGATGTTTGATCTGCAGGCGCAGCGCTTCAACGTCCCAGAAGAGGAGGGCACAACGTATGACGTCCTCTCCTGATCGAGAGCGGGCAGTCGTGCAGACGATTGAGCCGCTGCCTCCCGCGCTGTCGTCGATGTGGCGGTTGTGCAAGCTGGGGTATCGCCATGAGCCGCGCTTGATGATCGTGGCGTTCGTGCTGTCGCAGCTCGCCGCCCTACCCGATGCGCTGCTTGCGTTATGGCTGATGTTGCTCGGCAAGGGCGTCCTCGAGCACCGGCCCGGCATGGTGCAAGGCTCCGCGATTGGCCTCGGTGTGTCGGCCACCGCGACGTGGTTTCTGCGCACGGTCAGCACCCGCGTGCAGCGTCGCTTCCGCGATAAAGTGACGATCGCGCTGGAGTCGCACGTCGCGCGACTGCAGGCATCGGTCGCGACCGTCGCGCATCAGGAACGCCCGGAGTATCTTGACCGGCTGTCCATGCTCCGCAATCAGGTCTTCGTGCTCGACCACATGTACATGTCTGTGTTTTCCACATTCGGATGGATACTGCGGCTGGGCGTGACGATGGCGCTCCTGGCGTCGATTCATCCTGCGCTGATCCTGCTCGCGGTGTTCGCGATCCCGACCGTGTTGACGTCGACGTGGCGGCCTGAGGTCGAGAGATCCGTGCAGGAACGTGGGGCACAAACCAATCGGCTGGCGCGTCACCTGTTCACCATCGCCACGACCGCGCCGCCCGGGAAGGAAGTGCGGGTAACCGGCATCGGAGAGCGCCTGATTCGGGAGCGCCGTGCGGCGTGGGAGCGCTGGTACGGACCGGTGGCCGCTGCTCGGTGGGGCTCGGCATTGTGGCACGCGCTGGCGTGGTCGATATTCGGCCTCGCGTATGTCGGAGCGGTCGTGTTAGTGTCGTCCGGCCTACGCGCGCCAGCCAGCGCAGTCCTGCTGGTGCTCGCCGCAGGTGCGCGACTGTCGGCGTACATCGGCGCCACCGTCGGCGAGATTGGATTCTTGCGTGGATTCTGGATGGACGGCTCGCGGCGGCTCGCTTGGCTCGAGGACTATGCCGCTTCCATGGCGGCTTCGGGGGATCTGCTGGTTCCCGTCGCGTTGCACCGCGGCATCCGGCTCGACCACGTGTCGTTCGCCTACCCTGGCACATCACGTGTTGTGTTGGACGATGTGTCGGTGACACTGCCCGCGGGCGCGGTCGTCGCGATCGTCGGCGAGAACGGCGCTGGCAAGACCACGCTGGTCAAGCTGCTCGCGAAGATGTACGAGCCGTCCTCTGGTTCGATCCTTCTCGACGACACGCCGCTGGCACACTTACCCGCCGGTGAGTGGCGGGCCCGCCTGGCGGGAGCATTTCAGGATTTTTTCCGTTTCGAATTCCGGGCGGGGCACACGGTCGGTTTGGGCGACCTCCCGCGACTGGACGATGAGCCCGCCGTGGTCACGGCTGTCGACCGCGCCGGCGCCGGCGACGTCGCCGCCCGTCTGGCGTCGGGCTTCGACACGCAACTCGGTCCGACGTGGCCGTGCGGAGTCGAGCTATCGTTCGGCCAGTGGCAGAAGCTCGCGCTAGCGCGTGGCTTCATGCGAGATCAACCACTGCTGTTGATTCTCGACGAACCGACTGCCGCGCTGGACGCGGAAACTGAACACGCTTTGTTCGAACGCTACGCCGCAGCGGCGCACGGCACCGGCGAGAACGACAGCGGGCGCATCACGATCCTCGTCTCCCACCGTTTCTCGACGGTCCGTATGGCGGATCTCATCGTCGTGCTCGATGGTGCCCGACTCGTGGAGGTCGGTACCCACGATGAGCTGATGACCAAGCGTGGTCAGTACTCGGAGCTGTACAGCATCCAGGCTGCCGCGTACCGCTGACCACCTGTTCGTTGGTCGTGGGTCGTCTGGAGTCCGAACCGCTCAACTCCCGCGTGATCGGCCACACGGAAGTGATCTGCCGCCGGCGGTACCGCGATTAGTAATCGGAAGTCCTCTTCCGTCCTGCCATTCTCTCGGAGGTAGGAGGAGGCAAAGGAGGCCCGCTATGGGCGTTTGTCCATTACCTATCCGGTGAAACTGCCCCAAGTGGACTTCTGGCCCGGAATAATTCCCGGCTTGCCCGTGACACGCCCACGCTTTGCCACAGGGCTAGTTCTTTAGCCGTTGGTAACAATTTTGACCTTCCATATAAAATAGACAGTTCTTGTCGTTCCCCTTCGCATCCTTATCGTTATCGTTGTATGATGTCGGAACACTTCAGTACGTTCGCCTCGTTTCATCCCAAGTGCGAGGCACAAGGTTCATCCGATTTCGTAGTAACAAAGGGAGAGCACCATGTCCCATCACCTCGACTCACCAATCGCTCGGCAAGACATCCGCCTCGACATCACGGACCTCTACGTATTCCGCGGCCGAACGGGCACCGTGTTCGTGATCAACGTCTGTCACTCAATCTTCGGCCCCATTCCTGCGCCTGGCTACCACCCGGAGGGCATGTACGAATTCAAGGTCGATCTCGATGGCGATGCCGTCGAAGATATAACCTACCGCATTACATTTGACGAGCGTGACAAGCGCGGGAAGCAGCGCTACGTCGTGCGGTGCATCAGGGGTGCACAAGCTGTGGATCCGAATGCGGCTGGCACTGTCGTCGCGCAGGGAACAACTGGCGAGACCATTACCACGGCGGCCGGTCTGCGCGTCTGGGCCGGCAAGGCTGGTGACCCGTTTTGGATTGAGCCCGATGTGCTGCACGCGGTCGGCCACGCGTTTCAGGACAGCACGGTCGTGAACCTGTCCGGATGGGATCCAAGTCACGCGAAGAACCTGTTTGCGGGCCACACGGTGTATTCGATCGTGCTGGAACTGCCCGATGGCGAACTGCTCGCCGACGCAGGCGACAAGCGTCGCATCGGGGTGTGGGCTGTGGCAACGCTCGCCACCGACGCTGGGGGATGGCGTTCGATCAACCGCGTGGGTCTTCCGATGATCCATCCGCTGTTCACCCAGTACAACGAAGATCTCGGCAACCGTCTCAATGCCGGGCGCCCGGCCGATGACTTCGCAACTTACGGAGAGGCAGTCACCAGGGCAATCGCCGGCGTCGTGTCCGCAAATGGAACCGCACAAGATCCCCGAGCATATGGGGAGAAGGTCGCGCACCGGTTCTTCCCCAACATCCTCCCGTACGAGGTCGGCACACCGGCCGTGTTCGGGTTTGCCGAGTGGAACGGTCGCTCCCTCACAGACAACGCGCCAGATGTCATGTTCTCCATAGCGGCGAACGCTCCCGTTCACCTCGGTATCGGCAAGGAGTCGGTCACGTCGAAGCCGTCGACAACCTTCCCGTACGTTCCTGCCGCCATTTTGATTGCCGACCAGGCCGTCGCCTGAGCGCTTGGTCCGCCCTCGACGTGTCTGAGGGCGGATCGTCGGCGGTGCCTCCCGGGTGCGCTTGGCCTGGATGGATTTCTACCGCACCACCGAGAACGTGGCTCTGACCTGTCGCCATTTCGGGCTCTCTCGCCAGACCTTCTATCGCTGGTAACGGCGCTATGATCCGCTCGATCTGACGACGCTGGAAGACCACTCCCACCGTCCCCATCGGCTCCGCCAGCCGACTTGGTCTTTTCCCTTAGAAGAAAAGGTTTTGACTTTGCGTTTGCAGTTTCCGCGCTGGGGCAAGGACAAGCTGGCCATTCTGCTGCGCCGCCAGCAGGTGGCATCTCCACTTCCATGCTGGGCCGCATGCTCACGCATCTCAAGCGGCAGGGCCGGCTGGTGGAACCCTCGCGCACGGGAGTTCCAGGATCGCGGCGTGCTCTGCGGTCCCGCCCTACGCGGTGCGCAAACCCAAGCAGTACGCGCTGTCTCGGCCTGGCGATCTGGTCCAGGTCCATACCCTGGAGGTGCGTCCGGTGCCCGGCGTGGTCCTTAAACAGTTCACCGCCCGCGATGTGGTCTCACGCTGGGATGTGATTCATGCTCACGCCCGCGCCACCGCCTCGGCCGCCACTCAGTTCCTGGACACCTTGCAACACCGCATGCCCTTTCGCATTCGTGCGGTGCAGATCGACGGCGGCTCCGAGTTTGCCGCCGAGTTCGAACAGGCTTGCCAGCAGCGCGGTTTGCACCTGTTCGTGCTGCCCCCGCGTTCCCCTAAACTCAACGGCTCGGTGGAACGCGCCAACCGCACCCACACCGAGGAGTTCTATCAGGTCACGCCTTGCTCGCTGGAAATAAAAAAACTCAATCGCGAGCTGCGGCAGTGGGGAAAAATCTACAACACAGTGCGCCCTCATCAGTCCTTGGGCTATCTCACTCCCCGCCAGTTCCTGCTCCAAAACTCATCTCAACGAAAGGAATGAAAGTGTCACGAATCTACTGGACGAGTACAAAGTCTTGACAGAATGTCACATTAGATATAATCTAAATGCTTCATGGACGCCGAGGCGATTAAACGATCCTTGGAAGGCAGCGGATTGCGGTGCACTCCGCAGCGCTACGCCGTGATGGCATTCTTGATGGAACACAACAGGCATCCCACGGCTGCGGAAATCTTCGAAGCCGTGAATCGCGTGGATCCGCGCTCTTCAAGGGCCACG
>Ga0116223_10002845_pt1 | contig 15931 bp, 11 predicted proteins | sample Sb_taG_3_FD_90092 | JGI IMG/M metagenome (GOLD analysis project Ga0116223, IMG submission 90092) | Peat soil microbial communities from Weissenstadt, Germany - Sb_50d_a_PC metaG | ecosystem: Environmental > Terrestrial > Soil > Wetlands > Peat | place: Germany: Weissenstadt | collected 2010-09-21 | reverse complement strand
GTCAAGATCTTTATAGCCCAGGCGTTCGCTGCGCAAAGAACGCTTACTCGGGATGACAACCCAACTGAGCCGCTGCGCGCCCGTCCCTAAGGCGTGCAAAAACTTGGCAATGCTGTTATGGTTTCGCGGTTGTTTCCTGGGCTTGGTATGTTGTGGGAAGGACAGCGGATTGGGTGGGTGCAATCCGGGAGGGGTTCTGGTCCGTACTTCTAGGGGAAAGAGATTAACTGCTTGGCCGGCACTGAGGTAAAAGGAGATTTGACCGACGCGGCGGTATTGTCGGCGATTCGCTCGGGTGACGAGAATGGGATGGCGGCTTTGTACGATCGGTACTCGGCTGTTGTCTACTCGGTCGCCCTGCGTGTGTTGGGAGATGCGGGCGCAGCCGAGGATGTGTTGCAGGAAGTGTTTATGCAATTGTGGCGAAGGCCGGGGTTGTTTGATTCGAGCCGGGGTAGTCTGGGGCCGTGGCTGGCGGTGATTGCGCGGCATCGGGCGATTGATGGGTTGAGGAAGCGGCGTCCGGAGACGGATATTGCGGATGTGGTGGTATCGGTCGAACCTGATATGGCTGGCGATGCAGAGCGGGCGCGGGCGATGGAGAAAGTTCGGGGCACGCTGGGAGCGATGCCTTCGGCGCAGCGGCAGGCTTTGGAGATGGCTTACTTCGAGGGGCTGTCACACAGCGAGATTTCGGCTAAGACGGGAGAGCCGTTGGGGACGATCAAGACGCGCATTCGGGCGGGGTTGCTGGCGCTGCGCAAGGCTTTTGCCACATGAGCATGCACGAACAATTCGCGGAGGATCTCGCGCTTCACGCTCTGGGTGGGTTGGAGGGTGAGGAGCGCGTGGCGCTGGAGAAACATCTTAAAGGGTGTGCGGGTTGCCGGGGCGAGCTGGAGCGATTGCGCGGGGATATGGCGTTGATGGCATTGTCGGCGGCGGGGCCGGTGCCTCCGCGGCGGGCGCGGCAGCGGTTGTTGGAGGCGGTGGCGCGGGAACCGCGAGCGGTGACGGCTACGGCGCGCGGCGGTTGGTGGACGCTTGTGCCTTGGGTTGCGGCAGTGGCATTTGGCTTGGGGTTGGTGGTTTTGTGGCTGCAGAATTCGGACTTGCAGCAGCGGATTGCTGGTTTGCAGAGCGCATCGGCACAGCAATCGGCGGAGTTGCAGCGAGCTCGTGAAGTGGTGTCTACGCTGACGGCGACGGATGCGATGCGCGTGACCTTGGTTGCGGCTAAGACTCCTCCACAGCCGGAAGGCAAGGCGATTTATGTTCGCGATCGCTCGAGCCTGATTTTCCTGGCTAGCAATTTTCAGGCGTTGCCGGCGCAGAAGGCTTACGAGCTGTGGTTGATCCCAACGAACGGGGCGGCGATTCCGGCGGGAGTGTTCAAGCCCGATGCGCATGGCAGCGCGACGGTGATCAATCCGCCGTTGCCTGCGGGCGTGGGAGCTAAGGCTTTTGCGATCACGATCGAGCCGGAGAGTGGGTCGACGGCGCCGACGATGCCGATTGTGATGATGGGTGCGGGGGAATAAGGCTTCTTGAGCCTCGTTCAAAATTTACCATGCGTCTGAGTCGCCGCTGAGTCCGTTCAGGGGATAAAGTTTGACCCACGGCTTGCGCCGTGGGCTGCATTCTTACGCCGCTTTGCGGCTGTCGCGAGCCGGCCGACTCGCGAGGATCTCGGTGCAAGCCTGACAGTGGTTCTCCGCCGAAAAGCGATTTGGTGAGTTGCGGTATACTGGCCGCCGTTTCTGCTGAGGGTGGAGGCAATTGCATGGCAGTGGCTCCACGTACGACGAGCGCTCTCGCGGCTTCTGAACTTAAGCTTGCGGATCACACTCGACACCTGATCGCCATCCGGCTGCTTCCGTTTCTTTTTATCCTCTACGTCACGAATTATCTTGACCGCACCAGCGTGGCTTATGCCGCGATTGGCATGTCTCGAACGCTGGGGTTCAGCGACCGCGTGTTTGGTTTGGGGGCGGGGATTTTCTTCGTCAGCTACGTGGCGCTGCAGATTCCCGGGGCGCTGATGATTGAACACTGGAGCGCGCGGCGTTGCATTACCGTCATCATGATCGCGTGGGGATCGCTGACCGTGCTGACTGGGCTGGTACACACGGCGGGCGAGCTCTATGGTGCGCGTCTGCTGCTGGGCGCGGCGGAGGCTGGGTTTTTTCCCGGCGTGGTGGTGTACCTGAGTCATTGGTTTATTCGCGAGGACCGGGCCAAGGCGGGCAGCAACTTCATGGCGGCGATTCCGCTGTCATTCATCGTGGGCTCGCCGCTGGCAGGTTGGATTCTTGGGCATCCATGGCTGGGTGTGGATGGCTGGCGATGGTTGTTCGTTTTGGAGGGTCTGCCGGCAATTCTGTTGGGAGCGGTTGCGTTTTTCTATCTGACGGATTGGCCGCGGGACGCTGCGTGGCTCGCTCCCGAGCAGCGGCGGTGGACTGAACGCACACTGGAGGAAGAAAAACCAGTCAATGCAAAGAAGATCACAGCTTGGCAGGCGCTGCATTCCGGACCAATTCTACTGCTGGCGTCAGTGGCGTTTTTCCAATATTTTGTGTTCTACACTCTTGTTTTCTGGCTGCCCACGATGCTGAAGCGGCAATCCGGATTCTCGGATGTTCGGGTAGGCCTGGTGGGCACAATACCTTATGTGGCGACGTTGATCGCGATGCTGATCAACGGATGGCATTCGGACAAGACGGGCGAACGACGCTGGCACTCGGCGGTTCCACTGTTCATCGCAGGGTTAGCATTGTTTGGATTGATCGTGCTGCCCCACTCGACGCAGACGCTGGTTGTGCTCTTTACTGTGCTGTGCAGCACGGAAGCGTTCCTGCCTGTGTTCTGGGCGATGCCAACGGAAATCTTGAGCGAATCGGCTGCGGCGGCGGGCGTAGGGTTGATCAATGCCGTCGGGAGCATTGCCGGATTTGCGGGTCCTTTTGCATTCGGTTATCTGAATAGTCGAACAGGGTCATACGCGTACGGATTGACTTTGATGATGGTGCTCGCGGTTGCGGGCGGGTTGCTGGTTCTGCAAGTCCCACGAGTGCGGGTCTCGGCAGAAATTTCCTGCGTGTAAGGACGGGTCGGGTCCTGAGACAGCACAGTGTCTAACTTGCGATTCTCTCGGCTTGGGCTGAGCCGCCTGCATTCTTGTGCTGTGCAGCGCGGCCAGCCCCGGAATGTTCAGCAAGCTAGTTGTGTTTGTCCTTATAGATGCTTTTGCTGATCCGATTCTGCTGCCGATTAATTCCGTTCTGTTCAGCCTTAGTGAGGTGCCCGTTGTGCGCGGCCATGTCTTTTTGCTCGCGCTTTTGAACGCTGGCTTCGCGGTGCTCCAGATTGGCGGTTTCTTTCGGGCTCAGCGAGCCGCTCTTTACGCCATTGGCGATGCGGTTCTGCTGCCTGGTTTCGCGACCGTTTACCTGATTCACCCGGGGATGCCCAGGATCGACAACGCCCGGTCCGGCGCCTGAAGTGGTTGTGGTTTGGGCAATGGCAGAGCCGGTAAGCAGCAGGCCTCCGATTGCCAGGACTAAGAGCGAGTTCGAGAAATTGTTCATCATATTGGTGCTAACCCTCAGCGAAGAGAGTAGTTCGCCGCTTTCGCTTTCAGCGAGTTACGAAGGTGATGGGCGGTTAGTTACAACGGAATATCGGTTTTCGTCCCATGGGCCTGTCCCAGCTACCTTTCCAGAAAATCGTTTTATTGCAAAGTTTTGTGATTCGTTTGTCGCTTTATTTTCACAATAAGTTGACAGTTTTGTGGCAAGTTTGTCGCCTTTATGGATGAGACTGGAAGAAAGGTCGGGGTGAGGAAACGGTCATGGATGCGAACTATCTGGTTCTATGCGGGATGGTCTGGGCACAATTCGGGCAAGAAGACGCCGGGCGGGAACTGATCAGGGCATTGGCTTCGTCGGACGAAATGATGCGCGTGCTGGCACGCACGCTGCTGGAGCGCGCCGATGGAGGCTCGAAGGAATTGATCGGACAGGCGCTGGCGGAAGAGGAGATATCCGTGAGCATGGCGAGTCTTTGCGGCTTTGAACAGGGTCAAAGTTCGAAGCCTCGGATGGGACAGCAGCACGCGGTACCCGGCGGCTTCGGCGTAAGCTCTGGCGCGTTCGAAGCATGAACCATCTTTCGGCGTCGCTCGGCCAAATTACGCTTCTTCGCTTTCCGTCAACTTTGAAATCACGTTGAAATCTTCGAGCGTGGTCATGTCGCCTTTGACCTCACCGCTGGTTGCGAGTTCGCGCAACAGACGGCGCATGATTTTTCCGCTGCGCGTCTTGGGCAGCATGTCGGTGAAGCGGATATCGTCGGGCTTGGCCATGGCGCCGATTTCTTTTGCTACCCAGCGTCGTAGTTCTTCTTTCAACTCTGGACTGGGCGTGCGTCCTTGTTGAAGTGTGACGAACGCCGAGATAGCTTGGCCTTTCAGGTCGTCCGGACGACCAACCACGGCAGCTTCCGCTACGGCTTCGTGCGCCACCAGCGCGGACTCTACTTCCATGGTGCTTAGACGATGTCCGGAGACATTGATGACGTCATCGACGCGGCCCATGATCCAGAAATAACCGTCTTTATCTTTGCGGGCGCCGTCCCCGGTGAAGTACGTGCCCGGAATTTGCGACCAGTACTGCTTTACGTAACGGTCAGGATCGCCGTAGATAGTGCGCAGCATACCCGGCCAGGGCTGCCGGATGATCAGAAATCCGCCAGAGCCGTCGGGCACCGGCTTGCCATGCATGTCGACAACTTCGGGCACGATTCCGGGAAACGGGCGCGTGGCTGAACCGGGCTTGGCTCCCACTGCGCCAGGGATGGGCGTGATCATGATGTGACCGGTTTCGGTTTGCCACCAAGTGTCAACGATGGGGCATTTCTCGTGGCCGATGACTTCGCGATACCACATCCAGGCCTCGGGATTGATCGGCTCTCCGACCGTGCCGAGCAATCGCAGACTGTCGAGCCGGTGCTTTCTGGGCCATTGTTCTCCCCACTTCACGAAAGTGCGAATGGCGGTCGGCGCAGTATAGAGAATGCTTACCTGATGGCGGTCGATGATGCTCCAGAAACGATCTGGCTCGGGGCAGTTGGGTGCGCCTTCATACATGACAGTGGTGGCGCCGTTTTGCAGCGGCCCGTACACAATGTAGCTGTGGCCCGTGACCCATCCGATGTCGGCAGTGCACCAGTACGTGTCTTCTTCTTTGAGATCGAAGACCCATTTTGTCGTGATGTATGTTCCGATGGAATAGCCACCTGTGGTGTGGACGACGCCTTTGGGTTTTCCGGTCGTGCCTGACGTGTAAAGGATGTAGAGCGGGTGCTCGGCGTCGAGCGGCTCGGCTGGACATTCGTCGGTGACCGAAGCCATCAACTCGTGCCACCAGTGATCGCGTCCGGACTGCAGATGGATTGGCGAGCCAGTGCGCTTGTAGACGACGACGTGCTTTACCGAAGGGCAGGACTTCAGCGCTTCTTCGACCGCAGGAAAGAGTTTGACTTCGGAGCCTCGGCGATAGGAACCGTCTTGCGTGATGACGGCCACGGCTTGCGAATCGTGAATGCGGTCGACTAAAGCGTTCGCAGCAAACCCGCCGAAGACAACCGTATGCGGTGCTCCGATGCGGGCGCACGCCAGCATCGCAACTGGAAGTTCTGGAGTCATGCCCATGTAGATGGCGACGCGGTCGCCCTTTTTAACTCCGAGCGACTTCAGGACATTGGCGAACTTTTGCACTTCACGATGAAGTTGCTGATAGGTCAGAGTGCGGACTTCTCCGGGTTCGCTTTCCCAGATCAGCGCGGCTTTATTCTTGCGCCAGGTTTGCACATGGCGATCGAGGCAGTTATAGGAAAGATTGATCCGGCCGCCAACGAACCACTTGGCCCAAGGAATGTTCCATTCGAGAACTTTGTCCCACTTCTTGAACCAGTGCAACTCTTCCGCGATACCTGCCCAGAACTTTTCGGGATGTTCTACCGATTCGCGATAGATTCGCTCGTAATCTTCGAGGCTCTTGATGTGCGCGTGCTTGCGGAAGTGCTCCGGACATTCAAACCTGCGCTGTTCCTGTAGAACGGAATCGATGTTGGTATCAGAAGTGGGGACGGATGCCTTCTCTGCCATGGTTATCCCTCGCGAGCGTGTACTCTCCGCAAAGTTGATGCGCATCGCATTCTACAGCGCATGGGGAGTGCTTGTCTGCTACACGGGCCACGTTAATCGTAGGTACACCCCGCCGGGTTATTGAAGGTCAAGAAACTTGCGGCGATCTTGGGCGGAGGGAATTGGACAGGAATCGTACTTACCGAATATCCGGTAACGGTTTCGAGCGACCCGGTTGTAGCACCAGTTTCTCAGCCATGCCGGCAACATTCCCAGCGCCCCGCCCAAGAGACGCCAGGTTCCACCGATTTCTTGTAAAACGACAACTGCAGCGTCGGACCGCGACACGAGCCGCTCTCCGGGCGCAGCGTACTCTAACACCAGGTACATAGTGTCGAGCTCTTCTGGAGAAGCGCCATGCCGCCGCAGCACTGGGGCTGCAAAATCGCTCTGCAAGGAGGCAAAGCGGAAACGATCGCGTGAATCGTGCTTGATAACGAAGTGGACGAAGCGGTTGCAAAGGCCGCAGACACCGTCGTAGAGGATGATCGGGTTGGGGCCTGAAGCGGGCATGCTGCCTTTTTCGCGCTGATGCTAGGTTTAGCGCCGGTAGCCTGGTTTCCGCTTCATCTCCGGCACGTAGTCTTCGACCTTGGTTTTTTCCAGCAGATACGCACCCGGACCCTGTTGGCCGCGAATTGTGCGACAAAATTCCGCGACGAGGAAGTCGGCCTTCAGGGCTTCAGTGAAAGCCCACCGGGTTTGCAGGCGCCATTCTTGGGCCAGCGCGGGGTCCTTTCGTTCGACGTATCCGACGTCGCTCGGAATCTCGATCGCAATTCTTTGCCGACCCAAAGCAACACCGAGGTTTGTACAAACCGGCTTGCCATCGCCGTTGAACTGGATTAGAGGAGTCAGGGTGGAAAGCGCGTCCAGCGTTTCTGCGCGGTGGTCTTTTCCGTGCATCCGCTCTTGCACGCGGCGGCTGGCCAACGGCCAAGTGACCCAGAGGCGATCCGTCCCATTGCGATGCAGGACGCTGGAAGTTTCCGGCCCATAAAAATCGACTTTGTAACTTTCCGAAACGACCCCGAGCTTGGCAAAATTCAAATGCGCGTTTGCACTTTGCAAGGGGTCGAACGTCCAAGTCATTTCGTTGATTCGTAGATCGTCAATTCGCAGATCGCTGCGTAAATCGTTGGTTCGACTATCGTCAATGCGCAGCGCCAGCGCCCGCTCGCGCTGTGCCAGTTTCAGCTTGTAGCCCAAGCGCGAATTACGATAAGGCTTGCGTACTGCCAGCATGTGGGAATGCACCGTCAACTGACCGTGCTCCGTGCCGAGAAAACCGAAAGCAAAACCGACCAGTTTGTCGGCGTCGAAAGCGCCCACCCAGATGCTCCCCGCCTCCTTGGTCGCGACGGCGAGAGTCAGCGGCGTGGTGTCGAGGTCAGAGAGTCCCCAGACTTCCCTTTCGACCTCTTCAACCTGCTTGAGATCTTCGAAGGTGTCTAAGTCGCGAATCGTGACCGCCACTTTGGATTTCGTTTCAGGCATGTAAAGGGCTAAGGGTGAAGTCGCCACAATATACGCGAGAAGCCGTACTTGCGCCAGCCCGCGTAAATTCGATGGACGGTGTCGCGACTCGGCGACCAGCAGGCCGCTCCGCGTAAGAATCAGTCAACGAAGGTAAATCTTTGTAAAGATCACAAGTGCTTCTTTTGTTTGAGGATAAGATGGATTTTGCACGATAATCAACGGTAACGGTCTTGTCCTGCCGGGGCGCAATATTCAGCAACCGGAGTTGGGGTGGGAACGTCCAACCCTTGGGCTCGGCACAGATTACAATTATGCAGAACTTATCATGCTTTTCGGCACAAAGAGGCTTGCCAATGACAACGGCCCCCTGTAGGCCGGAGGCGACACGGGAAGTGAGGGCTGCTTCGCTGCGACTTCCGCCCGAACTAGTCCGGCGATTCCCCCTGCTGGCGACGGCACTCATTGTTTTGCTAAGCCTGTGCGGGGTGGGTTGCGGAGGCGACCCCAAGCCGTCCTCTGCGCGGGCGAACGTGGCGCCGGTGGTTCCAGTATCGGTGGCGACGGCCGAGCGCCGCGACATACCCTATTACCTGAGCGGCCTGGGATCGGTGACTGCGTACTACACCGTTAGCGTAAAGAGCCGTGTCGACGGTGAGTTGATGCAGGTGAACTTCAAGGAAGGTCAGGATGTTAAGAGCGGCGAACTTCTCGCTATTATCGATCCCCGTCCGTACCAGGTCGCGCTCGAACAGGCCCAGGCAGCATTGTTTCGAGATCAGGCATTAATGCGCGACGCCAAGCTGAACTACGATCGTTTCAAAGGATTGCTGGCGAGTTCCGGCGCCATGTCGCAACAGCAGGTCGACACGCAGATGGCGACGGTTGACCAGCTCGATGGAACCGTGCGCAACGATCAGGCTGCGATCGACAGCGCGAAGCTGAATCTCGTCTATTGCCACATTACGGCACCGGTGACTGGACGCATCGGCCTGCGGCTGGTCGATCCCGGCAATATCGTGCACGCAACCGATACTAACGCCATGTTCGTAATCACGCAGCTTCAACCTATCGCGACTATTTTCACGCTGCCGGAAGACAACCTCCCGGATGTGTCACGGCAGATGGCCAAGGGCACGCTTGAGGTGGACGCGTTCAGCCGGGACGATCAAACCAAATTGGCTGCGGGCAAATTGTTGACCATCGACAACCAGATCGACGTGACGACCGGCACCGCCCGGCTTAAAGCCGTCTTTGACAACAAGAACAACGCCTTGTGGCCAAACCAGTTCGTAAACATACGGTTGCAGTTGGAAGTTCGGAAGGACAGCACCGCGATTCCGGCGGCGGCGATTCAACGCGGTCCCCAGGGCACTTATGTGTTTGTGGCGAAGTCGGACAGCACGGTGGACGTGCGCCCGGTGACCATTGCCTTTACGCAAGACAATGTTGCCGTAGTCGCTAGTGGAATCTCGCCGAGCGAAGTGGTAGTGACCGATGGCCAGGACAAGCTGCAACAGGGCAGCAAAATCGAAACTCGCGCGGCCGCGCCGTCTGGAAACAAGCCGCAACAAGCTGCCGGGAGCAACAACGGCTCGGGAAGTCCGGCGGGAAAATCTTCTTCGAATCCGCAGCGCTCAGGAACGCAATGAATCCGTCGCGCCTGTTCATTCTCCGGCCCGTGGCCACAGCCCTGCTGATGGTGGCGATCATGCTGGTGGGCATCGTGGCCTACCGGCAGCTTCCGGTGTCAGCTCTGCCCGAGGTTGACTATCCCACCATTCAGGTGATGACCTTTTATCCCGGCGCCGATCCCGATGTGATGGCATCGTCAGTGACCGCGCCGCTGGAACGGCAGTTTGGTCAGGTCCCCGGTCTCAGCCAGATGACGTCGACCAGTTCGTTTGGCAGTTCGGTCATCACGCTGCAGTTTGCCCTCGATCAGAATATCGACATCGAGGAGCAGCAGGTGCAGGCTGCGATCAATGCCGCACAAACTTACTTGCCGACGGATCTGCCGAATCCGCCCATTTATAGCAAAGTAAATCCCGCGGACTCGCCGATTCTTACCCTGGCGCTGACTTCGAAGACGCTGCCGCTTTCGCAGATCGAAGATCTTGCGGATACGGCAATGGCGCAGAAGATTTCGCAAGTCACGGGCGTGGGGTTGGTTTCGATCAGCGGCGGCCAGAAGCCCGCGGTACGAATTCAAGCGAATCCCACTGCGTTGGCGTCGTACGGATTGAGCCTGGAAGATGTGCGAACCGCGCTGGCCAATGCCAACGTCGATCAAGCCAAGGGGACGCTGAACGGCCCGCGCCAGTCGTTCACTATCGGCGCCAACGACCAACTCATGTCGGGCGACCAGTATCGCCCGATCGTCGTGGCCTATCGAAACGGCTCTCCGGTGCGGCTCTCCGATGTGGCGACGGTGACCGACGGAATCGAAAACGTGATGCAGGCCGCGTGGATGAACCTGGATCCTGCGGTCATCGTGAATATTCAACGGCAGCCCGGCGCCAACATTATTGGCGTCGTCGACCGGATCAAGAAGCTGCTGCCGCAACTGCAGGCAGGCTTACCGGCTGCGGTCAACGTTGCGATCTTGACTGATCGCACCATTACCATCAGGGCCTCGGTCAAAGACGTTCAGTTTGAGCTGATGCTCACCATTGGCCTGGTGGTGATGGTGATATTCCTTTTCCTCCGTAATCTTTCGGCGACTGTGATTCCCAGCGTGGCCGTGCCACTTTCCATCGTGGGAACATTTGGCGTGATGTACCTGCTGGGCTACAGCCTTAACAATCTCACGCTCATGGCGTTGACCATTTCCACCGGCTTTGTGGTGGACGACGCCATTGTGATGATCGAGAACATCGACCGCTATTTGGAGGAGGGCGATTCTCCGCTGGATGCTGCGCTGAAAGGCGCCGGCCAGATTGGTTTCACGATTGTCTCCCTTACCGTTTCATTGATCGCCGTGCTGATTCCGCTGTTGTTCATGGGCGATATCGTTGGCCGCCTCTTCCGCGAATTTGCGGTTACTTTAGCCGTGACCATTCTGGTGTCTGCCGCAGTCTCGTTGAGCCTGACGCCGATGATGTGCGCCAAGTTGCTCAAGCATAGAGATCCTACAAAACGGAGCCGCTTCTATAACCTTTCAGAAGATTTTTACAACCGGGTGATCGCGTTCTACGGCAGCACGCTCAAAGTAGTGCTTCGTCATCAGACGATCACGCTGCTGGTCACGGTCGGGACGCTGGTGCTCACGTTGTTCCTTTACGTGGTCGTGCCCAAAGGATTCTTCCCCGTCCAGGATACGGGCGTGATTCTAGCGATTGCCGATGCGCCGCAGAATATTTCATTCTCGGCGCTGGCACAGCGCCAGCAGGCGTTGGCCCGCGTAATTCTTAAAGATCCGGATGTTGAAAGCTTGTCGTCGTTCATCGGCGTCGACGGCACCAACCTCACGCCCAACAGCGGCCGCATCCAGATCAATCTCAATCCTCGCGATCAGCGCAAAGCGTCGGCATCGGACATTATTCGCAGGCTGCAGCCGCAAGTGGCGCAGGTCGAAGGCATCACGCTCTTCATGCAGCCGGTGCAAGACCTGACGGTAGAAGACCGGGTGAGCCGCACTCAATTTCAATACACGCTGGAAGATGCGGACGCGCACGAGCTGACGGCGTTGTCTTCCCGGTTGGTGGATAAGCTGCGTACTCTGCCCCAACTGCGCGATGTAGCCAGCGATCAGCAAGCCGGAGGCCTGCAGGCGGACGTGGTAATTGATCGCGACACCGCTTCCCGGCTGGGTATTCTGCCACAGCAGATCGACAATACGCTGTACGACGCATTCGGGCAGCGGCAAGTTTCCACAATCTTCACCCAGTTGAATCAGTACCACGTGGTTCTGGAAGTGAACCCGCAGTTTCAGCAGAACCCAGGATCGTTCAAGGATCTGTACGTAAAATCCGCCACAGGAACGGAGGTGCCGCTGTCGGCCTTCACCCAGATCCATACTTCCAACACTTCCCTGGCAGTCAATCACCAGGGTCAGTTTCCGGTAGTAACGCTCTCGTTCAATCTTGCCCCGGGAATGTCCCTGGGCGACGCGACCAAGGCCATTGCGCAGGCGGAACAAGAAGTCGGAATACCGCCGAGCGTGCATACGGCATTCCAAGGCACGGCAGCGGCCTTTCAAAATTCTCTTTCCACCGAGCCATGGTTGATCGTGGCCGCGATCGTGACTGTGTATATCGTGCTGGGAGTTCTCTATGAAAGCTATATTCATCCCATCACAATTCTTTCCACGCTGCCCTCGGCCGGCGTGGGCGCGATCCTGGCATTGCTGCTGACTGGAAATGATCTCGGAGTTGTGGGGCTGATTGGAATCATCCTGCTGATCGGAATCGTGAAGAAGAACGCCATTATGATGATCGACTTCGCGCTTGAGGCTGAGCGCGTGGAGCACAAACCACCTGAGGAAGCCATCTTCCAGGCCTGCCTGCTGCGTTTCCGTCCGATTATGATGACCACGATGGCCGCATTGCTCGGCGGTTTGCCGTTGGCCCTCGGCGGCGGGACCGGCTCGGAACTTCGTCATCCGCTGGGAATTACGATTGTCGGCGGTTTATTGGTAAGCCAGGCGCTCACGCTGTACACCACTCCTGTCGTTTACCTGTGGTTCGACCGGCTGGCCAAACGGTTTGAAAGGTTTAGCATGGTCCATCCGGTGGAAGAGCCGGCGACTGGAGATTAGGTCATGAACATCTCCGCTCCCTTCATTAAGCGCCCGATTGGAACGTCCCTGCTGACGTTGGCGCTTTTAATGTCGGGCGCGCTTGCCTTCACCCGGCTTCCCGTTGGACCACTTCCCCAAGTTGAGTTTCCCGTAATCCAGGTGTCGGCGAGTCTGCCCGGCGCGAGTCCGGAAACCATGGCTTCCGCGGTCGCCACTCCGCTGGAGCGGCAATTCGGCCGGATCGCCGGTATCAACCAGATGACGTCGGTAAGCCAGCTTGGTGCGACTGGCATCGTGCTGCAGTTCGACCTTACTCGCAACATCGACGCGGCAGCGCGGGACGTGCAGGCAGCCATTAACGCGGCGCGCAGCCAGTTGCCGTCTTATCTTCCGGGCAATCCCTGGTATCGCAAAGTGAACCCGGCGGAGGCGCCGATTTTGATCATGTCGATGACCTCCGACAGCGTTACCCTGCCAAATATTTACGATCAGGCTAACTCCATCCTGTCGCAAAAGCTGGCGCAAGTGGGCGGCGTTGGCCAGGTTTACGTGGGCGGAGGCGCCAATCCTGCGGTGCGAGTCGAGCTGGATCCAAATCTGCTCAACAACACCGGAGTGGGGATCGATGCAGTCCGCACCGCCTTAGGGGCGGCAAATGCAAATCGCCCCAAAGGTGAGGTAGCCAACGGGGCCAACGCCTGGACCATTCATAACAACGATCAGATTCTGCACGCGGACGACTACCGCCCGCTGATCGTGGCTTACAACCAGAACAACGGAGCCGCGGTGCGTCTGGGAGATGTGGGGGAGGTAAACGATTCGGTTGAGGATGCTCACATTTACGGCCTCTCGAATGGCAAACGGGCCGTGATTCTCATTATTTTCCGGCAACCCGGCGCGAATATTATTCAAACCGTCGACAACGTTCTCGACTTATTGCCGCAATTACGGGCTTCTATCTCTCCTGCTATTGCGTTGGAGGTGGTTTCGGATCGCACCACCACGGTTCGGGCCTCATTGCACGACATTGAAATCACCCTTCTAATTTCCGTCGCGCTGGTCATTCTGGTGGTATTCGTTTTCCTAAGAACCGTCCGCGCCACGCTGATTCCAAGCATCGCGGTGCCGCTGTCGCTGATCGGCACATTCGGCGTCATGTACCTTCTGGGATATACCCTCGACAATTTGTCGTTGATGGCGCTGGCAATTTCGACGGGCTTCGTAGTGGACGACGCCATCGTCGTGCTCGAGAACATTACTCGCTATCTCGAAAAGGGGATGCCGCCGGTCCAGGCCGCGTTTCACGGAGCACGTGAGATTGGATTCACTGTGCTTTCAATGAGCACATCGCTGGTCGCGGTATTCATCCCGATTCTGATGATGGGTGGAATTGTCGGCCGGCTGTTCCGGGAATTCGCGGTCACTCTGAGTATCGCGATTGCGGTGTCGCTGGCAGTCTCGCTTACCACTACGCCGACCATGTGCGCGCAGCTGCTAAAACCGCTGGGCGAGGAAAAACATGGACGCGCTTATCGCCTCAGTGAAAAAGTATTCGACGGCGTCCTGGGCTTCTACCGGGTCACGCTGGGCTGGGTGCTGCGTCACCAGTTTACCGTCCTGCTGATCACCATCGCCACCGCTTGCCTTAGCATTTATCTCTTTCAACAGGTGCCCAAAGGATTCTTCCCGCAGCAAGACACGGGCCGGATTCAGGGTGCGGTGCAAGCGGCGCAGGATATTTCTTTCGACGCCATGAGCCGCAAGATGCGCCGTTACGTCGATATCGGCATGCGAGATCCGAACGTCTCCACCATGATCGGTTTTTGCGGCGGCACCACGGCGATGAACCAGGGACGCATGTTCATCACGCTAAAGCCGAGGGGAGCTCGGAAGCTGAACGCCGATCAGGTCATTGCTGAGCTGAGCCAGAAATTTTCCGAGGTTCCGGGCGCCACGCTCTACATGCAGACACAGCAGGATTTGCAGATCGGCGGCCGTTTGAGCCAGGCGCAGTATCAGTACACGCTGCAGGGTGAGGACCTGGATCAACTCAACACCTGGGCGCCTCAGTTGTTGCAGAAGATGCGTGCCCTCCCGCAACTCCAGCAAGTGAACACGGACCAGCAGGATAAAGGCCTGGAGGCCAATGTAGTCATCGACCGTGACACGGCGTCGCGGCTGGGCGTGGCTGCGGCGGACATCGACAGCGTGCTGTATGACGCTTTTGGACAGAGGTTTGTTTCGACCATCTATGAGCCTCTGAATCAGTATCACGTGGTCATGGAAGTCGCCCCGCAGTTTCAGCAGAGCCCCGACACGCTCCAGAGCGTTTACGTTCACTCGTCGAACGGCAATATGGTTCCACTCTCTGCGTTCGCGCACTTCGGACCTGCTAACACATCGCTGGGCGTCAACCATCAGGGGCAGTGGCCAGCGGTGACGATTTCTTTCAATCTTGCGCCGGGTGTTTCGCTCGGTCAGGCAACCACAGCCATCGAGAAAGCCGAGCGCTCGATTAGTTTTCCCGCGACTATTCACGCCAGCTTCCAGGGCACCGCGGCCGCTTTCCAGGATTCGCTGGCCAACCAGCCAGTCCTGATCATTACCGCACTGCTGGCGGTTTATATCGTTTTAGGGATTCTCTACGAGAGCTACATTCACCCCGTTACCATTCTGTCTACGATTCCTTCTGCCGGTGTGGGCGCTCTGCTGGCGTTGAAAATCACTCACAACGAGCTGAATGTGATCGGACTGATCGGCATCATCCTGCTGATTGGCCTGGTCAAGAAGAATGCGATCATGATGATTGATTTTGCCCTGGACGCGGAGCGGCGGGAAGGCAAATCCCCACTCGACGCAATTCACGAAGCCTGCGTGCTGCGCTTCCGTCCAATCATGATGACGACCATGGCGGCGTTGCTTGGCGGTCTGCCACTCGCACTGGGCACCGGAACCGGTTACGAACTACGGCGGCCGCTTGGCCTCACGATCGTGGGTGGCTTGATTGTCAGTCAGGCACTAACCCTGTTTACGACTCCCGTCGTGTACCTGTACATGGACCGGCTACGGCTGCGCTCAAGCCGCAAGAAGGGGCAGTTGCCGGGACAGGTTTCGCCGGCCGCCAGCCACGCAGACTAAAGCGTGCGTGGCGACGCCCCCGTCAATCCGTTCCTGCGTGGGACTCATGCCAGACTGGCCAACGACGGGTTACCTTCGTTACTTGCTCCTCCCTGAACAATCTCCATAAATTTACTTCATAGCTGGTGGGGGATGTTTAGAAGAGCCGTATTCGCGATTTCAGCTGGGTTGTTATTGACTGTGGCAAGCGGCACAGCCCAAGACAGCGATTACCGGGTGGTGTCGGTCGCGAACGGAGGAACAATCAAAGGTACGGTCAAGTGGTCAGGACCGGAACCCCACCTTAGCAGCTTTCCTATCACCAAAGATCCACAAATCTGCGACCCCGACTCCCACAAGACCCGTGATTTGGAACGGCTGATCATCGG
>Ga0116223_10002838_pt1 | contig 15959 bp, 15 predicted proteins | sample Sb_taG_3_FD_90092 | JGI IMG/M metagenome (GOLD analysis project Ga0116223, IMG submission 90092) | Peat soil microbial communities from Weissenstadt, Germany - Sb_50d_a_PC metaG | ecosystem: Environmental > Terrestrial > Soil > Wetlands > Peat | place: Germany: Weissenstadt | collected 2010-09-21 | reverse complement strand
GCCGACGAGGGGGCGCAGAATCGTCTGTAGCGCTGTAGGTCCACGTTGTCTGCGTTGGCGACGCATGATTTTTATCAGCTTAACCCCGGCGCGGCGCTTCTCAGGTGCCGGCCGGTTACTCGCTGGATTGCCGCGATCACCCGCTCGGCAGTCGGAGTGATGCTATCTTCAAGCGGCTTAGAGAACGGAACCGGGATATCAGGGCGCGTGACTCGGACGATGGGGCTGCGCAAATACTCAAATCCATCTTCGGCAACAATGGCCGATATTTCCGACGCCACCCCGCAGCTTAGCGGCGCCTCGTCGACCACGACCAGCCGCCCGGTTCGACGTACCGAATCGAGAATTGTTGCGTGATCGAGCGGCACTAAGGTGCGCGGATCAACCACCTCGACCTCGATGCCATCCGCTGCGAGTTGCTCTGCAGCCGCGAGCGCAGAACGGACAACAAAGGACGTTGCCACGACCGTGACGTCGCGGCCGGAGCGTTTGATGTCTGCCCGACCAAAGGGAACCATGTAATCCTCGGCCGGCACCTCATCCTCAAGGTCCATCAAACGGGCGTGGTTGATGAATACTGTCGGGTTATCGCTTTTAATGGCGGTGCGCATCAGGCCCTTCACGTCATAGGGACTCGACGGCAGCACGATCTCCAAGCCTGGCGCGTTCCACAGCATCGCTTGAGGACTGCCGCTATGCTGACCGGCGCCGCCCCCGCGCAGACCGTGCAGCATGTGATAAACGACAGGAACCCGCAAACTGCCGCCGGACATATAGCGCGCGACCGCGGCTTCGTTCACGAGCGGGGACCAGCCGACGTAGCTGAAGCTTGCGGTCCCGATATCGACAAAGGTGCGCGCCCCCGCCATCGCAGCGCCCGCGCCGATACTGATAACTGCCGCTTCCGATGTGGGCGGATCGTAGATCCGGTCGGCAAACTCGGCGCGCAGCGCATCCATGAGGACTCGCTTCGGGCCCAGGCCTAGCACGTAGCTTCCGACTAGGCTGAAATTAGGGTCTTCCAAGAAGCTGGTCCGCAATGCTTCGACGATCGCGCCGGCGTAACTCATTTTTCTCATCGCGCGCTCCTCAAGCGAACACGAATTTGTGGACCGTCTCAGGCAGTGGCATCGGACTTTCGATCGCGAAACTTGCACCGGCTTCAATTCGCGCCCGGGCATCCGCGTCACGAATCATCACCTCATCTTTTGAGCCATACCCGAGCGCGACGATATCACGCGCCGTGCGAAGCAAGGGATCGTGATCACGTACCCAAGCGGCGTGAGGGCCTTTGATCAGGCCCGCGGCCCAGGCCTGATTTAGATCTGTTAGTGTTGCGGCCGTGGGCCACAGCGGGCTGCTGCCGGGCCATCGGATGGTAAAGGCCTCGATAAAGGCCGGTCCCTCTCCCATCCGGCAACGCGCAACAGCTTCTGTCGCCGCCTCGTAGACAGCGGCAATGTCCGTGCCATCAACCTTGGCGCAATGGATACCATACGCTGCAGGTAGGCGGGTGAAACTGTCGGTCGCTGTGATTGCAGTTGGATAGCCGCCCTGTTGCGGCCCGATCGCGCCTGCAGAATTGTTTTCGCAAACATAGATGACCGGTAGCTTCCAGAGCGCGGCGATGTTGAAGGACTCTATCACCAAGCCTTCTTCGAGCGCGCCATCACCGAAAAAACCGACTGCAACGTTTGGCTCACGCTTGGTTTTAATCCCGAAAGCCGCCCCGGTGGCAAGGCCGGCGCAACCGCCGACAACCGCTGAAGTCGACAGAAAGCCGCGCGCAGGATCACTCGCATGCAAGGTGCCACCGCGGCCTTCGTTCAAGCCGGTGGCTCGGCCAAGGATTTCCGCCATCACCTTGCCGGGATCAGTGCCGCGGCCTACTAGATGACCATGATTACGGTGTGTGGTGCAGATCAAATCCTTCTCGCCGAGTGCTTCGAGCATCGCGGCGCCGGTGGCTTCCTGACCGATGTAGAGATGGTAATGGCTGGCGAATCGTCGCTCCTGATATAGCCGCAGCACGGCCTCTTCGAAGTAGCGCATCATGAGCATGCGATCGAAGATCGATAGCGTCGTCTTGCCGTCAAGGGGCGATGGGGTCATCTGCCTGCTCCCAACTATCATCGAGATCCACGTAGCAATTCGATCACGCTTGCGGCCATTTTCCGAGCGTCCGGTAGAACGAGCGTTTCAATCGACTTACTGAACGGGATCGGAACGTCAGCGGCGCCAAGTCGGAGCAGCGGTGCATCCAGCCCGAGGGACTTGCAAGGCTAGCCAATCCGCAAGACCTTGGTCGCTGCCTCGTCCACTTTGAGAGTATCGGGATCTATCATCACTTTATAAATCTCTTTGGCGGCCTTTATCGAAACGAGCTCATTCTCTACGTCCTTACGCACCGATTCAGGGTCGCGCTCGGCCGGTTTGCCGACCCCACCACCCCCAGATGAATGTTTGACCAGGACATCGCCAGTCTTGATTGATACTAGACGGTGCGGCTTGACCAGGATGTCCACGCCGTCGCGCCGCAGCCAGGTGCGTGAGACTGGAGTAGGCTCGCCACCAAGCGCACCGAAACCCTGCACCACGTCGCCATCCGAACTTCCGGTGGCCATCTGGCCGTCGGACCCTTCATTGATCGCTTCCCAGTGCACGCCGGGACCGCCGCGCCATTTTCCGGCGCCGGTGAAATCAGGCGCCATTTCCCATTTGAGCGCACGCCACGGCACGCGGACTTCCATTTCCTCCACATTGTCCCGATGCGCGGCGCCCAAGGCGGTCAGCGTGCTCACCGCCTGATAGCCGTCGTAGCCCCAGACCGCCCCGCTGCTGCCGTCGTAGTCGAAGCTGGTCCGCACGTAAGGCTCGCCAGTGCGCGGATCGATCGCAAAGACATAGTCGCCGCGATGCTTGGCCCAGGCCGCAACGGCGCGATGTGGCAGCGCCTTGGATAGCGCCTCGAGCACGGACTCCATCACCTGGATACCAACGTTGACCGGTGAGGCGCCCACCGTGGCCGGATATTGGCAGTTAACGACCGAACCGAGCGTGGCCACGACTTTGATCGGCTCCATTGTTCCCTGATTGTGGTAATCGGCGATTGCCGGATCAAAGTACAGAATGGCTGCAGCGATCGCGTTTCCGTAGGTGGCGGCGTACACGCTATTGATGAAGCCTTTGCGTTGCGCGTCGCTCTCGGAGAGATCGATCGTCATCTCGTCGCGTTTCACGGTGATACGCGCGCGTACCCAGACCGGCTGGTCGAGCGTAGTGCCGTCGTCGTCCGTCGCCGCGGCGCCGGTATAGACGCCATCAGGAATCTTACGAATCTCCTCACGCACCGCGATTTCGGTGCGCTTGATCATTTCCTGAACGGAGGCGAGCACGGTATCCCTGCCATACATGTCGAGCAGCGCCAAAATTCGCCGCTCGCACATGGTGGTGGCCCCGATCATGGCGTGCAGATCGACGCGCACGCCGTCGGAAAACCGCACGTTGTTGAGAATGAGATTGACCAGATCTTTCCTTTCCTTACCACGCTCAATCACCTTGATAGGCGGGATGATGAGACCTTCGGCGTGAATGTCATAGCCGTTGGGAAAATAGCCGCCCGGGAACGAGCCGCCAGTGTCCATCTGATGGCCACGGCAGAGCGTGAAGAACAACAACTCGCCCTTATAGAAGATCGGGCGGATATAGCCCCAGTCCGGCAAATGGCAGTTGTGCCCACCGTGGTAAGGATCGTTGGTCAAAAACACGTCCCCGGGATTGATGTCGCCGGCGAACAACTTGACCAAATCCTGGACGGCATATGTGGTGCCGAGAAACTGTACAGGCAACCCGACCGGGACGGCGATGGTGGTCCCATCCGCTCCCCAAATGCCCACCGACATGTCCTGAAGTTGACCGATCAAATAATTTTGCGCAGTACGCTTGATCATGTGCCGCATTTCCTTGCAGATTGTCTGCATGGAATGCCAAATGGTGGCTACCGTCGTTGGATCGATATTTGAGATCTTCTTGGGCTTGCTCATATCCGTCTTCCCCTCAACGGCGCGTAAGAATGTAATTTTTATATTTATCCACCGAGCAAACATAGGCTGCAGGTATGACCACGGTGGTCGTTGTCTCTTCGATGATGGCCGGTCCGGTAATGACATTACCGGCCAGCACCCTCTCGCCATCATAAATCGGGGTATCGATATCCTGTCCATTGAACCGACAGGTGCGACGGCGCTTAAACGCTCCCTTCGGATCGGCTTTGCCTCGTTTGACCTGCGGCAAGCTGAAGGGCACGCTTGGCGTGGACGCCTTCAAACGTAGCGTCAAGATTTCCACCGCCTTCCATGGCATGGCGAAGGTATAAAGCTCTTCGTGCTTGCGAGCGAAAGAGGCAGCCGCCGTTTCGACCGCCTGCTTCGTGATCTTTCCCACAGCGATGTCGACCTCCACCTCGTGGAATTGTCCGACATATCTCAAATCGGCCGTGCGCTTGAGCACGACGTCTTTCAGATCGACGCCATGCGCCTTGAATGAGGCGTGGGCTTCCGCCTCCATTTCTGCGTAAACGCGATTGAGCGCTTGAGGGTCAGCGCTCGCCACGCGGCTCACGAACGAACGGGCGTAGTCTTGGCCGATGTCCATGGCAAACATGCCGAACGCGCTATAGAGAGCCGCCATAGGCGGCACGACGACCTTGCGAACTCCAAGGCTGTCGGCGATGAATCCGCTATGAATGGGGCCGCCGCCCCCGCCAGCGATCATCACCGTGTCGCGGATATCGTAGCCACGCTTGGTCGAAACCTCAGTGATTTTGTTGGCCATATTGGCATTGACAGTACGGAATATCGCTTCGGCCGCTCCCTTCTCGTCGACGCCGAGCCGTTGCATTAGCGGCTTCATCGCACGTTGTGATGCCGTTGGGTCCAGTTTCATTTCGCCGCCGAGGAAATAATCAGCCGGTACGTAGCCAAGGATCAAATTGGCGTCGGTCACCGTGACATCGGATCCCGTGCCGTAGCAAGCCGGCCCGGGATCGGCACCGGCGCTCTCAGGGCCTACTCGCAACAATCCGAGCGAGTCGATCTTGGCCATCGATCCGCCGCCGGCACCGATGCTGGCGATATCGACCATCTTGATCGCCACCCGCTGATCGTTTTCCCAATGCTCGGTGGTCGTCGGGATCTCGCCCTTGTCAACGATGCAGACATCGAAGCTGGTGCCACCCATGTCGATCGACAGCAGATTGGTTGCCTTCAGATGCCGCCCAAGATGGACAGCTCCCGAAGGCGCCGCAGCCGGCCCCGAATGCAACAGAAAGACCGGTCGATGAATGCATTCGGCAACGTTCTGCACTAAGCCGTTGGCCAGCATCATCAGGAACGTGCCGCGGAACCCCGAAGTTTGCAGCACTTTCTCCAGCGACATCAGGTAGCGCGCTACCGACGGGCCGACATAGGAGCCGACCGTCGTGGTGTTGAAGCGTTCGAATTCTCGCCACACCGGCAGGGTCTCGTGCGACGTGCTGACAAATATCTCCGGCGCAATCTTGCGGCATATCTCGGCCGCGCGCCGTTCATTTTGCGGATTTGCATAGGAATGCAGGAAGCAAATGGCGATCGATTCAACATTTTCGGTTTTGAGTTTCTGGACCGCATTCTTCACGTCCTGCTCATTGAGCGGTGTTAAAATGCGGCCGTCGAACAGGGTGCGCTCCTCAACACCAATCCGGCGCGAGCGAGGGACCAGTGGCTGATTTGGGGGAATGAACAGGTTGTACAGTGAGGCGTCGACCGGCTTGATTCCTCGGCGCATTTCGATGCTGTCGCGAAAACCTTTGGTGGTCAGCATACCGACCTTGGCGCCACGTCCCGTCAACAGAATATTGGTAGCAAGCGTGGTCCCGTGCACCAGCACGTCAATTTGGCCCAGGAACTCACTTACATCCGCGCCATAATATTGCGCCGCCTTTTTCATGGCGTTCATGAATCCGGTGGATGGGTCGCTGGGGGTGGTCGGCGCCTTGAATTTTTGCAGCAGTCCCGACTCGTCCATCACTAGACAATCCGTGAATGTTCCTCCGACGTCGATGCAAACACGCTTCTTCTTCATCTCCAGTTACCCCTTTGATGTTTTATCCCCGCTCGGAAGGTCCCTTCTGGAACTGAGAACCTACTTTTAGGCAGGGGCTTATCCTGTGTGGAAAACCTTGCAGACGCGCCGTGAGCGGGGATGATGAAAGGCGGGTCGGCGGCAGTGGCGTCGACGTAGGACAGCGCTGATCTAAGGCTCGAAAAATGGGCCGTGCTCAACCAGCGAAATAGGGATTCATCCAGACGCCCCGTCGGGGCCAACCCACTCAACGCTTCCTCCCCCGAGGATATCCGAAGCCGTACACGGCTTTTTTAGATCGAGAAGTGGATACACTTTTGCGGCGGGTGTCAAGTCTAAGTTTCGCGTCCTGTCGGTCTACACAGTCCGCTTTGATCCAAGTCAAACCGGCAAGGAAACAAGCGGTCTATTTTTCAAAAAAAAGTCGACGGAGGATGCGCGAACGATCGGTGAGGGAGGCAAGATCGTGCGGGCTTGGCTGCGATACCTGCAAGTGCTCGGCCTAGTGCTCGGCAGCCTGGCGGCCGCGCAGGCGCAGCAGTATCCAACAAAGACGATCACGCTCGTTGTGCCGGTCGCTCCAGGCGGCGTCAACGATATCATCGCGCGCGCGGTTGCCCAACGGCTTGCCGAAAGACTTGGCCAACCGGTCGTCGTCGAAAACAAGCCAGGGGCAACCTATCAGGTGGCTGCGGAATTTGTCGCCCGTTCAGCGGGCGACGGTTACACCTTGCTGGTCAGCCCAGAGGCAACGTTCGTTATCAATCCGTATGTGTTCACAAAGCTGCCCTACGATCCTGCCAAAGACTTCGTGCCCGTGAGCGGATTGATCAGGATTCAGCAGGCTCTTGTCGTTAATACGGCGGTGCCGGCGCAAAGCGTCGCCGATTTGATTACGCTGGCGAAAAAGGAACCGGGCGCGCTCAACTACGGCACCTACGGCATCGGCTCGACGGGCCATCTCAATATGGAGATGTTCCAAGCGATCGCTGACGTGCATTTGGTCCCGGTTCACTACAAGGGTGCGACGCCGGCGTTGACCGATGTCATCGGCGGGCACATCCAAATGATGTTCATCAGCGTCGGTAGTGCGATCCAGCCCTCAAAGGCGGGCGAGCTCAAATTGCTGGCGATCGGCAGCAAAGCACGCCTCGCGCGACTTCTCGACGTGCCAACGATCGCCGAGGGCGGCATGTCCGGCTTCGAGGCGGTGTCGTGGTTCGGGCTGTTCGCGCCTGCCGGTACTGCATCGGCGATCGTGGACTTGCTGAATGCGCAAGTGCAACGCATCCTCAGCGAGCCCAATTTTCGCGCTGCCGTGCTCGATCCGCAGTTCTTCGAACCGATGACGGGCTCGCCGCAGGAATTCGCCGCCTTCGTCAAGACTGACGCGGAAAAATGGCTGCGCGTAATAAGGGCCGCCCATGTTCGGGTGGAGTAAGCGTGCCGACGCAACTACTCATTCCAACGTGACGAGGACTATCCGTGCCGCCAAAAGACGAGTTTGCTTCCGATCTTGCGGAATTCCGCGACAGCTATGTCGATCTAATCGGATCACTGCCGCCGCTGCCTGCGGCGCGGTTTGAATTTTCAGGCGAAATCAATCCTGAATTCCTGCGGTGCGCCGAACAGCTGCGAGCGCACGCGTTCTATTCGGACGTTTTCGACATTAAGACCACGCATCTAATTCTGTTCGGAATGTTGCTCGTGGAGCGCAATGCAGCGGCGCAAATGCACGCGCTGGCGGCACGGCGGGCGGGCGCCAACTGGCAGGAACTGCACAAGGTCGTCGAGCTCGCTTCGATCACCGGGACACTCGGGCCGGCCAACCTAGGCAGCACCATGTTGAAGACCCTGCGCGATAACGAAGCCAGTCGAGCGTAGGACGCTGTGCTGCATCTGCCAATATGCGTCTCGCACTCAACCAATAGATAACCAATAAAACACTGAAACCAAACGCGAACGTACGTCACCGAACCGGCACGAATATGCCAATAATTACCGACTTTTTCGGCTAAGGTAGCGCGCTCATAACCGCTTGGTTGGAGGTTCGAGTCCTCGCCGGAATACGTCGATCTGGTGGCGAACGCGCTCGGGCTGTCGGACAAGGAGTGCATCGCGCTTCATCGCGCGTCCGCAAAAGACTACGGCTTCAAGCTCGATCTCACCAAAAAGTAGCGCGACGCACAGTATGAAGCGTTGATCGTAAGATTTTCGCGTCAGGAAGGATGAAGAATCGTGTCTAAGAAACCGAAAGATTTCAGCGACAGCGAGCTGAAAGAAATCCACGACCAGGCGTTCAAGTACGTCGAGGACAACAAGCCATCCGATGCCGATCTTATGAAGGAGATCGACAAGATGAATGCCACTGCACCGAAGAGGTGTCAAATTGGTCCTATGCTGAGGGACGCGGCGATGCTGAGGGATGATAGGGATACTGGACGCGGTCGGCGGCTCACAGCCCGCAACGTGCTGGGCGAGCCACTGGAAATCTGTTCGATCAAACCCATGACGGGCTTTTATCGGGACGGCTGCTGCAACACGGGGCGGGAGGACATCGGTAGTCACACGGTCTGCGTCGTGACGACCGCCGCCTTTCTCGATTTCTCCAAATCGCGCGGGAACGATCTGTCGACCCCCATGCCGGAACTCGGCTTTGCTGGCCTGAAACCCGGCGATCGTTGGTGCTTGTGTGCGCCCAGGTGGCAGGAAGCACTCGACGCGAACCAAGCGCCTCGCGTTGTCCTGCGTGCCACCCATGAGGGAGCTTTGACTCATTGCTCGCTCGTCGATCTCAAGCGGTTTGCAGTGGACGTGGCCTGACTGGGCGCGAAAACTCCCGATCGTCATCACCTACAACTTCTGCCGTTGGCCGACCGGGGGTGCCGATCGTCACTTGACTTGCTGGGGCGCCGCGCAACCATTCGACATGGGTTTCAACCGCCGCAAGATGGATGCTGATCGGAAGGCCAAGGCCGACGCTGAGGCTGCCGTAAGGCGCGCATCCGAGGCCCAAGTGCTCCAGGATGCCGAGCGCCTAATCGCCGCCTGGAATGAGCGCCAATCTAAGCGGATGCCTATGCTTTTCGCCCCGACGATCGGCGCCGCCATCGCGTCGCGGCATTGGTACCTGTGGGTCCGTTGCCCGGCCTGCCGAACCACCCAGGCGATCGACCTGCGCACGATCGACCGGCATCACGATGCGGCTGTGACTAGCCTCATCCCTTCGCTCTCCTGCCGCTCATGCCGGCCAAATGCGCCGTTTGCCGAACTGGTGCGGCTGTCACGGACCAGCATCGCCGACGAAATGCGCCTCGAGCACACACGCCGGGTGCTCGGCGAGTAAGTGTCGGCTACGAATGCAGTCACGCGCACCATGCACGACATTCTGATCCGCGGCGGAATCTTGTTCGACGGCGCCGGTCATCCCGGCATCGTCGGCGATCTGGCTATTGAAGGCGGCCGCATCGCCGCGATCGGGGGTACCGTTACGGGCGCTGCGCGTAAAACCATCGACGCCGAGAGCCTCGCCGTGGCACCGGGCTTCATCGACATCAAAACGCATTCCGATTTCACGCTGCCGATCAATCCGAAAGCCGAAAGCAAGGTCCGCCAGGGCGTCACCACCGAGATCATCGGCCATTGCGGCTTTTCGGTCGCGCCCGCGCTACCCGGCAAGGTCGAGCTGCTGAAGGACTATTTGAGCCCGAGCGCACCCTGGCTGCCGTTTTGCAAAACAAGTTTTCCGAACTATCTCGCGACCTTCCCCGCGACCGCGGTGAACGCCGGCATGCTGGTCGGCCACAACACGCTGCGCCTGATGGTTATGGGCATGGCGGATCGCGCGCCAAGCAATGCCGAGCTCCGTGAAATGATCGCGCTCCTCGAGGATGCGCTCGATGCTGGCGCGCTCGGCATGTCCTCGGGCCTGTTCACGCCGCCTGGCTCCTATGCTGAGCCCGCCGAGATGATCGCATTCGGCCATGTTCTCAAGCGTCACAACGCCGGCTATTTCACGCACCTCCGCGATGAGTCGAACAAGGTGATCGAGGCCGTCGAGGAGGCGATCGAGATCGCGGCGCAATGCGGCGTGCACGTCGAGATCGTGCACTTCAAGTGCTCCGGCATGGACAATTGGGGCAAGGCCGCAACGGCGCTCGCGATGATCGCCGAAGCCAAGGCGCGAGGCCTCGACGTTGATTGCGATTCCTACCCCTACGCGGCCGGATCGAATCCGCTGAAGAACCTGTTGCCGCAGTGGGTGCAGGCGGGCGGCGTGCCAGCGATGATCGAGCGGCTCAGTCAGCGCGAGACTCGCGAGCGCATCCGCACCGACATCGCACGCGACGGGCTCAACAATTGGGGCCGCATACCGTCGTGGGACTGCGTGCAGATATCGATCTCGCCGCACCTGCCACAACACGCCGGCCGCACCATCGCGGCGATCGCGGCCGAGCGTGGCGCCGACCCAATCGACACGATCTGCGACTACCTCGTCGAGGACCGGGGAGCGACCCGTGTGCTGGTGACTTCGATCTCCGAGGACGACATCCGCACGATCGTCGCTTCCCCGCTCGCGCTCGTCGGCTCCGACGGTAATTGCGTCGCGCCTTACGGTACCGTCGGTGAGGGCATGCCGCACCCGCGCTTCTACGGCACATTCCCGCGCATCATCGACCGCTACGTGCGCGGGGAGAACGTGCTGCCGCTTGAACTCGCGATCCACAAGATGACCGGTGCAACGGCACGCGCGCTCAAATTCAAGGACCGTGGACTTTTGAAGGAAGGCTTTTGCGCTGACGTCGTGATTTTCGATCCGGGGGATTTCAAGGATCGCGCCACTTACGCCGATCCGCACCAGTTCCCGACCGGCGCGCGCACCAGCGTCATCGTCAACGGCACCCTCGTAGTCGCGGATGCGACCCACACCGGCGCGTTGCCGGGCACCGTGCTCAAACGCGATCGCGAGGGCGCGGTGGGGTAGGGCCGGTACTCATAAGTCGAGGTTCTCCCGTATCCACTTAGCCCCCGAAAGCTGAATCGCCGTCACGCGACCGGCGCGGCCGAGATGGCCCTTCGCGCCTGGTCGCGGCGCCGCGCCTGACATCCTGTCTTCCGCGCGCGTGGGGGACGGTGTAACTTCATCGCAGAACTGCCAACGGGACGTGCCGAAGACCACGAGTGAATTGGCAGCGTCAGTGCCGACGGCCGGCGAGCATTTCGAAAATCAAACAGCATCCCTGTTATTGCAATCAGCAAGCTATAGGGATGAGGCTGCCGAGCATTGGCTCAGTGATAATGGCACGGTTCAAAGGAGGATCTCTGTGCGTCTAAGTAAGCTCCGAAGTGTGATCGCTGCTCTCACCGCAATCCTCGTCATATTGTCAGCCCACGTTGCGTGGTCGCAGATGTCGAGAACCATCAAGATCGTCGTTCCGTATGCAGCGGGCGGGCCGACCGACCTCGTAGCTCGCGTGTTGGCGGATGAGATCGGCCGCGCACAGGGGTTGACAATTGTGGTTGAGGATCGTCCTGGAGCGGCCGGCGCAGTTGGAGCTGAAGTCGTGTCACGCGCCGCACCGGACGGTAACACTTTGCTGATCGCTGCTCCAGCGTTTGTCATCCTGCCGCAAGTGCGAACGCTGAACTACGATCCGCTGACCAGCTTCGAACCGATCTGTCAACTCGTGCACTACCCAAACGTAATCGTGGTCAACACCACCTCGTCCTACCGCACGCTCGCTGAGCTCCTTGACAATGCACGCGCCAGTCCCGGCAAATTGACAATGGCGAGTGTCGGTCCTGCTACCAGTTCTCAGATCGCGGTCGAGATGCTCAAGCGGGCGGCCAAGGTCGACATGACTTTCGTGCCGTATTCCGGCTACGCTCCGGCGATCACTGATCTCTTGGGCGAGCACGTGACGTCGGTGCTCGCCGACTATTCGGTAGTGGTGGAGCAGCTCAGGGCCGGCAAATTGCGCGCTCTTGCTGTCACCTCACCGACGCGGACCGCGTCGCTGCCGGACGTTCCGAGCGTGGCGGAGTCCGGATACAAGGATTACGAGGTGCAAGTGTGGTATGGGCTCATGGCGCCGGCCCGAACGCCAAGCGCCAAGGTCCTGCAAATCGCCGGCTGGATCACGGCGGCGCTGCAGGCGCCGGAGCCAAGGCACAAACTCGTGGAGCTGGGCTTTTTGCCAGACGAGACCTGCGGGGCGGAGTTCGGCGCGTTTATTCGCAAACAATATGACGACTTCGGTCGCGTCATTCGCGAGGCGAACATCAAGGCGGAGTGAGGTCGCCTCGCCGATCCCTACATCGGGGCACGGTTTGCCAATCCGGGCGCTGTAGCGATGCCGACCTTGCCGGCCAAATTCGGCGTGCAGAATGCTTTCCATTCGAAACGTTTGACCTTCCATCCATTGTCGATGCAGGATTGACGGGCTGGGAGGTCGTTCTCGAGACCGGCGACTGCCTTGCCAAGAACCGGGTGATCGAGAAGCCAATCACGCCGGAGTTCATCAAATGATGCTGCGTTTTCGAGTACACCGGCACCTTTCCGTGGCCGTCGACCACGGCGCGCAAGCCGCACGGGCCGCGAACCGCCCCGGCATTCCCATGCGAGTGACGCTCCATGACTGAACAACTTGTGACCTATGAACTCCACGGAGATGTCGCGCTGATCGGCCTGGATCGCGCCGACAAGCGTAATGCCATCAACAAGTTCGTCCTGGGGCAATTGCGCGAGGCAGCATTCCGTGCAACCGAGGAGGCTAAAGTCGGTGTGATCTTTGCTCATGGCAACAATTTTTCTGCCGGCCTGGACCTCGTCGAGGCGGCCGGCTGGATGAAGCCCGGGGCGCCGCGCCGCCGGCGCGGCCAGTGGAATCGCAGCCTTGATCTGATCGCGCGCGGCCAGATTCCCTTCGTTGCCGCGCTCAATGGCGCATGTATCGGTGGCGGGCTCGAACTCGCCGCCGCCGCGCAGGTCCGCGTTGCCGACGAGACGACCTTCTTCGCTTTGCCCGAAGGCCAACGTGGCATTTTCGTCGGCGGCGGCGGATCCGTGCGCGTCCAGCGCCTGATGGGCTACGCGCGCATGGCTGACCTCATGCTCACGGGCCGCGTCCTGACCGCCGCGGAGGGCGAACGCGCCAACCTCTGCCAATACGTCGTGCCTGCGGGCGAAGCGCTGGCGCGGGCCAAGTCGCTCGCGACGCGGATTGCGCAGAACGCCCCACGCGTCAATTGGGCGGTTTGCGCTTGCCTGCCGCGAGTCAATGATATGTCCCATGAGGACGGCCTATTCATCGAAGGCCTGATCGGCGAGTCGGTTGTGAGCGCGGAAAGCTACGAGCGCGTCACGGCCTTCGTCGAAAAGCGCGCGGCGCCGCTCGTCGCTCCCAGCACCGCGGGCGACGGACGCTGAGACGAGGACGCACGCACGCGGCACAAAGCTGCGTGAAGTCGCAGGAGCACAAGGATGGCATTGCGTGACACGGCGATCGTCGGCTACGCTGAGACTACGATCGTTGAAAAAAGCGACCGCGACGTGTGGGAAGGCCCCTCAAACCACGACGATGGCGATTCACGCACTATGTTGTCGATCACGTCGACCTAGCCGACGAGCGAGCACGCGAACGTGCTTGGCTGGTCACGTTCACGAGCCACCGATCGGTTCAAAAAGATCGCGCATCGCGCGCTTTTCGCGAGCGGCCTTTCGAACATTGCGGCCGAGCAGCCGGTTCGCGCATTTTTGTGAGCACGTATGCAGTCGAGTTTGGAAAGAGCGGTGGTGTTGAGCATTGTTGATGAGAGATTGAAACCTAGAATCGGAAGAAGAGAATAGCATCGACACAAAGCGGGTATGTATTGAATACCAAGGTTCGGATATGGATGGCAAAATCGCCTTAGAAGAACATTGGGCCATCGACGAGATGTTGCACATCGCGGGACAGCCGGTTGGGCCGGCTGGGGCAGGCAACTTGCTGTTCGATTTCCGTGACCGGAGGCTCCCCAGTATGGACGCGAATGGAATTGAACTCGCCATCATCGGACTCAACTCGCCGGCGCTGCAAGCCATTCTCGATCCAGCCGAGGCTTCGGACCTCGCGCGGCGGGCCAACGACATCCTAGCCGCCGAAATCGCGCGCAATCCCGACCGTTTCGCTGGGTTCGCTGGGCTGGCAATGCAGGATACCAAGGCGGCAGCGCTGGAGCTCACCCGCTGCATTACCAAGCTCGGATTCAAAGGCGCGATGGTCAACTGCTTTACTCAGAGGCACGTGCCGGACTCGGCAATCTATTACGATCTGCCCGAATTCCGGCCGTTCTGGGCGACAGTGGCCGAGCTCGACGTACCGCTTTATCTCCATCCTCGACAGACCCTTCTGTCGCGAACAATGTCCTACGAAGGTCATCCTTGGCTTCACAGTCCGGTCTGGGATTTCGGAAGTGAGACCGCGACTCAGGCGCTACGGCTGATCGGTTCAGGGCTGTTCGACGAGTTCCCAAGCCTACAAGTGGTGCTTGGTCATCTTGGCGAACGCATTCCATTCGATATGTGGCGGATCGATAACCTGATGGACAAATTGGCGGTGAGACATTCGGCGAAGAAACCGGTCTCATACTATATGCGGAACAACTTTCACCTGACCACCAGCGGTCAGTTTCACGATGCACCGTTTTACTGTGCGCTGGCCGAGATGGGAGCATCACGGATTATGTTCTCAGTCGACTACCCCTATGAGGATATGGCGGCCGCAGCCGCCTGGTTCGATAACACCGCGCTTTCGAATGCCGATCGAATCCGGATTGGCCGGACCAACGCGATCGAGTTGTTCAAGCTCGACTTCGACTAAATCTCATGGCCTGATGCACGCCCAAAGCTGACGCGCAAAAGCCGCCGAGCCAATTGTCCGCTTTCGGGTAAAGCGGACATCAGAAATTGAAGCCGCCATGTCCGCTTCTGACCCAAAGCGGACATCGGTTGTCTCACGCGCCCGACCCTTCTAAATTGCCCGAGCTGGAGCCTATATGAGACGGCGCGATTTCATCTCGTTTCTCGGTGGCGCAGTGGCCGCATGGCCAGTCACCGCCCGAGCGCAGCAGTCCGATTACAGCCGTTACGCCGGTGCGCTCGAGAAGGCCAAGCGCGATTACGAGAAAATTTCTCATCCGAGCGAACCGGATCGGTCGAATTACATCACCCGTCTTGTTCGATTGCGCGAAAAGGCCACGGCTGGAAAGACGTACGAATGGCAGGCGATCGGCGCCGAGATCAAACAGCATCCCGCGCCGAACGATTCCGACAGCAAGACTTTGTCCGGTCTTCTCGTCGGTCAATGGGAATCACCCCGGCACGATTATCTCTATAGGGCCGACGGCACATGGACGATGTTGCCGATTGAAGAGGGTATCGCCCATGGGGATTGGCACATTGAAGGCAATCAATACTTTGACACCGCCGCCACAGACCCGCCTCTAAAGAGCCAATACACCATCATTTTGATCACCAAAAAGGATTTCGTATTTACCGACCAAACAAATGTCTTTTATGAAACGCGGGAATAGGGAGCTGAGGAGAGACTGCCGGCGAATGCCCGCTTCCGGGGGGATAAAGCGACATCCCTATATGACCGCGCCGCGGCAGCTAATGACCCATAGGCGACGTCGGCAGGCCAATTATGCTGTGATGCACAACACAGGCGTCGCCCTCGAATGTGATAGGCTTAAGTCGTCGTAAGTCTCGGTCGGAGGAAGCCATGAGGCGCCGCGATTTCGTTCAATTGTTCTCCAGCGCAATGATAATGGTGCCGTGGCACGTTGCTGCGCAGACG
>Ga0116223_10002837_pt1 | contig 15966 bp, 14 predicted proteins | sample Sb_taG_3_FD_90092 | JGI IMG/M metagenome (GOLD analysis project Ga0116223, IMG submission 90092) | Peat soil microbial communities from Weissenstadt, Germany - Sb_50d_a_PC metaG | ecosystem: Environmental > Terrestrial > Soil > Wetlands > Peat | place: Germany: Weissenstadt | collected 2010-09-21 | reverse complement strand
GAGAGGGCGAAGCGTCCGTCGGGGCTCCACGACACCGAGGTCACATCTTCCGTGTGCCCCTGGAAGGTGCGGAGGCACTGGCCGCTGGACACCTCCCACAGCCATAGCGTCCAGTCCCGACCCCCTGAGAGGGCATAGCGTCCGTCAGGGCTCCACGACACCGTGGTCACCTTGTCCATGGGCCCCTCCCAGGTGCGGCGATTCCCCCCCAGTATCCCGGCCAGTAGGGCCGCCTTAGCGGCGATGGTCTCCTTGTCCATGTGCTCCTCGAAGGTGCGAAGGCACTGGCCGCTGGACACCTCCCACAGCCGCAGCGTCTGGTCATAACTCCCCGAGAGGGCGAAGCGTCCGTCGGAGCTCCACGACACCGAGGTCACCGTGTTCGTGTGCCCCTGGAAGGTGCGGAGGCACTTGCCGCTGGACACCTCCCACAGCCGCAGCGTACTGTCAACGCTCCCTGAAAGGGCGCAGCGGCCGTCAGGGCTCCACGACACCGTGGTCACCTTGTCCGTGTGCCCCTCGAGGGTGCGGGGAAGTTGCTCGGATGGGTCAGTTATGGATTGCGCCAGGGCCAGCGCGGAGGTGATTTCAACCCGTCCCCTGTCCACCTCGGCAGCCTGGCTCAGCACCTGAGTCGCTGCTTGCCCATCGGCGCGCTCCAGGTGAACCAGCCCCATCAGGTAATCCACGCGCGCGGCATCGGCCGACGAGGCGCGCACTTCCCGCAACTTCTCCAGCAGCTTCTCGTCCGTCATCCGACCTGAACGCCACTGGATGAGGCCCCAATTGTATGTCGCTTCGGGATGGTGCAGATCCACGCGCAGGGCCTCTTGCCACTTCTGTTCCGCCTCCGTCTCCTTGCCCAGGTCGAAGAGCGACACGGCTCGGTTATTGAAGCTGTCCGCTAGCAGGTCGTCCGGCTTCGGCTGCTCGCGCGGATAGGGCTTTCCCGTCACCTGCTGGTAGATGGTCACCAGCGCCTTGGCCACCTGCATCAGGTCGTGCGGGCGATCCTCCGGCCGAATTTGGAAGCAGTGGCGGAGCAGGTCGCGCACGGCAGGCGGCATCTTCGGGAGGCGCGGGTTCTCCGGTGTCCGGTTCAGTTGGGCATAAGCCACACTACCGCTTTGCCAATACAAATCACCGTCCTCGTCCCGACCAAGAAACATCTCCAGCACGCTGACGGCCCAGGACCACGTATCCGTTCGCCGCGTCAGCTTCGGCCATTGCTCACGTGGCATCCCCGCCTTCTTCTTGGCGGCACTCTCCGCTTGCTCCGGCGAGCAGTACGCCGGCGTCATCCCTCCCCAGGTCGCCAAAATCGTTCCCCGCGGCGGCCGTTGCTCGTCCTCCTCGAAAGCAACCGACCGGGCGCCGGCCAACCCGAAGTCGGTGACTTTGGCGACGCCGTCCGCCGTCATCATCACGTTGAGTGGCTTGACATCCTGGTGGATGAGGCCCAACTCGTGGACGTAGTGCAGCCCCCACGCCGTCTGGATGGCCACGTCCAGGATGCGTTCCAGCGCCGCCTCCGGCCCGCCCTCGTAGAGCCGCTTCGAGGTGATCCACTCCTGGAGCGTGCCAGAATCGACGTACTCGATGAAGACGCGCGGCACCCCGCCCAGCACGCGGACGTAGTGGCAAGCGACGATGTTCGGGTGCAGGCCGATCTTATCGACCCACTGCTCCGCCTCCGTCTTGAAGTGCTCGATGTCCCGGGCGCTGGCGGACTTCGCCGGCAGGACGGACTTCACGGCAAGATCCTTGCTCCACTCGCGGTGCCGGACGAGGTTCACGCGGCCCATGCCGCCCTCGGCGTAGCCGTCTTTCGTCCCGGGAAGTTGCACGACCTCGTACAGGTCGAGGATGATGTCGCCCGGCTCCCAGTCGCGGAGAATGCCGTCCTCGCCGCGCGGCCGGTCCATCAAGAACGTGTTGTTGCACTGGTGGCAGCGCCCGTTCTTGCCGCGCAGGGATTCATCGACCTCGTTGCGACCCTGGCAGTGCGGACAGGTGACAGCGAGCTTCGGCATGGCAGCCTCCGTCCGTGAGCCCCAGATGTTCCCCGCGGGAGTGCGTCGTGAGCGCCCATCATCGCGCGCCGGCGTGTCCCCGTCCAGCGGCGACCGTCGTCGGGCCGCTGCTGGGCAATTCCTCTCGCTCACTTCTACCTTCGGGGATCTCGGGAAAAGTGGGGCAAGATTTTGACACAGCAGCAGCAAGTCGGCGGATGTCGTTGACCGGCGTCCCTCGCAAGGTGTAGACTGTGGCACGTCTGTTTAGCGGAGAACGCCACGTCCAGGAAGAAGACGCCGGGCAAGAAGTCCTCCCTTCCCGTCAAGGCCGCCGCACCGGCTCCGCACTCATGCTGCCAGGCGAGTAGCCAGTTCCCGGGCAGCCTGTGTACTGAGAGCCAGCAGCAGCAAGTCGAGCGGCAGCGTCCCGATCCCCTCCGGGTTGTCCGACGGCCGCGTCGGCACGAGGCCGGGGGCGACCAGGAAACACCGACCGCGGCGGTGGGAAGTGGCGCAGTTGGTGCTTCGGGCGTCGTCCTGCACGCCACCGGCGCCGTCCCGAACCCGCTGCTCGCTGCCCCGATGGCACCCGTGCGGCAGCGGCTGGAGCGCACTTCAGGCCACCTACTCCCTGGCGGCGGCGACCGTCTTCTGGGTAGAATCAGAACATGGCCGCCACCCGCGAATCCGAGTTCCCGTTCCCGCCGAAGCGCCTCTACACCGGGGCCGACATCCCGATGCGGGTGATCCGCCGGTACGCGCGCGCCATCGCGGAGCGCTTCCAGCCGGACAAGATCATCCTGTTCGGCTCCTACGCCTACGGGACGCCGCACGAGGACAGCGACATCGACCTCCTCGTTATCATGCCCTGCCGCAACCAACTCGACATGGGGGTGAAAATTCGGCTGGCTCTCGCCGCACCGTTCCCGATGGACCTGCTCGTCCGGACCCCGAAGGAAATGGCCTGGCGCCTCGAAGAGGGCGAGTCATTCACGACCGAAATTACGTCGAAGGGCAAGGTCCTGTATGAAAAAGGCCAACGCGGAGTGGGTCAAAAAAGCCGAGGTCGATCACCGCGCCGCAACGTGCCTGCATCGAAATCATCCCCCCATGCATGACGCGGTTTGCTTCCACTGTCAGCAGGGCGCCGAAAAGTACCTCAAAGCCCTGATGGAGGAACTCGGGCTCGCTATCCCCAAGACCCACGACCTCGCGATCCTGGTCAACACTCTCCTCCCCCATCACGCACCGCTACGGTCACTCGGCCGGGGCATGGCGTTCCTGAACGGTTTCGCCGTCGGCATCCGATATCCCGGCAAAGACGCCAAAAAGCGCCAGGCAGAAGCCGCCCTGCGCTGGGAAGAGCGGGCTCGGACAGCGGCCCGCGCGCTCCTTGGCCTCCACCCGCCCCGCCCCGGACGCAAGAAGTCGAAGTAATCCGCACTCCTCCTCGTCGGTCGTCACCCCGCGCCACCGTTCCAACGACCGACAATCGCCTCCGCGTCGTACACGCAACCGCCGCACGTCCCGCCGCTGATCGCTTGCAGCGCCGCCGACAGCCGCGTGTCGGCCGGCCGGCCGGTCCGAATCGGGCGCCAGGTCTGGCCGCAGCGCCCGTCCGGCCAGCACATGCGTCCCTTTCTCCGGGCTGAACATCGTCTCCCGCTCGCCGACGAGATCGACGCTCCCCTCCAACCGGTTGCGAACAAAGGGTCCGCGGATCTTTTCCGCCGAGGCTACAAAGGATGAAAGGAGGAGACAAAAGGATCAAGAACCCTTGTGCCCTCTCTTCTGCCGGGAGAGTTCACTGCCCGCCCAGGCTCTGGCAGATCGCCTGGGGAGAAAGAATGCCGCTCACCTGGCCGGCCAGGGTGTAAAGGACGCGCTCGAGCATCATTGGGCTGTCCACACCGAACGCTTGCTTGCAGGCTTCAATAGCATTCGCGGGGATTATGTTGCAGGTGTTGTAAGCATCAAATGAGCGAAGACATGAAGGTAATGGCAGGCGACGATGTTCGGGTGCGGGCCGATCTTATCGACCCACTGCTCCGCTTCCGTCTTGAAGTTCTCGATGTCCCGGGCGCTGGCGGACTTCGCCAGCACCGCGGCGTGAGGATCGTCTCCCCTGTGGGCCGGATAGGCCGCGGCCCTTGTCCGCGCCGCCATCCCCGCTTATGCTCACGGCTATCATCCACGCCGTGGCAGGAGCGTTCTTCCATGTCGCACGCCGACTCTCTCCCCGCCGGGGACGGCCGTTTCCCAACCACCTCCTGGAGGTTCATCCGCGTGGTGCAGGATCGCGACCATCCCGAGCACCGGGACGCGGCCAACCGCTTCGTCACCCTCTACTGGAAGCCGGTCTTCTACTTCCTCCGGGCCCATCGGCTCCCCTTCCACGACGCCCAGGACAGTACGCTGGAGTTCCTTATCCGCTTCCTGGGACCGGACGCGCTCGGCCGAGCCGTCGAGGGGCGCGGGCGCTTCCGCAGCTTCCTGCTCGGCGTCCTCAAGCACTTCCTGTCGGACCGAGGACCGCAGCGCGCCCCGCGGCCGGTGGTGTTCGAGCGGGGCTTCGTCCGCGTTTCGGAGTTGGTCGGCGAAGAGGAGCGGGCCTACGAGCCGGCAGCGGACGAGACGCCGGACGCCGTCTTCGACCGGCAGTGGGCGGCCGGCGTCTGGGAAACCGTCCGCCGGCAGCTGCGCGAGCGCTATGCCCAGGAGGGGCGTTTGGCCTGGTACGACCTCTTCATCGCCTACAGCGCCCCCGAGGGCAAGCGCCCCAGCCAGGAGGCGCTGGCCGAGCGGTTCGGCCTGTCGCGCGATCAGGTGCGCGACATCCTCGACAAGGTGCGCAAGCGCTGGGAGCGGTTGCTGCGCGCCGAGGTGCGCGAGCAGGTCGGCTCCGAGGCCGACGTCGATGACGAGATGCGCGAGCTGCTGCGACTGCTGGGCCGGTAGATCAGGAACGCTCACCTGATCCCCTACCGAATTCGTGGAGTCATGATCCGCCCGATGCGGGTGTGCGGATCCTCACGTTCTTCCGGGTCGTCCGTAAGCGCCTCCAGGGATACCTCGTCTCCCCGCTCACGGGCCCGTCCCACCTCGCGAGCAACTCGCGGATGCTCTCTTCTGAAAACACGATCGGGCTCCTCCGTACTGGGAAAACAACTGTCTCTCGCGATGCACCTTCCGCTGGACCACCGGTTCACCCCCGGCATACCCTTCCGTTTGACAGATGGGAAGCTCACTGATAAAGGACGTTATCGGTTACCGTCGGCCACCGGCCGCCGGCACGAAGCACGGGAAAACGACAAGGGCCTCCTCCGCCATCGCGGGGTGGCCCTTACTGCTTCACGCTGCGAACGGAACGGCTGCTTCCGGCATGCAACCACCTGCCGGGGACTGGTCTTTTGACGTTCTCGTCGCGCTTTGATCCCCTTCACCCGTATCCGTCGCCCGCCGCGGAGGCCTCCGGCTCGCCCAGCAGGAGTTCCCATCTGCCCGCCCGGGCCTCGTCGCGCTTCCGGCCCCACGGGGACGGCTGCCCCTTCGGCGGCGTCACGCTGAGCACCCGCTAACGCACGCCCCCGAGGACACCGCCCGACTGGTGGAGGCGCTGACGAAGCGGGCCGTGACGCGCGAGGAGCGCGCCGAGAATCGGCTGTGGTCGTGGTGGGTGACGCTGGTGCTGTCGCTGTCGCTGCTGACGGTCGAGTGGGTCGGCCGCAAACTGGCGGGGCTGCCGTAGCCAGTCTCACGGCGTGGGGAGGGTGTTGAGGTCGAAATCGGCGGCGAAAGGGTTGAGAGGGGCCCTTGACGGCCTCGCTGTGGTCGAAGGCATAGACGATCACGTTGGTATCAAGCAAGAGGTTTTCCGCCCCGCTCATACAACTCCTCGCGGCGCCATCGCCTCCCCGTCGGCTTGAACCCCGGCGGCAGCGGTCTGTCCCACAGTGCCTTCATCGACTCCAGGAATTCACGCACTAACTCTTCCCGGCTCTTGAGGACAACGACCTCGACCGGTGTATGAGGCTTCAAGTCGGCAGGCGGTGGTTGATCCAGCACGATGTGCTGCTCGTCAAAATGACCGCGCAAAGTTGTCATGAGGATCCCCCGTGCATTGCACCAGTCCTTCCATTAGTATTACACCACGCCGTCACCCGTGGCGATAGGGGGCGGTCCATCGCCGCGCACGACCACTCAGGAGTTACCGGCATGCGTTACGTCTACTTCACCAAGTCGCTGGACAAGCTCGACCTCGCGGCGCTAATCGCCTTCTGCAAGGACGCCGGCCTCGACGGCGCCGACCTGGCGGTACGGCCCGGCCACCCCGTCACGCCCGACAACGCCGCCACCGAGTTGCCGAAGGCGGCGCGGGCGTTCAAGGACGCCGGCCTGACCATCGGCCTCGTCAGCACGCCGACCTCCCTCAACGACGCCGACGTGGCCGACTCGAAAACGATCTTTGAGGCGTGTGCCAGGGCGGAGGTCCCGGCCGTGAAGGTCGGCTACTTCCCCTACCAGGGGAAGTTCGACGCCGCCCTGGCCGAGGGGCGGCGGCGAATGGCCGGCTTCGCGAAGCTGGCCGAGAAGACCGGCGTGAAGGCCTGCTATCACACCCACTCCGGCAACATGCTCGGCAACAACGCCGCCGGCCTGCGCCTGCTGCTGCACGACCTCGACCCGCACCACGTCGGCGCCTTTCTCGACACCGGGCACACCGCGGTCAACGGCGGGCCGATCCGCTACGAGCTGGACCTGGTCCGGCAGTGGCTGTCGCTGGTGTCCATCAAGGACATGCTCTGGGAAAAGAAGAAGGACGTCTGGGAGCATCACGTCGTCCCGGCGGGTGAGGGCATCGTGCGCTGGGCCGACGTCGCGAAGGGCCTGGAGGAAGTGCGCTTCGGCGGCACCATCAGCCTGCACGGCGAGTACGAGGCGAAAGACCTGGATCAGCGCAAGGAGCTGGCGAAGACGGAGTTGGCCTTCTTGAAAAAGCATTTCGGAACACGATGACGACCGCGATAGACGCGATCGAACTCGGGTCGCTGCCGGGACGGCAGTGACTTGTCGAGCGAGCCGATTGGACAACTCCCCATCCACGACCTACGCTTGCGCAGCAATCCCGGCGGGACATTGAGGAAGAGTGCGCCCCGGCGCCGGCGTCAGAACTCGCAGCGACGCCGGCGCCCTACCCCCTCACTTCCAGCGCCTCCGTCTCGCGCCGCCAGTCGCTCGGTTTGGTTGTGCAGGAAGACCAAAGCATGAACTTGCGGGAGCCTGATTTCGAGCCCATCCCCGGCTATCGCCTCATCGAGCCGCTCGGCAGCGGCGGCTTCGGCGAGGTGTGGAAGTGCGAAGCGCCCGGCGGACTTTTCAAGGGCATCAAGTTCGTCTACGGCAACCTCCACTCTCTCGACGTCGAGGGCGCCCGCGCCGAGCAAGAGCGCAACGCCCTCAACCGCGTCAAGGAGGTTCGCCACCCCTTCGTCCTGTCCCTGGAGCGCATCGAGGAGGTGGACGGCGAGCTGGTCATCGTCATGGAGCTGGCCGACCGCAGCCTGCACGACCTCTACGTCGAGTGCCAGTCGGCCGGCCTGGTCGGCATCCCTCGCGACGACCTGCTGCGCTACATGCGCGACGCCGCCGAGGGGCTCGACTACATGAACGAGAAGCACAACCTGCAGCACCTCGACGTCAAACCGCGCAACCTCTTCCTCCAGGGCGACCGCGTCAAGGTGGCCGACTTCGGCCTCGTCAGGCACCTGGAGCGGGCCAGCGCCTCGGGACTCATGGGAGCCGTCACCCCGCTCTACGCGCCGCCGGAAACCTTCACCGGCAAGATCAGCGGCCGCAGCGACCAGTACAGCCTTGCCATCGTCTACCACGAATTGCTCACCGGCACCCGGCCGTTCAACGGCAAGAACGTCCGCACCCTCGCCCAGCAGCACATGCAGGAGGACCCCGACGTCCGCGCCCTGCCCGAGGCCGAGCGCCCCGTCGTCATCCGCGCCCTGGCGAAGGATCCCGCCCGCCGCTACCCCCACTGCCTGGCCTTCATCCGCGCCCTGCACACCGCCCGCTCCCAGGCGCGCCCCGAGGCCATCCTCGCCGAGTCGGGCGGCGACAACCGCCCGCGCTCCATCTCCGACACGATGGAGGACATCTTCCTCGAACAGGCCAACGGCAGCGACGACTCGGTCGATCTCGGCGGGCCGCCGAGCCGCTCCGAAGAGGACGAGGTGTCCAAGCTCGGCATCACCGTCGCCCAGCCACAGACCGGCTCCTTGCGTCCCACGCTCGTCATCGGCGTCGGCGCCATGGGCCGCCGCGCCCTGCTCGAGCTGCGCTGCCGCTTCATCGACCGCTTCGGCGATCTGAACAAGCTGCCGCTCTTGCGCTTCCTTTACCTGGATTGCGACGCCGAGGCCGTCAAGGCGGCGGTGCGCGGCGCCCCCGAGGTCGCCTTGCAGCCGCATGAGGTCTACCACCTGCCGCTGCAGCCGGTTGGGCACTACCGCCGACGGCACCTCGACCACCTCAACGACTGGCTGCCGCGCGAGAAGCTCTACGCCTTGCCGCGCTCGCTGACGCCGCAGGGGTCGCGCGCCCTCGGCCGGCTGGCCTTCGCCGACAACTTCCTGCGCCTGCACGCTCGGCTGCGCAAGGAAGTGCAGGAGGCGACCCACCCCGACTCGCTCTACCAGACGGTGGACCGCACCGGCCTGGCCCTGCGCGACAACGTGCCGCGCGTCTACGTCATCGCGGGGGCGGCCGGCGGCGGCAGTGGCTTCCTCGTCGATCTGGGCTACGCGGTGCGCCGCCTGCTCAAGCAGCAGCGCCACAACGAGTCGCCGCTGACGGCCTTCCTGATGTGCGGCGCGCCCGACGACCCGGCCACGCCCTCGGCCGAGCAGGCCAACGTCTACGCGACCCTGACCGAGCTGAACCACTTCGCCGACCCGGCCATCCGCTTCACGTCGCAGTACGGCGCCGATGGCCCGTCCATCACCGAGGCCGGATCGACGTTCGACGCGGTCTATCTCCTGACCCAGGCCAACCGCTCGCCGGAGGCGCGGCGCGACACCGTCGCCCACCTGGGCAGCTACCTGTTCCACGAGCTGACGACGCCGCTGGGCCTGCGCCTGGACCGCGGCCGGCAGCTCCCCGTGGCGACCGACGCCACGCCGTTCCGCAGCCTGGGGACTTACGGGGTCTGGTTCCCGCGTGGACTCATGCTGCGCCTGGCGGGGCGCGAGGCCTGCAAGCGCCTGCTCGAGGAATGGCAGGCAGCCGGCGACCCGACGGCGACGGCCGAGGTCGAGGCCGCTTGCGCCCGCGTCCTGGCCGACCCCGACCTGCGCCTCGAGGCCCTGACGGCGCGGCTCGAGGCGGAGTCGTACGGCCTGCTCGAAGGGACCCCCGGCGAGGCGCTGACGCGCCTGCTGGCCACCCTGGAAGAACAGGCGATGCAGTCGCTGGCCCAGGACGACCCGGGCAACTGGGCACGGCAGGCGGTGACGCGGGTGCGCGAGTGGTCCGGCGCCGGCCTGACCGCCGGCCCGGTGCGCGAGGCCGGCGAGTGGCGCAGGAGCCGCCTGAGCCGGGCCCTGGAAGCGGCGGCGCAGAAGCTCGCCAAGGAGTGGGACGCGCGCCTGGCCGAGACGGCCTTCGCGCTGATGGAGCATCCCGGACGTCGGGTGGCGGCGGCGGAGGCGGCGCTGGGGCGCTTCCTGCGCTTCTGCACCGAGACGGCCGACGCCAACGCCGCCCTGCTGGCGCAGCAGTCGGCCCGCGCCCAGCAGGCCCAGCAGCAGCTCGAGGCCGCCCTGACAGAGTGCGTCGTCGGCGCCGGCGGCTTCAGCTTCTTCGGCGGCAAGAATCGGCGGCTGCTGCGCGTCTTCATGGACCACCTCGCCGCCTACGCCCGCCAGTGCTTGATCGAGGATCTCGGCGCCGCGGTGCAGCAGTGCCTCGCCGCCCTGGACGGCAAGCTGCACGAACGGCTGCGCGACCTATCGTTCTGCCGGCAGCGCCTGCGCCACCTGCAAGCGGCGCTGGAGGCGGGACACGTCGCCGACGTGGACGACACGCCGACCGGCCTCGAAGGGACCCCAAACTCGCCCCTGCCTTCGACGGAATCCTTCTGGGACGCGATTCGGCAGTCCGGGACGACGCGGGTGGTGCTGCCCGGTGGCGAGACCGACCTGGACCGGGCGGCGGGGCGCTTCCTGGCGAGCCTCGGCTCGTCGCACTGGGGCGTGCTCGACCAGGAGCTGCAAGATGGGGTGCTCGGCCCGCTCGGCGGGCTGCACCGGGCCTGCACCAGCAGCGCGGACCTGATGCGCAGCGTGGCGGCACCGCTGCTCGAACAGGCCGCGGAGTGCCTGGGCAGCCATCTGCCCGTGACCGATGTGGCGCAGGTCGAATTCGCCCTGGCCCAGGCGTCCGGCGGCGATGTGGCGGCCCACGCCCAGGCGTACTTCGTCAGTGCCGCCCCGCTGGTGCCGTCGCGGACGGCCGGGGGGCAGCTCAACTTCTTGCTGATCCCGGCCGGGGACCCGGGCAAGGGGTATGGGGAGGCGGCACAGAAGGCGCTGTCGGAGCTGCAGGTGGTGAAGGTGCCGGGGCAGGCGGACTTGATGTTCTGCCGCGAACAGGGGCCGCTGAGCTTCGACGACCTGGAGCGCGTCCTGAAGCCGTGTCGGGCCGCTTACGAGGCGACGGCGACGCTGCCGCAGGTGTCGCCGCACGCGCGCTTCGACATCCTCGACTGGATGCCCCTGGCGCCGTGATTTGTCTCGCATGGTTCGGGCGTCCCCCGGGGCCGGAAGAAACTACTGACTAAGGTGGCTGGACAACCTCACCGCCGGCCCGTGTAGCAAGCGCCGGCAGAAGGGCGCCCGCAGAATAGTTGATGAAATGCACGGAGCCGTCGGCGAAGACGAAGTTCGCCCCGCCGACGTGGAGGCTCCAGTAATGGAAGACGTCGCAGGGATTGGTCACAGAACCCGGGCCGAACTGATACGGACCCGGCGGACAATCAGCGTACGGGCTGGCAGAGGCGGTGAAACCCGTGAGAAGGTTCTTCTCGCTCGCGCCGAGGACCATGTCCAGAGAGCCGAGCCCTCGCTGACCAACCCCGGCATACCACCAGCCGAACCGAAAGTCGGGAGCGGGTGGTCGCTCGCCGGCCAAGATAGTGTTACTTGTACCATCCTTGATATATGTGTACTTGACCGAGGAGTTCAGGTACAGCACGCCATCGAACGTGGTGGCACTTGTGCCGGCATTTCCCAGGTAGCTGGTCAGGGCCACGTGCAAATCACCAAACTTGCCCTGGTAACCCTGTGGGACGTCAACCGCGCCATCGCTTGGGCAGCCCAGCACGGCCAGCGGTCGAGAAAGTCCGAGGTGCGGCGGGTTGTGGAAGGGAAACGGGTCCGCTCGGAAGGCGTCAATCGTATTCTGCCAAAGGGCATCCTGCTCCAGGTACGGCAGCAGCCGCGCTTCCCAACCCAGATAAGGGTAGGCTACGCCCGGCCCCGGCGGCCCGCCCACACCGGGGGGCAGCCGGCCCTCCGCGTCGTGGTATAGCTGAGCAGCGAGGCCGATTTGACGCAAATTGTTCGCGCAGCCGATCTTCGCCGCCGCATCCCTCGCTATTAACGTTGCGGGGAACAACAACCCCGCGAGCACGGCCAGGAGCCCGATAACGATGAGCACCTCGAGAAGCGAGTAAGCGGCGCGTCTTGGCAAGGCCGGCATGGCACCCTCCCTCCCGAAGAGCCATTCGTTCGGCCGACTGCTCTCCTGGCCCGATGCCTCTCGCCAAGGACCACTTGCCGAGACGCTCAGCGGCGGCGTCAGGTAGCCTGCCCCTGGCGCCGCTTGCTGCGGATGAAGAAAACCAGCGCCAGCGTGGCCAACAGCGCTAGCACCCCGGCAGGGATCAGCAGCCACGACCGCCCCGCGTGGCGGGAACTGGCGGGTGGGATCACGCCCACCGGGGGATTGACATGCCCCGCAACCTTTTCGCCGGTCCACTCCCAAACTTCTGACTTGCCGTTAGGCAGTTCTCCTTCGATGAGCGTGCCGGGCCGAATGTTCATTCCCGCCAGCGAAAAGACCTCATCATCGACCGGCTCATTCAGGCTCGCTTCCGTGACATTAACGACTACAGTCGCGACGCCTGGCTTCCCCTCAAGAGATTGCTCGTGGACACAGCGTTGCGGGAACCAAAGCCCGCTCTTCTTGTCCTGCGCTAGCTCGACTTCCAACACGCCCCGTAGCCGTTTTCCCGTTACCGTCGCCTCCGTGACCGCTCTCACCACGTTGTAACCCTGGCTTGGGGCCACCCAGTATTCGATAGAATTCCCTCGGGCCGTTTGAAACGAGATGACCCAGCAGTCCGTGTCCTTCCAGCGGTCGCGGCGAATGGCCGGCTTCTCGCGGCCTGGAAAATCGAGCGCGCTTTCCAGCTGGTAATGGTGGAGCCCGAGCTGGGAATCCGGCCGCAGGCCCAGGAGCCGCGGATCGCAGAGCTCTGTTGCCCCTTTCTTCCGCTCGGCTGTCAGGGGTTTTAGCTGCACACCGGTGACGCCCTTTTCCAATCGCATGTCGAAGTAGTCGAGGTAGTAATCCGGGCGCTCACAATTGAATCCCTCAATGTGGCGAACCGGCCCTTGGCCCTCGGCTGCCCCTTTCATCGGGGTCCGCGTAATAACGTCGCTGCGCCTCTTGCCCGTATCCAGGTCGAACCACTGTGTTTGCGTTGCGTCGAGGATGACCTCGCCTGTTGGCCGGGTCCGCTTCAGGTCCCAGGAAACCTTGCCCTTGCGGATGCTCTGGCGCGCCGCAACAACGGCCTTCTCAACCTCGGTGACGGCCGGGGCATCGGCTGGCCCGTCCCCGGCGGCCAGGCTGGCGACGAGCATCAGGGCCAGAGAATACGTCATGGGCAACCCTCCGCGCAAGGTACAAAGATGGTTTCAAAGCGCAGGGCCCGCAATGGGGAACCAGCCAAGCACCGGTTCCCGCAGCTGCCTATTTCTCTGTTTGCGGTCTGAGTAGGATCAGGAACATTGCACGCTTTGGTAGTAGGGAGCCAAACATGAACCCGCACCTATATCCGTGGGCAAACAATCTCCCTGTTCGTCAGAGTAGCACCACCACCACAGCACGCAATTGGTGGAGAGCGCGGTTCCGTGGCCATCCTGCACGGGTGCGCATTGGTAGCCGCTGTTGCTCACGCACTTGAATTTGTTGACCTGGATCCCAGTGTACGCACATTCGCCGTAATAGCAGTTAAGGGGATCGCAACCCGCACAGGTGTAGATCATCAGGTTGCAGCCCGCCCATGAGCAGACGTCGTTCGTAGCGGATTGATTCGGACACGGGTCATCCGCGATGAGAACCGGCGCAAGCATCACGACGGGCAGGCAACAGAGCGCCGCCACAGACACCATCCAGGTAGCCCACGGTTTCATGACACTACTCCTTCGTCGAGAGGTCGCAGGTGAAAGCAAGGCTGATGGCACCGCCCGGCGAATGGGGCACGCCCATCACGGGCACGGTCTACGAGCCGGTCTTCCCCTCGTCAGCCACGGTCAAGGGGATACGGCAAGTTGGTTCATGGTCGCTGCTCGTTTCAACGACGAGGTACGCTTCCTGGGGGAATTCCTGCTGTCCGGCCTGGGGATGATAAGTGACGTTCACGTGAACCCCGTCAGGGAGCAGTTCGGCGTCGAAAGCACGATGCGTGCAGGAGACACGCTTCAGCGTGAACTCGCTCAGCCGGCCGGGGAAAAACACCACTTGCTTGGTGGTCGCAGTGGGGCCGAATTCCAACCGCGCAGGCAGGTACTCAATGTCCGGAATGATCTTGCCGGTCATTCGCAACTCGGTGGCGGTCGTGCGTCCGTCAGGAAAGGCAGCCACGACCGTCAGGATGACGCCCGATGGCCCTCGGTTGGAGCCGACGTGCCACTCAGTATTGATCTTGAGCTTCTCCCCCGGCGCCATCCGGTCGGCAGAGCACTCGGCCCGGCTACAGCCGCAGCTCCTGATCACGTCGCGGATGCTCAGCGGCTCGTGGAAATGGTTGACGAGCTGAAACTCGCAGCTGACGACATCGCCCTGGGACAACTCGCCAAAGTCATGCACGGCCTCGATAGCCGTGAGTCCAGGCTCGTCCTCGGGACGGCTAGCCAAATAGGCGAGCCCCATTGCAGAAACGCCGCACACCAGCGCTACGACGAGAAGCAACCACCGGAGCATGACGTGATCCTCGACGATGGTGAGTGGTTACGTTTCCTGAAAAATCCGCTGAGCAACGACGATCTGCACGGCCTCGTCAGCGCTGGTTGTCAACCAGCGCACCACGCCGTTCTGGAGGCGGACAAACATCGGCGACGGTACGAACCAGCGCGGCCCCGAAACCAGGGCGCCCTGGGTGTTCTCGCAACCAACCGGGATCGCTGACAGTGGATCTGTGCCGCCGTTCGCGGGAATCTCGATGAACGCCAGCCGGGGCTCGCCGATGATCTCTCCCGGCGCCGGAACCGCCTCCAGAAACCTCGACAGCTCATCGTGACACGCTTTGCAGCCGCGCCGGTAAAACACGAGAACCCAGCTTCCCGACCGTAGTTTACCGCCGATGTCGATCTCGTCCAGGATTGGCAACTCGCCACAAGCCCATTGCCGAGGATCGACAACTACAGCCGACCCATCAGCAAGCTCGGTGCTACCCGGCTGCCCGCGAAGCGTGGGTGCGAAGAAGAACGCAAGGCCAACAGTGAGAACCACCAGCGCACCGACCGAAAAGGCTATGCGCAGGATCGTGGTAGTGTATGGAAATACACGGGGGGGGGGGGGCGCATCAAGGTCAAGACGAGCCCAGTCGTCGCCAGGCCATCAAAGACCGAAGTGAACCAGGGATTGACGGCCACAGGACCAAAGCAGCCACAATCGGTTTCCCCGGCGAAGGCCTTGGTGAGCGAAACGGAAAGGAAGGCAGCAAGGCATGCCGCAGCGATGCCTCGGAGCAAGCGGCCGCCGATCCCGAGGAGGAGTCCGAGGCCAAGGGCAAGTTCGCACGAGGGAACGCCAACGGCCAGCCACCTACTGCCGAACAGCCCCGTCCCCTCAGGTTGTGGCAGGAATTGTGCAGACAACTTCAGCAGGCCGGCCCCGATGAGTGTCAGGCCGACAATGTGAACCGTAAGCAGGTGCCCCGACAGCCGCCACCTGGCGCTCATGAGTTGGCCCCATGGACTGTGGGAACAAACGTGGAAAAGGAACCTTAGTGGTAACAGGTTGCTAACCCCGACAGTATAGGCCCTCCTCTTTTAGGAGTCAAGTGGTTTCTGATTTTTTCTCAAGAATCCAATGGCAGCCCCGAAGGCAGCGACTCAACAGAAGTGGCGCTAGGCCGCGCTCAGGCTCCATTCGCCGATCCGCTATCTCGAATTACCGGCGCCGGCGATTCCGGTTCCCCCGGGGCGATGTCCAGCGCGCCGTTCGGGGAGTCCGGGGGCGGCTTCTTGCGGCCGCCCAGGATCTGGTCGATATCCTCCTTGAGCAATTCCTCCTTCTGCAGCAGCGCCTCGACCAGCGCTTCCAGCTTGGGGCGGTTGTTCTCCAGCAGCTTGTAGGCCCGGTCGTCCGCCTCGCGGAGGAGGCGCTGCACCTCCTCGTCGATCACGGCGGCGGTCCCCTCGCTGAAGTCGCGCGGCTCCTGGATCTCCTTGCCGAGGGAGACGTGCTCCTCGCCGACGCGCAAGGCCATCGGCCCCAGGCGGTCGCTCATGCCCCAGTGAGTCACCATGTAGCGGGCCAGGCGCGTGGCCTTCTTCAGGTCGTCCTCGTGGCCGGAGAACGGCTGGTGGTAGACCAGCCGGTCGGCCGCCCGCCCCCCCATGATGAGCGCCAGCCGGGCCTTCCAGTAGTC
>Ga0116223_10002835_pt1 | contig 15967 bp, 14 predicted proteins | sample Sb_taG_3_FD_90092 | JGI IMG/M metagenome (GOLD analysis project Ga0116223, IMG submission 90092) | Peat soil microbial communities from Weissenstadt, Germany - Sb_50d_a_PC metaG | ecosystem: Environmental > Terrestrial > Soil > Wetlands > Peat | place: Germany: Weissenstadt | collected 2010-09-21 | reverse complement strand
GGCAAGTGGAATTGCAGGGCTTCGCTGATTGAGCCGGGACCTGGCTTGCCAATGAAGAAATCGGCGAGGGCCATGTAGGACTCGACGTTCGCGGTGAATCCTTGAACCAGCATCGGCTTCTGGGTTTTCAGGCTCTTGAGCTGGGCGGCGAGTTCATGGTTATGTCCGCAGATCAAAATCAACTGTACGCCGCTGTTGCTCTCGTTGAGTTTCTTGGCAATGTCAAGCATGGCTCGAGACCCGTGGCCTCCGAAGAGCACAATCCCGGTTGGACAATCGGGTTCCAGGCCGAGCCGTTTGCGTTCAGAGACGCGATCGACAGCGGTCTTCTGATAGAACCTGGGCTTCAAAACCATTCCTGATGTTTCAAAGACGCGGTCTGCGGGGTGGCCCATAGCGAACGCTTGCGCCTTTGCCCGTTCAGTTGCAACGATGATGTATTCGGACTCCCGCTCAATCCAGAAGTGAGGCGGGTAATCTGCCAGATCGGTCAGCAGGGTAACAAAAGGAGTTTCCTCGGGCCTTCGCAGGCTCTCGGCCAGGGCGCGATTGAAGTGCGGAATCACCGAGACAACCAGATCTGCCGGATGTTCCGACCAATAACTTCGCAGCGACTTCACCAGCCAGGGATGAGCGAGGCGAATCGTTCCCAGCAGAACCTTCAGCAGTTGTGGCGTGAACCGGGTCCAGCCCTTTCGGAGAATCAGATTGTAAATATCCTCAATGTGCAGACCGGTAGCACGATGCATCACGTCGAGCGGGGCGAGTAATTCCTGCACGTTCAGCAGACTGACGTCCCAAGGCTGGTCTTGCGTTGCGAGAGTCGCCTTCAGTGCGTCCGCTGTGCTGCGGTGCCCTCCACCGGCGTGGTGAAAAACGATCGTCAGTTTACGCAAGAGTCTCCTGACCGGGCCTCGTCGGCGTCAGCTGCCAATATTTTCGAATTCGGCATCTTCTGGGAGTACGGGTTCGCCGGCGAGTTCCGTAATTGCTGAATCTGTTTCATCTTCGGTGGAATCGTGATCGTCCAGCGGCTTCTGATATTCATGAATTCGCACTCCCGCAGCGTCAATCGTGATGTACGTAAGCCTTTGATCGACCCATCCGCCCGCGTTGTAGTAGTGGATGCCGTCCTTCTCCTGATGCATGGCCTCGTGAGTATGGCCGCAAAAAATGCGGCTGGCCTTGTGCAGGCGGGCGTGAAACAGCGCACCTGACGCCACTTTGTGCGACATGCGCAGCCAACGCGTGTTGATGCGATCAATAAAGCGGGCCACCGGCTTGCCCTTGAGATCAAGCCGTTGCAGCAACAGATAGAGCAGCGTCCCAAAATAATTGAGGCGAAGATTGTTGGCCAGGAGCCGGTCGAACTGGTGGCCGTGAATAGCAAGATGGCGCATGCCGGCGTATTCCCAGACGTATTCCTGGTACACGCGCACGCCGACAAGGTGAGACATAATGTCGGCGAGGCCCTGGTCGTGATTGCCTTCGACCCAAACCACTTCCAAATCGCGCTTGGGATTGGAGAGCTTGCGGATGTATCCGAGAAATTTCCAGTGTTCTTTGGTAAGTCTACGGAAATTGAGGTCGGCAAAAATGTCGCCGAGCAAGATGAGCCGGCGAAAGCGGTTTTCCTTCAACACGCGAGTGGCCTCGCGCGCGCGGCTGGTTTCCGATCCCAGATGGACGTCGGAAAGGATCAGCGTATCGTAGGCGGGCGGATCCATACCTCAATTTCTAGCGCGGGAATGTTACGGGATGATGAAATGTAGGTAACAATACGGTAAACAAGTATCCACTAAGGTAGCAATTACCTAGTTACTGTGCGAGCAAAAAACTGCGCAGTTTTGGCCAATGAACAGCTTGGGCTATTTCTGAACGGGCGGCACGTATTCCTTGGGTGGAGCTGCGCCTACGCCGAAAAAATACTGCTCCATCTGTTGAACAATGGCCTGCTGATCTTCACGGCGAGCGGGGTTCAGGCGATACTCGTTGAGCAACATCTTGCAGAACTCCGTCCAGCCTCGCCAGGCTTCCGCGGAAACATTGTCATAAATCTTCTTTCCGAATTCCGTGTCAAAGGGTGGCTCATCCAAGCCGGGAAGTTCCTTATGCAACTTGACGCAAAAAACTTTGCGCTCCGCCATAGTTTTCCTCTGTGTTCTCTCTGAAAAATTATCTCATACGAAGGCGGATTAGGCCTCGGGCTCGCGCAAATTCCCAGTCCCGGTCTACTGCAGGAATACGACCAGAATTCGTCCGTCTGAAGTGTAGCCATCGCCCGTCGCGTTCTTCGCTTGCTGCACGGGATTGAGCGGGAGGTAGTAGGACATACTCTTCACTTTGCTTCCCTTTTGCAGGCTGCTGCCAATATTTTCCTTTTCGCCATCCACGTTGGGGTCGATCTTGTGGGTGACGTTCCCATTGCGTTTGTCCTTGGCGAAGCCGATGTCGTGCGTTCCAGCGCCCACCCACACGGTTTGTCCATTCCACGTGAAGGGCGCCTTCCATAGTCGGAAGTGATGCCGGCTTGCGACCATGGCGATCGGTTCGGCTTGCTCGTAGCCGAAATCCTGGGGACGATTGAACAAGTAGAGGGTGCTCATAGGCATTGCCAGGTAGTCCTTGCTTTCGTAGGTCATCATCGCGGCTTCGACGACTGCCTTCTTGTCGTCGGTGTCGGCCACATGCCAGTTGGCGGCGTCGAGCGCACTCTGCACCTGCTTCTCCGAACCGATGAGAACGAAATTCACCATGTCTCCGAGGTTCTTGAACTGATCGTTGACGCGGCGCGGCAGGCCATCAATATCCTTGCGAAGGCCAGCATCCAGAGGAGCGTCAGAGATTTTCAGAGCCGGGGTCACAGCCGCATTCGCCGAACCGCCGGGTTGGACGCCAAATTGTCCGGCGAGAAATGTCTCGGCGGCGCTTGCCAGTTGCTGCTTGAGAACGGTTCCGCGGTTCGACTCCGCTTGCTCCTGGCGATGAACTTTGACTGCAAAGCTCCCCTTGCAAGGTGGTTTTTCGCCCGTGTTGATCCCCAGAAACAAATGGCCGGGCGCATCAACCTTAACTTCCTGGCTGCTCCCAACCAGAACGGGAACTGCTTGCGCCTGGAGTTTCGCGATAAGAGCTCCCGGCAACGCACTAGACACGGGGAGCCCTTGCGCGGAGGCTCCGCTCACGCCTTGCGGATCACAGATCTTTGCGCCGCTGGCGGAAATCTCGAGAACGTCACCGGTTTGCAGATCTATGCCCGTATCCGTCCAGGGCTGTGTCGTCGAGACGTCAAAGGTGTAATCGTTGCCGGTCGCCGCGGGGGCAGAGGGTACAGTTTGCGCGATGCCCTGACACACGCCGAGAGATGCGATGGCTAAAACGTTGAGCGACGGAATCCAGCGCTTCATGAAAACCTCCGGGATGAACGCGAGCCTCCAAGGATGATGGCTCAGCGTATGCCTCTATTATCTATTATCCACCCGCGGACAGAGCTCGACACTCAGAACCAGGCGAGGGTCGCTATTCGCATTTGCCTGTGCCGTGGCACTTCCGCCGAGACGATGAGCAGTTGCCGGGTTCGGCCAACTTGCCGTCGGGCCCAATACAGGTTTGGGTACGAATGCACCAGAACAAGCCTTCATTCGAATGAGGCACGGTTGGGTCGGCCTCGGCGAGAATGAATTGAGCCTTCCAGCGAAGGGCAGGGCAAAGGTCGGGATGGCTGGTGTTGAAGCGATCGGATTCCTGAACGGGCGATTGTCTGATCACGCGGCACCTCCCGACGCAGCTTTCAGGATGGCTCGTTTGACGGCAACTTGAGCGAGCTGAACTTTGTAAGCGTTGTGACTCAGCGGCGTCGCGCTCTGCAGCGCGGCATCGGCTGCCGCTTTCGCAGCGTCCTCCCCAATGCTTTTTCCCATCAAGGCGCGTTCGGCTTCGGACGAACGCCACGGCACCGGCGCCACATGCCCCAGCACTACGCGAGAGGATTGCACAGTCGAACCGTTCATACTCAGGCTCACCGCGGCTACGGCCAGCGGCCAGTCAAACGCTTGCTTTTGTCGAATTTCGTAATGTGCGACTTTCATTTCATTGGCTGGTGGCACGATCACTTCCGCGAGCAACTCGTTCGGCAGAAGGTCGTGCTCGCGCTCGGCCGCAGTCTTTGGGATGACGTAAAACCGCTCCAAGGGGAGTTCGCGGGAACCTTTCGATCCAATTACCCGAATCGAAGTGCCATACGCGATCAGCACTGGAACAATCGAAGATGGACTGACAAACTTGGCGGGGCCGTCGTTACCGAGGATCGCGTGATAACGGTTTTCGCCTTCGGTGACGAGGTCTTTACCAGATTCGTTCTTCGGCAGGAGCCCAAAGCCGCCCCGAAAATACCAGCAGCGCGGACGCTGGCAGAGATTGCCGCCAAGCGTTGCCATATTGCGAATCTGCGGGCTGGCTTCATCGTTGATCGCCTCGGCCAGTGCGGGATAATCCCTGGCCACATTCACATTGTCAGCCAGTTCGCCCAGCGTGGTGAGCGCGCCCATGCGAAGTCCTTGGGGCCCGGCCGTGACGCCGCTCATTTCCTTGATCTGTTTAATATTCACCAGGCGTTTCGGATGCACGACGTCATCCTTCATCAGGGCCAACAGATCAGTGCCGCCAGCCAGGACTTCAGCCTGTCCCCAAGTTGCGCCTAGCAGTCCAACCGCTTGCTCCTTGGTGGTCGGACTCGCGTATTCAAACGATCGCATCACGCACCTGCTTTCTGGGTCACGTTTAGTGCCGCGAGCACTTTGTCGGGAGTGATGGGCAAGAACGAAACCCGCGCGCCGATCGCGTTCGCCACCGCATTCGCAATCGCAGCGCCGGGCGAGATTACCGGCGGTTCACCCAATCCGATCACGCCGCGCTCGTCGTAGCCCTTGCCCGTCATCATGTGAACCACGAGTTCGGGAATATCGTTGAGCCCGGCCAGTCGGTAGAACTCCATGTTTGGATTCAACATTCGGCCGGTCGCCTGATCCATCACTTTTTCTTCGAACAATGCGTAGCTGATGCCCATGGCCAGGGCGCCATAGCAACTGCTCTCCGCGGTCTTGAGGTCGATGATGAGACCGCAATCCTGCACCGCAACCATCTTCTTTACTTTCACGATGCCAGTTTCGAGTTCTGCTTCAACGTCGGCCATTCCCACTCCGCCAACACCACTGTTTGTGAGGTCGGGATGATTCTTGCTGGGAAGCTGATCGTTGTGTCCGCGCGCCGTCAGCGGCATGGCGCCCATCTTCGAACAAGCCTGCTTCCACGTCAACGAACGCCTGGGGTCGCCCTTCACTCGAACCGTGCTATTAACGCACTCGAGATCTGCAGGCTGGGCGTTGAGAGCCGGTGCAACTTTCGCGAACAGCGCTTCGCGCGCATCCACGGCGGCGCGGCGAGTGGAGGAACTCACGCCGCCTGGCGTAGTCGAACCGCCGGACCCGCCGGAGGGAGGATAAAGCGTGTCGCCGATGTAGAGATTGATCGCCTCGATCGGGATGCCCAGGGTTTCGGCTGCGACGATCACTATCGTTGTGCGTGTACCGGTGCCGAGGTCCTGCGTTCCCATTTTTATATCCACTGAGCCATCAGAGTGGATGGTGAGATCGCAATCACTCTCGTGACCGCGTCCGCCCCAGGTGTGAATCGAAAGCCCGAGACCGCGCGCGATATGTCCGGAAACATTTTGCCCGCGTGGACGCCATTTCTCTTTCCATCCCATCAGGTCTGCGGCGATGGCTAACTCCTCGCGATAAACGTCGCGTCGCGGCCCGGCAATCTCAAGGTTCTTCAGCCAAAGATCGAGAGGATCCATGTTGAGTTTGGCTGCCAGATCATCGAGTGCACCCATGGTGATGACGGCTGCCTGCGGATGATTGGGAGCCCGCCAGGCGCGAGCCGGGCCAATGTTGGTGCGTATCGCAGTATGTTCTTTGTGCTGGTTGGGGATGCCGAAAACGTATGGAACGGGCGGCATTCCGCCTCCGCCCGGACCGCCGGTTCCCCAGGATTGCGATTGCCATGCGGTGATGGTGCCGTCTTTTTTCGCTGCGACTTTCACGCGCGCGTAAGCCGAAGGTCGTGCACCCGCAACTTTCAGTTCCGCGTCGCGCTCAAGCATGATGCGCACCGGTTTGCCGCCTGCTTTTTTTGAAAGCCGGGCCGCGGTTATGTCCCAGCGATCGGCGGCGAATTTGCTGCCAAAACCGCCGCCGATGTTGTCCTGATGCACTCGAATATTGGCTGCGGAGACCCCAAGCGGGTCCGCCATTTGTGCGGCGATGCCGGACACGTTCTGCGTGGAGATGTGGGTGAACAAATGGTCTTTGTCAGTCCACTCGGAAACCGAACCGTGAGGCTCCAGGCAGCAGTGAACAATCACCGGGGCGCCGTAAAGACCCTCCGAGACGACGTCGGCCTCCGCGAATGCTTTGTCAGGATCTCCGTGAGTCTGTGCGGCAGTTTTCTGATAGGCGGAATGGCCGCCGCCCTTGGCTGCGTGATACGAGGCCTGCCGGATGGCCGCGAGAACGGCATCGGACGCGCCCTCACCCTTCATGTCGTTCAGGAAGTCATCGTCAACTTTGAACGCGACGCCGTACTCTTGAAGAGACTGAGCCAACTGCGCGTCCGGCACTTGGTTGCTGATGGCGTCGTCAATGTCATCTTCGCTCATCGGCCCGGCGGCCTCGCCGGCGCCAGCGGGAGGTTCGGCGTCACTGACTAGATATGACATTGGTTGATAGTTGACTCGAATCAAACGAACTGCGTCTTCAGCCGTGGATTCGTCAACCGCGGCGACTGCAACGATTTCATCGCCCGCCCATTGAGCCGTCGTGCCGGGCTTCTGAATGATCTCGACCGCTTTCACACCCGGCAGTTTTTCGGCGGCGCTGGTGTCGATGCTCACGATCTTCGCTTTCGCGTAGGGCGAGCGCAGAATCTTGCCGAAGAGCATGTTCGCGCCGTGGTAGTCGTAGGTGTATTTGGCACGGCCGGAAACTTTGATCGGCGAATCCACGCGTGAAATGCGCTTGCCAATCAAGGTGCGATGCTCTGCGTCGGGCCAATTGTAGTCCGGCATGGCTCAGGCTCCTTTCTGCGTCGTCTGCGCAATTGCAAGATGGATTCCGTGATAGGTACCGCATCGGCAAAGATTTCCACTCAGGCCGTGACGAATTTGCTCGGGAGTTGCATCAGGATATTTGTCGAGTACAGCTTTGAAAGCCACAACGAAACCGGGCGTGCAGAAACCGCACTGCGAAGCGTCGTTGTCGACGAACGCCTGCTGGATGGAATGGAGGGTCTCGCCCTGCATCATGGATTCGACGGTCGTGATGGCTTTGCCCTGCGCCTCGATGGCCAGCACCGTGCACGCGTATACTGCCTTATTCTCGATCATTACCGTGCAGGCGCCACATTCGGCGCGATCACAAACGCGCTTGGCGCCGGTGATTTCCAGTTGATCACGAAGGGCGTCAAGCAGCGTGACGCGAGGCTCGAGTTGCAAGGCATGTTTCTGCCCGTTGACGATGAGTTCAACCGGAACTTTGCCCGGGCCATAAACTTTCACCGGTTCACCAGCGGCTTGCACGACCTTGGTCCCAAGAATCGGCACAGCCGCCGCAGAAATGGTGGAAATCTTCAGGAAGTCACGGCGGGAAACCCCGGAATTCTCGTCAACTTTTTCCTTGGGCTCGTCTTTCAATGGATGGTCTTGCATTCATAATCTCCGGGCGGTTTTGCGGTACTAGAGAAGAATTAGACAAGATGAAACAGCTTCGGTTAGCGGAGTTGGATGCGTGATTGCAACCGTTAGTTTGCTCCTCCGCAATCAGAAAAGTATACAACCGCGAGTCACGCGGGATCGGCGATTACCAACTGATGACTGCAACTCTCAATTGTTTGCCGACTCTTAAGGCCAATTTCTTAGGCGACGGAGGAGTAAGTACAATTCGCGGGTCGCTGACGACTTCGTTGTCGATCCGAACTGAGCCTTGCTTTAGCTTCCGAACTCCGTCTGTTGCAGATGCAGCCAATCCACACTTGACAAGAAGCCGATCCAACCTTAACAGAGCTCGCGAACTGACATCGACAGATCCACCCATTTCCTCAACGCCAACCGTCACTTCTTCTACATCCTCCGGTACCTCGTCCTTCTGGAACTGCTTTGCCCAATCCTCGCCGGCCTTCGTCACAGCATCCGATGAATGGAAATCGGCTACGATGCGGCAGGCCAAATCTTTCTTCGCCTGCATCGGATGCATCGCACTCTTCATTTTCTCGATCTCGGCCATCGGCACATCGGTCAGCAGTTCGTAGTAGCGCCACATGATTTCGTCGGAGACCGACATGATCTTTCCGTACATCTCGAGCGGCGACTCGTGGATGCCGATGGCATTACCCAACGACTTCGACATCTTCTGCACTCCGTCGAGACCCTCCAGAATCGGCGTCGTAAGCACGACCTGCGGTTCCTGGCCGTAGGCGCGCTGCAGTTCGCGTCCCACCAGCAGGTTGAATTTTTGGTCCGTCCCGCCGAGTTCGACGTCGGCTTCGAGCGCTACCGAGTCGTAACCTTGAGCCAGCGGATAGAGCAGTTCGTGTACGGCAATTGGTTTTTCTTCCAGAAAACGTTTGTGAAAGTCCTCGCGCTCGAGCATCTGTGAGACCGTGTATTTGGCCGCGAGCCGTATGAAGTCGTCTGCGGTAAACTTCGCAAACCAGCGACGGTTGAAATCGATGACGGTCTTCTGTGGGTCAAGAATCTTGAAGACCTGGGCCTTGTAGGTTTCTGCATTCTGCTCAATCTGTTCGCGGGAAAGCGGCGGCCGCGTGGCCGAGCGCCCAGTCGGATCACCAATCATCCCGGTGAAATCTCCGATCAGGAAAATGGCCGTGTGGCCGAGATCCTGAAAGTGCTTAAGCTTGCGAAGCACAACCGTGTGGCCGAGGTGCAGGTCGGGTGCGGTGGGATCCATGCCGAGTTTTACACGCAGAGGTTTACCCGTGGCACGGGACTTTTCGAGCTTAGTCCGAAGCTCGCCCTCGCGAATTATTTCAGCACTGCCCTTTTTTATGTAGGCTAACTGTTCATCAACCGGCGCGAAGTTTGGCATGCAGTCTCGATTATAAGCAATGTGGTTGCTCCGTCCTCACACATCGGTTCTACTTAGGCTTCGCAGTCACCAGCCTTCGCCCCACGACCTCAAACTTGCCTTGCAGCACGATATTGATCGCTTCGCTGTAGGCGATGTGTTCCTGCTCGAGAATGCGGGCAGCAAGAGTGTGTTCGTCGTCGGTCTCTAGTACGGGAACGGCTTTTTGCAGAATGATGGCGCCGTGGTCGAGTTCTTCGTCCACGAAGTGCACGGTGCAGCCTGAAACCTTTACCCCGTAGGCGAAGGCTTGCTCCTGGGCCTCGAGTCCGGGGAAGGCCGGCAACAGTGACGGATGAATGTTGAGAATGCGCCGCGGAAACTGTTGCACGAACCACGGCGAGAGCAGCCGCAGGTATCCTGCAAGGCACACGAGGTCAACCTCATGCTTCCGCAGTGCGGTCACGACTTCACGATCATGCTCGGCCCGATCTTTGCCTTTCGATGGAATGACCAGCGCAGTAAGCCCGAGCCGGCGAGCGGTTTCGATTCCCCCCGCGTCGGTTCGATTAGAAATAACGACGGCAATCCGAGCGTCGGGAATGCGTCCGGCGGCGATATTCCTGGCAATGGCTTCGAAGTTCGAACCGCGCCCGGAGAGCAGGATACCGAGATTCTTCATTGGGAACTCTGAGTCGTCAGCCATCAGCATTCAGGCAAGGTTCATCATAATTCAACTTGCAAGGTCGCTTGCTGGTTTGCTCCCGCCCCGACTGGTTGGATATAGTTTCAAGATCGGCATGTATAAAGATTTTCACACCGTTGACCGCTGGACGAAGAAACGCGTGCATTGTATTTATCAGGCGCTGATCGTTGCCATTGCCACGCGGCATGCAGATGCGGTGGATATCAAGTTTCTGGTCGACGGCCGCCCGGTCTGGATTGCCTTGCCGCACCCCGCGTGGGTGGAGTACGAGAAACGCACCGGGAAGTTGATTACCGATCCGCTCGCCGTGGAGATTGCCGGACATTATCTTAAGAGCGCGCTGGAGTCTGGCGAAGGGGTGGGCCAGGAAATGTATTCGCTGACCATCGAGCAGACTCTTCAGCATCTGGACGCGGCGGTGGGAGCGGAAGTTGGATCTGGCTAGCGTCAAGGCGATTTGTTCCGCCCGACTCGATTTTCTCTCAATGCGTGCTTCGTTTTCCTGCCACGGCCATCATTCTTCCCGTCACTCCCTTTTCCGCACGGTATGAAAAGAGCATATCCGGACGACAAGCTGTGCACAGCGTCGAGGCCTTGATGTTCCTGGGCGAAACGCCGGCATCGATGAGTTGACGGCGGTTGGCTTCGACCAAGTCCAGAAATAGTTTCGTTGGTAGCTCGCTGTGGCCGGGAGCCCTGGCGGTCAGAAAGAGCAGCGGGTATTTTTCGCGGACAGGGTCCGATTCTTTGGTCTCGCGAAACAAGGATCCGGTGTAGGCGAATTGCGATTCGAACTGCTGGCGCACTTCAGTGCCGACTTCGTAGCAGCACGCGTGAACACCAGGTCCGATCGCGACTTTGAGATTCTTGGGCAGCGTTCCGAAGTAACGGCGCATTTCTCCCACTCCTTTTTCAACAATGCGTTTGACCGTGCCTCGCCATCCGGCGTGGAACACGCCGACGGCTCTCTGCTTGGTGTCGACCAGGATAACCGGCAGGCAATCGGCGGTTTGAATGGCCAGGAGAATACCGGGCATGCGGGTTATGAGGCCATCACCAACCAACGTATCCCTCGGCACCTCATTCACACAATGAATGAGATCGGAATGAATCTGACGAACGGTGACCAGTGGCCACGGCTTTTTGCCGGTGGCTGCACCGAGTTGCTGTAAGAAGGCGGCTCGGTTGCGTTCGACTGCGCTGTGCGAGTCTTCCTTGGTAAACCCGAGGTTGAGAGCGCGGCCGCCATAGACGCGGGAGAACCCGCCGAGTCTCGTGCTGAATCCATGAATCAGCCATGGAATGAAAGTGAGGGTTTCGGCACGAAGGACGGTCAGCGAAGCCTTCTTGGCAGTTTTGATCGGCACCAGGACATACTACCAATGCAATCAACGCGAGCGCCGACCGGGCATCGGAGGGACATGAAAGCATTGGTCCGTGGCGATCGAGCAGGTTACGCCTCAACCAGCTTTGGGCTGCGTTTGTGCCACGCCGTAGCTTGCTCAAACGTATACCCAAGCTGCAGAACTCTGTCCTCCCTCCACCGCGGGCCGATGATCTGAAGTCCGATGGGAAGGCCGGCGCTGGTGAAGCCGCACGGAATCGAAATCGCCGGCAATCCCCACACGTTGACCGGACGAGTATTTCGGAGCAGCAGCAGTTCGCGTGGGCGGAGGAGATCCGGGTCCCTTTTCAGCTCGGCAATCGCAGATGCGGGAACCGGCGTGGTTGGGGTTACGAGAACGTCTACGCTCTCAAATACTTTGTGAATCTCGCTGCGGATTTGTTCCAACTCGCGCCGTCTCTGCTCAACTTCGGCAGCACTGATGTCTTCGCCCCTGCGGATGCGGCGTAGGGTTTCCGGCTGGTAGAGCTCGGGACTTCGGGAGACGAACTCGGCGTGATAAGCGTATGACTCCGCCGTTTGTAATGTGCGGTCGGTGGGAACCTCAACGTCGATCTCAGAGAGATCGCCAGCCAGGCCTCTCAGAACGCCGAGCGCCTTTTCCACTGCTAAAGCAATTTCCGGGTCGAGATCCTCATAGAAGAATTTTCTGGGAATGCCGATCCTCATCGGCTCCCATCCATTGCCGATCGCCGCGAAGTAGTTGTCGACTGGCACATCTGCGCTGTTCGCATCTTTCGCGTCGTAGCCGGCGATCGCTTGCAGCATCACGGCAGCGTCTGAAACCCTGCGCGTGATCGGGCCAACATGATCGAGCGACAGCGAGAGCGGAATTACACCACGAACGCTGACTCGCCCATACGTGGGCTTCAGGCCGACGACTCCACACAGCGCCGCTGGCTCGCGAACGGAGCCGGCGGTATCCGTGCCAATGGCTCCGTAACACATCCCCGCGGCCACAGACGCGGCCGAACCTCCCGACGATCCTCCAGCAATGCACGCGGGGTCCCAAGGATTGTGCACTTCGCCGTAGTAGCTGATCATCGAACTGCCGCCGTAGGCGCACTCATGCAGGTTTTGCTTCCCCAAGAGAACGGCTCCAGCATCTTTCAAACGTCGGACGATTTCGGCATCTTCTGCCGGAACCCGTTCCTTGAACAAAGCGCTCGCGGCCGTGGTGCGGATCCCGGCGACATCAATGAGATCTTTCAAGGCAAGCGGAATCCCGTGCAACGGCCCGCGCCAATTTCCCCGCAAGATTTCAGTTTCTGCGGCGTGCGCCTGCGCGAGAGCCAACTCTCCGGTTACGGTGATGAACGCATTCAGCGCAAGGTTGAGTCTTTCGATCTCCGCCAGGCAGGTCTTCGTCAACTCCACGGGCGACAATTCCCGTTTGCGCAACATCTCTGCAGTTTCTACAATTGATGTGAACATGTTTCTTCTTGCCGTTGCGACCGGCTATCAACTAACAATTATCATTTGCCCACGTGTTTTGCTGCGCGCGAAAAGTCTATAATCTTTACTCTGCTTCCGGGGAGGTGCAGGAATTACGCCATGGCACAAATGACCGTAACTCCCGTCGCAACACATGCGTTTCTCCTGGATGGTAAATGGATCGAGGAAGGCGACCAGGTCGAGGTTCGATCTCCCTACGATGGATCTGTTGTCGGTCGCGTGTTTCAGGGAAGGCGCGAGCACGCCGAGGCGGCAATCGCAGCTGCCGTTAAAGCTTTTGGCACAACACGACGCCTGCCGGCGTTTGAGCGCCAGCGCGTGCTGCGCCGGGTGGCCGAAAGCATTACTTCGCGCAAGGAAGAGTTCGCCCAAACTTTGGCGCAGGAAGCCGGCAAGCCGATCAAGACGGCGCGGATCGAAGTCGATCGAACCATCTTCACCTTCGCGGTAGCTGCGGAAGAAAGCACGCGCATCTACGGCGAGTATCTGCCGCTTGATTGGCAGGAATTCACGGCAGGGCGCTGGGGGCTTGTACGGCGCTTTCCTTTGGGAGCGATTGCCGGCATCACTCCGTTTAATTTTCCGCTCAATCTGGTGGCCCACAAAGTAGGCCCGGCGATTGCCTGCGGCTGCACCATGGTGCTGAAGCCCGCCCCGCAAACGCCTTTGACCGCACTGCTCGTGGCAGAAGCGGTGCAGCAGGCTGGCTGGCCGGATGGCGCGCTGAACGTCCTTCCGCTGTCCAACGACGACGCTGGCTTGCTGGTAACCGACGAGCGCCTGAAGCTGATCAGCTTCACTGGCAGCGCGGCCGTCGGTTGGGACATCAAGCGTCGAGCCGGCAAGAAAAAAGTCGCGCTGGAACTGGGCGGGAATGCAGGAGTCATCATTCACAATGATGCAGATCTGACTTATGCTGCCGAGCGGTGCGTGACCGGAGGCTACTCTTATGCCGGGCAGTCGTGTATTTCGGTGCAGCGCATCCTGGTGGAGCGGTCGGTTCTGGAGAAATTCACGGATCTTTTTGTTGGACGAGTCAAGAAGCTAAGAACCGGAGACCCGCTCGATGAGACAACCGACGTTGGCCCGCTGATTCGAGAAAGTGATGCCATCCGCGCCAGTGACTGGATTCAGGAGGCAGTCCGCGGCGGCGCCCGGTTGCTTTGTGGGGGACAGCGTAAGGGGTCGATATTGGAACCGACGGTTCTGGCCGGAACGCTCCCAGAGATGAAGGTAAACTGCCAGGAACTTTTTGCTCCAGTTGTAACCATCGAGCCCTATCACGACTTTTACGATGCGCTGAAGCAAGTCAACAGCTCTCCCTACGGCTTACAATCGGGGATATTCACACGTGACGCCAAACTGTTGTTTGACGCGTATGAAGAGCTTGAGGTGGGAGCCGTCATGGCTGGCGATGTACCGACATTTCGTGTCGACCACATGCCATACGGTGGGATCAAAGAATCTGGTATGGGACGCGAAGGCCTCCGCAATGCGATTGAGGAGATGACTGAACCAAAGTTGCTGGTGATGAACCTGCGGTAAGTCTGTTCCGCCGGTCACTCAGCGAGGAATGTATCGGGCTACGATGCAATCTCTGAACGACAGTGTGTTACGGTGAGAGGGAATTATCCAAAACCATGGCCCGCTTTTTGAGGAAACAGAAAAGTTTTTAGGAATTGAATTGCGCGGACAATCACAAAGCGATGTGAGCTGTTATAATCACCAGTCTTCGTAAACAGGATCAGTGGATGTCTGTGACCTCCTAAGGCAAAAAGGCCGCAACAAACAATGAGGGATTGAGTATGGCGTCCCGGCTGCACTGAAAGTTCTGATCGATGCAGATTTTTCATCGCAGTACGAACACAATCTCCCGCGCCACGATTTACGGGGCGGTATTCCTGGTCGCGGCGTTGCTGTGGGCGGTGCTCGAGCTGCAACGGTCGCCCTACATAACTTACGCCAAGGTGGCGCGGCCCCAGCCTGTCCCTTTCAGCCATCAGCATCACGTCGCCGGGTTGGGCATCGATTGCCGCTATTGCCATACTTCGGTTGAGAATTCTGCATTCGCGGGGATTCCTCCAACCAAGACCTGCATGAACTGCCATTCACAAATTTGGTTGGGAGCGCCGCTGCTCGAGCCGGTTCGCGAAAGTTTCCGCACCGGCAAGTCTCTGGTCTGGACCCGAGTCAACGATTTACCCGATTTCGTTTATTTCGATCACAGCATACACATCAACAAGGGCGTGGGCTGCAATACCTGCCACGGCCCCGTCGATCGGATGCCGCTGATGTTCAATTACGCTTCTCTGCAAATGGAGTGGTGCCTGGAGTGCCATCGCGCTCCGGAGAAAAATTTGCGCCCCCGAGACCAGGTGTTCAATATGCGATATGAACAACCATCCAGCGACAAGCCCGTGGCGTTCGATGGCAAGGTCTATACAGACCAGCTTTCGCTGGGAACGGATTTGGTGAGGAAATATAACTTGCGAACCGTGAGTGACATCACAAGCTGTTCGACTTGTCATAGGTGAGGCACGTTTACGAGAGTTCTAGACAAGATGGAAGAACAAAAGAACAAACGCGAGGACGTTTGTCCAGGCAAGAAGGACAAGCTCGACCTGACAACGGTTCGCGCCCAAATTGCCCAGACCAACGGCCCAGAATATTGGCGGAGCCTGGAAGAGCTCGCCGGCAGCGCCGAGTTTCAGGAGATGATGCATCGCGAGTTTCCCAAAGGCGCATCGGAGTGGCTGGACGCGGTTTCGCGTCGCGGATTCCTGAAGCTGATGGGTGCTTCGCTGGCGATGGCAGGCATGACTGCCTGCACCAAGCAACCGCTGGAGCCGATTGTTCCCTATGTGAAGCAGCCGGAAGAAGTGATCCCCGGCCGTCCGATGTTCTACGCGACTGCGTTCACACTGGGCGGATACGCGAGTCCGATCCTGGTTGAAAGCCATCTCTATCGTCCGACGAAGATTGAAGGCAACGAGCAGCATCCTGCGAGCCTGGGTGGAACCGATGTGTTCGCACAGGCTTCAATCCTAGGAATGTATGATCCCGACCGCTCGCAGACGATTGCGTATCTTGGCGACGTGCGCACATGGGGAGGATTTTTAGAAGCACTTCGCGGACCCCTCAGCGCGCAGAAAGCGGTACAGGGAGCGGGTATCCGCATCCTGACGCGGACGGTTTCATCGCCCGCGCATGCCGATCAGTTGCGTTCTGTGCTCAAGCTCTATCCGCAAGCCAAGTGGCATG